>FSYS01002446.1_pt1 | contig 10131 bp, 4 predicted proteins | sample 1638491 | NCBI WGS metagenome assembly FSYS01 (sample SAMEA3914788, study PRJEB12502) | metagenome | biome: forest; material: soil | place: Canada | collected 2011-07-03 | depth 0.1 m | reverse complement strand
GTCGCTGGTGTCCCTCATCTACACGCAGCTGAACCAGTACTACGTTGTGCTGGAGTATGCTCCGCCATACTGGCAGAACCCGGAGGGCCTGAAGAACGTTTACCTGCATCCCAGCGGAAGCAACAGCGTGACGGCCAGTGGGAACAATCCAATCTCCACGATGTCGACGAGCCAGGCAAACACGACGCCCCTGGCGCTCAATCACACCGGCCTGTTTCCTTCTGTTACCGTCTCATTCAACCTGGCGCCGGGCGTCTCGATGAGCGATGCGACCCTTGCCATCGGCCAGATGCAGCAGCAGCTGAACACGCCCACCAGCATTCGAGGCTTCTTCGCCGGCACCCTGCTGGCCTACCAGCAGTCGCTCGGCACTGAGCCTGTCCTGATCCTCACCGCTCTCTTCGCCGTCTACATCGTCCTTGGCATCCTGTACGAGAGCCTCATTCATCCGCTCACGATCCTCTCCACGCTGCCTTCGGCGAGCGTCGGAGCCATGCTCGCTCTGATGCTCTTCAAAGAGGATCTCAACGTCATCTCCATCATCGGTATCGTGCTTCTGATCGGTATCGTGAAAAAGAACGCCATCATGATGATCGACTTCGCGCTTCAGGCAGAACGCGAGGGAGGGATGACCACCGAGGACGCCATCTTCGAGGCCTGCATGCTGCGCTTTCGGCCGATCCTTATGACGACCATGGCCGCGCTCTTCGGTGCACTCCCGCTGGCCTTTGGAACCGGCACCGGCTCTGAGCTTCGTCGTCCGCTCGGCATTACCATCGTCGGTGGCCTGATTGTCAGTCAGCTTCTCACCCTGTACACCACACCGGTTGTCTATCTCACGCTCGATCGTATGCGCCTGCGCGTGCTAAAAAAAGAGCGTGACACCTTTAATCCCGCGGATGGCCCCATGCCCTCCGCCGCGGAGTAACCACGGATGTCTAAAATTATGACCAACCATCGCCTTACTGCTGCAATATGTCCCGCTGTCGTTGCGATCTTTCTGACAGGCTGCATGGTCGGGCCCAAATACCATACGCCGCCCGCCGTGGCGCAGGCTCCGCCCGTGACTTACAAAGAGTCGCCGACGCAGTTCCAGGATACCGATGGCTGGAAGGTCGCGCAGCCTCAGGACGCGATGCTGCACGGCAAGTGGTGGGAGATCTACAACGATCCCGAGCTGAACGCGCTTGAAGATAAGCTGAACATCGACAACCAGAACATTAAGCAGTTCTTCGAGAACTTCATGGAAGCGCGTACCCTGATCGCGCAGGCTCGTTCGCAGCTCTATCCTACCCTTAGCACCGCGCCGTCCTACTCGCGTTCCCGCACTTCGAGCAATCTCGGCACGTCTGCCACGGCCAATCCGGGCCACGAAAGCTCCGTCGGCAGCCTTGGCCTTGAAGCTTCCTGGGAGCCCGATCTCTGGGGCAAGGTGCGCAATACCATTCGTGAGGAGCAATACAACGCTCAGCTCAGCGCCGCCGACCTCGAGAACGAAAAGCTCACCGAACAGGCGACGCTTGCCACCACCTTCTTCGAGATTCGCGGCCAGGATGCGCTGCAGAAGGTTCTGGACGACACCGTTGCCGCAGACAAAAAAGCGCTCGAGCTGACCCAGTCTCTCTATGACACCGGCATCGACGATAAAATCTCCGTGGTCGAGGCCGAGAATACTCTGCAAAACGCGCAGGCAACAGCCATCAACCTGGGAGTAGCCCGCGCGCAGTTTGAGCACGCTATCGCGGTCCTCGTTGGCGAGAACGCATCCGGCTTTTCCATCCCGGTCAAACCGGTCACCTCCACTCCACCCCCCATTCCGATTGGCTTACCTTCTCAGCTGCTCGAACGCCGCCCTGACATCGCGGCCTCCGAGCGCAACATGGCCTCCGCTAACGCGCAGATCGGTATCGCCGACGCCGCCTACTATCCGGACCTCACCCTCAGCGCGGGGGGTGGCTTCGAGAGCTCCACCTTCAAGCATCTGTTCGACTGGCCCAGTCGCTTCTGGTCCATCGGGCCTTCCGTCAGCGAGACTATCTTCGATGCCGGACTGCGTCGTGCCACGGTCAACCAGTTTATAGCCACTTACAACGCCGACGTCGCCAGCTATCGCCAGACCGTGCTGACCGCATTCCAGCAGGTTGAAGACGGTCTCGCCGAAGTGCGCATTCTCTCGCAGCAGATTATTCAGCAGCAGGCAGCCGCGCAGTCCGCGCAGCGCTTCGTCGACCTGGAGACAGCGCGCTACCAGACCGGTGTCGATCCATATATCGATGTCGTCACCGCGCAGAACACGCTGCTCACGGATCAGCAGGCGCTCGCTACGCTCCACGTCCAGCAGATGACAGCCTCGGTAAGCCTCATCGAGGCTCTCGGGGGCGGTTGGGACCGCACGCAGCTGCCGACACCGGCTCAGCTAACGAAGAAGATCGGGAAGGACGAGATCACCATCCAGAAGTAGCTGGCTGTTTGTGTTGTAGAAGCCGCTTCGTGTCCAGCCACGCCAGAAGTAGTGACGGTCGCGAAGGTTGCTCAGACAACGAACGCGGGGAAGTCCGAAGAAGGGCTTGACTATGATGTTTAGCGCAGGGTAAACCTTGGCGATGAGTTTTTTGAAAAAGTTCCTCCATCGGAATTTTGTTGCGTCGGCCAGCGTCGTGCTTTGCTGTGGTGCATTCATGGCGCCTTCACGCATGCTGGCGCAGCAGCCAGCCGCCGCATCGGCAACGCCTCCGCAGTCCGTTAGCGCCGATCCTCCGCTCAGTGAGCGTCTCCATGCTGACGAGGCCCGGCTGCATCTTTCCGTGCCGGCGAATCCCAATCTGCCGACTCTCTGGCTGGTGGGCGACTCGACCGTGCGTAACGGCCACGGCGACGGTGCGAACGGCCAGTGGGGATGGGGCGAACCTCTGGTGGACTACTTCGATCCCACGAAGATCAACGTGGTCAACCGTGCGATCGGCGGCCTCAGCAGCCGCAACTTCATCACCGAAGGCCATTGGGATGAAGACCTCGCCATGATGAAGCCTGGCGATGTCGTTTTGATTCAGTTCGGTCACAACGACGGCGGAGCGATCGACGATCCTGCTCGTGCGCGCGCCTCGCTCCCTGGAGTCGGCGACGAGACGAAGGAGATCGAAAACCCCGTTCTCAAAATGCATGAGACCGTGCACACCTTCGGCTGGTACATGCGCAGGTACGTCGGCGATGCGAAGGCGAAGGGCGTAACGCCAATCCTCTGCACGCTGATTCCGCGAAAGACCTGGAAGGACGGAAAGATCGTTCGCAACGGCGACACTTACGCGGGATGGACGCGCACGGTGGCGACCGAGGAAAAGGTTGGGCTGATTGATCTGAACGAGCGCATTGCGCTGCGTTACGACGCGCTTGGCGAAGAGAGGGTCGAGCCGCTCTTCGGCGATCCTCACACTCACACCTCGCGCGCCGGTGCAGAACTGAATGCCGAGGTGGTTGTGCAGGGACTCAAGGCTCTGAAACCAGATCCTGTGGCTGGAGACTTCTCTGCGAAGGGTCGGGCGGTCGCTGCCGAATAAAAATATTTCGCGACGCAGGCGACGAAGCAGGGCTCTGCAGTATAGGGAAGATGCATAGAGCCGATTCGCCGCGTCTTCCCGCAGTGCTCTCTCTATGGGCCTGATAAGAAAATCCCATACATCTAGGGATTTCTTTTCCCTCACGCTAGTCTTCGTCTATCAAATATTTCTATAGCTGCATGGGCGTATTCCCGATGTTCAAAGGGAAGCGGCCCACTTTCTCTTTGCAAGCCTCTGCTCCGAGACGGTTGCCTCCATTCCGGAGGTCAAAAATAAATCTCAACTTTATTAACCTTTTCAGCGCGCAGTTTGCATTGGCTGCCAGCGGTCTCTAACAAAGCCAGAAGCCGTGTATCGCCTCGCTGGTCACGGTGATCTGGCCGGGAAATTACGAATCTGCATAACTTTTTGGAGGTCTACTTGCGATTTTGTCGGTTATTCGCTCTACTCAGCTTCTTCGCTGTCTCGTCTGTGCTCTTTGCTCAAACGAACACCACCTCCCTTAGCGGTGTCGTCACCGACCCATCCGGAGCCGTCATTCCGGGGGCTTCCGTCACAATCGTCGACGCGACGAAGGGAACAAAGAAGTCCATGCTCACCCGAACCAAGGGTGAGTTCGAATTTCCGCAGATCCCTCCAGGTCACTACAAGCTGAACGTCAGCTCACAGGGCTTCACCGACTCCACGCAGGATCTCGAACTGCTGGTGGCCTCTCCGCAGCAGCTCAACGTTAGGATGCTTGTGGGCTCGAGCGAGACGGTAGTCGTCGAGGCGGCAGCTGCATCCATTAATACCTCCGACGCCACGCTCGGCAAGCCATTCGACAGCACGCAGATTCAGAACCTTCCCTATCAGGCCGATAACGTCCTCTCGCTGCTCTCGCTGCAGCCTGGCGTTCAGTCGCTCGACCCCGGCGGCAAGACCGGCGGCCTCAATCAGGACTCCCGCACCGGGATCGTCAACGGAGCTCGCCAGGACCAGTCGAACGTCACTCTCGACGGTGTCGATGACAATGATCAGAACAACGGCTACGCCTTCAACGGCGTTCTGCGCTCTACTCGCGACTCTGTGGAAGAGTTCCGCGTCGTCACCAGCAACCCCAACGCGGACTCGGGACGTTCGTCCGGCGCGCAGGTCTCGCTCGTCACGCGCAGTGGAACCAATCAGTTTCACGGCAGCGCCTACGAGTACTACCGCGATCCGGGAGTCGCCGCCAACGACTGGTTCTACAAACAGAGCGAGATCGTCAGCGATGAGCCGAACGTCGCGGCGAAGATCCTGCAGCACACCTTCGGCGGCTCCTTCGGCGCTCCGATCATCAAAGACAAGCTCTTCTTCTTCGGCGCGTATGAAGGCTTCAAGCAGGCCAGCGATTCGGTCGTCCTCAACACGGTTCCCTCCGTCCTGAACCCCGCTCCGGGTGTGCCCACCGTCAACGGCTTCGGCGGCCTCATCACCCAGACCGTCACCTACCAGGACACCGCCAGCACCGCCTCCGCGCCCCACATCACAACGCTGCAGAAGTCGGACATAGCCGCCATGGACCCGAACTGCACGGCGGCTGGCTCCTGTCCCAACGGCCCCGGCGTCGATGCTGCATCCATCGCCTACTTCAATCAGTTTCCTCTCGCCAACTCGACCAACACCGGTGACGGATACAACTCCGGCGGATACGTCTTCGCCTCGCCCGCTCCGCAGTCTCTCATCACCAACATTGTTCGTCTGGACTACAATCTCACGCCCCGGCAGATCCTCTTCGTCCGCGGCAACCTGCAGAGCGACAACACCGCCAGCCCGGTGCAGTTCCCCGGCACGCCTCCAAACTCCAACACCTACAGCAACTCCAAAGGGCTTGCCGCGGGCCACATCTGGAACATCACCGACTCGCTTACCAACAACTTCCGCTACGGCTTCATTCGTCAGAACCAGGCAGTGCGAGGAGCGACGCACGCGCCCTACATCACCTTCGACGCCGTCACCAACCTGACCTCGACCAATACCTCCACCATCTATAAAGTGCCCATCAGCAACTTTGTCGACGACGTCACGTTCGTCAAGGGGCGCCACACTGTTCAGTTCGGTGTCAACGACCGCTTCATCTCGAACTATCGCTACGCCGACTTCACCCTTTACCCCACAGGTTACGTGACTGCGGATCTGCTCGCGACCGCTGCCATCGCGGGCAATGGAGGAAGCCTCGACCCCGGCGCATTCGGTTACCCTGCGGTCTCGCCCAACTTCTACACCTTCTATAACTCTGCGATCATCGGAGCCGTGGGAGCCATTACTCAGACACAGCAGTACGTCAACTTTCAGATCCAGGGAAGCTCGCTCGTACCGCTCGGCACCGGTATCGTTCCCACGCGCCACTATCAGTCCAACGAGCAGGAGTATTACGTCCAGGATAGCTGGAAGGCCACATCCCGTCTGACGATCACTGCCGGCCTTCGCTACAGCTATCTCGGCGTGCCCTACGAAACCAATGGCCAGGAGGTCGCACCGACCTTCAGTCTGCGGACCTTCCTCGCCAACCGCGTCGCTGCTGCAGCCTCCGGTGCTGCGGCCGCGGGTAACCCCGACAACACGCGCATCTCTGTCGCTCCCGCAGGCTCTGCAAACGGCGCGCCGAATCTCTGGACGCCGCAGAAGACCAACTTCGCCCCGCGCTTTGCCTTCGCCTATGCCATGCCCGACGACAAAACCTCGATTCGCGGCGGCTTCGGTATCGTCTACGACCACTTCGGCCAGGGCGTCATCGACAACTACGATGCCGACGGCGCCTTCACTCTCAACACCCTCTTTACCAATGCGAACAACAACATCGACACGGCTCCGCGGTTTACCGGTTACAACCAGGTTCCGGTATCGGCCCAGCATCCTGTAACCCAGCAGTTCCCGATTACTCCCGCGGATCAGAACTTCTCCTTCGTGGAAAGCATCGACAATACGATCAAGACACCATACGCGGAGACCTTCAACTTCACCGTGCAGCATGAGTTCCCCAAATCCATCAGCCTCACCGCGACCTATGTCGGCAGGCTCGGACGTCATGTTCTCGCAGGCCTCGACGTCGCGCAGCCGTCCAACGTCTACGATCCCGGCAGCGGCATGACCTACTTCCAGGCCGCTACCATCCTCGATAAGCTCGTCGACGCCGGTGCCTCTCCCAACAGCGTCCCGAACATGAAGTACTGGCAGGACATCTTCCCCAACGCCACCATGAATCAGCTCGATGCCAACGGAAACGTCATCGGAACCTACACCGGCACTCAGGCCATCTATGCCTCGATACAGGCCAATCGCGGCAACGAAACCAATACTCTGTTTGCCAACGATACCAGCTCAGGCTCTTCGGCAAATGGCAGCAGCGCATTCCGCTTCTTCTACCCGCAGTACTCCTCCATCTACATTCAGTCGTCGCTCGTCAGCAGCAACTACAACGCGCTCCAGCTCTCCGTGCGCCAGTCGCTGAAGTACGGCTTCCAGTACGACTTCAACTACACCTACGGCAAGTCCATGGACTACGGCTCCGAGCCGGAGCGGAAGGTGACCAACCCCATCATCAACACCTTCAACCCGCAACAGAACTACGCTCCGTCGGACTACGATATCCGTCACAACATCACGGCGAACTACATCGCTGCGTTGCCCTTCGGAAGAGGAGCGGCCTTTGCCTCGAATGTGAACGGATTCTGGGATCGGATCATCGGTGGCTGGACGCTCAGCGGTCTCGTTCACTACAGCTCGGGTCTGCCGTTCTCCGCCCAGGCCTTCAATACCTACGGAACCAACTTCGCCAACTCCAGCAACTTCATCCAGACCGGTCCTATCGCCAGCGGCGGCCACCGCTATGTCACCAACGGCGGCGCTCCATATGAGACCGCGCTGAAGAACATGACGGCAACCGAGGCCTTCGCGAACATGCGCTTCGCCTACCCTGGCGAGGCCGGACAGAGGAACAACTTCAGAGCGGACGGATATCTCTCTCTGGATGACGGTCTCTCCAAATCCTTCACGACCTTCCGGGAGCAGAAGCTGAAGATTTCGGTCGAAGTCTTCAACGTCCTCAACGATGTCCGTTTCAACACTCAGGGAACCGATGCTCAGGGTCTCCCTCAGATCAACAGCCAGACGACGAACGGTTCAAGTGTGCTCTTCGGGCAGTACAACTCGCTTCTGGTACAGCCTCGCCAGATGCAGTTCTCGGCCAAATATAACTTCTAACCAACAGAACATCTGATGAGCAAAAGCCCGGCCGGTAGAGTTCTCTCTCCCGGCCGGGCTTTTGCCGTTACCCGCTCTTTTCTAAACCTCTTCAGGATCGTCAGGCCTCGGCACGGGACATTAGTTCAGCTTATGGGGTATCAGAATTTGGAAATTCTCATCGCCTTTGGGTAAGGCTACCGTAGAAGCATGAAGAAACAAGGCACGATCGCAATCGTTGGTGGTGGAGTCAGCGGTGCATTGACTGCGTATCATCTTGTCCGTCGCTCAGTACCTGCGCGGGTGGTCATTCTTGATCCTCATCCGCAGCTCGGTCTGGGGCTGGCCTATTCCACCCCCAGCCGGCAGCACCTGTTGAATGTGCCCGCAGGAAAAATCAGCGCACTCCCCGATCAGCCCGATCATTTTCTTCGCTGGCTGCAGATGCACTACGATCCAAAGATAACTGCGGCAGACTTTGCTCCGCGCGCAGTCTTCGGGCAATACATTCAGTCTCTGCTTGCAACGATACAGGGAATCGAACACCTGCAAACGGCTGTGTTCGACTGCCACGTCGCGGGAGCACAAGCGACGTTGAGCCTGGCTGATGGGACAACGCTCACGGCGGATGCAGTCGTCCTCGCAACCGGCAACTTCAACCCCGCAGCTCTGCCGGGCATCAGCGAAGAGGTAACCCGCAGAGGAGTCTATCGCCACTCCGCCTGGGAAGACGCAACGTATGAGAACCTGCCGGTCGATGCGCCCATTACGCTGATCGGCACTGGCCTTACGGCGATCGATGTGCTTCTTCGCCTGAGAGAGCGCGGACATCGCGGTATCGTCACTGCAATATCGCGGCACGGCATATTTCCGAATCGTCACGCGCCCTATGAGCCGTTGGCTGAATGCATCATCACGGGCGAGCCTCCGGCGAAGGCGCATGAGCTGCTTCATGCCGTGCATCAGGCCATCAAAGCGGGCAAGCCGTGGCGCGCTGTTGTGGACAGTCTCCGCGCAAGGACGAATGAGCTGTGGCTCGCGTTGTCACCGGCAGAGCAGCGCCGATTCCGCCGTCACCTGCTGCGGCGATGGGAGGTCGTGCGACACCGCATGGCGCCTCCCATCGCGGACCACCTCGATGCAGAGTTGGCTGCCGGTACACTGGTACATCATCACGGCAGTCTTCATGCTGTCACTTCGGCGGAGGGAGGAGCCACCGTGCAGTTTCGAACGAACAGCGCAAACATGGTCGAGGTCGCTGCTGCGCGCGTCATCAACTGCACCGGCCCGGATATGAACTACCACCGTGTCGGCTCTCCGTTGTTGAACAGCCTCTTCGCTCAGGGACTCATCGTCGACGGCCCGCTCGGCAACGGTCTGTGGAGCGATCAGCACGGAGCCTTACGCACACAGGATGGAACATCTTCATCGGTCCTGTTCAACGTCGGTCCTGGAAGGATGGGGACACTGCTCGAATCGATCGCTGTGCCGGAGCTGCGAAATCAGGCGGCCGATCTCGCTGAGCTTCTCGCCGCAGAGACCTCACCGGTCGAACTCCTTTGCGAGAAATGCGAACGCCTGAGCGGTGTGGCGTAATCATGACCCAGCTGGTCAAAATCAAAGCTGAATCCACAGGGAAGTGGACGCGCTATCCGGAACAATTGCTTTGGGCTGCGGTAACCGCTCTGGTGAGCAGCGCGGCCTGTATTCTTTTGCGCGAGGTTTTTCAGGTATTGCAATGGTCTTTCACGGGGCACTTCGGGCTCCTGTCGACCGCTGCGGCTCAGTTGCCGTTGTGGCGTCGTGCGATCACTCCCGTCCTTGGAGCTGCCGCGGCTTCGCTGGTTATCTGGATCTCGTGCCGCATCTGGAAGACGGGCAGGTCCAGAGATTACGTCGAGGCTGTTCGCTTCGATGACGGGCGTATTCCGTTCGTGCCGACCTTGTGGAGAACGCTGTCCTCGTCGTTTTCCGTTGCCACCGGAGCCGCAATCGGACGCGAAGGCTCCATGATCCAGTTCGCCGCTGCCATCACCTCCTCGCTTGGAGGTCGTCTGCGTCTCTCTGCGCTTCCGTTGTCGCGGCAGGTTGCATGCGGAGTCGCCGCTGCGGTTGCAGTTGTCTATCAGGCCCCTGTCGCGGGTGTCTTCTTTGCAGCGGAGATTGTGCTCGGCGGAATTACTTTGAGCGAGCTTCCTCTCCTTCTCGTCTCGGCGTTCGTGGGAGTATTTACAAGCCGTCCTCTTCTTGGCGGCGGTCCGATCTTTCGCGCACCAGGCCCCATCGGCTTCGATCTGCCTCATCTGTGGCTTACTTTGCTGCTGGCGGTTTTGATAGGTGCTCTGGGGCCCGTTTACTACTGGCTGATTCACAG
>FSYS01002983.1_pt1 | contig 10251 bp, 13 predicted proteins | sample 1638491 | NCBI WGS metagenome assembly FSYS01 (sample SAMEA3914788, study PRJEB12502) | metagenome | biome: forest; material: soil | place: Canada | collected 2011-07-03 | depth 0.1 m | reverse complement strand
TTCACCCCCGGCCAATGGTTCATCCAGTTCGACCCCGCGCGCATGGTCATGGAAGTCTACACCTTCCTCCGCATCGACCCCAACGAGCACCGCGGCTACTTCCACGAGAAGCGCTACCACTACAAAGTCGTGCGCACGCCGGAAAACACGCAACGCATCGTCCCGCTCGACTACATCAACAGCGACGACTTCTACCTCACCCACTGGCGCGCGCTCGAGTGGTTCGACAACGCCATCCCCGACGTCGAGATCCACCCCGGCGAAGAACTCTGGCGCACGCGGCCCTAGGTAAGATTACGACGCACACGCCCTTCGTGGCCCGGACAACTTGTTGTCCGGGTGCGCGCAGCGCACAGGAGGTCACCGAAACGTGTACACTTACGCGGCGACTCCCACGCGCGCGGAAGATTTAGACGCCCCTACGGCTTCAACTGCACATACGTCTTCCCGCCCGCATCAAAATCCGACGGCGTGAAATTCTCCACCGATCCGCCCGTCCCAAGAAGAAAGAAACGCGCCGAACCGCTCTTGTAGGCCACCGCCAGGCCGCCGTTGCCTTTTCCAGGACCGGGAAACGGCGTTTCCGTCGACGAGTCCCGCACCGCTGCCGCACCTCCTGAATAGGTCACCGTGTAGCCCGTGCAAAAAATGACCGGCAGGTCATCGGGTGAAGTCGTCGTCACGCCCGAGGTCACATCGAAGGAGACATTCTCCGCCGTCAGCTTTGTCGACGTCGCCTTTGTCTTGCCCGGCATAGCGGAATAAAAGAGACCCGGGTCCGTCACATAATTTCCATCGATCAATTTTTGAAAAACTTCCGTCGACGTCGTGCCATCCGGATAAGCGCCATTGTGATCGGTCGCATACGTTGCCATCGCCAACTCGATCGCACGCACCTGCTGCACGGATGCCGATTGCTTCGCCTTCTTGATCCCATTCGTAATCGGTCCCAGCGCGACACCGCAGCAACAAGGCAGACAAAGAATCGACAGCCCGGCGACGATAATCAGCGCAATCAGCCAACCGCTCAGCCCCTTCTTCGCGCCCACCTCCGGCGTCGGCGGCAACGGCGCGCCCGGCATCGGTGCCGGCGGCGGCCCCACCACGGCCCCGACCTTCGTCCAATCACTCATCCCGGCGCGCCACGCCAGCGTCTCCGCCGTGATCTCGCCCGTGGCCAGCATCGCCCTCACTTGATCCGCCGTGAAAGGACCCTTCTGCTCACCATTAAGATGTAGATAGATGTCGGCCATGAGCCTCCTTAGCCGCTCCCCCGCCGCAAGGCAAGAAGCCGCAACGGCATCTTTGGTAAGGCGGGTCCCGGAGGGACCAGAAGAAATTAGCCGGTGGCGTAAGCCACCGGGTATAGGTACAAAACGGCCCGAGCCCCGGATGGGGCGATGGCAATCTGAGAGGGCACCGCTGCGTTCCGATGCCCCTCCAGAGACCTTGCAAAAGTCGGTTTTTGAAAAGGGTCCCCTTGGGGACCCTTGAACGTAGCCACAGGGCCGCCCGTCCCGTAGGGACGGTTAAAATGCCTCTGGGAAGCGCGTTCAAGCGTCCCTACGGGATGCGCCGCATGCTCTTTGATTTTCCCGGCACTAAAGTGCCGGGCTGCGTTCAATCGTTCCTCTGGAACGAGGGGAGTGACTTTTGCAGAGGTCTCCTCCAGGGCTCGGCCGACTTTTCCTCGTTTCCAAACTCCATTTGGGAACGTCCTCTGGTCATCCGCAAAACTCCGTTTTGCGCCATTCTTTCCCCCTAAAGGGCGCGCCCCTGACCAAAGTTTAAGCCCGCGCCTTTTATCCCGCAGGGATTAAGGAGCCGTAGCCGGTGGTAAAGCGAGTCCGCGAGCGACACCACCGGTACCGCCCAAAAAAGCGAGCCGCATCCTGAAGGGATGCCAGGAGCCCGCAGCGTTACACGACCGTTTTCCTCCTCACGGCTTCAACTGACGATAATCGTCATCCGTCCCCTTCGCATCCGCCGGAAAAACATTCGGCACCGTGCCGTCCTGCACCTCGCGGCGAAAATGCGCCGCACCATTCTTATAACCCACCGCGATCCCATGAAGAATGCCCACAATATCCGTGGCATGCTTCGCATTCACATCGGGCGCGTAAGTGACGTCATACCCCGTGGTGAAAACCAACGGCAAATCCTCCGGCGATTTCACCGACGCCCCGGCCGTCACATCAAAACAAACATTCCGCGAATCAAGCTGGTTGGAATCGGCCGGAAATTTTCCGCCCGTCAGCACAAAAAACGTCTTTGCATCCGCAACATAATGGCCATCCAGCAGCTTCTGAAAAACCTCGGTCGACGTCCTGCCATCGGGATAAGCGCCGCCATGATCCGCCGCATACGCGTTCATTCCCTTCACGATCGCCTGCACCTGCGCCATGCCATCGAGCTCGTGCGCCTCCTCCATCCCCTTCGCCACCGGCCCCTGCCCCCGCCACGTCCAAAACGCCAGCAACCCCAGCAGGATCACCCCAACCACAACCCATCCCATGCATCCCTTTTTCTCTTCGCGTTCGGTCTTGGCCATGAATTCATGGCTACACTACGCCAACGTGGTAGCCCGGACAACTTGTTGTCCGGGTGCGCGCAGCGCACAAGAAGCAGTCGGAAGCGTGCGCCCTTTCCAGCAACCTCGCGCCCGACCACACAGTTCTCCACGTAGCTGCACATCTTCATCGCGAAGCGATGACAGTCCATTAGCCGGTGGTTGAGCCCGCATCGGGCGACACCACCGGTTTTCACGTACAGCCTCTCCGATCCCGAAGGGATCGCAGAGCCTTGGCACCCTTTAGGAGACCTCGGCAAAAGTCCCAAGCGGCGCGATGAGCCCAGGCCCGGAGGGTCGTTGGACATTAGCCGGTGGCGTGAGCCACCGGTTGGGAATTAAAGATTCGGTCGAGCCCGGGAAGGGCGTTGGAAGGCATAGGCACTCCCTGCTATTTCCATCGCCCCATCCGGGGCTCGGACCGTTTTTGTCCGTATGCCGGTGGCTCACGCCACCGGCTAATTTCTCCTCGTCCCTCCGGGACTCGTCCTTCCCAGCATGCGACTCTGACTTTTGCAGAGGTCTCTTCTACGGCGCCTCATACACGCACTTCCCGCGATGATACGTCGCCAGCAAATACGGCGTCTTCTCCGGCGAGATCAAACAGAAGTCCGCCGAATTCCCCTTCGCGATGCCTTGCTTCATCCCAAGTAACGACGCGGGCCGCGTGGAAAACGCCGCCCACACATCCTCGAGAAACAACCCGCTCATCCGCTCCGCACGAAAAACACCCTCGAACGGCGTCAGCGTCGAGCCCGCAAGCCGTCCGCTGCCCGGAAGGCGTGCCGCGCCATCATCGCCCACCTCAACCTCGACCTCGCCCAGCATGTACTTCCCTTTTTTCCCAGCCCCAGCCGCCGCCATCGCATCGGTCGTCAGCAAGAGGCGCGGCGGCTGCGATTGATTCAACGACCGTGCCAGCGCGCGAAAAACATGCGGCGGCAAATGCAGCCCGTCGGGAATCAGCGATGCCATCAGGCTCGGATGCGCCAGCGCGTGGAAAAGCACATTCTCGAATTTCGGCGCCGTTGCCGGCGCGGCATTGCCGAGATGCGTCCAGCCCACGGCGCCAACTTCGGCCGCCCCGGAAAGCACCTCGCCCATCGCCGCCGAATGGCCGAGGAAAAATTGGATGTCCTTCGCCACGCCCGCTCGAATCACCGCCGCAGCCGCATCGAAATCGACCTCCGGCGCCAGCGTGACCAGCTTCAGCAGCGGCCCCGCCATCTTCCACCATGCCTCCAGCGTCTTCACCTCCGGCTTGCGCATCCACTCCGCGCGATGCGCGCCGCGATAGCCGGGATCAGGATTCAACCACGGCCCCTCCATGTGAAAACCCAGGCAGTTGCGTGGATCGAGCTCGATACGGCCCGTCAGGTCCGTCAGCAGCTTGCGATAACCCTCCTCCGTGTTCGTGATCAGCGCGATGAGAAATCCCGTGCAGCCGCTCGCGTAAAGCTGCTGCGTCGCGTGATGCCACGCGTCGTCCGACTCAATCGCCCGGTTGAAATCCACGCCACCAAACCCGTTCACCTGGATATCCACCAGCCCCGGCGCGATCCACGGCAGATCAAGGATATCCTCCTTCACCTTCGTCACCTTCTTGAAGACATGCTCGTCAAACTCGACCTGGCAAACTTCCCCCGAAAGCAATCGCGCGGTGATTTTCATACGAGGATCTGCTCCACGCAATATTCAGAGGCAACCCCAAGGGGGTTGTGATCATTTAGCCCAGGGTTGGTGCGCCAGCGCCTACCCTGGGCCTCTCCAAAAGAAGACGACCAACCCTGAAAGGGTTGAATCGACACAACTTGGGGATTCTCACGCCGAGGCGTCTCGCGATTTGCCCCAACGGGGCAACCTAAAATAGCCCAGGGTTGAAGCGAAGGCTTGGCGAAGCTTCTGCCCTGGGTGCCACATTTAAAAGGAAGACCAGCCCTGAAGGGGCGGCCTAAATGCGCACCGAATTTTAAGGCGGACTTTTCAACATCGCCTCGACCCTCACGGTTTTTATCCCGAAGGGATAAAGGAGCTGTAGCCGGTGGTAAAGCGAGTCCGCGAGCGGTACCACCGGAGCGGCCAAAAAAACGAACCGCATCCTGAAGGGATGCGAGGAGCTGCGCCAAACCGTTCACGCCTCTACCTCCTGCGGCTCTCGCGTAAACGGAATCAACGCGCACCAAAGCACCGCACCTACGCCAAGCACCGCCGGCAAAATCAGTACGCCCTTCTGCAGGTCATTATTCCAGTATTGCGAAAGATTCCCCACGATGGTCGGCGAGCCAAAATCCCCAAACAGATGCGTGATAAAAACGCAAAGCGCCATCGCGCTCGCGCGCAGATGCACCGGCACAATCTCGAACATCTCGCTGGCAATGGGTCCCGTCGGCAGGAAGATGAAAAACATCCCCGCGCCGAGCCCGACGAGCGAAAGCGTGGCGTCACCAACCATCACGGCAAAGAAACACACGGGTGCGGCGAAGACAAGTGACAAGCCCATCAGCCAAACATACCCGGCCGGCGTGCGCCGCCGCCACCACGAGGCGCACAAGCCGCCAAGCAGCGTCGCCGCCAGCCCCGTTACCGCCAGCATCACGCCAAAAATGCTATCGGCCGAGGCGAGCGCCATGCCGTGACTTCGATTCAGGAACGACGGCCCCCAATACGCAAACGCGCCGATGGCGAACGTCTGCGCCGCATAACCCCAGACCAGCAGGTTGTACCGGCGGTTAAGCGCCAATCCCAGTATCTCCGCAACCCGTGCGTGTGGCGCCACCACCATGCCGTCCGATTCACCCCGCCGCGGTTCGCGCAACAACAGCAGGCTCAGCGCCAGCAGCACGCCAGGCAGGCCCGCGTAAATGAACGCGCCGCGCCAGTCGCCATTGCTCGCGAACTGCCCGCCGAGCGTATAACCGATCGCGGAACCCACCGGAATGGCCACATAGAAAAGCGTCAGCGCAGTGTTCCGGCGCGTCGAGGCAAAGCAGTCGGAGATCCAGCTCGGCCCCATCGTGACAAAGCACGCCTCGCCAAATCCCACGAAGATGCGGATGAGAAAAAGCTGCACGAAGTTTTGCGCAAGACCGCTGGCCGCCGTCGCCAGGCACCAAATGATCACGCCAACCAGCATCAGGTGCTTGCGCGGAAGGCGATCGCCCAGATACCCAAAAATCGGCGCGGTAATAAAGTACCCCAGCATGAAGGCCGACCCGGCCCACCCCGCCGCGCCGTCATCGAGGCGCAGGTCCTTCTGCAACGGCGTCAGCACCGCCGCCATCACGTAGCGGTCGAGGTAGTTGAGCAGGTTGAGCCCGGACAGGATCGCCAGCGCACCCCACGCCGCGGAGGCAGGGCGGAGCGGGAGGGCGCGCGACATGAAGCGCCGAGTCTGGCCTCACCTGCATCACCTGCCAATTCTATCTCTCTTAAAAATGCAGGCCCTCCAGTCCAAATAAGCCATCCCGGGAAATCGCTTGCATCCGCCCAAATCACGCCTAACCGTTGCTGGAACTTTTAAAGGAGGTCTCATGGGCAAACTCACAGGCAAAGTCGCATTGGTCACCGGCAGCAGCCAGGGCATTGGCGCCGCCATCGCCGTCCGCCTCGCGCAAGAAGGCGCTGACATCGTCATCAACTACCACTCGCACCCCGAGGAGGCCGACGCGGTCAAGGCGCAGGTCACCGCCACCGGCCAGCGCGCCATCGCCGTCGGTGCGGACCTCGGCAACGTCGCCTCCGTCAACCAGCTCATCGCCGACAGCGTCGCCGGCCTCGGCCAGCTCGACATCCTCGTCAACAACGCCGGCGTCGAGAAGAACGCCTCGTTCTGGGACGTCACCGAGCGCGACTACGACCTCGTCCTCAACACCAACCTCAAGGGCCCCTTCTTCGCCACGCAGACCTTCGTCAAGCAACTGCAGTCGCGCAAAGCGCCGGGCAAGATCATCAACATCAGCTCCGTGCACGAGGACCTGCCCTTCCCCCATTTCACCTCCTACTGCGCGAGCAAGGGCGGCGTGAAAATGATGATGCGCAACCTCTCCATCGAGCTCGCGCCGCTCGGCATCACCATCAACAACATCGCGCCCGGCGCCATCGAGACGCCGATCAACACCAAGCTGCTCAACGATCCCGTGAAGCTCAAGGCGCTGCTCGACAACATCCCGCTCGCGCGCCTCGGCAAGCCGAACGACGTCGCCTCCGCCGTCGCCTTCCTCGCCTCCTCCGACGCCGACTACATCACCGGCACCACCCTCGTCATCGACGGCGGCCTGACCTGGAATTACTCGGAGCAATAAGTCAGGGACGGCAAGGGACTGCCGTCCCTACCATTCTGTAATTCGCGCGAAAAGGATGGCGTCCGCGAGACGCCGCGCTATTTTCGTCACTTATGATTGGTTCCTGGACAAATGCGTTCATCTATTCGTGGTATGTGATGGTCCCGCTGCTCATCTGCAGCATCGCCTCACTCGCCATCATCCTTGAACGAGTCATCTCGCTGCGGCCTGACTCGGTCATCAAGCCCGCCCTCGCCCGCGCCATCCACGAGCTCGGCTACGGCGGCAAGACCACCCTCATCGAGCAGGAATCCGCCGACGAGGACACCGCCCTCTCCCGCCTCGTCCGCGCCTGCTTGATGTATACCAGTTGGCCCAAGGACGAAAACGCCGAGGCCGTCCAGGCCTATGCCCGCCGTGAAATCGTCCGCCTCGAGCGCGGCCTCGTCTTCCTCGAAGTCGCCACCGGCCTCGGTCCCCTTCTCGGCCTCATGGGCACCATCCTCGGCCTCATCCGCATCTTCAGCTCCGCCGGTGGTGGCGATGAGCTCAATACGCAAAGCGCGGCCATCGCCGCCGGTATCGCCGAGGCCATGTACTGCACCGTCGCCGGTCTCATCGTTGCCATCCCCGCGCTCATCGCGCACAGCCTGCTCGCGCGCCACATCGAGGCCCTCACCATCGACCTCGAGACCCTCTGCTCCGAGCTCCTCGGCAAGCTCTACACCCAGTCCGACTCGCAATAGCCCGCGCGCATCCCCGGCATGCAATTCCCCCGCAAACAGCGACGTTCGCCCGCGCTCAACATCATCCCGTTGATCGACGTCCTCGTCGTGCTGCTCATCTTCTACATCGCCACCACGGTGTTCAAGAAGGCCCAGCACAAGCTCGACATCACCATTCCCACTTCCAAGCACGTCACCAATGCGCCGGATACCCAGCCCTCCACCATCTACCTGACCAAGGACGGCACCGTCTACCTCGACGACCAGCTCGTCGATCCCGACCTCCTCGGCGACATGCTCAAGACCAAGAAGGCCGCCAATCCCGACTACAAGGTCTTCCTCAAGAGCGACGGCAAGTCGACCTTCGACATGATGGTGAAGATCATGGACGCCGCGCGCGATGCCGGCATCGACAATCTCCAGACCTACGCGACCCCCGCCGCCGCCGGACCCGGCAGCCCCGACAACTCGCCCTCCGCGCCAGCGCCAACCCCGGCCCCGTCCAATCCATGATCCGCGAAATCGTTCACTACGACGCCCCCGTTCTCCGCGCCAAAGGAAAAGCCGTCCCGCCCGGCCCAGCCTCACCGGAAATCCGCAAGCTCATCGAAGACCTCTTCGACACCATGCACGAGGCCCGAGGCGTCGGCCTCGCCGCGCAGCAGATTGGCGAAGCGGTTCAGGTCGCGGTCATCGACGTCACGGGCATCAAGGAACGCCCCAGCAAAATGTGGATCAAGGGCGAGCCGGTCGATCCCGAGGCGCACATGCCCATCATCTTGATCAATCCCCAGGTCAAAGGGACGAAATCCAAGATCACCAGCCACGAAGGCTGCCTCAGCTTCCCCGGCCTCACTTTGGACGTCGCCCGTGCCACACGTGTCACGGTCAAATCGCAGACTCCCGAGGGTAAAACCATCGAATTCGACGCTGCCGGACTCCTCGGACGCGCCGTCCTGCACGAAACAGATCACCTTCATGGCAAGCTATTTATCGATCACGTCAGCGCCGACGAACGCAAGGCCATCCGCGAAGATCTCGATTACATCCGGCGGGGCGAACCCATCCCGGAACGGGCCGAAGATAAATAAGACTTAACTCTCCTTTTTGCCGTCCGATAGTTAATCTACTAACGTTTTATTATGGGCCAAGACGACAGCAAAGTTTATCAGCTCCGCGTGCGAATCACCGCGGAAGAACGCGACCTCCTCGATGCCATGCGCTTCAAGCGCAACCGTGGAGAAACCCTTTCCGACCTTGTGCGCGAAGCCATCGGGCTTCTCGTCAAGCCGCACGCCACCGGCGAGAACGCCCTGCGTCCGCAGGTCCGCGAACACGTCGAGCGGCTCGCCGACCTCCTCAAGCGCGAACCCCGGCAGGTCGAGGAATCGTGCATCGAAGGCATCCTCGATCTCATCGAGCGCAAGTGCGAAGTCCCCCTCATCGTCATGGAGACCCATCTCCACCTCAAGTACCGCGGCAAGGATGAAAAAGGCGATTTCCCCTGGAACTCCACCAGCGAAATGCAGCCCGATACCGCACCAGTGGCGTAGATCGCTGGTGCCCCCCAGTTCGGTGGCCCAGGCTACTTGTTGCCCGGGCGCGCGAAGCGCGGAGAAAGGGACGCGTTAGGCAAAAGCCCTCGCTTGCCGTGCCTCCGCCTCGCTCCGTCGCACCAGCATCCTTGAAGATCTTGGACTTCTGACTCGAATATTGCGTCTCAAATGAAGACCGGGCATTAGATAGGAATGCCCGAGCCGAGCGCCTTCGAGGATGTGAGGCTGATCGGTGGCTTCACGATTATCCGAATCGATTTGACCGCGCATCCCGTGGTGGATGTCATCGGGCGACGGGCCTTGGCGCAAACGCGGATCACGGGCCGCAAGTTTTTTATCACGATCGATGCCGGGCTTGATGACGTCGAACGCTCAGTCACCTTGTAACCACGAGGTGTTGGAAGCCATGACGGTTGCCTGCCTCCATCCTCCCGCGACCGTGTTGGAATTCAACGAAGGGCATTTTGAACGCGCAGCTTATGACATGCACGAACGCTTTGGGCCGGCGAGTCCCGCCTCGCTCAACCGCATGTTGCAATTTTTCGGTTTTGCGGAAGAATAATTTTGATGACGAACCATAGCGACATCCAGATGGAATTGATCAAGCTGGAAGGCGGCGACCGCCTTTTGCGGCTCAGCGATCTATTGTCAGGGCTCGCGCTCGAAAAGAAAATCGATCCGAACCAGCCTGTCGCCCGGCAAAAAGAGCGGCTTTTGGGAGTGTTCAATGCGGCATCGAGCCAAGCAAAGCTCACCGCGGCCTGATCTTGACCCATGTTCGACGGTTAGCTTCGCGATAAACCACGCCCAGCACATCCCCAAACCGCGCCATCTTCCCCACGCGAAAAGGCACGCGCCTCCCCTTCGGCGCATCAAAAATCTCCGCGAGCACATTGTCGCCGCCCTTAAGCCGCGGCACCCAGCAGATGCGCATCTCGCGAATCTCGTCTGCCGCCAGCAGCCGCGCAGCCGCGCGCCGCGTCGGCGTCGCATAACCCTTCGCACCCAAAAACGCGCGCGCCTTTGGCGGCAGCGAGGCCACCGGCCAGCGCGCGCCGTCCCACGTCAACGCGAGCGCAATCTTCGCGGGCGTGGCGCGGCTCATAGAATCAACATCGCAT
>FSYS01002053.1_pt1 | contig 10260 bp, 9 predicted proteins | sample 1638491 | NCBI WGS metagenome assembly FSYS01 (sample SAMEA3914788, study PRJEB12502) | metagenome | biome: forest; material: soil | place: Canada | collected 2011-07-03 | depth 0.1 m | reverse complement strand
GGCGTGACCCGTTTCGTGGAATGCAATGCCGGCGAAAAGGTGCTCGATGCGGCCTTTCGCGCGAGGATCAACCTGCCGATGGATTGCTCCGATGGCGTGTGCGGCACCTGCAAGTGCCGTGCCGAGAGCGGCAGCTATGACCTCGGCGACGATTACATAGAAGACGCGCTGAGCGAAGAGGAGAAGAGCGATGGCCTCGTGCTGACCTGCCAGATGGTGCCGGAAAGTGATTGTGTGATCGCAGTACCGGCATCTTCCACCGCATGCAAGACCGAACAGAGCAGGTTCGCCGCGACGGTATCGAAGGTCGAGCAGCACAACGATGCAGCCGTCGTTCTCGAACTCGAAGTGGAGGCAATGGCACCGGTATTTCTGCCGGGTCAGTACGTCAATATCGATGTTCCCGGCAGTGGCCTGCATCGTTCGTATTCCTTTTCGTCTGCGCCGGGTGAATCACGAATCAGTTTTCTGATCAAGAAGATCCCCAATGGCGTGATGAGCACCTGGCTCGAATCGGCACAGCCCGGCAACAAGGTGGAGTTGACCGGGCCGCTTGGCAGTTTCTATCTGCGTGCCGTGGAGCGGCCGTTGTTGTTCCTCGCCGGCGGTACGGGTCTCGCACCGTTTCTGTCGATGCTGGAAGTGCTGGCGCGCGCTGACACGCAACAGAACGTGCACCTAATCTATGGCGCGACGCGGGATCTCGATCTGGTGCAGGTCGATGCAATTGAATCGTACCTGGAAAAGTTGCCGAACTTCACCTACAGCACCGTCGTGGCCAGCACGGACTCGGCCCATCCCCGTAAGGGCTGGGTGACGCAGCACATCCCGGCAGAGGCGTTGAACGATGACGATGTCGACGTTTACCTGTGCGGGCCGCCACCGATGGTCGATGCAGTCCGCAAGTATTTCGACGACAACGGCATGAAGCCCAACAGCTTCCACTACGAGAAGTTCACGCCCAACGCAGCGCCGAGGACCCCATGAGCACGCAACGATTTGCTGGCAAGGTCATGGTGGTCACTGGCGCCGCACAGGGCATTGGTCGCGCTGTGGCGCTTCGTGCGGCCGCCGAGGGCGGCAACGTGCTGTTCGTCGACCGTGCCGACTTCGTCTGCGAAGTGGCCGCCGAAGCGAACGGAGCTGACACGGCGGGATTCGTTGCCGACCTCGAAACGTATGAGGGCGCCGCATCTGCGATGGCTTTTGCAGCGCGGCAGTTTGGCGGCATCGATATTCTGGTCAACGGTGTCGGTGGTGCGATTCGCATGCGTCCGTTCGCCGAGTTCGAACCCGCACAGATTGACGCGGAAATTCGCCGGTCACTCATGCCGACGCTCTACGCCTGCCATGCTGTGCTGCCGCACCTGCTTAAGCGCGGTAGCGGAACCATTGTCAATATTTCATCGAACGCCACGCGTGGTATCCGCCGCGTACCCTATTCGGCGGCCAAGGGCGGTGTCAACGCGATGACACAGTCGCTGGCAATGGAATACGCCGCGCACAATATTCGTGTCGTTGCCACCGCGCCGGGCGGGACCGACGCGCCTCCCCGGCGCGTCCCCCGCAATATGACCGGCGACAGCGAGCAGGAAAAAGTCTGGATGGGCGATGCGGTGAAGCAGGTTACCGAATCGACCTTTTTCAAACGCTACGGCAGCATCGACGAACAGGTCGCTCCCATTCTGTTTCTCGCTTCGGACGAGGCGAGCTATATCACCGGCACGGTGTTGCCGGTCGCGGGCGGCGACACAGGCTGACCGAGGCGTGCACTTCCGTCTTCGGTAACAGTACCGGGAATTCTCGGGCGGCTCGCTGATCGGGCGGCCTGATTTCGTTGTGCCGTAGCGCCGAATGCAAAAAAATAAATTTTCCCTGTAACCGGACATCTCCAGCTCACGAATTAGATGACGTATCCAGCACGGGTACTCCTCTATTTCAACTTCTGGAGAATTTCCATGTCCGCAAAGCTCACTGTCAGCTCAACCCTGCTCGCCGGCGTAGTCGCAAGCCTGCTCGCTTCGGCTGCCCATGCAGCACCGCTCACCAGTGCAGAAGCTAGCGCCGCTGTCGCTGCTCACAAGGAAAAGTGCTATGGCGTCGCCCTGAAAGGTCAGAACGACTGCGCCGCCGGTCCCGGCACCACCTGTCAGGGCACGTCCGCGATGGATTTCCAGGGCAACTCATGGAAGTTCGTTCAGGGCGGCACCTGCACGAATATCGAGGTGCCCGGTGGCGGCCATGGCTCGCTGACCCCGATGAAGTCCTGATCCGCCAAACCACAAAAGCCATAACAGGACAGGAGGCGGCCATGACCGATTGCACCCGAACCACGCACCTCGGACCCGACGGGCGCGGCCGCCCTCCCCGCACGCAAGCTACTGCGCAGGAGCTCTGCCATGGAGCCTGAAAACCGTTCGCTCCGGTACGCCGCAGCGTTTGCGCAGGGATTGATGGACCCCGCGATCGCGGCACCTGAAGACCTGGTCGCCGCAGCAGGGAAGCGGGTGGTCAAGCGCTATAACGTCTATCGCAACAACGTTACGGTCAGCCTTATCGATGCACTGGCCGCCGTCTACCCTGCTGTGCAGAGAATTACCGGCGTCGACTTCTTCAGGGCCATGGCCCGTTTCCATATCCGCGCGACGCCTCCCGCTTCGCCGCTACTGTTCGAGTATGGGCGCGACTTTCCGGCGTTCATCGAATCGTACGAATACGCCCGCGACATGCCGTGGCTTGCCGATACGGCACGCATCGAGCGCGCGTGGCTCGATGCTTATCACGCGGCCGACCTGCCTGCACTCGCTACCGAGGCGTTCGGAAATATCGAACCCGCGGCGCTGGCCGGGTTGCGTTTCAGGCCGCATCCCGCGGCGCGGATCGTGCGTTCAGCCTATCCGGCCGTCGCCATCTTCGCGATGAATCGCACAGAAGGTCCCGTTTCTGCGGTGCATTCGAACGAACCTGAAGATGCGCTCGTGACGCGACCGGAACAGGACGTCATCGTCTCTCGCCTGCCCGCGGGAGGTGCCACGTTCCTGAGCACCCTTCTCGCGGGCGAGTCACTCGGCGAAGCGGTCACGGCTGCATTTGAAGAAACCCCTTCCTTCGATCTCCACGCCAACCTGGCAGGGATGATCTCGGCGGGCGTATTTTCCGCCGTTCAACATGGAGATTGCCAAAATGACGTCCGACCCCCAACAGGCAAAACCGCCATTTCCAGGTGCGCTGATATCCGCGATTGCCATGGCGAAGAGGTTCATACAACGTCTCGCGCAACCGTGGCTCGTGCAGTTCGTGCTTCGGATTGCGCTAGCCGTTCCTTTCTGGAAATCAGGCATCCTTAAGTGGCACGGCTTCCTTCAACTGAACGACACGGCAATCGACCTGTTCACGCAGGAGTTCCAGTTGCATCTCCCTGGCGGCCCCTATCCGTTTCCCGCGCCCGCGGTTTTTGCGTTCCTGTCGGGCTGCGGCGAGGTAACGTTCCCCGTGTTGCTCGTGCTGGGCTTCGGAACCCGGTTTGCCGCCGCCGGCCTGATACTGATGACGTGCATCATCGAACTGACCGTCCCGGAAGGCTGGCCGATCCATCTCACGTGGGTGGCCATGGCACTGGGCATTGCAGCCTGGGGACCGGGCCGCATATCCATCGACTATCTGTTGGGTGACCGGTCGTTCAGGCCCTGACCCGAAGTTTTCATCGAATCGTTGGGCCGTTCCCCATTGAACACCATGAGAACTTCAGATCTGATACTCAGGCTGACCGAGCGTCTAACGACGATTGATCCGGACTCCGTCTCGAAGCGACTCAACCGGTCGCTGAGCGCGGGTCTCGCCGGCAGCACAGCGCTGCTGGTGGTCATTTACGGCATCCGCAGCGACATGCCGCAATTGCTGTTGACGTCGATGTTCTGGCTACGGCTCGCGTTTCCGGTCGCGATACTCATCACCGCATTGAAACTCGCCGGGCGTCTTGGACACCCCGGCGTACCCGTCAAGCTGGCGTGGATCGCGGTTGCACTGCCCTTCATTGCCATGCTGCTCGTTGCTTCGTTCATGCTGATCGCGACTCCGCGCGGCTATCGGCTGGAACTGATGCTGGGCACAACATGGCGAGTCACCACGGCCAATATCGTTCTGCTTTCCTTGCCTCCGCTTGCAGCGGTGATGCGCGCCATGAAGGGGCTTGCCCCGACCCGCCTGGCACTGGCGGGCGCAGGCGCCGGGCTGCTCGCCGGCGCGCAGGGTTCGCTGGTGTATTGCCTTTACTCCTCGGAGATGTCAGTGCCGTTCTGGGGCATCTGGTACGTACTGGGTGTTGTCTTAACCGCAGGCATCGGTGCTGCATTTGCTCCGTTCTACTTACGGTGGTAGCGAGGCAAGCCCGAGGCGAAGTCACGCCACAGGAAAGCAGTTCTCGAGATCAATACGGATTGCGCGCTGACCGGACCCGGAGTCAACGCTTGTTGCAGCCCATACGCAAAGGATAAATCGTGAAGGCTATTGGTCACCTCAGAATCGGCGTTCGCCTTGGAATCGGATTTGGCGCGACGCTCGCCCTGCTATGCCTGGTAGGCGCGCTTGGCCTCGCGCAGGCTTCCCGCATTTACGACGGCACGCAGGAGCTGGCAACCGATCTCCTACCTAGTGTCCAGCGACTGGGCGATATCCGGGCGCTAGCCGACGAGGTCCGCCAGGCCTCCCTGAGTTATCTGATCGCCACCAGTTCCGCGGAGCGTCAGTCGCAGCGGTCAAAACACGACACCGCGCTGAACGAACTTTCGCGGGTGTGGCCACAGTACGAGGCGGTGGTCGGCTCTGCCGAGGAACTGCAACTGTCGAACCAGATCAAGGCAGCATGGACCTCCTACCTTGCGCTGGACAAACAGCTAAACGAGCTTTCCGACAGCGGAGATGAACATTTCAGCGACGCACGCTCCTTCGCGGGAGGCGAGTCTTCGAGCGCATTCAGCAAGGTCACCGCACTCATTGCGCAGGATATCGCCCTGAACAGTCAGGGCGCAAACGATTCCAGTGAGCAGGCTGCGGCCGCCTTCCACAGTGCCTCGCTTTTTACCGGCGCGCTGACCGGAACAGCCATCCTGTTGAGCCTCCTGGTTGCGTTCGTCATTACCCGCTCCATTACCGTTCCCATTGGCGCGTCCGTGAAGATTGCCCAGACGGTCGCGCAAGGCGACCTCACCTCGAAAATCGAAGTGAGCGGCAAGGACGAAACGAGCCAGCTACTGCGAGCGCTTAAACACATGAACGAGAGACTCGCCGAACTGGTGGGTCAGGTGCGATCGGGCAGTGACAGCATCGCGACGGGCGCTGCGCAAATCGCAGCGGGCAATGCCGATCTGAGCCAGCGTACCGAAGAACAGGCTGCGTCGCTCGAGGAAACCGCGGCAAGCATGGAGGAACTGGCTTCCACCGTCCGGCAAAATACCGAAAGTGCCCGGCAAGGCAACGCGCTCGCAGCAAACGCTTCCGATATTGCGCAGCGTGGCGGCGACGTCATGGGCCGCGTAATCGGCACCATGCAGACGATATCGGAAAGCTCGGCCAAGGTGACCGATATCATCGCGGTGATCGAGGGTATCGCATTTCAGACCAACATCCTCGCGCTCAATGCATCGGTCGAGGCGGCGCGGGCGGGCGACCAGGGGCGCGGTTTTGCCGTCGTCGCCGCTGAAGTGCGGACTCTCGCACAACGAAGTGCCCATGCCGCTAAAGAGATCAAGGCGCTCATCAAACACTCGGTCGAGCGTGTGAAGGCCGGTTCGAATCTGGTGAACGAAGCCGGCGCAACCATGGACGAGGTCGTCCAGGCGGTGAAGCGTGTCTCCGATCTGATGGGAGAGATTACTGCGGCATCGCTAGAGCAGGATGCCGGTATCGAACAGGTCAATATCGCCGTTGCGCAGATGGACCAGGTGACGCAGCAAAACGCCGCGCTGGTTGAAGAGGCCTCGGCCGCCGCGCAATCGGTGTCGGCGCAATCCAGCACCCTGCGCGAGGTCGTGTCGATCTTCAGGCTGGGAGCGGAGCCTGCGGTGAACAGCGCGTCGCTCGAATTGCATCGCGGCCCAGCGAACGTCGTCATCTCGACGACGCTGGAAAGGTCAGCGCCTTCGGCTTGAATGCCCGAATGAGGGCGTAGTTTTTCTCAAGGAGCCAATCGCTTTTTTCCGTATTGTTTTCACCGACTTCAGTGGATTATCGAGCCGACCTCAAACAGAGTTTGGGGGCAAGCGCATTGAACATAATCGACTAGAAGGTGGAAAGGAGATCGGCGTGGGAATTGGCAAAGACGTAAGACGGTTGGGCCCGGCAGGCTTTGTTCTGCTCGCATGTTCGTCAGGCGCTTTCGCGCAAAGCAGCGTGACGCTAACGGGGCTGCTTGGCGCTGGGATCGGCTATACGAGCAACGTAGGGGGGCACTCGAATATCTATGAGGACTCTGGAATATTGCGTCCCAACACGCTCTCATTCCAGGGCAAAGAGGATCTGGGAGGCGGCCTAAAAGCGCTCTTCTATCTGGGCACCCTGTTCTCGATGAATACAGGAGGAATCCTTGGTGCGCCCGGGAGCCTTTTCTCCCGTGAGTCATACGTAGGGCTATCTAATCCATACGGAACACTGACTTTTGGTCAGCAGCGCGACTTTGCATTCGATACCTTGACCGTCCAGCAGTATGCGGGCATTTTCTACGAAGGACTTTACGGTGCTCACCAGGGGCCGTTTCCGAAGTTCGGCGTGCCGTATGTGATTGGTGGATCGTACGACTTCGACCGGCTTAACGGCGAGGCGATCAATAATTCAGTCAAATTCAAGAGCGCGAACTTCAGCGGGCTGACCTTCGGCGCGATGTACGGCTTTGGCGGCGTAGCCGGGCATTTCGGCAACTCCGACTCGTCGAGCTTCAGCGTCGACTACGAGTTCGGTTCAGGCGGCGTGGCGGCGGTGTACACGATGGCGAAGTCGCCCACGAACGACAACGGCAATGCGGGTATCCGGAACATCGGTGTGGGTGGAAAGTACCGGGTCGAGGCATTTCAGCTTGCTGTGCTGGGAACAGTTTCTCACAACACGGGGAACGGGGCCCAGATTGATGCTGTCGATGCAACCGCAAGTTACGACTTCTCGCCGTTCTGGAATTTCGCCACGACTTACACGTATATGGATGGCAACGCGGTTCTCAACAACGCACACGCGAGCCAGGTGGATGCGACGCTGACTTACCGCCTCTCCAAGCGCACCTCGGTATACGGGACCTATGTCTGGCAGCGGGCGTCCGGCCAGGGCGCACTCGCCCGCATCAACTCGACGCAAACGAGCCCGTCGAGCTCCGACGCGCAGACCATGGTGGGCATCAGCATCATGCACCTGTTCTGATCGTTGCGCGGAGACGCGTAACCACGGGGGACGCAATGTCCCCTGCGCAGCCGGCTCTTGTACCTGGAAGCTCTCGAGTTCAGGCGCGTTGTTTCTTCCCTGCCAGCCTCTGCGAAACCAGCAGCACGATCGCGACGATAGCCAACGGAATGCAGCTCAACAAAACAATGTGCTGGGAGCTGATACCGAGCGAGATCAGCAAGCCGCCGGCAGACGGTCCGAGGATTGCGCCCATTCGCCCGACCGCCGCAGCATTGCCGACACTCGTCGTCCTGAGAGCCGCTGGATAGAGCGTGGTTGCGAGCGCAGATTGCCCGACACAAGCGCTCGTTGTTCCAACACCTACACCGAAGATCAACAGCAGCGTGGCCCACCGATCGAGTCCGCCAATCTGGAATCCGACGATGCACAGCATCGCGATCGATATCGTCACGATGAGCGACCGATGCACCCCAAGGCCGGTCGCCAGTGCGAACAGCAGCAGATTCCCCACGATTCCTCCGAGTCCGCACGCTGCCACGCCCAATGGCGCGTTCGAGGCAGAGAATCCTAAAGACAGCAGCAACATGGGCGTCCAGAATACGAACAGATAGTTCACAAGAAAGCCAAAGAACGCCACCAGCCAGACCGTGACCGTCTCCGGCAGATGGTGAGGCGCAAGCAGGCTTTTTATCTCGCGGAACCACGATGAAGTGTCCGCCGTGCTCTGCGTGGCGTCAGGCGCTCCCGTCTCTTGAAGATTTCGTGGAAGCACATGCCAGACGAGCGGAAGTAGCAAAATGGGAAGAAGTCCCCCAGCAAAAAACACTGCCTCCCAGCCAAATCCGGCGATCAGCTTTGAGGACCCCAAGCCACCGAGGGCAGCCCCGACGGACAAGCCCGTTGTCGCGGCAATCGTGGCGGGTGCGCGTGCATGATCGGGTGCACTGTCTGCTGCAATCGAAATGGCGGCCGGGACGACCATGCCGAGGCAGACCGTCGTGAGAAACCGGATCACGGAAAGGACTGCGATCCCCGACGACATAACCGTGAGCAGAGAGAACCCACCGAACGCCAGCATGGCCAGCGCAATCACCGTGCGCCGCGGCACCGCTCGTACCAACGCGCCGCTGGCGAGATACCCCAGCACGGCACCTGCGCTCGTTGCCACGAAGGCGGGCGTCATTGCCGCATGACCTAGATGCCATAGTCGCGTCAGCGACGGTGCCACGTAAGCGATGGCTGCGGTATCGAACCCATCGACGGCAATGACACAGAAGCACGCAGCGCAGATGAGCCACGTGTTGAGTGAAGTTTGAACGCTGACAGGCTTATCGAGTTCGCTGATCGTTTTCATATTGGACCCAGGCTCGCCGTACCGCCTGCCACGGTCTCGATCACCTCGCCGAAACGCATGATCCGTTGCCCCTGCGAGCGCCGATAGGTGGGCCAATGCGGCAAGTGACCGCCATTTGGATCGCCCGACTCGACAAAGTTCAGCACGTACTCCTGAATGCAGGCCGACAGCGAGCGGGCTGCGGTCAGGTCGATGCCGTCCAGCATCGGTGCGTCGAACCAGTCTTCGAAGTTGCCGAATACGAATGGCAGTTCGAAGCAATGACCTGCCCCGACGTCTGCCTGAGGCGACGGGAAGTCGAACTGATAGGCGAAGACCTTGCTGCCTGCTGCTTCCATCTCCGTGGCGAACTGGAGTGCAGGAAGCTTGAACAGCGTGTCCGAACCGAGATCGACTAGGGTTGTATACGGTCGGCCATTGAGCCGGCGCCTGAGTGCCCGCCTGTAGAGCGACTCGCCTTGCTCTCCGAATTCTTCGCTATATTTCTTCAAGGCCTGCTCTTCTGTCGCGCGGACTATTGCAGGGTTACTCGCGAAGAAGCTACCCATTTCTTCCCGGGTCCAACCGATCATCAGCGGTTTGCCTTCAAAATTCTCGAGGACTTGCGCACCCGGGTTCGCCGGCACCTCGTTGTCGCAGACGCTTCGAAACAGCACGGGCACTTCTGCAAACCCGTTTTGCGAGCGCAACATCGAGGTCTGCAATTCCAGAATGCGTCCCACGGGCATCGTTCGCAGCGCGTCGCCGGATGAGTCGATTCCCGCCATCGAACAAAACTGTTCGCCCATCTTCTGAGCGGCTTCAGGCGTCGTCGGCGGCAGACCCGGATAACTGAACATGATGCCGCCTTTGATCAGCGCACTCGTCGGCTTCATCGCAGCGAGCAGTTGCGTGAACCAGGCGCCTGCCGACTGTCCAGCCGATACGATCGACTCCGGATCGCCACCCAGGCTGCCGATGTTCGCTTCGACCCACTGCAAGGCCATCTGGAGATCGCTAACGGCAAGGTTGCCGTCGGAAATCCCCTCCATGAAGAGATTGCCAAGCAGTCCGAGCCGATAGTTCATGGTCACCACAACGGCGCGTCCGGTTCTTGCAAGCCGGTCGCCGAAGTAGCACGGCAGCGAGCCTCCCCCCGTCAGGAAGCCACCCCCGTGAATCCAGAAGATGACCGGCAGCTTGCCGGAAAGTGAGGGCGTAAAAACGTTAAGGCGAAAGGCGTCCTCCGACATGTCCGCGCCGCTGGCCGTTGGGCCCATCACGAAGTCGAGGCGGCTTGGCAGTTGCGGAAAGACCGGTCCAGGCCGTGTGCAGTCGCGCTCGCCGGACCATGCGGATGGCGCCAGCGCAGGGAGAAACCGGCCCGCGTCGGCAGCATAGGGAATATCGAAAAAGGTGTGGACGCCGTCGTCCAGCACGCCCTTAAGAACACCTTGTGCGCAATGTGTAATGGTTGTCTTCGTCATCGATCAGTCTCGCTTGTCTTCATGTGACTGCAAGGCACGTTGCGAACGGGTTTGCAG
>FSYS01002904.1_pt1 | contig 10290 bp, 5 predicted proteins | sample 1638491 | NCBI WGS metagenome assembly FSYS01 (sample SAMEA3914788, study PRJEB12502) | metagenome | biome: forest; material: soil | place: Canada | collected 2011-07-03 | depth 0.1 m | reverse complement strand
GGTGAGGGAGAGATTCTTGAGTGCTTTGACGCCGTTGGGGTAGGTCTTGGATAGACCAGAGATGGTGAGTGCCACGCGCGGGTGCCCTCCGATGCGGATAAAGCTGAATGATTGCAGTAGCCGGAATATACCACGGGGCGCGGCGATTGAGACGAGATAATGCTCGCCTCAATGGGTTGTGTAGGGGGTTTGGAGGGCAGCGGGTGGGCTGGGTCTGACTTGTATTGCATTCACGACAAACGGGAGAAGTGAGGACTATTCGACGACCGGAACCACTGGCGCCTTGCAGGAGGCGGGGAGGCCTCCGGGCCACCAGTTCCAGTCGCCGGCGATGCGAAGGAGTGCAGGGCCGATGACGATGCGAACCAGGGTTGCGTCGATCAACACGGCGACGGCAAGGGTGAAGCCTATCATCTTGACGACGAGGAAGTTGCCGAAGGTGAAGGCTGCGAAGACTACGATCATGATCGCGGCGGCGCTGGTGATCAGGCCCGCGGTTCGGGCCATGCCTTCGGGGATGGCGTCCATTTCTCCGAGGCCGCTGCGGCGGGCTTCGAGCACACGGGCAACCAGGAAGACTTCGTAGTCCATGCTGAGTCCGAAGACGATGGCGAAGGTGACGATGGGGACCAGGGGGAAGATGCTGCCGGTACCGCCGGGAACGCCGAGGAGGGTGCTTCCGTGTCCGTCCTGGAAGACCATGACCAGGGCGCCGAAGGAGGCAGCGACCGAGAGCAGGTTGAGGAGGATGGCTTTGACGGCGGCGAAGAGAGAGCGGAAGCCGCAGAGCAGAGCGAGGAGCGTGCCCCCGACGACGAGGCCGATGACGGGGGCAACGTGGTCGCCGATGATGGTTTGATAGTCGGCGTTGAGGGCTGGAATGCCGCCGATGCGCAGCGTGGAGCCGGGTACACCGGTGAGAGCGGGGGCGCCGGTGGTGCGGAGATCGCGTACCCAGTCGACTTGCTGGCGCAGGGTGAGGGAGGATTTGGGTAAGACTTCGAGCAGCGCTGCGTGTCCGTCACTGCTTAGAAACGATCGCCGGGTCTCGCGCGTGATGTCAGGAAGGTTCGGGCGGCTGCCGTTTGCAAGCGTGGTGATGGAGATGACGCGGTCGCAGCGAGGGTCGCTTTCGATCTGCTGGGTGGCGCGATTGATGGCATCCCATCCTGCGTCGGTTTGGGCGATGGAGTTCGAGGGCAGCTCGACGAGGACGCGCATGGTGTAGACGATGCCGACGCGATCCATGTGCTCGAGGGCGTGTAGAGCCTGGACGGACTCTGCCGACCTGGGAAGCCAATCTCCCTGGGGAACGCTGGTGTCCAGATGCTTGGCTTGCCAGGCGAGCAGGAGCATGGGGGTTCCTGCGAGCAACAGAGCTAGCAGGGGACGGGCGACGATGACCTTTCCCCATTGCCTCCAGCGGACTCCGGTTCGTGCGGCTCGCTCACAATCGAGCTTCGGAGTGAAGGGCAGGCGGCCAATATCAATGCGCTTGCCGAGCAAGCCGAGGACTGCGGGAACAAGCGTGTTGGTGAGCAGGACACTGATTCCCGCGACCAGGAATCCGGCGATGCCAATGGAGCGGATTTCGCTGATGGGAACGGTCAGGAGGGCGAGGAATCCGATGGCGACCGTTGAAGCGGAGATCAAGAGTGTACGGCCTGCCTGGCGTGCGGCCATGACCGATGCAACCGATCCAGAGCAGCCGGCGGATACTGCCTCCCGGAAGCGGCTGACCATGAGGAGGGCGTAGTCGATACCCAGGCCCAGACCGAGCATGGTGGCGAGATTCTGGACGAGGATGGACAGGTGAAATCGTTGGGCGAGCAGTGCGGTGATGGCCAGAGTCGTTGCAATGGCGAGCTGGCCGACGGCCAACGGAATCACGGCGGCGACGATGCTGCCGAAGGCAAGGAGTAAGAGAGCGAGGGTCGCGGGAATCACCAGGCTCTCGCCGCGGTGAACGTCGTCAGCACTGGCCTTGCGGATGTCGAAGTTTAAAGGAAGCTCGCCGGTGAGTTGGAGCTTTACCGCAGGGTAACGGCCTCGCAACTGGTTGGCGAGTGAGGCTGCCTGCTGGTGAAGCTGGGGAACCAGCGACTCGACTGGGGCGTCGGTTGAAGCGAGTCCAACGAGTACGAATGTTCCTCCTCCGTGGCCGAGGAAGATGCGATCGTGTAGATCGAGATAGGAGACGACTCCGGAGACGCCGGGCTGTTGACGGAGTTGCTCCACGATGGTGGTGAGCGCCTGCTGGCCTTCGGGCGAGTCGGCTGGGGGAAGCCCCTGAACAACGACGACTACGCGATCGACGAAGGGTGAATGGAAGCGAGTGACGAGGTCCTGCCGAACGATTTCAGCTTCGCTGCCTTCGACGCGGGTAGCCGTCTCCAGATGGCGCTCGGCGTGAAAGGAGAAGGGCAGAAGTGCAATAACGGCAGTAAGGACAAGCCCGGCCACCCAGAAACGGCGCAGATGCATCACACTGTGGATGATACAAAATAGTCGACGCTTTAAGTGAAAGGACACGCAGAATCTCCGTTAGCCGCAAAGAAATTAGATGCATGCTATGGGCGAGCCCAGTTGTCCGCGGACTTGTCAGCGCGCAACTGGGCGGCAAGTTGAATCTGCTACATTAAGCCAATCAGCTACCGTGGCCCAATTCGAACGATAGTGTTGCTCGGGCTGGTTGCCACTATCATGCCGCTGGTGGCGCAGGACCCGCGCGTTGGGTCCTGGACGCTGATTTCGGCACAGGCTGCGCTCGATCCTCCGAACAAACTTTCGATTACCCCTGTACAGGATGCGTTGCATGTTGTTATGTCGGGCGACACCCATCTGGATTTCACGGCGAAATCGAATGGGCATGATACTGCTGCGCCGGGCAACCTGGGGTTCGATCAGATCGAGCTGCATAGGATTGATAAGAGACAATCCGAGGTGACGGAGAAGAAGAATGGGGCAGTGGTGGCGACGATTCGCGACCGGCTCTCGAATGATAGTAAAGAGCTGACGATTACGACGGTGAGCGCGGGCCATCCTGATCAGATCACGGTGTGGGGCCGGAGTGGAGCGGCGAAGGTCGCTCATGATCCGCTGGCTGGTGAGTGGACCCAGGATATGAGCAAGACGCGATTGCGGCAGGGGCTGGTGCTCAAGATCGAGGCGGATGGGAGTGGCGGGGTTCGCTTTTCTGGCGGTTATAGCTATGACGCGCACTTTGACGGAAAGCAGTACGATCTAAGGGATTCGCGCAACGATACCGTGAAGCTGCAGCAGGTGGATGCGCATACGGTGGACGCGATCTACTCGCGGGACGATCAGGTGACGCAAAAGGACAGATGGGTGGTGTCCGCTGATGGGCAAGAGCTGACCGTCACGACGACGGGAACGTTAGAGACCGGTCAACACCTGAAGGAAAAGCTCGCGTTCAAGAAGCAGTAGAGGAGTTTTCCTGTTGCAGAGAATTGGATAGAGCGTCGCAAGGCAACATCTACGCTCCGCTATACACCCAAAGGAAAACAGCTCTAGCCGGTCGCGCGTCTGCTACAGCGGCGCGATCGGCTAACTGATACCTAGCTGGCGGTAACGGCGGCATCGGCGTCAGCGGCGATCGAAGTGTCGAGCTCACGCGCTGCCACCGAGATGATCCCCTTGCGATTCATGAACTTCAGAATGCCGGTGACGGTTTCCTCGAGGGTCGGTTCGGGGACACCCCAGGTGGAGGCGTCTCGTGCTTCCTGATAGGAGGTACTATCGTAGCGTTTGAACTCCATGGAGGAGATGTTGTCTACAGAGCCGACGAGGAAGTCGAGCAGCGGGAAGAGCAGATCTTCCTTGCGGCAGCGGCGGATGAGTTCGGGAACGAAGTCGGTGATGCTGAAGATTTCGAACTGCCGGCCGGTCAACTTGGTAATGAGATTGGTGATGTCCATCATGTTGGCGTAGTCGTCGCGCACCACGTGGTAGGTCCTGTTCTCGGTGCCGGGAGTGGTCGATATGGCAACGATATTGTTCGCCACAACGTCGGCGGGAACGAAACTTACCTGGTTGAGCGCGTCGACTCCAATACCGTGGTTCACCATGAAGGCGACTAGGCGAACGGCGATATCGAAGTTGTTGCCACCGCCGGTGACGGAGGGACTGACGAGTGCGGGGCGGAAGGTGCGTACGCAGAGTCCCTTGCTGCGCGCGTCATCCACTACTCGCTCCGCAACCCACTTGGACTGGCTATAACCAAAGTCGAGCAACTCCATGTCCTGGTTACAGTCGGTCTCGTATAGGACGCTCTTCACGGCCCAACCAAAGATGAAGGTGGTCGAGACGTAGTTGAGGACCTTGGCACGCCCCTCGAACGCGAGTCGTATAACTTCGTTGGTTCCCATCACGTTCGCGTCGCGCATCCGGTCGTAGTTGAAGAGGTAGTTCACGGTTGCGCCGTTATGGAAGATCGTGTCCACTTCCTTGGCGAGGAAGTCCCAAACGTCATGGGTGAGACCGAGGTTTGCCTGACCGAGATCGCCGCAGACGGGAACCACGCGAGCGTCGAACATTTCCATGAGGCCAGCGGGGCAGGGCCCCATCGATTCCATGGCTGCCCTCAGACGTTGTTGGCCCTGAGCTTCGTCGGAAGACCGGACGAGAACGTGGATCATGGCCTGGGTCTGTTCGAGCAGGCTCTTCATCAAGAAGGGTCCGATGAAGCCGGTGCCGCCGGTGAGCAGCACATGATTCAGCACCGGTACTTCCGGCAAGGGCGCGGGCGTGGGAGGAGTGAAGACGAGCTTCTTATCGGCGCTCATCATCTCCTTTTCCGCTGCGTGCTGCTCATCGCGGAAGGCGGCGAGAGAATGACGGAGCAGATCGATTGCTTCGTCGGGAGCTTGTTCCAATTGCTCGGCGAGGCGGAAGAGGTCGGCTACGCTGACGCGCTGGATCACACCGATATCTACTTGCCGCGCAAGCAGTTCAGCGCCCTTGTCCTTTAAGAGCTCCTTGAGCTCGTGCATGAACACGACGAGATCGAGGGAGTCCAAGCCGGCTTCGACGAGGTTATAGGACTCCTGGCCGGTGAGGTTGTAGCGAGACTTCAACACGTCGAAGGAGGATTGGATTTCAGCGTCGGGCGCGCAGGAACCGGCGTCCTTTTCTCGGGAGAACTCAGAGAGAACAGAGAACTGGCCTTCCAGCCACATCTGCTTGGCCTTGTGGCGCATGATTTTGCCAGAGCTGGTTCTGGGCATGGCACGAGGCGCGATGAAGGAGATCAACGCGACTTCCACGTTGAGAAAACTCCGGACGGCAGAGGCGATCTTGCGTGCTTCAGGAAGCGACTTGGGATTCTTGACCTCGGCGACGATGGCCAGCGCGGGCTCGGTGTTTTCATTGATCTGGAAGGCGGCCACGCAGTTGGCGCGAATGAGGCTGGACGCCTTCTCGACGACGTTCTCGATGTCCTGAGGGTAATAGTTCTGCCCTCGGAGGATGACCATATCTTTGAGTCGGCCGCAGACGAAGAGCTCGCCGTTATGGAAGAAGCCCATGTCGCCGGTGCGAAGGAAGCCGTCGTCGTAAGGGGTATCGTCGACGAGGCGGGCGCGGAATTGTTTGAGCGTGAGTTCAGGATTGTTCCAGTAGCCCTGGCACTTACCGCTGCCGGCCAGCCAGATTTCGCCGACTAAGCCGGGCTTGAGGACGTTGTGCTGGTCAGGGTCGACAATTTTGATGTCGAGGCCTGGGAGCGGAGTTCCACAGCTGACAACCTGTGTGGCCGCGCCGATTTCGGAGACCTCGGTTGTCATGCGCGCTTTGCCGAGAGCGAGGGCATGCTTGTTGACCGAGATGATGGTGCGTCCGCCAAGCGAAACGGCCAGGGTATTCTCAGCCAGCCCATAGGCGGCGTAGAAGCTTTCGGACTTGAGGCCGTAGGGCTGAAAGGCCTCGAGGAACCGGGTGTAGGTATCGGGCTTGACCGGCTCCGCCGCGCACATCAACACGCGAAGAGAGCTGAGGTCGCAGGCCTCGAGGACCTCCTTCGAGAGCCTGCCGGCGCGCAGGCAATAGTCGTACGCGAAGTTGGGAGCTGCGGTGGCCGTGGCGCGATAGGTATGGATGGCTTCGAACCACAGGGCCGGGCGTTGGATGAAGTCCATGGGAGCGAAGCCATAGGTGGTGCCGCCTCGCAGCGCAGGATAGAGGTAACAGCCGATGAGTCCCATGTCGTGATACTGGGGAAGCCATGAGACGACGACCGGTGAGAGATGGTCGATCACGAGCGGACAGGTATCGAGGATGTTTTCGTGGGATACGATGACGCCCTTCGGCTCCATGGTTGAGCCAGAGGTGTACTGGAGAAAGAGAACCTTCGAGGTATCGGTAAATGGCTCGTCCGAGACGATGTCGAGGAAGTCTTCGGTGACGATCCAGGGAAGGCTGGAGATGTAATCGACGTCGACGCCGGAGGTCGAGACTCCGCTTCTGGCGAGATTGGTCTTCAGCGAGGCATGGTAGTCCTTGCTGGTTAATATCCCGGCGGCCTGGCAATCCTTGGCGATGTGGACCATCTTGTACAGGGCGCTTTGGAAGCCGCGAGAGCCAGGGGGATAAACGGGCACTGGAATCAATCCAGCTCGCACGCAACCGAAAAACGCGCAGATCATTTCGAGACCGGCCGGGTAGGCGAGCAGGAGACGGTCGCCGGTCGCGAACTGATGGTCTCTCCGTAAGCGCGAGGCGATCGCTTTTGTGCGGTGGAGAAACGAGGCGTAGGAGTAGCCTTCGAGTTGATTGCCGTTCAGGTCGAGGTACGAATAGAGGAGTTTGTGCGGATGCTCATTCCCCAGATTATCGAGTTGGTCCAAAATCGATACCATAATTGATCAGCAATATCCTCGAATTTGTTTACGGAAGACTCAGTTCGCGAGAAACACTAAACGTTTTGCTGCATCCGATGAACTGGTGAGGGCGAAAAACGTTTGAGTCTCGGAATTGGGAATTATAGTGTAGGCCTACTTAGAGAATGAAGGCATAAGAGTTATATACATATACGTTTGTGACTTCGAATGGTTGCAAGTCGCTCTGGCGGTCGAATGCACGAGGCGATGAAATCGTTCAGGTGATCGGCTGTGTGCGTATCGCCCACTCGGAGCGACTTCGTTCTATTTCGTCCATCGGGTTATGTTAGCAGAGCCAAGAAGCTTGGCGGCGCGCGCGTCTGGCTGGAGCGAAGGGAGTACCTACCGCCGCTGCGTCTGGTTCGAATTCCCTTGATTCACCTTGAGGCGTCGCGCTACCATCAGGTCTATTGCTGTTCGCGGCGCGCAATCGATGCGCAGCTGGCCCGAAACTCCGCAACGACCTACTGGGATGCGCGGACATGACAGGATTGACAGGATAGGAATGCGGAGGGGGCCGGTGACGTTTCAGACCGACGCGGTGATGACTTTAAGGCCGGAAGAGGATGAGCTCCTTCCCTCCGAAACAGCGGCGCGGCAGTTGGTTAGTGACGATGCAGGCGGGTCTTCGTTCCCGAAGGTTTTGCGCCGCCGCCTCGACAGGTTCTTTGCCGAAGGGAAGATCTCTCCTAAAGCTAACCGCATGATGTGGATCAAGATCGTGACGGGTATGACCGTGCTGCTGGGCAGCTGGGTTGCGATCTACGCGCTCCGGCCAAACTCGTGGAAGTTTAGTGTGCTCTATGTTTTGGGTGGCCTGGCACAGACATTCCTGTTGCTGAACATTGCCCACGACAGCAACCATAATGCGATCTCATCCACGCCGTCGGTCAACAAAACACTGAATTATGTGTTCGATGTATGTGGAATCAGTTCGTACATGTGGCGCATCCTGCATCATCGCGGCCACCACTCCTGCGTGAATGTGCAGGATGAAGACGACGCGCTTACGGGTCGCGGCCTCTTTCGCTTTACACCCCATGACGCGCGTGAGAAGTGGCACCGGTTTCAGCATATCTATGCGCTGGTTCTTTATGCGGTATTCTCTCTGGACTATGTGTTTGTGAGGGACTTTGAGGCCTTTTTCTTTCCCAAGCGCGACTATCTGAAAAGCACCAAGCATCCTGCGCGGGAGTATGCCATTCTTTTTGCGGGTAAGGCCTTTTACATCACGTACATGCTGGTTTTGCCGGTGGTGTTGCTGGGGAAGTCGCCGTGGCTGGTTGCTGGGGCGTTCCTCCTGGTTCATCTGATTATCGGATTGAGTGTAGCGCTGGTGTTTCAGACGACGCACACGATTGACACCACATATTTTCCTGCGACCCGCAATGAGTTCGATAACGCGGTGTATCACATCTTTGCGACAACCGCCGATTATGCAACCGAGAACCCGGTGGTCGGCTGGCTTACCGGTGGCCTGAACCATCACATTGCGCATCATCTGTGCCCTTTTGTTTGTCACACCCACTACGCTTCGCTGACCCGGATTGTGAAGGAGACCGCCGCAGAGTTTGGCGTTCCGTATCGTCAACATCCGACGATGAGCCGGGCGATCGTGCATCATCTGATACTTTTGAAGCAGCTGGGAACGCAAGATTCTTTTTGAGCGCTTAATTTTCTACCGGTGGCTACCCTACCGCTTCAGGCAGATCCCATGAGATTCCCTATGGTTCAACGCCAGCATGCTGGCAGCGAGGTGTGACGTTGTCGACACGGATCCCCGCTGTTTCTCGATTTCGTTCGTTCTCGGATTCGCGCGCGATGGCTCGCAATCCGGTGCAGGTCCTGTCGGCGTACAACGAACGCTTTGGCGATACGTTCCGGTTCTACCTCGGGGGTATCAAAGAGGCCATCGTTACGATCGATCCCGCGGTCATCCAGCACGTGCTGAAGACAAATGCCGAAAATTATAAGAAGTCCGATATTCAGGTGAAGCGGATGGGTCACTTCCTGGGCAAGGGGCTGTTGACCACGCACGGGGAAGCCTGGCGCACGCAGCGGCGGCTTATCCAGAAGGGTTTCGATCGCAAGCAATTAGAAGCGTTGTCCTCGATCATGCAGGATTCGCTCACGGACTCGCTGCGGGAGTTCGATCGGCAGGTCCAAGTGGGGCCGGTCGATATCTATCCGCACCTGATGAAGATGACCTTTGCGATGGTGGCGCGATCACTGTTTGGCGCGCGGCTGAAGGACGACGACATCGATCTCATCAGCCATACCATCTCGACGGTACAGGAGTTTATCGTTCGGCAGACGATTCAGCCTTATCTGAATCCATGGTTTTCCGTCTCCGGCGCGCTGCGCAAACATGAAGAGATGCGCGTCCGGGCGGATAAGGTTCTGCTCGAATACATTCGCATTCGCCGGAACGAGGAGCCCGGGCATGATCTGCTCCAGACCCTGATGGATGCCCGTTACAGCGACGGCGAAGGCATGAGCGATGAACTGGTGTTGAGCGAGAGCATGCAGCTGCTGGTCGCTGGCCATGAGACGTCGTCGAATGCTCTGTCATGGATGCTCTACTTGTTGAGTTCGCGTCCGGATTGCCTGGACAGGGTACGCGCGGAGTTCGATACGGTGCTGGGTGGAGTGCCTCTGAAGTTCACCGACGTTCCGAAGTTCGAGTTCACCACGCAGGTCATTATGGAGGCGCTCCGGCTCTATCCGCCGTTCTGGATGATCGATCGCGAGGCGGTGGCGGATGATCGTGTGGGGGACGTGGTGATTCCTGCAGGGTCGATGGTGATTGTGTATGTGTATGGTGCGCACCACGCGCCGCGCTATTGGGAGAAGCCAGAGAGCTTTGATCCGGGACGGTTCAGCAAATCCAACGAGAAGCAGAACGCGCCCTTCACCCACATACCCTTTGGCGGCGGACCACGCGGCTGCATCGGCGGGAACTATGCGATGCTGCAAATTCTCATGGTTCTGAGCACGTTGCTGGGGAAATATGATCTTGAGCTGACTGCGGGACAGACGATCGAAGCGCGCGCGATGGTGATCCTGCGGCCGAAGGACGGAATTCGTATGAGCTTTACCGAGGCGATTCCGCAGGACGCCGAGAAGCTGTCAGGCTGTTTGCGCTAAGCGACATAGGTCAGTCGCGGCAGAGGCTGAGGATGGCGGCGCCAAAGCTGTCCAGCTTTTCTGGGGCTACGCCACGAATATTGCGCAGGGTTTCGAGATTGGTGGGAGCAGCGAGTGCGATGCTGCGCAAGACTGTATCCGAAAAGATGAAGAAGGTGGGAAGGCCGGCGGCCTTGGCGGCTTCGCGGCGCCAATCTTTGAGGCGGGTCTCGAGAGCTAGTTGGATGGGGGTTAGGTCGGGGGGCGG
>FSYS01002573.1_pt1 | contig 10294 bp, 8 predicted proteins | sample 1638491 | NCBI WGS metagenome assembly FSYS01 (sample SAMEA3914788, study PRJEB12502) | metagenome | biome: forest; material: soil | place: Canada | collected 2011-07-03 | depth 0.1 m | reverse complement strand
GCGCCCGCTGCCGTCCCCGCTCCTCATTCGACGAGTGCACCAACGACAGTCCCTTGAGAAACAGCACCGGAAACACGCACGGCATCAGGTTCAGCAGCAACCCACCCAGGAACGCCAGCCCAATCGCGCTGAAGGCGTTCAGGTCCGGCCCATTGCTCGTATCGGGAGTCTTATTCGCCGTCATCGGCAGCGCGGGCACCGTGCCCTGCGTCACCGGCACCGTAAAGTCGTATGCCTCCGTCGAGCTCAGCTCTACGAGCCCATGCAGCGTCTTCGGCAGGCTGGTCGAATCCGCAGCCCGCTTCAGCCAGATCTTTACGCCATCGGCCTGCGGGGCCACCGGCTGCTCCGCCGCATTGTCAATCTGTTCGGAGTCGAAGGGATAAAACGCCGCATCCGTCTCGCGGGTCCCCGTCTTCAGCGTCACCTGGATCTGTTTCGCATCGCCGACAGCGCTCGCGCTCATGGTCGCGGGCAGCGGCTTGGGCAGGATAGCCAGCGCCGAGCCAAGCGCGCCCACCGGCTGGGGCGTCGCTACAGGACCCGGCACCACATTCACGTCGATCCCGAGGTGCGCCTTACCCGGCAGGCAGACACTGCTGCACACCAGCCAGGTCACATGCGCGTCCAGATGCACCTTGCCCGGCTTCATCGTCGGCGCAGCCGTCAGCGTCAGCGGAAACGCCACGCCGTCCTCATAGCCGAAGTCCATCAGCGGCCCCAGCGGCAGGCGCGTCGGAGGAGGGAACTGCAGCGGCCCCGCAGTAATCCCCGGCGGCAGCGTCCACGTAATTGCAGGCGGTTCACCCGAGTCGCCCGCATTGATCCAGTACACATGCCAGTGCTCCTCGATGGTCAACACCAGCCCCGCCTGCAGCGTTCCGCCCACCGCAATCTGTGGCGAGAGCGTCGTCAATTCTGCAGTCAGATGCTCGGCCTTCACCGGCCCCGGGCCGCCGTTGCCTACTTCAACGATCTGTGCCCGCGCCGTCGATCCTGTCCCCGCGATCATCGCCACAGCCAGCGCCACCAGCCCTGCAGCACGTATCCGCAACCGACTCATATCCATCCGACCATTGTAGAAGCTGACTCCCCGAGAATTGTCATCACTTTGTCAGGCCAGGAATTAGCGCAGCATCAGCCGCCGATGCTCCACCATGATGCAGCGGTCCATCACCACTCGAATTCCACCCGCCTCGGCCTTTGCGGCAGCCTCCTCGTTCCAGATCCCCATCTGCACCCACAGGTCGGTCAATCCCAAGGCGAGCATCTCGTCCACAATGGCCGAAATATACTTCGGCAGCCGGAACACGTTCACCACGTCCGGCTTCACCGGCAACTCGCTCCGCAACTCGGTTAACGACGCGTAGCTCCGCTCTCCCAGCGCGCTCTTAATCCCCGGATTCACCGGCAGAATTCTGTATCCATGCGCCTGCATGTATGCCGACACGCCATGGCTCGGCTTGCTCGGATCGTCCGACAGCCCTACCACGGCCAGCGTGCGTGGCGCTCGCTCCCGTCCTCCCAGCATCTCTATCATGGTTTCCGCTTCATTCATCGTGTTCTCTCCAATCGGTACGGTAGCGTTTTCGGTCCCGGATGCACCGCCCGGATTCGTTTACAATCAGATGTCGAAGGCAGTCGCGCAGATTTGGTTGCAGTCTACCGGTTTTTTGTTCCGGAGCTGCACGTCTCTACCAGCTCAAAGCGGCCTCTTCCGGGGAGTACTGTTTGTTCGTAACGTTGCGTCACAAGGGTATGCACCAGCCAGCAGGGAACCGTCTCCGCCGCACCAATTTCGCGGGCATTGCCGTTCTCACGATTAGCGCCGCCGCCGTACTCTCAACCGTTGGCTGCGGTAACCAGTATCGCCCCGTCGTCAGCGCCATCGGTCCCGTGGGCCCCGCTGGCCAGCCGACGAAGTACGCAGTGGCCATCTCCAACCCCACCCTCGCTAACTCGCTGGGCCTGGCCACCATCGTCGATTTCTCCGGCGACACTGTCTTATCCACGCCCAATATCCAGGTGAATCCGAGCTATCTTCAGGTCAATTCCTTCACCAGCACGACCGGAACCCAGGCCACCCAGGCCTATGTGATCAACCCAGAGGGTTCGCTCGACACCTTCCCGCTTTCGAACCCGACCAGCCTGCTCACCAGTGACGTCGTGCAGACGACACTTCCGGTTGGCTCCGATCCGGTCAGCATCAACTCGTTCGCGCCGGCCAGCGGCCTCGCCACCATCTTCATTCCCCAGGCAGGCACCGACACCATCGCCGCGCTCAACGCCACCACCGCTGCACTCTACGACACGGTCAATATCGAGGGCGGCGGTAGCAATCCTATCTACGTCGTCGGAACCACCGGCACACCGCGTGTCTATGCCATCAGCCAGAACGCCGCCGGCAGCACCGGTCAGGTGGACGCGCTCGAGACCATCTCGACGACGTCGCTCTCGGACTCCGCACAGATTCCCGTTGGCATCACCCCGGTCTATGGCGTGATGACCGCCGACGACCGCCGCGCCTTCATCATCAATCAGGGCTCCGGCACCGTCTCCGTTCTCAACGTCCCCAATAACGCCCTTGACATCCTGCCATCACCTCCGGTCACGACGCCTGCTACGACCGCCGGGCCCCTGGGAACCATCCTTCTTTGCCCCGCCAGCAGCCCGGTTGCGAACGCTGCCTGTCCCAATGACAATCCTGTCTGGGCCGATCTGAACACTACGAACTCCCAACTCGTCGTCCTCAACCAGGGGGATGGAACTCATGCTGGCACGTTGAGCGTCATCAATATCCCGCTCTGCAACGCCGCCGCGCAGGCCACCAATCCCAACTGCAGCACCACCAACCCGGTCGACGCGACTGGTTTCGGCCAGATCCTGGCCAACGTTCCCGTGGGCGTCAAGCCCACCATGGTCTCGGTACTGCAGGGCACCGACGGCAACGCTCCTGCGGCCTATGTGATCAACCAGTCGGATAGCACCGGCACCTGCTCCGACCCCAGCGCGGGCACAGTCACCGTCGTCAACCTGCAGACGGATCAGGTCACCACCACCATCTGCGGCATCTCCGGCACGAACGCTACGGCGGCCGCCAACGGCACCTCCAACCTGATCTTCGGTCATCCCAACTCAATCTCCGCCACCGGCGGCGAGCCCACCGGCAAGGTCTACGTCACCGCCTCCGACAACCAATACATGGACGTCATCTACACCGACACCAACAGCGTCCAGACCCACGTCCCGCTCCAGGGCAACGGTCTCCGCGTGCTGGTCACAGCGCCTTAAGGGCAGGGTTAGGGAACAGGGATCAGGGATTAGAAAAGGCCAGCTACTGCGGTTTGCAGTGGCTGGCCTTTTACTTTATTGCCTAATGTCGAGTGAAATCAGCGAACAGCTACGACTCGTCGAAGTGTAGTTCCTAATCCCTGTTCCCTAATCCCTGCCCTTACATTCCTGCCAGGACGATCGGTGCGGTTGGCGTCTTCGATCCGCCGTCATTCTCGACCGTCACGCCGAAGCCCTTCGCGGTCACGCCCTTGGGCAAGGGTGGCATGACCACCGTCGCATTGCCGTTCGCGTCCGGCTTGAACAGTCCGGCGGGAATCGGAGCCTGTCCAGCCTGTGCTGGAAGCAGCCAGAGCTCGTAGGTCTTCTGCGGCTGCAGCGGATCCAGATGGTCTGCCACGAACACCAGCGCACCGGTGTTCGGCTGATAGGTCGCATGGGCCTCGGGATCGAGCTTCGGCACGGCGCCCGCATTCAGCGGAACGTGCAGCGCGACCTGCATGGCGCTGGCATCGCTGAGCGTCTGCACCACTTGCTTGGCGTGCTCGCTCTGCTCTGCGTTCTGGCTCAACTGTGCGGTTGCCACGGCAAGGTCCTGCTGTACCGTCTTGCGTTGATCTACCTGCATCCCGGCCACCACCGCCAGGCAGGCGGCGATGCTCCAACCCGCCCAGGCCATCACCGGCGCAAACCGGCGAGGCTCTCGTTCCTCCGGAGCATCCATCTGGAACATCCGGCTGTTGCGCGGATACAGAATCGGCTCAATATGCTGCTCCACCGGATCGGCGGGGATCACCTTCTTCTCTTCCGCCACCTGGCGCAGCAGCCGTTCGCGGGCCTGCGAGGGAGGTGTGTGCAGCTCCGCGGTCAGCGCATAGGTCACCAGGTCTCCCTGGATCTCTCCCAGCTGGGCACGGCATACGGCACACTCTTTCAAATGGGTGGCGGCATCCTTCATCGCGGCGTCCGGCAACAGCTGCAGCGCGAAGAGGTACAGATCATCGGGCGAGATGTGATTCGCTGTATTCATGCCTGGAACGCCTTTCTCAGCGTCAACAACGCGCTGCGGATTCGAGTCTTGACCGTACCCAGCGGATCGCCGGTCATCTCTGCGATTTCGGAGTGGGTGAGCCCATCGAAGAACGCCATCTCCAGAGTCTTCCGTTGTTCCGTGGGCAGTAGCTTCACCGCCGCCCGGGCACGTTCCATCAAAATGGAACGCTCTGCTTCATCGGCCAGATTGCACGCCGACGCTAAATTCATCTCTTCTACCTGTTCGCTCGGCCGCTTGCGTCTCAACGTGTCAATCGACCGATTCCGCGCGACTACCGCCAGCCATCCCCCCAGACTTCCCTTCGTTGAAACGAAGCTGCTTGGATTTCTCCAGATCTGCATGAAAATCTCTTGCATGACGTCCTCGGCCGATGCAGTGTCGCGCAGCACACGTAGCGAAACCGAGTACACGATCTTCGAGTACCGGTCGAACAATACCGCCATGGCCCGTTCATCGCCCCGCAGGACCCGTGCGAGCAGCTCGCCATCATCCTCTGGCGTCGGCCGAGCCACTCCTGTCGATTCATTCATGCCACTGTTCATAGAACGCACTCGCAGGTCGAATGGATTGCCGCCGGGGCTGTGGAAGCAGGCAACCGTTTCTTTCAGCTGGACTCCTGGCACCCTTCCAGCATCACTACAACAGATCAATCGAGCTTGGAAACCCAGTGTACGTCATTCCTTAGGCCATCCAACGCCGCCTCGGCACACCGCTTCAGAAAGGGGGGTGCTAATTTTTATACCCCCAACGTTCAGGCTTCTTTGGCTGCATCCGACCGCTGTTTCTTCTCCAGTCCCTTCAGGAATCGGTCGATATCCACCACGAACCGCTCGTGCTGTCCCTCGCAGATCACATCCACCTCGTCCCGGCATACCACGCTGAATCGCAGCCGCCGGCCTTCCACACTCTCGAGCGTTACCCCGGCCGTCACCTTCATGCCCACCGGCGTCGCCGCGCTGTGGCTGAGGTTCACCTGCGTCCCTAAGCTACGATGCTGCGGCTCCAGGTACGGCTCCAGCAGCCGCATGCAGGTCCACTCCACAAACCCGATCAGGTACGCGGTTGCCAGCACGGGCGGCATATCCGTCCCTGGCGCGAATACTCCCACCACTTGGTTCACGGTCACCCGGTCCTCGACCGTGATCGTCTCCGCATGCCGCATCCCCGCCTTCAACTCCGTCAGTGCCATCTTCGCTTCTCCTCAGTGGATGTTCTCCACCGATCTATCAGACGCCATCGCCCGAGGTGACGCAAGCCTCCCGAGCGGCGTCGTTACCCTCACTCCGCTATCCTGTTCTTTAGCGCACGCCATGAAGTTACGTCTCGACAAGCTCCTCGTTGACCGCTCCCTCGCCGCCTCCCGCGAGCGGGCCCAGGCCATGATCATCGCCGGCCGCGTGCTGGTCGACGAACAGAGGATCGACAAGTCCGGCGCGGCTGTTTCCGATACCGCAGTCATCCGCCTGCTCGGCGACGACCTGCGCTACGTCTCGCGTGGCGGCCTCAAGCTCGAAGCCGCCCTCAGCACCTGGTCGATCTCGGTCGAAGGTCTCGCCTGCGCCGACATTGGCGCCTCCACAGGAGGCTTCACCGACTGCATGCTCCAAGCCGGCGCACAATCTGTCCTGGCTGTGGACACCGGCTACGGACAGATCCACCACAAGCTGCGCACCGACTCCCGCGTCACCCTGCTCGAGCGCACCAACGCCCGTCTCCTCACACCCGGCCAACTCGTGCCGCTCTCGCCCCAGCCCGTCCGCTTCTTCGCCATGGACGTCAGCTTCATCTCCGCCACGCTCGTTCTCCCGGCAGTCGTCGCGGCTTCATCCCAAGCTCAAACGAAGTGGCAAGGCGACGCCGTCCTGCTGGTCAAGCCGCAGTTTGAAGCCGGCCGCGAGCACGTCGGCAAAGGCGGCATTGTCCGAGATCCCGCCGCCCACCAACTCGCCGTCCACCGCGTCGAAGCCGCCGTCCGCGACCTCGGTGGCCAGGCGCTCGACCTCATCGACTCGCCTATTCTTGGTATGGAAGGGAATCGCGAGTTCCTCCTCCACGCCCGCTTTGCCTGAGACGTGGGTAACACAGCTGCTCGATATAATGCCTGCATGTATACCCCGCAGGCCGGAATCTTTGCTCTCGGAACCTCCTCGCACGCCTACCTGGAGTTTGATCTTCTCGACAAGAAGAATTGGACGGAGTTCGCCTCTGCGATCTCCAAGATCCGCGAACCACGAACTACCACCGGCGGCGTGAACTTCGTCATTGGCTTTCGACCCGAACTGTGGCGCGAGATCCTTCCAGACGATGCTCCCGCGGACGTGGAGGGCTTCAACAAGGACGTCCAGGGGATCGAAGGTTTCGTGATGCCAGCCAAGCAACATGATGCCGTGGTCTGGCTCTCCGGTAGCTCGTATGACGTGCTCTTCGATATGGGACGCACGGTCATTCACGATCTCGCAGGGGTCGCTTCGCTGGCCGAGGAAACTTCGAGCTGGTCGTACAAGCACGATCGCGATCTCACCGGCTTCATTGATGGCTCGGAGAATCCGACGCTGCTCGAAGCTCCTGCCGACGCGCTCCTGCCTGAGGGTGTTCCCGGCGCCGCAGGCTCCGTTCTCCTGCTGCAAAAGTGGAAGCACGACGTAGCAGCGTGGGAAGCCCTGCCTGTCGCACGCCAGGAACAGATCATGGGCCGCTCCAAGCCCGACAGCATCGAGTTCGAGAACAAGCCGTCCGACTCGCACGTCGCCCGCACCGATCAGGATGTGTTTGGAAACATCTTTCGCCGCAACATGCCCTACGGCACGGTCGACAACCACGGCACCGTCTTCGTAGGGTTCAGTTCAGACCAGAAACGGCTCTCGAAGATGCTCGACAGCATGGCAGGCCTGGTCAACGGAACCCGCGACGCGCTAACTCGCTATACTCAGCCGCTCACCGGCTCGTATTACTTCGTTCCATCCGTGGAAAGCCTGCTGCGTCTGCGCTAAAGTGCACCTACGGGCTATCAGAATCAGAGGCTTAGCGGCATCTCGTTTGCCTCCACAACCCGCCCGTGGAACCTCGCGTCTAAACGGGTCAAGATGAAAGTTCAAAAGGTTGTAGCGTGCATCCTCGCAGCGCTTCTCACTCCAGCCATCTGCGCCGCCGATGCCGCGCGCTTCGACCTCATCGGTCCTAAGATCGACATTCGCGTTACCCGGGGAAGCATTACGCTTCCCATCGCGGAGGTGCCCAGCCTCCAGCCCGGGGATAAGCTCTGGATCAAGGCCGACCTTCCCAACACCCAGTCCAACCACCTGCTCATCGTCGTTGCGTTCCTGCGCGGCACCACCAACGAGCCGCCCGAAAATTGGTTTACCGAGATCGACACCTGGGATAAGAAGACCGTCGAAGGCACCACCGTCGTCGTCCCAGCCGGTGCCGAAGAAGCGATCATGTTTGTCGCGCCACAAACCGGCGGCGACTTCAAGACCCTTCGCTCCGCCGTCAAGACTCGTCCCGGCCTCTTCATCCGTGCCGACTCCGACCTCAATGAGGCCTCCTTCGAGCAGGAACGCATCGAGCGCTATCTCGCCGCCATGAAGACGGTTCCGCAGGATGACCCCAAGGCCATCCAGGAGCGCTCCGCCAAGCTCGCCGCGACCCTCGCGCTCAAGCCCAACGCCGACTGCTTCAAGCAGCCCATCGATCAGCAGGTCATCTGCCTCACCCAGTCCAGCGCTCCCGTCCTGCTTGACGACGGCCACGGCCAAACCATCGCCGAAGCTCTCTCCGCTGGCCCATCCTCTGACTTCATCAACCAGGCCTCCTACACTACGCCGGCTGGCGGTGGCCTCTACTCCGCCTATGTTGGCACGATCGTCGATGCCGTGCAGCTCATCGCCAGTCTGCGCACCGCACAGTACCAGTACATCCCCGGCCTCAGCTTTCCCGAAGGCCAAACGCTCAACCTCAGGCTCAACATGCCGCCTTCGTTCCATAAGCCGCAATCGGTCATCGTGATCGGTCTGCCGGCCATCCAGAAGGCCAGCCTCCCACCGCTTCATCCTCCCGACCCCAACCAGGTCTCCTGCCTCCTTCAGCCCAAGATGGTTCTTGCCCTCAATGGCGCGCCCCTGGTCTTCTCCACCGGCTTCGCGCACGATCTCGTCCTGCATTTGAATCGCACCGGAGCCGTTACCGACCTTCCTCTCGAGGCCGACGCCGCCGACGGTGGCCTGGTCGTCGCCAAGGAGAAGAAGCGCGAACCCCTCAAACCCAACGCGCCGCTCAAAGCCGCGCCCACCGCCGCCAAGACACAGGCGAAGATCGGCACCTCCACCGATCTCACCGTTACCGGAACCGTTCGCGGCTACTGGGGCTTCGACGCGTTCGAAGGCCCCACCCTCACTGTGCAGCAGGTGGACGGCAAAGGCTGGAAGATCGTCGGCGACACCCAGCTGCTCGCCGGCCAGGACAACCACCTCGTCCTCACCGGTCAGGGCACCGGTTGCATCCAGCACATCGCGCTGTCGAGCGACAAGGCGAAGGACGTCGACGTCACCTTCAAACCCAGTCCCGAAAAAGATAAGAAGGACACGTTGGCCCTCGACGTTCCGCTTAAGACGGTTCAGCCCGGCAGCTATGCACTTGGCATCCAGCAGTATGGAAGCACCAATCAGGAAAAGGTGCCTCTCACCGCCTACACTGCCGGCATCACGCTCGGTGAGCTCAAGATTCATACCGGCGACAACCTCGCTGTGCTCAATGGCGAAGGCCTCAAAAATGTCGCCTCTGTCGAAATCGCCAAGCAGACCTTCACCCCTGCGGCCGACAGCAACGACGAGATCCTGCACCTTGAGTCCAAGAGCGGTGTCTCTCCCGCCGACGGCTCGGAAGCGATCGTGAAGCTCAAGGATGGCCGGACGATGAATGCAAAGATATCCACCTCGGCCGCGCGTCCCTCGCTGAAACTTGTCTACGTCAACTCCACACCCGCAGAGCAGGCGGGCGCCATACCCGTCACCCTCACCAACAAGACCGACATCCCCCTTAACGGCAAGCTCACCTTCGTCGTGCAGACTAAGGATGCCTTCCCGCGCGACCAGAGTATCGAGGTCGCGACGGCCAACAATGCTGTCCATACCAAGGTCTCGCTGTCGGACAACAGCCTCGTCCTACAGGATGACCACACCGCCGTAGTCCATCTCGATCCGCTGAAGGCCTTCGGTCAATCGGCGTTCGGCCGCCTCGCCATCCGCCCCATCGCTGCCGATGGTACGACGGGCGACTGGATTGGCCTCGGTACCCTGGTGCGCACACCGAAGATCACTGCAATTCAATGCAGCACGCCGAGCGCAGCTACATGCACGCTCAACGGCGACGATCTCTTCCTCGCCGAGTCGTTCAGCGCCGGCAAAGACTTTGCCAAACCTGCCGATGTTCCCACCGGCTTTGCGGACGGCAGCTTCAACGTTCCCACGCCAAGCGACGGTGCCACGCTCTTCCTCAAGCTGCGCGATGATCCCAGCAACACGGCCACGGTGACGCTACCAACGCCGCTGCAGAACCCATCTGCGCCCGCCGCCCACGCGACCTCCGCCGCAGCGCCTGCACCCCCCGCAGCTGCAGCCTCCGCACCACAGACGAAACCTGCACCCCCGGTACCTTCGGCAACCCCACCGGTCCCTGCGCCTGCGACCGCTTCCGCACCTGCGGCACCCACGCCACAGCCATAAGTCGAATGGACGCTGCCCTCCCCACTCGCGAACCATCAGCTCCCCAGCCAACCCTGCGCCGCTGGGGTGATGGGTGCCAGGGAAACATTGCGACTGTTCGTGAACACTACAGTCGCGAATGCATCGACCTGATCCGCCGATAGGGTGTTGGTACAGGATCGACAGCGGCGGAGTCAGTCTGTGCGCGAGGTGTTCATGGCAACGCAATCCCTGGAACATGTGATCTATG
>FSYS01002012.1_pt1 | contig 10302 bp, 6 predicted proteins | sample 1638491 | NCBI WGS metagenome assembly FSYS01 (sample SAMEA3914788, study PRJEB12502) | metagenome | biome: forest; material: soil | place: Canada | collected 2011-07-03 | depth 0.1 m | reverse complement strand
GGTGATTGTGATGCCGCTGACGACTCCGCTGGTGAAGGTGACGGCGACGCGCGGGTTTGGCGCCGAGGTGGTGCTGCATGGCGGCAACTATGACGAGGCTTGCACGGAGGCGACGAGGCTTTGCGAAGAGCAGGGGATGACGTTTATTCATCCGTTCGATGATCCGCTGGTGATGGCCGGGCAGGGAACGATTGGGCTGGAGCTGCTGGAGCAGATCGAAGACCTGCAGGCCGTGGTGGTGCCGATTGGCGGGGGTGGGCTGATCGGCGGGATTGCTTGCGCGGTGAAAGAGATCAGGCCGAGCGTGCGGGTGATTGGGGTGCAGACGGCGCGGCTGCCGTCGATGCGGGATGCGGTGGCGGCGCACCGTCCGGTGACGCTGGAGCCGGCGACCACGATTGCGGATGGCATTGCGGTGCGGCGCGCCGGTGAGGTGACGTTTCCGGTGGTGGAGCGGTATGTCGACGAGATTGTGACCGTCGAGGAAGATGAGATTGCGAGCGCGATTCTGACGCTGCTGGAGCGAGAGAAGACGCTGGCGGAGGGTGCGGGCGCGACGGCGCTGGCGGCGTTGCTGCAGCAGCGGACGAGCTTGGCGGAGGGGATGCGGACGGCGGTGCTGGTGTGCGGAGGCAATATCGATGTGACGCTACTGAGCCGGATTATCGAGCGCGGTCTGGTGCAGGATGGGCGGTTGATTCGGCTGCGGATTCACTTGCTGGATAAGCCGGGAGCGTTGACGGAGCTGACGCAGCTGATCGCGGCGCATCGCGTGAACATTGTGGATACGCTGTATAACCGCGCGTACTACGGAGTGAACCTGGGGGATACGACGATCGACATCACGATGGAGACACGGGGGCGCGAGCAGGTGGAGCAGTTGCTGGGCGCGATGACCGAGGCGGGGTACAAGCACAGTCGCGTGCTGTGAGAGCTAGGGGCCAGGGTTCAGGGCCCACGGTTCAGGGTAAGGGCAACGGGGCGGGAATCTGGGTTGCTATTCTCGGCAGCGGCGGGGCTCGCTATGCTGCACGCAGAGGTGTTTCTGTGGGGAGATTTTGGGCCGCGATGTTGGTAGTCGGTTTGGGTGTTGGGTGTGGGAGTGCGCGGGCGCAGTATGGGCTCTATGCGATGGGGAGTGGCGGGTACCTGGGGTCGGTGACGGCTTCGACGGGGTCGCTGGTGGTGTCGCAGAATAGCTTGGCGGCTTACGGTGGGACGTTTGGGTTTTATGACACGCTACTGCGGGCGGGGCCGGTGCGGTTGGGCGGCGATGCGCGGTATGTGATCGAGTCGAGCGGCGGCAGCACACAGTATGGCAACCAGATTCGTAGTGGGCTGGTGGGTGGTCGGCTGGATTTATTCAGCCATGCGGTTCCGTTCAGCCCGTATATTCAGGCCGAGATTGGCGGGGCGAGCACCAACTATGGGCGCTATGCGTCGCGCTCGAGCAGCTTTGCGTATCAGATCCAGGTGGGGCTGGATTACTCGATCGTGCCGCATATCGATGCGCGGGTGGAGTATGGCGGCGGGAAGATTGGGTCGGCGTTCAATGGGTATCGCGAGGGGATGCAGCAGGTGGGGCTGGGGATTGTGGTGCGTTTCTAGGTCCTGCGCGGACGGCGGGAAGCTTCTGCGTGGTTGGGTGGGAGTGAGAGAGGCGGGAGCGGCCGGGCTACACCGCAGACCCACTCATGACGATGAGACCGTCATGAATGGGGCACCCGGGGAGCAAACAGCAGATTCCCAAAGGGAATGACAGAAAGAAAAGCACAAGCCAAGAAAAAAGGGACGGCCGAAGCCGTCCCTGTGAATGCTTCTGATGGAAGAGATCAGAAGTTGAACTTGCCGAAGACCTGGACTACGCGGCCACCGACGCCTGCTCCCTGGAAGGAGCCGTAGGGGCTGGTCGGAGGGGCTGCGATGGAGGTGATTTGGCCAAAGCCGCCGCTGGCGATGTCCGATGCCGGCAGGGCGAAGTTGGGATGGTTGAAGAGGTTGAAGGCATTCGCACCCAGCTGGAAGTTGATGGCGTCGCGATGGTAGATCCGCTTGGACAGCGCCAGATCGGTGTCCGCATAGTGCGGTCCGGTGAAGTCATTCCGCGGGGCATTGCCGAAGTCGGTCTGCACCTTTTGGCCAGGAGCCAGAGTTGCGGGTGGGGTGGCGGGCAGAGCTGCGTTGAAGTCGTTGGTGGACAAGCACGCGCTGACCGCCGCACTTGCACCGCAGTGGTGGTTGAGTGACGGATTGATGATGTCGACCAGGACGCCGCCGAGATCGGTGCCGCCGGTAAAGGCTCCAGCCGCAGCGCTGTTGTAGACGGTGAAGGGTTGGCCGCTGCGGTAGAAGCTCTTACCGGAGACGGTCCAGCCGCTCAGCACCTGGTTCTCGATGGGATTGTGGAACTGGAACGGCAGGGCGTAGACCCAGTCCATCGAGAGGCTGTTGCGGATATCGTAGTCGGAGACCGAGTAGTTCAGATGGCCCACGCTGTAGGGATCGATCTGCCAGTTGGATTTGGCGTAGTAGGAGTTGAAGTTGTAGGGCTCGTTGGTGATGCCACCGTTGGAGGAGTCATCCATGGCTTTGCTGAAGGTGTAGGTTACGTCGACGGTGAGACCCTTGCTGTCGGCGTGCTTGTAGGTGACCGAGCCGCCGTTGTAGTTGGAGTGCGCGGCATTGGTGTAGGCGGTCACACCGGCGAAGTTGGGATCAGGCGAGGTCGTTGGCAGACCACCGAAGCCGGTGGCCGAGGAGGCGTTGACGGCACCATTGGTGATGATTTCGTCGTAGCCCGTGTTGCCGGCGTAGGCGAGGATGACGGCATCGCGGCGGGTGAACTGGTGCTGAACCTGCAGGCTGAATTCAAGGTACGTCGGATTCTTGAACTCGGGCGGCGCAGTGGTGAAGGTTGGCAGAGCGAAGCTGGGGTTGGCAGCTGTCAAGGTGCTGGAGCTGGCGCCCGTGGGGAAGCCGGCCTCCACCTGATTGAAGGACTGGGCGGAGTTGTACATCGCCGTTCCAGGAGTAAGGGCATTACCGATATTTCCGCCGGTGATGGTGGTGTCGTAGACGTTGGGCAGGTTATCGATGAAGCCATCGAGCAAGCCGGCCGGATAGAGGTCCGTAAACATACCGAAGCCGCCGCGGATCACGGTGCGGCCGTTGCCGGTGACGTCGTAGTTGAAGCCAATGCGGCCCTGGGGATTGATCCTCGGGACGCTGGCGAAGGGGTGCGGCTGATAAGCGTTGATCAGCTTGTCATACGCGGTCGCGGTGGTGACGCCGGCCTGGGGGAAGGCGCCGTTATAGCTGGAGAAGCAGTTGTTGTTGCAGAGCGGATTGCCGGTGCGGTCGAAGCGGATGCCGGCAGTGATCTTGAGTCTGGGCTTGATCTGCCACTCGTCCTGGGCGTAGACGCCGATGTTGTAGAGGGCGAGGTAGGCGGTCTTGTTGTTGGTGAGTTGCTGCGTGAACGACGAACCATCGCTGTTCTGGCCAGCGGTCATGTAGCCATTGGCGAAGTCGCTCATGTACAAGCCGTAGGTTCCAGCCTCATTCTGCTGCGAGTCGTAGTCGTTGACATCGTCGCGGCGGAAGTCGTAGCCGAAGCGGAAGGTGTGGTTGCCCTTGACCCAGGAGAGGTCGTCGACGAACTGGTACTGGGTGACGTTACGACCATCGACATAGCCGTTGGGCATGCCGAGGAGGCCGGTTCCTCCGTAGGCCGCCGATCCATTGGAGCCGCCATCGTAGATGCCGCCGATGTACGTGGGGAAGGCGGCCAGCGTCGCCTGGAGGTTCGCCGGACCGAAGTACGCGGTGTACCAGTTGGCGGCGAAGATGAATTGATTGATGAGGTTGGGCTTGACGACGTAGGTGTCGTTCAACTGGCCCTCATAGCTGGGCTGGTCGCTGACCGTGTTGAAGATGGGGCTGACGAAGTTGGTGTAGGTGGGCTGAGAGCCGCGGTCCATCTTGTAGCGTGCGAAGAGCTTGTTCTTGGGGCTGATGTTCCAATCGACGCGGCCGGCGAAGAGCCATTCCTGGCTCTGATTGGAGGCCGTACCGTCAGCTGCCTGGGTGCAGGAAGCATTGGTGCCGAAGATTTCGCCTCCGGGACCCGTAAGACCAGCTGCCGATCCGCAACCCATGGTGCCGGTATTGTCCTGCAGCTCACCGGGACCGTTGACGACGGGAATGGCTTTGGCGTAGTTGGGTGACGCGTTGTAGAGACCAAAGGCCTGCTGATAGAAGGGCACGTTGGCGGCGGGAATGTTGGCCAGAATCGCCTGCTCAAAGGACTGGGTCGGAAAGGCGACGTAGCCCGTGGCGGGAAGGGTATAGCGCATGCCTTCGTAGTCGGCGAAGAAGAAGAGCTTGTCCTTGAGGATGGGACCACCGACGTTGGCAGCCCACTGGTTGGAAACAGCGTGGGGGCGAGCGCCGCCACCCTGCTTGATGAACCAGTCATTGGCGTTGAGGGCGGTGCCGTTATAGAAGTAGTCGGCGGCTCCGTGGAATTTGTTGCTGCCGGACTTGGTGGTCCAGTCGATGATGACGCCGGCAGCGCGGCCGTACTGGGCGCTGTAGCCGTTCTGGACGACGGCGGCTTCGGAGATTTCGCCCTGGCCGAGGGTCAGGTTGGAGGAGCCGGAGTTGTTCAGGTTGAGGAAGGGATCTTCGTCGTCGTAGCCGTTAAGGACGTAGAGGTTCGAGGTGCCGGGGAGGCCGTCGGAGCTGAAGTTGCCGTAAGCTCCGCCGGAGTTGAGGACGACGCCGGGAGCGGTGTAGGCGACGGTGGTGATGTCTCCGCCGGGGGCGGGGAGGTTCTGGATCTGCTGCTCGCTGAGGGTCATGACCGAGTCGGGGGATTCGGTGTCGGTCAGCTGGACGGCCTGGGCGCTGACGGTGACGGTGCTGACGGCGTTTGAGGGCTTGACGGTGAGATCGAGATTGGGTACCTGGCCGACCTCGACGTTCACGTCGGTCGGGGTGGCAGTGAGACCGCTGGCGGCGGCTGTGACCTCATACTTGGAGGGCTTGAGGAGGGAGGCGGTATAACGTCCCGCAGCGTTGGTCTTCACATGAATGGTGGCGTTGGTGGCGGTGTCGACGATCTTGACGTCGGCTCCCGGGACCACGGCGCCGGTCGGATCCTGAACCACGCCGGTAAGGGCACCCGTTACGGAGTTTTGAGCTTGCAGAAACCCGGGGAGCAAAAGAGAGGCTAGAAGCAAGCCAAACGCGAGGAGGAAATTTTGGGGGAGGAGGGGGAAGAACCTGGAGGGTCCTGCGGGGTACGTCGGGGCCTGATTCATGATGCGAAATCCTAAGGGGAAAATATTGACCGTCTGGTGACAATCGGGTGATGAATCTGGTGATAATCTGGTGCCGATCTAAGAGCACGCACGTCGCGTGCCAAAGTCATTTTCTCGTGAAATCACCGAAAAGGACAAGTTGCGATCGGACGTGGCGTCGAAATCTCGACGCTGTCGATTGCTTCTTGACACTTGAAAACATCGGTTGATGCTGGGAACTACACCGTTGGAGACGTTGATTTGTCGTAGAAAGACGCAAAAAATCGAGGCCGACGTGTGCCGGGCGGTCTGGATCGCGCTGCGCCGGGCTTAGATTCGGCGGGACACGACATTCCCCGTAGTTTGCGGGTATGGGTACCCGGACGACTAGGCCCCTGGAGATGCCGGGGCCGGAGGCGAGCTATAGCCTTGCTCGGCCATGCGCTTGCCCATCTCTATATACATGGTGTGGTTGCGTGGCTGCCAGGTCTGGAGGCCGTCGACGTAGCGGTTGTACATGCAGAAGGCGGCGGCGATGAGGATGGTGTCGTGGATGTCGAGGTCGGTGGCGCCGTGGTGGCGGGCTTCGGCGACGAGCTGGGCGGTGACTCGCTTGCCGTCGATTTGGACTTGCTCGGCGATGGCGAGGAGGGCCTTCAACTTGTCGGGGATTGGAGCGGTGCGATAGTCGTGGCAGACGGAGGCTACGAGGTCCGCGTCTCCGCCGTTGAGGTGGCTGGCGGCGGCGGCGTGGCTGGTCTGGCAGAAGTAGCAGGTGTTTCTTGACGAGACGAAGGCGGCGATAAGCTCGCGGTCGCGGGAACTGAAGCCTTCGTTACCAGAGGTGTGCAGGAGGATGTGTGCGAGCTCGCGCATGGGGCGGGCCGTCTCGGGGCGAAAGGCGAAGCCGGAGGTGATTCCGGGAAGATCTTCGGGCAGGGCGATGTGGGGCATGGTTATTCCTCCAACGAGATGCTGGCTGCGGCCAGGATGGGTTCGGTTGTGGGGTGGGGGTTGCGATCGCGGCGTAGAAACAGACTGATTGCCGCGGCGAGCAGCGTGGTGAAGGCGAGGCCGACGATGCAGCGCGGTTGGTAGGATCCGGCGCGGTCGTAGAGATGGCCGACGACCATGGGGCCGGTGGCTCCTCCGATGGCGTAGGCGGTCCAGGTGAGTCCGTAGAGGACGGAGAAATGCTTTCGGCCGAAGTAGCGGGCGAGCAGGTAAGGGGCGACGTCGGCTTCGCTGCCTAGACCGATGCCAAGCAGAGCGGCTCCGATGAGCGCTGTGGCGGAGGTTCCGGAGAAGGCAAGGATAAAGGTGCCGGCGGCGGAGAGGATGAGGATGGCGGTCTGGATTCTTTGCGCGGGGAAGCGGTCGATGAGGAAGCCGGTACACAGGCGGCCGATGATGCCGGCTCCTCCTCGGACGGAGAGGGCGAGGGCGGCTGCCTGGAGGGTGACGCCGTGCTCGTTGAGCATGGCGGCGAGGTTCGTTACCAGGCCGTTTTCACTGAAGGCGGAGAGCATGATGATGGAGGCGAGGATCCAGAAGGGTGCGGTGCGGAGGGCGGCGCGGACGGTCGAGCCGGACAGGAGGCTTTCGTCCTCTTGCGGGAGGGTGATGTCGAGCGCTGTTCGGTTGCGCATGAGAAGGGCGGTGAGCGGGAGGCCAAGCAGGGCGAGGCAGCCGAGCATGAGATAGGCGTCGCGCCAGCCGTGGTGATCGATGACCCACTGCGTGAGAGGAGGGATCAGGATGGATCCGACGCCGCTGCCGGTGAGGATGAGAGCGAGGGCGAGTCCGCGGCGGCTTCGGAACCAGGTGAGCATGGTGCGGGTGTAGGCGAACTGGGCGGTGCCGTTGGCGACCAAACCGAGAATGAAGTAAGTGAAATAGAAACGCTGGATGCTGGGGCCGAGGCGGCTGAGCGAGGCCAGCGCGAGCGCGAAGATCACGATGGAGGGAAGGATGATGCGGCGCGGAGGGAAGCGGTCGAGCAGAACGCCGATGCCGGGAGAGACGACGGCTACGGTGATCGCGGCGAGGGCGAAGGTGCCGGAGATGGCCTCGCGCTGCCAGCCAAAGACGGCGTGCAGCGGGTTGAGGAAGAGGCTGAAGGTGTAAGGGACGATGGGAGCGAAGCTCACCATGACGCCGACGAATGCGGCCGCGGCTACGTGCCAGCCGGTGTAGTGGAGGGAAGATTCTTCGTCTCTGAGAGGAGCGGTCGCGAGGCTGCTCATTGTCTACCGCCGGGGTGAGAGCTGGGCGTGGGGGCGGTTGACTGCGGCGGCGGATCGAGTTGATCTGCGAGCAGGCCCTGCGAGGGTAATCCGAATGCGTTGACGACTCGGTTGAAGGAGGCGAAGAGAGCGGTGAGGTGGATGGCTTCGGCGATCTGCAGGTCTGCCCAGGAGAAGCTGCGAAGGTGCTCGATGTCATGTGGGGAGACGGAGCTTGAGTCCTCTGTGATCTTCTGCGCGAACTGAAGTAGGGCGCGCTGTGCGGGGCTCAGCGATGTCGATTGGAGGTCGCAGGTGGTTGCGGCGGCGAGGAGCGCTGCTGAGCCACCGTTGATGCGCAGAAAGGATCCGTGGCTGTCGGCGCAGTAGTCGCAATGGTTTTGCGAGGAGATAAAGGTGGCGAGGAGCTCTTTATTGGCGCGGCCGAGGGCTCCGTCGGAGAAGAGCATCGTCTCGGCGAGACCCATCATGTGTTCGAGCAGCGGCGGGTGGGTGGCAAAGCACTGCAGGATGCCGGGGACTTCGGGTCGTCCGAAGGTCGTCCGAAACTGGGCATAGAGTTGTTGCACTTCGGCGGGAGCCTCTGCCTCGCCGACTATGGGCAGGTTCTTCGATTCGAGCTGAGGCATGGGTTACGGATCCAATCGCATCGCGGGCTGAGCTGAACGGAAACAGATATAGGAGGTGCAACCGATTCTCACGAATGGTGCGGTGATCTGTCATCCACCTAAAGATTGAGAAACACTTCCATCTGTTCGAGGGAGTTGCTGGTCGCGTATGCTTCCCGCACAAGAACGAACAGGAGTGTCCGATGCCTCATATTCAATTGCCTGAGGGTTTGCAGGGTATACGCAGTGCGATGGCGTTTCGGCCGGAGACGGCGAAGCCTCTCAATGAGCTGGCGGAGGCGCTGCTGCATGCGCCGAACTCGCTGCCGCAGGGCGACCGCGAGCTGATTGCGACCTATGTGTCCTATCTGAATGATTGCTACTTTTGCCAGACGGTTCATGGGTCGATCGCGGCAGCTTGCCTGAACGACGATTATGAGCTGGTGCAGCGGGTGAAGGCGGACTTCCAGGGGGCCGAGATCTCGGAGAAGCTGAAGGCGCTGCTGGTGATCGCGGCGAAGGTGCAGAAGGGCGGCAAGCAGGTGACGGGCGCCGACGTGGACGCTGCTCGCGCTGAAGGCGCGACGGATGTGGAGATCCACGATACGGTGCTGATCGCGGCGGCGTTTTGCATGTACAACCGGTACGTCGATGGATTGGACACGTGGCAGCCGCGCGAGGAGGAGCTGTACCGGGAACGAGGCAAGAAGACGGCGCGGGAGGGGTACGTTTCGATGAGCCGGGAATACCTGGCGACGGCTGCAGTAAAGAGCTGAGACCGTCGCCGAGTTGCCGAGTGACTACGGACATGCCTTTGATTGCGACCGCTCCGGTTCGGTTTGGCGCAGATGACTTCCGCCTGAGTTGCCGGGCGTGTCCTCCGGGCGGCGATCGGGGAACAAAAGCAGACGGTGCGTTGGGTGGTATGTCGATTTCGACAAGTGCATTCCGTATTTTGTCGAGGCGGCGGCGTGCGGCATCTGTATCGCGACCTGCCCGTGGACGAAGCCGGAGGCGTGGACTAAGCTGCTGTCTACCATGGCGAAGAGGCTGGCGTGACATTAGGCGTGGACCGCGCTGTGTAGAACGCGGATACGTCTCTCGCGCTTTTTTGTCGAAGCTTAAAAGAATTCATCCTTCCAAAATGGGGAGGCCGTGTATGATCAGGCGGTCCCATATTTTCAAAATTTTATTCCCTCGCTCTTGAGCCTCACTTCGCGAAAAGAAGCCATGCTTCTGCGTGTCTAGAGCGTAGACCGTTGCAGGAGCGTTTTCTTGAGCCATCGCGTCGCTATCTGTCTACTGTCGGTCGTACTTGCGACCCTTGCATCCACCTCCATCGCCAACGCGGCGCAGGTCACCTTGATTGGCGACGCGAGCGTGAGCAGCGCGCGTCCCTCGACGAACTTCGGGACCCTCGCCAACCTGTACGTTGGCAACGGCAATTCGGCCTACCTGCAGTTCGATCTCAGCAGCCTGCCGGCCGGAACCACGTCTTCGCAGATCGCGCGTGCGACGCTGACCGTCTTCGTCAACCGCGTCAACGCTGCCGGGCCCGTGAGCCTCGCTCCGGTCACCTCGGCCTGGAGTGAGTCGGCGGTCACCTCGTCCTCGGCTCCGTCGATTGGCGCGACGTCGGGCATCTTCCTGGCCGCCGCTGCCGGACAGTACGTCACGCTGGATGTCACTGCGCTGGTGCAAGGGTGGGTTACTACGCCGGCTACCAACTTTGGCTTCGCGCTTACCTCGGACACTGCGAATCTCCTGCTCGACAGCAAGGAGAACGACGAGACCGGCCACGCTGCTACGCTCGACGTCACCATCACCTCCGAAGGCGCAACTGGGCCGCAAGGTCCCATCGGTCCGCAGGGCATCGCCGGTCCCGTCGGAGCGAATGGAGCTCAAGGCCCCGTTGGACCAGCCGGCGCGAACGGAGCTGCAGGACCTATCGGACCTCAAGGCGTCCCTGGACCCATAGGCCCGGTGGGTCCTCTGGGTGCGAACGGCGCGGATGGAGCCACCGGAGCCACAGGTCCCGCAGGCACGATCGGCGTGGTGACCAACTGGTCCTCCTCCGTCGCCTACCAGGTCGGACAAGTCGTCTTCTGCGCGGCCTGCTCCAGCAGCGGCTCCAGCTACGTTGCG
>FSYS01002903.1_pt1 | contig 10311 bp, 9 predicted proteins | sample 1638491 | NCBI WGS metagenome assembly FSYS01 (sample SAMEA3914788, study PRJEB12502) | metagenome | biome: forest; material: soil | place: Canada | collected 2011-07-03 | depth 0.1 m | reverse complement strand
CCGTTCTGATCGATTTCGCGAACCAGGAACTGACGCCGCCGACCGACCTGCACATTCTCCTGGAGCGGCAGATGAATCCTTCCGACGCTTCCGCGCAGGGGAACCCGCAGTCGAAACTGGCCAATACGTTCACGGTGAGCGTGACCGGCCCGGACCAGAAAGAAATTGCGCACAACAATCTCGAACTGCCGCCGAACCAATCCGTGCCGGTGAATGTGCATGCCGAGAACGAGGGGCTTTATTCGATCGTCATTCGCGACAGCGAGCAGCGTGAAGTGGCCGAACGCAATTTGCAGTTGGCGGATAACCGCATCGAGCTGGAGCACACGGGCCGCGACATGGAGAACCTGAAGCAATGGGCCTCGCTGACCGGGGGCCTGGCGATGACCGAGGAGGACGCGCAGGATGCCGACGTGCTTACGCTGAATATCCAGAAAGCGGTGCAACTCGCGGAAAAGAGCAGCGGCACGCGCACGCCCTGGGGGCTCAACGGTTGGATGCTGGCGCTCTTGCTGGCGTGCCTCACGGGGGAATGGTTATTGAGAAAGCGGTGGAATCTCGTATGATTTTGCCCATGCGTGCGCTGCGGCACTTCCTCTTGTTCGGAGTGCTTGGCTTTTTGCTTCTGCCGCTTCACGCGCAGGACACTGTCACGGACAAGAACACAACGTTTTTTGTTGGCCGGCTCAAGTACAGCCAGAACGATGGCGGTGACTGCGGCGGCGTGGCGGAGGAACTTGGCCATCTGTTGGGTCGCGCTTCAACCATCGAGGTGCAGGAGGAAAAGAAAATCCGGCTCGCGGACGATAGTCTTTATGAGACGCCGTTTCTTTTCATGAACGGGCACGACGATTTTGTGCTTTCGGACACGGAGCTGGCCAACTTGCGGAAGTATTTTACTCACGGAGGATTTTTGCTCGGCTCCGGTTGCTGCAACGCACCGGGGTTTCCCATCGCCTGGCGGCGCGAATTCAGCCGCATCTTCCCGGGCAACCCGGTGCGCAAGATTCCCTATGATCATCTTATCTACCGCACGTTCTACAAAATGGATCGCCTGCGGGCGCTGGATAAGAATGAGGACATCCATCTCGATGGCCTTTTCAACGGCGACGACTTGGTTGCGGTGATGTGTGAGGACGGCCTCTGCTGCTCCTTTGCCATGGGGAACGAATGCAATGCGGACCACGGTCTCGCGCCGGAGGATGGCCGCATGATCGCGCTCAATATCGCCGTCTACGCGCTGACGCATTGAACGCGGTTTTCGGTGCGCGGGTGCAAGCATTCCGGCGATGAAATGCCTTTTCCAGGTCTTTGGCGTGGTGACACTGGCGCTTGCGTTTGTCGTGAGCGTCGGCATCGATTTCAGCCATGAGATGCAAGGCGGCGCGGCTGATTTTCGAAACCGGATTACCGGTGCGCGGCTGATCGAGCACGGCATCGATCCGTATCACTTTATCTGGTATCCGGGCGATCCGGCGGAGTTCTGTGATTGGCGGAATAATCCAAAAATGACCGTCAGCAAGACGACGGTCACCCCGACGATGCTGGTGATCTATGGGCCGTTGGCGGCGCTGCCGTATCGCGTGGCGCAATTTCTCTGGCTCTTCATGCAGTGGCTGTTGCTGCTCGGGACGGCGTGGTTGTGGCTGCGCGGGGAAACGTCAGCGTGGCGACGTTGGGCTGTGGCATTTTTCGTGATCGGGTTCACCTTCACGCCTGGTTGGCGTTGGGAGGCGGAACGCGGACAGTGCTACGCGCTGCTCTTTTTCCTTTTCGCGTATTGGCTTGTGTCCACCCGCGCCGTTGGGCGCGGAAGCGATTTTGTCGCAGGTTTTGTCGCGGGAATGCTGGTGGCGCTGCGGCCGCCCTTTGTTGTCCTGCTACCGTTCGTGGCGCTGCACCGAAGGGCGCAACTTCCCGGGGCTGCGGCAGGCTTTCTCGCATGTATGGTGTTGCCGTTGTTAATGAATTCGCACGTGTGGATGTACTACGCCTCGGCGATGCAGACCAACTCTGACTATTATCGCCATACGAGCTTGCCGCCGAGACCTCCTCAGGCTTTTCCGGAGATGATCGAAGGTGCGTCGACGGCGATTCTCGAAAAGATGACGGGCTACTATCCCTACGTCGATGTCACGGTGTACGCCTTGGCGCGACGGAGCGGCTGGGGGATTCTGCCTGACCTGCCGTTCATTCTCGTGTTCGGCGGCCTCTTTCTCGGATGGCTCTTCTGGAAGCGTCGTGCAGATGTTGAAAGCCTGCTGCCGGGAATGGCGGCGTGGCTTTTCCTCTCGGACCTTATTATGCCGACCACGCGCTGGGGCTATTACGACGTCAATATTCTCAACGTGGTGCTCGCGGGAATCATTGTCGCAAAAAAGTTGCCTTGGGTCGTTCTGCCCGCGCTTATCGCGGCGTTGGTGATGTGCAGCTTCTATGTGGTGGCAAATTTGCCGGTCTGCCTCCTGTACGTTTCAGAGGCCCTGTTCGTGCTCTGCGCGATCCTATGCGTGTTTTGGTCACGCACCAGTGAGCCGGAGACGCGAGCGACTTAACTCACTCCGAGCGCCGCTTTGACCAGCGGCTCCACTCCGGAAATATTTTTCGCGAATTCCGCAGAAAGAGAATGCCGCTGAATGAGAAACTCGGGTGTGTTGTAGCTGACCCAGACTTTGTCTGCTGGATCTTCCCAGACGAGGACTTTGAGCGGGAGATCGAGCGCGAGCAGCGGGCTTGCGATCATCGGTGGGGTGCCCGCCTTGGCGTGGCCGAAAATCAACACATGCGCCGGCTGCATTTGCAGGCCTGCAGCGATCGCTCCCGCGCGGTGATCGATGTGGGCGAAGAGATTCAGTCCCTTGCCGGTAATGGCGGCCTTGAGTTTCTCCAGCGTGACGGTGACGGAGAAGGGGCTGGCGATGGAAGCGATACCACTCGAGTCAGGCATGGGAGTAATGTAACGGCCTCTTGAGATTTGGCCATCTCAACGGCGTAGTCGCTGCTGGGAAGCGCGCAGTCGATACTGCCTGGGAGAGAGGCCAGTCTTGGCCTTGAACTGGCGGCTGAAGAAGAAAAGATCGGAATAGTTGAGTCGGTCCGCGATCTCACCGACGGTAAGACTCGTTTCAGCCAGGAAATGGCGGGCGCGCGGAAACCGCAGATTGAGCAGGAAGTCGCGCGGGCTTTGCTGGACGACAATCTTGAACACGCGGCTGAAATGGGCCGGGCTCCAGTGCATCTCCCGGGCGAGGTCGGCGACGCGCGGCAAAAGGCCGGAAGCTGAATGAATGGAGACCACGAGTTGCGCGATCTTCTTTTTTTGCTCCGCAGTGACGGCGCTTGCTGCGTCGGACGGGGCTGCCTCGCTGGCTAGCAAGTCGATCAGGGTGGCTTTCAATAAGGCGTTGGCAACTTCCGGCTGTTGCGGAAAAAGCTGGGCCATGCGGCGGCAGACGGAATCGTAGAAATGCAAATCGGGAACATCGAAGAATTCGGGCCATTGGCGGTAAAGACGAGCAGCTTTTGTCCTGGAAAAGGCGCGTTCCATCCAGGCATCAAAGTGAAGATAGGTGATGCCGAGAGGGTTAGCCTCGTCGTGACCTGCGTCGTAAATGCCGCCCGGGCGCATGATCGCGCAGAAGCCGGGGAGGAGTTCGAACTCCCGGTCGCGGGTGCGCATCCAACCGCGGCCCTTCCAGACCATCCATAATTCGGCGTCATGGAGTGACAGCGAGTTTTCGCGAGTGCGGCGCCATCCCGGTCCACACGTCATCCTGCCGCACGGGTCATTGAGACGTACTTGCAGGTTTATATAAATCATAAAAACACAAAAACAGAGTATAAAAATCCATCCTCTTGTGCGACTCCTTTTGATCTAATAGGAGACAATATTCCCTTCATGAAAACCGCCGATCCCGCTGTTTCCCATTGTCGCATTCAACCGGTGCAGGCCGATTTTGTCGTCATCGGTGGCGGGATGGCTGGCACCTGCGCGGCGCTGGCCGCGGCCCGCAACGGGGCCAAGGTCGTTCTGGTGCAGGATCGCTCCGTGCTCGGGGGTAATGCCTCGAGCGAGGTGAAGATGCACATCGTCGGCGCGGATTGTCACAACTCGCGGCCGGGCTTGCGCGAGTCGGGTCTGATCGAGGAGTTGCGCCTGGAGGATTCGGTGCGCAATCCGCATCGAAGCTACTCGCAATGGGACCTCTTACTTTACGAGAAAGTGAAGGCGGAGCCGAACATCACGCTCCTGCTCGATACCGATTGCACCGGCTGTGAAGTCGACCCGCAGACACACGTAATCCGATCCGTGCGTGCGCTGCGCAATTCGACCGAGGACTTGTTTGAGATCACGGCCCCGTTTTTTGCGGATTGCTCCGGCGACAGCCGCCTAGGGCTCGAAGCCGGCGCCGACTATCGCCACGGGCGCGAGAGCCGCGACGAATATGGAGAGAGCCTCGCGCCGGAGAAGGCCGACGCGCAGACGCTTGGCAGCTCGATTCTCATCACGGGCCGGTTGCACGAGACGCCGCAACCGTTCCGCGCGCCGAACTGGATCCGCAAATTCACGAAGGACGACCTGAAGCACCGGCCCATCCACAGTTTTGAATATGGCTACTGGTGGTTCGAGTGGGGCGGTCAGCACGACACGATCCGCGACAACGAGATGATCCGCCACGAACTGCTGCGCATCGCGCTGGGGATTTGGGACTACATCAAGAATTCCGGGAATCATCCTGAAGCGGCGAACTGGGCGCTCGACTGGGTCGGCTCGATCCCGGGCAAACGCGAGTCGCGACGTCTGCTGGGACCGCACGTGCTCACGCAGAGCGATGTTCTCGACGGCCGGCTTTTTCCTGATGCTGTGGCCTACGGCGGCTGGGCCATCGACCTGCATCCGCCGAGCGGCGTTGACGCCAAGGATGAGCCGCCTTTTACGCCGACGCACGGAGAAGCTGTCTATGGGATACCGCTGCGCTGTCTTTACTCGCGCAACGTACCGAACCTGCTCTTCGCGGGCCGCAACATCAGTGCGTCGCACGTGGCGTTCGCCAGCACGCGCGTCATGGCGACGTGCTCGGTGATGGGCCAGGCCATCGGCACGGCGGCGGCACTCGCCTTGGCGAAGAAAGTCCCGCTGCAAGCACTGACCACTGGCGAAGGCCTGCGCGAATTGCAGCAGTGCTTGCTTAAGGACGACGCCTTCATCCCTGATGTAGGCAACGAGGATTTGCGTGACCTCGCGCGCGGCGCGAAAATCTCGATCTCGTCCGAGCGCAAAGGACATGAAGGCGTGCTCGTGTTGGACGGCATCACGCGCGACTTGATCGGCAACTTTGGCAAATGGGCGGACCAGCGCCCGCACCATTGGCGGTCGCAAACGTTGCCGGCGTGGATTGAACTCACCTTGCCGGCTCCGGCGAAAATCAGCGAGATTCACCTGACTTTTGATACCGGCTTCACGCGCGAGCTCATGCTGACGCCGAGCGATTACATCACACGCAAGATGACCCGTGGGCCGCAACCCGAGACCGTGCGCGCCTATCGCGTGCACGTCGGCGGGCAGATCGTGGTGGACGAACCGGACAATTACCTGCGCAAGCGCATGCACCGGCTGGAGCAACCCGTCGAAGCGAGCAGTGTGAAGGTCGAGATTCTTGCCACGCACGGCGCGCCCGACGCACATCTTTTCGAGATTCGACTCTACTAGAGGGTTACGTCCACAGTTTCGTCAGAGGTCCCGACGCACCTGCGACGGGATCCGAAGCGGGCGAAGGCAAATGCGCCATGCGTTCGCTCATTTTTGGCGTGGGCGCAGCGCGGCAGATGTCCCAGTCCTGCCCGCGCGGATAAGCGCCGACCACGAGAAAATCAGCACTGGCCTCGATGAGGCAGTGGCCTGTGCCGTTAGGCAGCACCGCGACATCTCCAGCGCGTACGGTGGCCTCGTGGCCGTTCGGTCCGCCGAGCAGGATCCGCGCGTTGCCCACGGCAAAGCCGAGGACTTCATGCGCGGTGGAGTGATAATGATGGTAGGAATAAATGCCGTTGCGCCACTGGGGCGGCCAGTCGTTTGCCTCGAAAAGAGACTCGAACGCCGTGGCCGTATCCTCGACGTTTTTGTAGAAGACAACACCGCGATAGAGTAGAACGGGCAGCCGCTCATTATTCGGCATCCAGCCATTCGTCTTGAGCAGTAGCGTCTCGGGTTTCATGGCGAGAAGGTAAACAAATCAATATAGCGCATCTTGTCCGTTGCGGGGCGCGCGGATCGGAGCAAGTTGTAGATTATGAATAAGAGAAAGCTGGGAAATTCGGATATGGAAATTACGCCCGTCGGCTTCGGCGCTTGGGCGGTGGGCGGGAGTTGGAAATTCGGCTGGGGCAAACAGGATGACGACGACTCGGTCGCGGCGATTCACCGCGCGCTCGAACTGGGCGTGAACTGGATCGACACGGCAGCAGCGTACGGGCTCGGCCACTCGGAAGAGGTTGTCGCACGCGCCCTGGCGGAATGGCGCGGTGAGCGGCCTTACGTTTTCACCAAGGGCGGCATCGTCGACAAGGGCGACGGCGACGTCGATTTCACGGTCAAGCGCGAGTCGATTCGCCGCGAGATTGAAGCGAGCCTGAAGCGGCTCCGCGTGGACGTGATCGACCTTTACCAGATGCACTGGCCGGCCGACGACGCTGCGGAGACGCAGGAGGGTTGGGAGACCATCGCCGAGCTGAAGAAGGAGGGCAAGGTGCGCTGGATCGGCGTCTCGAATTTCTCGGTGGAGGAACTCGAGGCCGCGGCGAAAATCGCGCCCATCACTTCGCTGCAGCCGCCCTACTCGCTGATCAAGCGCGACGCGGAGAAAGACCTGCTGCCTTACTGCGCAAAGAACAACGTCGGCGTCATCGTCTATTCGCCGATGGGCTCGGGCTTGCTCACCGGCGCGATGAACCGTGAGCGCATCGACAAACTTCCGGCGGACGATTGGCGCCGCAAGAACGCCGATTTCCAGGAGCCGAAGCTGACAGCGAACCTCGAATTGGCTGAGCGGCTGCGCAAGGTCGCACGGCGTCATGGCCGGAGCGCGGGCGAGGCCGCGATCGCGTGGACGCTGCGTCAGCCTGCCGTCACCGGCGCCATCGTCGGCGCGCGCAACGCAAAGCAGGTGGACGGTATTGTCGGCGGCGCGGAACTGAAGCTGAGCGCAACGGAGATTATCGACATCGAAGGCTAGTTCCTTTGCGGGCAGGTCTCGCCGTCAACCCACGTGCTTCCGATCAACGTTGCTTGCGGGAACGTGGGTATGCCGGCTTGGTTGTGGTGAATCATGCCGATGACCATGTCGATGGCGGCGCTGCCGATATGGTCGTTGTGCTGGTTCATCCCGGCCCAGTCCGAGCTGCGGCGTTCCATCTGGATCAGGCCGATATCACGCGGCGCTCGCAAGCCGGCTTCTTCCAGCCAGCGCCGCACGACATGGTAAAGCGTAAGGATGCAGTCCGGTTTCTCGCGCCGCAGCCACTCGTGAAATAAGATGGGATTCTCGCGTCCCTCCGGCACGAAGTAAAACGGGCTGGTCCGCTGCCCCACAGGTAGACGCTGCTGTGCGATCAACGTGCCTGCGGTGAGGCGGCCGTCCACGAGCCGGTCGATGCGCGTGTCGAGCACCAGCGCCGGGCGGCGATAGCCGAGCTCGAAAGCCTTCTCCATCGCCTTGAGCGCAAGCATGTGATGATCGACGCAGGCAAAGGACAGCGCTGGATTTTGTGTGCGCACGCCCGTAACGACGCAGGGAAACGTCTTCCATGTCGCGAGGAAGCGCGCCGGCAGGATGTTCTCATCCATCAATCCCACGATGACTGTGCCGCGGATGTTGCGCGTGCGGAGGATGCGGTTCAGCCGCGGGCCGTCGAGTCCGGGGTCGTGCAGCCAGAATTCATCCAGCGAGTAGCCGAGCTCCACGGCACGGCGGCGGCAGCCCTCGACGTAGACGGGAACAGTGGGGTGTCCCGTGAAGGCGCGCGGATCGAGGTTGGCGTTGATGAGGGCGAGCGTGGACCTGTGGCGAGGCGATCTGCTGGCGCGCAACTGCACCATCAGATGGGCCACGGTCGGATCATTATGGTAACCCAAACGCTGCGCGATCTTGCGGATACGCGCGCGAGTGGCGGGTGGAATTTGCGGATCATGCCGCAGGGCGAGTGAGACGGTGTTTTTCGAGACGCCGGTGCGACGCGCGATGTCCGTCATCGTTGGTTTAGCTGTGGGCATTCACATTACTGTAAAGTAGGCCCGGACTTTACCCAGCTTTTTCCCGTGCATAGTAATAATCTCGATAGCTACCCTTCCCGCCTATGGCTACTTTCACGATTGGCATCGACTACGGCACCAACTCGGTGCGCGCGCTGGTGGTGGACACGAAAAATGGCGCCGAGCTCGCCTCCTGCGTGGTTAATTATCCCAGCGGCAAGCAGGGCGTGCTCCTCGACGCGCGCGACCATCATCTCGCCCGGCAGCATCCGGGCGATTATCTCTTTGGACTGGAGAAGAGCGTCACTGGTGCGATCCGCGCGGCGAAGAAGAAGCGCGGGTTCGATACGAAGAATGTGGTCGGCATCGGCGTCGACACGACCGGCTCAAGCCCGCTGCCGGTGGACAAGACGAATCGGCCCCTCGGCCTTCAGGGCAAGTGGCGCAAGAACCTCGCCGCACAATGTTGGCTGTGGAAGGACCACACCTCGCATCGCGAGGCGGCGGAGATTACGCGCCAGGCCGCGCAGCATCGGCCTCAGTATATCGCGAAGTGCGGGAACACCTATTCGTCGGAGTGGTTCTGGTCGAAGATTTGGCATTGCCTCAAGGTCGCGCCGGAAGTTTTCAACGCCGCAGAGAGTTGGGTGGAACTGGCCGACTATTTGCCATCCGTGTTGGCCGGCGTCACGGACCCGAAGCAAATCGTGCGTGGCGTTTGTTGCGCCGGGCACAAGGCGCTCTACAGCGACGAGTGGGGCGGCCTGCCGGACAAGGAATTTCTGGCGATGCTCGATCCGAAGCTCGCCGCGCTGCGTGACCGGCTTTACGAGCGCGCGTACGATGCCTCCGCATCCGCGGGCAAACTCTGCGCAGAATGGGCGAAGAAGCTCGGCCTGCCCGTGGATATTCCGATTGCGATCGGGGAAATGGATGTGCATTACGGCGCGATCGGCTCCGGCGTCGACGAGGGCACCATCGTCAAGGTCATTGGGACGTCGACATGCGATTGCGGCGTGGTTTCCGCGGAGAAGAAGGTGCCGAATATCCCCGGCATCTGCGGGATTGTGAAGGGTGCGATTTTGCCCGGCTACTACGGCATCGAGGCGGGCCAGTCGGCCGTCGGCGATATTTTCAAGTGGTGGGTTGAAGTCGTCTGCGAGGGTGACGCGAAGACGCACGCCAAATTCACAGCTGAAGCGGAAAAGCTGAAGCCGGGCCAGTCAGGCCTGCTCGCGCTCGACTGGAACAACGGCAACCGCACCGTGCTGGTCGACCAGTTGCTTACGGGATTGCTCGTGGGGCAGACGCTTTACACCACGTCGGCCGAGATTTACCGCGCGCTGATCGAGGGGACGGCCTTTGGTGCGCGCGCGATTATCGAGCGCATCCGCGAATACGGGGTGCCGATTGATCGCATCGTCTGTGCGGGTGGCATCGCGGAGAAAAACGCGCTGCTCATGCAGATTTACGCCGATGTTACCGGCTGCGAGATGCGCGTGGCTGGCTCGAGCCAGGCGTGTGCTCTCGGCGGCGCGATTGCGGCGGCTGTGCTCGCGGGAGTGCACCCGAACTTCGCCGTCGCGCAGAAGAAAATGACGTCGCTCAAGCCGAAGCGCTATAAGCCCGAGGCCGCGCGGAAAAAGGTCTACGAGAAATTGTACGCGCTTTATCTGCAACTTCACGACGCATTCGGGGGCGTCAAAAAAGAGGCTGACCTTTCCGGCGTGATGAAGGAACTCATCCGCCTTAAGGAAGAAGCCAATCGTTAATTTATGGTTCATCTCGCCACTTCCGAAATCTGGTTCATCACCGGCAGTCAACACCTCTACGGCCCCGAAACGCTGCGGCAGGTCGCGGTCAATTCGCAGAAGATCGTCGAGGGGCTCAACGCCTCCAAGCGCCTTCCGCTCAAGGTCGTCTTCAAGCCGGTGCTGAAAACGCCGGATGAAATCCGGCAGCTTTGCCTCGATGCCAATCATGCCACCAATTGCGCGGGGTTGGTGCTGTGGATGCACACATTCTCGCCGTCAAAAATGTGGATTGGTGGCCTGACGCAACTG
>FSYS01001542.1_pt1 | contig 10321 bp, 6 predicted proteins | sample 1638491 | NCBI WGS metagenome assembly FSYS01 (sample SAMEA3914788, study PRJEB12502) | metagenome | biome: forest; material: soil | place: Canada | collected 2011-07-03 | depth 0.1 m | reverse complement strand
GTCATTGCTTCGCCTGATCCCGCGCGCGTTACGTCTCGCCGCCGTGCAGCGGTTGCTCGGGCGCGACCCGAAGGAAGTCCCCGCGCGCCGCATCACCGCATTTACCAGTTTCGGCCTGGAGTATGGCCGCCGCTACAGCCGCGCCCGCACTACCGACGAGCGCAACGCCACGTTCCTCTGGTCCGGTCACGAGTTTTGTCGGCTAGTCAACTCGCACGGCTTCGGCGCGGCGAAAGCGGTCTACACCTTTAACTCCGCGGGCCTGGAAATCCTGCAGGCCGCGCGGCAACGCGGGATCAAAGGCATCGTCGAGCAGACCATCGCGCCGCGTTCGGTCGAATGGGCGCTGCTCAAGGACGAAGCGCGGCGCTTTCCCGACTGGGAAACGCCCACCGCGAAGGACACGATGATGGAAGACTACTGTGCGCGCGAGGCGGCGGAATGGGCCGCGGCCGATCTCGTCATCTGCGGCTCCGAGTTTGTGCGCGAGGGAATCGTGAGCTGCGGCGGCGACCCCGCCACGTGCGTCGTCATCCCCTACGGCATCGAGCGCGACTCAGCCGCCCCGCCCCGCGCCCAGCGCCGCGACGGTCCACTGCGCGTCCTCACCGTCGGCGCGGTCTGCCTGCGCAAGGGCGCGCCGTACGTCCTCGCCGCGGCGCGGAAGCTCGGCGCGCAGGCGGAATTCCGCATGGTCGGCGCGGTACAGGTGCGACCGAAGGCCGAGCAGCAGTTGCGCGAGCACTTGCAGCTCACCGGCGTCGTGCCGCGCACGGAAATCGCCGCGCATTACGCCTGGGCTGACGTCTTCCTCCTTCCGTCGCTCTGCGAGGGCTCCGCCACCTCAACCTACGAGGCGATGTTCCAGGGCCTGCCCGTCATCTGCACGCCGCAGACCGGCAGCGTGGTACGCGACGGAGTCGACGGCTTCATCGTCCCCGCGCAGGACGGCGCCACCATCGCCGACAAACTCGCGCTCCTCGCGAAAAAGCCCGACCTCCTCACGGCCTTGTCCGAAAGCGCGCGCCAGCGCAGCGCCGACTTCACGCTCGAGAAATACGGCGAGCGCCTCATCGCCGCCTTCCGCGAGCGCGGCGTGATCTGAGCCATGAATCCCGTCGCGATCATCTTCGACAACTTCGGGCCGTACCATCTCGCGCGCCTCCGCGCGGCCGCGACCACGTGCGATCTCCTCGCCATCGAAGTCGCCGGGCGCAGCGCCACCTACGCCTGGGACGCCACCCGAACCGCCGACGCCTTCCGCCGCGAGACCCTCGCCGGGGGCACCAGCGCCGATCTCCCGCGCGGCGCAATCGCCCGCCGCCTCACCGCCGCGCTCGAGCGCTTCAGCCCCGCTGCCGTCGTCGTTCCCGGCTGGGCCAGCCCCGCCGCTTGGGCCGCAATGAATTGGTGCACACACCGCGGTGTCGCCATGGTCGTCATGTCCGAAAGCACCTCGTGGGACGAGCCCCCCGCCGCAATAAAGCGCATGCTCAAGCGACGCCTCATCCGCAACTTCCCCGCTGCGCTCGTCGGCGGAAAGCACCACGTCGCCAACCTCGTCGAGCTCGGTCTCGCGCCGGAGCGCATTTTCTTCGGTTACGACGCGGTCGACAACGCCTACTTCTCCGCCAACACCGACGCGATCCGCGCCAACGCGGCCGAGACGCGCCGCCAGCTCGCGCTCCCGGAAAACTACTTCCTCGCCAGCGCACGATTCGTCGAGAAGAAGAACCTCCAGCGCCTCCTCCAGGCCTTCGCGTGCTACCGCGAAAACGGCGGCCAGTGGTCGCTCGTCCTCCTCGGCGACGGCCCGCTCCGTCCCGCGCTCGAGCAACAGTGCGCCGCCCTCAGCCTGCGCCAGCATCTCCTCATGCCCGGCTTCCGGCAGTACGGCGAACTCCCCGCCTACTACGCACTCGCCGGTGCGTTCATCCATGCCAGCACCGTGGAACCATGGGGCCTCGTCGTGAATGAAGCCGCTGCCAGCGCCCTGCCGCTGCTCGTCTCCGACCGTTGCGGCTGCGCGCCGGAACTCGTCCGCGACAACGTCAACGGCTTCACCTTTGATCCCACCGACATCCCCGCGCTCGCGCAGCACATGGAAAAAATCGCCGCGCCCGATTTCCCCCGCGCCGCCTTCTCTGCTGCCAGCCGCGAGATTGTCGCCCGATGGGGCCCGGAACGTTTTGCCCAGGGCCTCACGCAAGCCGTCGACTCTGCGCTGGCCCATCCGCCGCGCCGTCCCAACCTGGCTTACCGCGCCCTCTTCAGCTTCCTCGCGCGACGATGAAAACGCTCTGCATCATGGACTGGGTCTCGCGCACCAACGGCGGGATCTTCGAGGCCGAACGGCGCCTCCAACAAATCCTCCACGAGAAAATGAACGTCGGCGTCGAGGTCATCGGCCTTCGCGACGCCATGACCGACGCCGACCTCGACGCCTGGGCGCCGCTCGTACCCACCGCCTGCGCGGTGAAGGGACCCGCCGGCTTCGGCTACGCGCCGGACCTCGCGCCCGCGCTCACCCGCAGCGACGCCGACCTCGCCTACATCGCCGGCCTTTGGAAATATCCCATGTTCGCCGCGCAGCGCTGGGCGCGCGCGCAACGCAAGCCGCTCATCATCGCGCCGCACGGCATGCTTGAGCCATGGGCCGTGCGCCATTCCGGTGCGAAGAAAAAAATCGCCGGCTGGCTTTTCCAAAACACGCAACTACGCCACGCGGCCTGCCTGCGCGCTCTCTGCCCGCCGGAAGTCGCCTCGTTCCGCGCCTATGGCCTGAAGAACCCCGTCGCCGTCATTCCCAACGGCGTCGATCTCCCAACTCTCACCGAGTCCGCACCGCGCCACCCGCGCTTCCCCGCCGGACGCAAAGTCCTGCTCTACCTCGGCCGCATCCACGACAAAAAAGGCCTCGCCCAACTCGTCGCCGCATGGGCCCAAATTCAAAACCCCAGGAAAAAGGATTGGCTCCTCGCCATCGCCGGGTGGGACCAGGGCGGCCACGAAGCCGACCTCAAGCGCCAGACCACCGCACTCGGCCTCGCGTGGTCCGACGCAACGCAAGCCGCGCCAGATCCCTCGCTCATCTTCCTCGGCCCGCAGTTCGGCGCGGACAAGGCCGCCGCCTACGCCTCGTGCGACGCCTTCATCCTTCCCTCCTTCAGCGAGGGCCTGCCCATGGTCGTGCTCGAGGCGTGGGCTTACGCCAAGCCTGTACTCATGACGCCCGCCTGCAATTTGCCGGAAGGCTTCACCACCGGCGCAGCCATGAAAATCCTGCCCACCGTGCCCGGCATCGGGTCCGGGCTTCACGACCTCTTCGCCATGCCACCGACCGAGCTCCAGGCGATGGGAGCAGCAGGCCGCGCCCTGGCCGAGAGCAAATACGACTGGCGCGCCGTCGCCGCCCAGATGGCCGCGGTCTACGAGTGGGTCTTGGGTGGCGGCCCAAAGCCGGATTGCGTCGAATGACCCGCGACTTAGGCGTGGAACGCCGCGCAAAATCTGGAATCATGACGCGTCCCAGCCGCGCCATGACGTTCCACGACTTCTTCATCCTTTTCTGGCGCCTCATCCTCGCCGCCGCATTCCTCATCGTCATCCTGGCCAGCGCCGCCTTTCTCTTTCCGCACCAATTCCTCACCATCGACAGCGGTGAGGTGAAAGGCGACGTCCTCGTCGTCCTCGGCGGCGAGGGGGGCCGGGCCGACCACGCCGCGGCCCTCTATCTCCAGGGCGTCGCGCCCCTCGTGGCGGTCACCGGCTACGGCGACTGCCAGTTCAACGTCCAGACACTGGAAAGAAAAGGCGTGCCGCCGCGCGCCATCCTCACCGAGCCTGCCGCGCTGACGACGATGCAGAACGCCGAGTTCTCCGTGCCGCTGCTGCGCGCGCACAACGCGCATCGCGTCATTCTCGTGACATCATGGTATCACTCCCGCCGCGCGCTCGCGTGTTTCGAACACGTGGCGCCCGACCTCCAATTCTTCTCGCGGCCGTCCTATCTCGATTACGAGCCGAAGCCCGCCAACCGCATGGGTTACGACTGGCACGTCAATTACGAGTACGTGAAGCTCGTCGCCTATATATTCACCCACCACGTCTGGCCGTTCTAATTAGTTAGCCCGCGACCTCCGGGCGCGGGGCTCGGAATGTAGCCGCGGCCGTAAGGCCGTGGACGGCGAGACGGACAAGCCACGCTCTCACGAGCGCGGCTACTTGTTGCCCGGATCCCGCCTTGGCCGGACGGGAAACGACGCGTCACGATAAGACCTCGCTTCCCGCGGCTCGCTTCGCTCCGCCACCCGGACAACAAGTTGTCCGGGCCAACCGAATCTGCGCCGACTTCTACCGCAGAAACACAACCGCGAGTAACCATCATCAGAAGGCCATCCGCAAGCCCTCAATTGTTACAAATGTATTGAGATAGGGAAAACAAAGGGCCTTTTTGTGGCAGTTCCATAACAAAATTATGTCGTTTATGTGACAATATATAAAAGGCTTGTCATTTCTTTCGACTACCTCCAATACGCTATGCCGGATGCGAGATTCCCATGTTTTTATCCAAGCCCGCCGCTTCATATATGTGGTCTCGTCTTCCCCGTCTTCTCCTCCTGACAGCTGGCATTTTCGCGGGGGCGGGCATGGGGCTTGAGGACCGTGCCGGGGCGCAGGAAATCGGCTCGGATGCATCCAGCGACAGCGTCCCCACCATAGGCACTCCCACCCCGCCCAGCACCAACGCACCCGCCGCGACTCCGCCGGCCCCGCTGCCGTTGCCCCCACCGCTGGCCCCGACCAGTTCGCTCTTCGCGCCCGTCATCCCCAACGGCGGCGCGATGTCGCAGACCGGCGAACAACTGGCCGAGTCGCTACGCGAGCAGAATTCCTACGCGCCCTATAATTTCAAGGTCGGCCCGGTCCAGGTCCGCGCCGATGCGAGTATTACCACGCAGGTCAACGACAACATCGGCCTTACCAAGGACGACCGCCAGACCGACGTCATTTTTACCCCCATGGCCGCCCTTCACGGCCGCTGGAATATCTCCGACCTCAACACGCTCACCTTAGACATTGGCGTTGGCTATCAGGCCTACCTACTCAATTCCCAGTACGACGACGTGATCCTCGCGCCCGACTCGCAGATCAGTTACAACATTTTCGTGGGCGACTGCACCATCAACCTGCACGACAGCTTTTCCTACGAGCAGGATCCCACGCAGGTCGGGCAGTTGAGCAATCAGGTTCGCCTAAGCCGCTTCCAGAACGACGCGGGCGTCTCCGCCCAGTGGGACCTCGGCGATTACAGTCTCGAGGCCGATTACGACCACGGCAACCTCTGGGTCTTGCAAAGCGTCTTCGACTACCTCACGAACCAGAGCGACACCTTCGCTCCAAAGGTCACCTGGAAGATTAACGAAACGCTCAGCACCGGCCTAAGCGCCTCCTTCGCCGATACGCGCTACCAGCAAGCGTTCCAGAACGACAACACCAGCGAATCGATAGGTCCCTTCGTCAACGCCACGTTCTCCAATTATCTTTCGCTCACCGCCGCGGCGGGCGGCTTTCTGACCCAATACGCGCACGGTGGTGGCAACGGCGACACCTCCAACGTCTCGTCCTACTACGCCAATCTCGGTATCAACCACCAGATCAACCAGTACGTTTCGGAATCGCTCACGGCGGGCAAGCAGTACCTGCCGGGCCTGACCTCCAACTACACGGAGCGTCTCTACATCACCTACGGCGATAGCTGGTCGGCAACGAAAACGATCGGCGTCAGCTCAAATCTCTTCTGGGAAAACCTGGACGATTCCGACGCCTTGTCCCGTGAGACTTCCAATCGTTATGGGTTGAGCCTCAATATTAATGACGCACTTAATGATCATCTCGGCGTCAATCTCGGCTACCAATTCATTCTCAAGGATGCGGATCCGTCCATCCTGAGTTATTATCAGAACACCGGCACCTTGGACGTGAGCTACCGCTTTTAACGAGGACACATGATCAAGCTCTTTCGCATCCTCGGGGTGATCGGGACCTGGACTTTGACCGCACTGGCCGCACCGGCGCAGATGTCGACCTTCCCAGCCCCGCCGCCCTTGCCGTCGCCGGACACGTCGTCGCTCGCGCCCCCGTTTGCCAGTCCCGCCGCCGCGCCGTCCAATTCCGGATCGGGCACGGGTGGCAAGTCCTCCGGATCGGGGAACGGAACGAACGCGCCCGCTCTCACCGCGTCGACGTTAACCACCATGGACGCGCTGGACAACAAGACCGCGCTGGCCGATGGCGACACCGTCAGCTTCCGGGTGATCGAGGACCGGGACGATGCGGTCCAGCGCACCGTGACCGACACCGGCGCGGTCGACTTTCCCTATATCGGCCCCGTCAAAGTTGAGGGACGCACCTGCCACGAGGTGGCGCTGGACGTGAAGAAACGGCTCGAAGTTGACTATTATAAGCAGGCCACCGTCATCGTCGGCCTCGACCGCATCGTCGGCCAGGACAACGATACCAAGCCCAAGGACTTCGCCTGGGTGATGGGCGAGGTCAAGGGCGTCGGGCCGCAGGAACTGCTCGAGCACCAGCCCATGACCGTCAGCCAGTTGATCATGCGCGCGAGCGGCTTCACCGACTTTGCCGACCAGCGCAAGGTCAAGCTCATCCACCGCACGCCTACGGCCGGCTCGGCCAGTTCACAGGATCTCAACAACTCGAAGGACTATCAAGTGATCGACGTGAAGGCGATCCTCGAGGGACAGCCCGTGTCCGATCCCATGGTCAAGCCGGGCGATTACATCATTGTCCCCAAGAAATGGGTCAACACGTGAGCGATTTTTTCGGACAAACGGCATGAGCAACGCGAACGATTTTTCCAACGGGGATGATACGGGCTATGATCGCGGGCGTCCGGGCTCGACCTGGTATCGCGCGCGGTTCTGGATACGGCGCTACTGGTGGATCGCGGCGCTGACGACTATGATCGGCCTCGGCGTCGCCGATGCGCTCATTCTCACCGCGACGCCGAAGTTCATCTCCAAGGCGCGGATGATCTGCAACATGAAGCTCAACCTGGAGGCGGGGCAGGTCTATGACGCCGGGCTGCAAGCGGCCAGTTTCTACCCCACGCAGGTCACGTTGATGAAATCGCCCTCCACCATAAGTCAGGCGATCGACCGTGTGGCCACCCTGCACCCGGAGGTCACGCCGGATCCTGATGTCAACGTCGACGCCAACCTCGAGTTGCGCGCCGCGATCTTCGACCTGCAGGTCGTCTCGGCCGATCCCGACTACGCCAAGCTGTTGCTCGATTCCCTGATGGACACTTATCTCGACAGCAAGCGCCTGCTGAAGAAGCGCATGACTGGCGAGGACGAGGCGGCCATCATGGAAAACCTCGGCAGCTACGACAATAAGATCCATGAAGACGAGCTGGGGCTCGTGGAATTCCAGAAGAACAACAGCGTGGTCGGCATCGAGGAGCAGAGCAGCTCGGCCGCGAATTACCTCGTCAGCCTGACGCAGGAACTGGCACGAACGCAGAAGGATTTCGACTACCTTTCGCTCGTCGAGAAGGACCCCGCTGCGAACAAGACCCCGGACCAGACCACGGCGGGCGGGAGCAACCCGGTGGGCAGCGTCATCGACACCGGCCCGGGCGAGGCCGCGCAAAAGGCCGACGACAATTCCGCCGCCGGCGCCAATGGGGCGAGCTCGACCAATGCCTTCGAGCAAAATACGCAGATCATCAACGAGCAGCAGAACAAGGTCGACAAGCTCAAGATCGAGCGCGCGCAATTCGGCATCTACCTGAAGGACGCGCACCCGAAGATGAAGAATTTGCAGGACCAGATCGACCAGGAGCAGCAGTTCCTCGACCTGCTGAAGTCGCGCAATACCACGGACCGCGACCAGCGGCTGGAGGAAATGCGGCTGTCGATCAAGAACCTGCAGGACCAGATCGCCACGTGGAATGAGAAGTCACTCCAGTTCAGCGACCGGCTCGGTTCCTACCAGGAGCTCAAGAGCAAGCTCGCGCGCGACCAGACCACCTACAACCAGTTCTCGGCCTCCATTCCGACGTTCGATCTTAGCAAGTCCATGGACCAGGACGACGTGGTCATCTACGAGGCGGCATCGCGGGGCTTCCCGGTAAAGCACAACTATTTCGTCTGGCTCGCGGGCGGCGGCGCCGGCGGCCTGGCCCTCGGCGTCCTGATGGCCTTGGGATTGGTCCTGCTCGACGACAAGATCAATTCGCCGCTCGATATCGAAGAGCACTTCGACTTCCCGCTGCTCGGCGAGATTCCGCTGGCGAAGCTCGACCGCAAGACGCGGCGGGTGCCGCTGCTGGTCGACGACGACGAACGCTTCGAGTTCCTCGAGCATCACCGTGACATCCGCTCCTCGATCTTCTTCGGCGCGAGCGAGGCGACACGCGCGCGGTCGCTGATCATCACCAGTGCGGCGCCGGGTGAGGGGAAGTCGACGCTGGCCGCCAACCTCGCGGCGACGTTCGCCTTCTCCGGCATCAACGTGCTGCTCATCGACGCCGACCTGCGCCGCGGCATCCAGCACCAGATCTTCGGCTTGCCGATCAAGCCCGGCCTCTCCAATTACCTCATGGGCGAGGTCCCGTGGAAGGAAGTCGTGCGCGAGACCAAGGTCCCCAACCTGCACCTCCTCCCGCGCGGCAAAATCTCCACCCGCGTCGGCGACCTGCTCCTCACCGCCGCCGCCGATTACCTCATCCAGGAAAGCCTCGCCGAGTACGACATGGTGCTCTGGGACACCGCGCCGCTCTTCGCCGCGCATGACGCCGCCGACCTCTGCTCGCGCGTCGAGGGCATCCTCTTCCTCTCACGCGTGCGGCACAGCTCCATCAACCTCGTCCGCTCCGCCCTCGGCGACCTGGTGACCCGCAACGCCAAGATCGTCGGAATCGTCCTCAACGCGGTCAAGGCCGGCCAGCCCGGCTATTACTCCAAGTACCGCTATAAGGAGTACAGCTCCTCCACGGCGTAAATCGGAATTGCTTTCCGACCGTATATAGAAAAGCCGGCTGCGGCACCGGCGATTTCTTATATATTCATATAGAAGATCGTAACGACTTCTATAAAGGACAGTCTCTTAATTCGTTGGGCGAACGCATTAATCATTTCGGCACGCAATCGTCACGCTTCCGTAACGGTATAAGCCTTGAAGACTCGGTGTCCCAATTTAAGATGGCCCGCCGCCATGGAAGCCAGTTTCTATATTCCTCTTAGTTTCGAAGCCATCTATATGGCTCACGGCGGCTATCTGACGTCATCTCGGCACAAGCCTGAACCCCACGGGTCGCAGTCCTAACCGCGACCTCTCACGCCTTGCACGCCCATGACGCTTCCCCATGCCGCCTACGCGCTCGCGCTCCTCGCTGCGCCCATGCTGGCCTGGGCTGCGCCTGACGCCCCGCCGCCCGCTCCGGCCACCAACAGCGTCGCCAATCCCGCGCCGCCAGTCGACAACACCCCGCGCTTCCTTGTCCGCGAATTCCGCGTCGACGGCGCCGGCAAAATCCTCACCCGCGACGAAATCGAGTCCGCCGTCTACCCCTTCCTCGGCCCCTACCGCACCGCCGCCGACGTCAATTCTGCCGCCGCCGCGCTCGAGCAGGCCTACCACGACAAAGGCTACCAGACCGTCCTCGTCACCGTCCCGCCGCAGCACACCGGCTCCGGCATCATCCATCTCCAGGTCATGCTCGGCCAGGTCGCCCGCCTGCGCGTCATCGGCTCGCGCTACTTCTCCATCGACGAAATCAAGCGCGAGTCCCCCTCGCTCGAGGAAGGCAACTCCCCCAACTTCTCCCAGGTCCAGCACGACCTCGTCTCGCTCAACAACGTCGCCGACCGCCGCATCACCCCCACCGTCACCCCCGGCGCCATCCCCGGAACCGTCGACGTCGACCTCAACGTCAAGGACACCTTCCCGCTCCACGGCAGCCTCGAGCTTAACAACCGCTACAGCGCCAACACCGACCCGCTCCGCCTCAACGGCTCCGTCACCTACAGCAACCTCTGGCAGCTTCAGCACGAGATCAACTTCAGCTTCCAGCTCGCGCCGCAGGACACCAACCAGGTCAACGTCTTCTCCGGCTACTACCTCGCCCGCATCCCCAACCTCGACTGGATCACCTTCATGCTCCAGGGCACCGAGCAGGACAGCAACGTCAACACCCTCGGCGGCATCGGCGTCGCCGGCAAAGGCAAGGTCATCGGCGGTCGCGCCATCTTCACCCTCCCGCAGCTCACCAACTACTACCACTCCCTCAGCC
>FSYS01000191.1_pt1 | contig 10350 bp, 3 predicted proteins | sample 1638491 | NCBI WGS metagenome assembly FSYS01 (sample SAMEA3914788, study PRJEB12502) | metagenome | biome: forest; material: soil | place: Canada | collected 2011-07-03 | depth 0.1 m | reverse complement strand
GCGCGAGGGCACCGACACCGTCCTCAGCGAGTACCGCGGCTCGCAAACCATCGAGCGCTACGTCGATCCCGCCCTGCTCGCCGGCCTGCCCGACTACGCAGCCGCCGCCCAAGCCGGCAACCTCGCCAGCGCCACGCCACTCAGCAACTCCTACCGCTTCCGCGTCGACTCCACGCGCCAGTTCAGCCCCTGACCCATGCGCTCCTTCTCCCCAAGGCCGTCCCGCGCGCAAGGCTTCAGCCTCGTCGAGCTTCTCGTCGTCCTCGTCATCACGGCGCTCCTCATGAGCCTCGCCATCCCCGGCGTCGTCGGCCTCACCCGCGGCTACCAGCTCACCGCCACCAGCGACCTCCTCCTCAACCAACTTAGCCTCGCCCGCCAGGCCGCGCTCAGCAACAGCCACCTCGTCCAGGTCCGCATCTACCACCTCCCCGACTACAACGCCGCGCCCACCGCCGCCCGCACCACCTACCGCGCCATCCAATGCTTCACCGAGGGCGATCCCGCCGCGACCGGCACGCCCCCGCTCACGCCGCTCACCAAAACCGTCTTCTTCCCCGCGCCCGTCATCATCTCCACCGTCACCTCGCCCAACCTCTCGCCCCTCCTCACCGGCACCACCGGCACCCTCACCAGCGCCGGCGCCTCCGCCCCCGTCCTCGCCGTCTACGGCAGCAACTACGACTACGTCTCCTTCCATTTCAAGCCCAACGGCACCACCGACCTCACCACCACCGCCAACAGCCTCACCCTCGTCCTCGAAAACGACGCCGCCGCCGCCACCGGCCTCCCCCACAATTATCGCACCATCGAGATCGACCCCGCCGTCGGCACCTCCCGCAGTTTCGCGCCGTAAACATCCCGCGGTAGCCGTCGACCGCCGGGCGACGGACTCGAAAAGTGATTGCACTCTAATATAGGTTCGCGAAACAAACGCGCCGCGGTAGCCCGTGACCTCCGGGCGCGGGGCTCATTCGCTGCCGCACAACCAACCCAGGTCGCATCCACGCAACCCGCTCGCGCAACAACATGGCGTAAGCCGTTTATTAATCCGTCATCCTGAGCGAAGGCTCCAAAAAGACTTCCACCCTTGAAACGCATGTCCGCCGAGCCGCAGTCGAAAGACCTCTAACTAATATCCCCGCCTCACGCGCCAAAGGGCGCAACTCAAACGCGCCCGGCAAGCAACCTCCTCGTAGCCCCGACAACTTGTTGTCGGGGTGCCCTGACCGAAACTTCGGTCAGGGCACAAGAGGTAGCCGGAAGCTTGTACGCGTCATCGGCGACCTCTTCCGCTCTTCATCCCGAAGGGATGATGGAGCTGTAGCCGGTGGTTGAGCGAGTCCGCGAGCGACACCACCGGAAAGGCCAAAAAAGCGAGCGGCATCCTGAAGGGATGCCCGGAGCTCTGCGCCGTTTCATGATAGCCCACGCCCGGAGCGCGCGGGCCCCACAAAAAAACTCCCCTCGCGCATCACGCGAAGGGAGTTGTGCTACCGCCATCTCCTCAAATCAGCTCTGCCGATTCCGCCTCCGCTGCCAGAACACCAGCATCGCCACGCCGCCAAACATCAGCGCCCACGTCGAAGGCTCCGGCACAACCTCAACCTCGATGTCATCCGCACCCGTCGCCGAATTCTGGTAGAGGAACAAATACGAATTCGCGCTGTAAAACGAACTGGTAACGCCACTCAACGCCAGCGCCAGGTTTCCGTTGCCGCCGACCCCGCTGTCCAGGATCTGCGTGATCGTCACGTTGCCATTCACCACGCTCGTGCCGAGATCCAGCCCCGTGTACTGGTCAGCCCCACCCGACGTCAAACCGGCGATCAACACATAAGCCGAGTCCGCCGGAATGATCCCCGCGCCCTGCAGGTTCAGCGTCAGCATCGTCGACCCCGCGCCCGCGCCGAACGTGATCGCCGTGGCGCCAACGTTGAGCTGCGTGCCCTGGCCGACCGCCCCCTGATTGATATTGAACGTCAGGTTCGCGTTGCTGATCGAGCTCGCCCCCGTCGCCTGCAACGTCAGCACGTTCGACGTGTTCGTGTCGGTCGCCGAACTCAAACCGACCAGCACATTGGCCCGCGCCGACGTGCTCGCGCCCGTGATGGCGAAGCTCGTGCCCGAGCTCGTGCCGTTGCCGCCCAAGGTCGCGCCGCCATTTACCGTCAGCGTCGTCGTACCCGTCGCCGAGCCATTGCTGCCGTTGGTCAGGATCAGCGTCGGCGTGTCCGAGCCCGTGCCCACCGTCAGGCCTTGGAACGTGTTCGGCCCGCCGAACTCATACGTGCCCGCACCGGTAGCCGTCAGGCTATGCGCACCACTGATCGTCCCCGTCACATTCAGCGTGCTGTTCGCCGTCGCCGCCCAAGACTGATCGGAGCCAAGCACAACGCCCGTCGCCACCGTCTCCGTATCGCCGCTGACGCCCGCGCTATCCGTGATGCCCGCCGTGCCCGTCGCCGCCAGCGTCACCGTGCCGCTGCCGACAAGGCTCGTGCCGCCCGTGACAAAGTTCAGCGAGTTGATCGACGCCGCCGTGTTAAGCGTCGCCGGCGTGTTCGTCGGTGTCGGCGACGTCGCGTTCAGGAACACGTTACTCGTCGAGCTGAGGGCCGTGCCCTGCACCGTGCCGCCGCTGGCCGCCGTGTTGTAGTTACCCGCCACCGTAAAGTCATTGCTGCCCGCGCCGGTGAAGTAGTAGCTCGTACTGGAGGACGGAGCCGAGAAGCTCAGCAGGATCGCCGTGTCCGTCGCATTCTCGCTGAACGTCGCCGTGTCGCCGCCGATGTTCAACGCCTCGAAGTCCGCCGCGCTGAAGCCCGTGATCGTCGTCGCCCCGCTGATCAGCGTGTAAGTGCCGGAGGTCGACAGCGTGCCCAGCGCATTCACATTCACCACGATCGGGCTGAGACTCGATCCGCCAATGCTCAGCGTCCCGCCGCTCATCGCGATCAAGTCATTGACGCCGCCACCCGCCGTCGTGCTGCTCGCAAGATCGAAGTCGAGCGCCGTGCCCGCACCCAGTGTCACCGTGATGCCCGTGCCGCCCATCGTCAGCGTACCCACGTTCCCCGCCCCGGGCGTGCCCGGCGCGATGTGTCCCACGTTGCCGTTCGCGTTGGAAGTCGTCAGCGAGCCGTTGATCGTGCCCGTGCCGGTCAGGATCGCCGGCGTGTTGTAGCCGAGCTGACCGCCAACCGTCACCGCGCTGCCCGCGGCCAAACTGCCCGTGACGTTCAGCGTGCCGGAGGCCACCGTCGTCGCGCCAATGTACGTGTTCGTGCCGGAAAGCGTCAGGTTCCCTCCCGCCATCGTCACCCCCAGCGTCCTGCCCGTGCCGCCATCCGCGATCACGCCGCCGTAAGTCGAGGTCCCGCCGTTATAAGTCAGCACCGATGCGCCCGTCGTCGTATTCGTGATCGTCTGGTTTCCCGCCGTACCGGCCGTGGCCAGGCTCGAAACCGTCTGGTTGAACCCATTCAGATTCCACGTCGCCGAATTGCCCGCGCTGCCCAGCGTGATCGATCCGCTCTGCGACAGCGCATTGTTCGCCCCGTTCTCCAGCGTGCCTTGATTGATGACCGTGCCGCCCCCATAAGTGTTGTTGCCATTGGAAAGCACCCACTCACCCGCGCCCGTCTTGATCACGCTCACATTCGCGTTTCCGCTGTTGCTGCTGTCGTAGCCGTTGTTCTCGATCAACGCCGCCAGCGTATTCGTGCCCGTGTTCGTACCGGCCAGCGTCAGCGTGCGCGTCTGCACCGTGTCCGCGCTGCCCACGGCGCCGTAGATGATCGCGGCGGTAGCGGTAAAGTCGACCGCACCCGAGCCGTTGGCCGTCAGTGTGCCATTGCTACCGTTCGTCGTATTTCCGATTTGGAATTCGCGAGCCGAATTCGCCGCCGCACCGGTATAAACCAGCGTGCCATTGTCGAGCACAAGGTTGGCTTGGGAAAACGCGCTGAGACCAAGCGAATTGTTAAAATCGAACGTCACCGTCCCGGAAACCGCTCCCGTCGTGTTGACCGAAAGCGTGATCACGTTGCCCGAGATCGTTTTGATGGTCGATCCCGCAGCGATGCCCGTTCCCGAAACGTTTTCGCCTACGACCAATCCCGTAGCGCTGCCCACGGTGAACGTGGCCGTGCTGCTCGTGCCACCGGTACCTGACGTCGTGCTCAACCGGTCCAGCGTATTGGCCGTAACGGTGGCCCCGCCCGTGATCACCGTCGCGCCGGTATAAATATTGGAGCCCGAGAGCGCGAGCGTGCCGCCCGTTCCAGTGACAAACAATGCCTGAGTGCCCGTAACTGTTCCGGTCAGCGCCAAGGTATCACTGCTGCTCCCCGCCATCGTCAAGATAACCGGGGCCACGCCACCGGAACCCGTGAGCGTGATCGAGCCACTCAGGGACAACGTATTGTTGTTGGCCCCGCCGAAACTAAAGTTGTTCACCCACGACTCCGCATTCGCCAGGGCGATGGACGAACTGGTCGACTTGAGCGTGCCGCCCAGGATGGTCAACGTGCCCGTTCCCAATCCTGTGTTGTTGGTGACATTAAGCGTGCCCGATTCAAGGTAGGTGCCTCCGCTGTAGGTATTGGCCCCGGCCAGAGTCAGGATGCCCGCACCGCTGTAGGCGACCGAACTCGAAGCGCCCGCGATGACGGAATTGATCGTGATGTTTTGCGTGTTCGACGTGATGTCGAGTTCCTTGGCGTTGCCGAGGTTGTTGCTGCCGATGGTCACCGTTCCGGAGTTCGCCGCACCGCCGATTGTCAACGAGCCCGTGCCCGCGTTCATCAAGCCGTTCAGCGTCAGGCTGGAACCAGAGCCGAAGGTGATTGCGGCGGTGCCGCCGTTATCGCGGAGCGTATCTCCCGCCAGCGCGCCCGTGATCGCTTGCGCGCCCGAAAACGTGTAGTTGCTCGTTGCGGACGTCATGCTGCTCAGGTTCGCGCCGGCGGCGCCGCCTCCCGCGTAAGCGAGGACGTTGCCGTTGATGTCGACTGTGGCGTACTGCAGCCCGGTGCCAGAGCCGACCGTCGCCCACGCGCCGAGGATGGCGCCCGAGGGATCGTCCGCGAATCCGCCGTTCACCACCAGGGAGGACGTGTTCAGCGAGCTGCCGTTGCTGAAATTCAGCAGCGCGCCCGTATTGCGCTTGATAATGCCGTTCAGGTTCAAGCTCAGCGCCGTGTCGCCGTTCTGGTTGAGCGTGATGATCGTGTTGCCCGCATTGAACGTCGTGGTGCCCGTGGACAGGAAGGTCTGGCTGTTGGTTGCGCCGGAACCCGCGCCCTTGACCAGCAGCGTGCCGCCGCTGCTCGCGAAGGCGCCCGAGCTATTGATGATGTTCGTCGTCGGCGCGCCCGCGGCGCTGAAATCCAGGAGGATCGTGCCGTTGTTTTCCACCCCGGTGCCGCCCGTGTAGGTATTCGCAGCGGTCAGCGTCATCGTGTTCGTGCCGGAATAGTTCAGGTTGCCGCCCGCGGCCGCGCCCGCGGTTTGGACGACCTCATTGATGGTCACGGCTCCCGTGCCCGCGAAATCGATGCCGCCGCTTCCACTGTTGAGAGTGATCGTTCCGCCTTGGAAAGTGACCCCGCCCGTATCGTTGATCTGCAGGCTGCGGCCACCGCTGGCGCCCTCGACCACGGCGCCGGCAATCGTCAGGGCATTGCTGCCGCCGATTGCGCCATCGGATATCGCAACTGGAGTGGACGCGGAAAGCGTCATCGGCGCGCTGGAGATGAGCGTGCCGCCGCCAAAACTGACCGTACCCGTGCCCATCGCCGCCCCGTTGCCGATGGTTAGCACGCTGCCATCCAGCCCGAGGTTGCTGTTGCCGATGGCGTTCGTGATGTTGCTATTGTTCGAGATGACGTTGGCCGCACCGAGATACGCGCTGCCGCCGCCCTCGATGTGAAACAGCGTGCCAGTGTTGGCGTTACTGGCGTTGATCGAGTTCGCAATCGAGTCGATGACCGTGCCGCCGGCGCCGATTTGAAAATCCAGCGAGCTGCTGCCCGGCGCGACGGAAAGGGAGCCTCCGGTGCCAAAAATCAGTGAGCCGCTGTTGACGAAGTAACGGTTCGCCGTGACGCCACCGGTCAGGAAGACCGTGCCAAGGTTTTGCGTATCATTTCCCGCGCCTTGCGAAATCGTACCGGAAAGGTTGATCGTGCCCGTGGAATTGAAGGTCATGCCGCTCGCGGGCGTGGTACCCGTCGCGGTAAAGCCCGAAAGGTTCACCGTTCCCGGGGAATTAACGACCAGGCCGGTACTCGACGACGCCGACAGCGACGTAATGCTCACCGTTCCACGCGAGGCCGCGGTAACGGACGTGCCGGAGAGTGAGCCAATTGAAATCGTCCCGTTGGCCGAATCCGTGGCGGAGCCCAAGGTCAGGCCAGCGCCGGTCGTCAGGGCGTTGAGCGTAAGCGTACCGGCGTTGTTGACGATGAAGCTGGTCGCGCTGGTTGTCGCGACCGGCGCGGTGAAGGTGAGGTTGTGGTTGCCGCCGTCATCGAGCAGAATGGCGGTGTTGGCCGAGCCGTTGACCGTCAGGTTGCCCGCGAGGGTCAGGGTCCCCGTACCGCCGATGGTCACGTCCTGGCCGAGGCCGGTCGTGGCCCAGACCGCGCCCGCGGCGCCCGCCGTGGCCCCGAGCGTGGGCTGGCTAGAGAAGGTGGAGTTGAATTCCGCCGTGTCGGTGCTGGTCGGTCCGCCCACCGGGGTGTTGGGCGACCAATCGGTGCTGCCCTGCCACGACGTGCCGGAGCCCGCCCACGTGTAGGTCGAGGCCGACGCCCGATCATTGCCCGCGAGCAGCAGCGCGGCGGTCAGTACGGCAAAGGAACACGCCCATCGCGCTTCACTCGAGCCCATCGATGCGCCGCGCTTCAGAGAGAAGGGAACTCGGGAGGAAGGAAAAGGGAGGTTCATGGTTCCTCGGTTTACAAAAGCGTAAGCTAAAAACGAAGCGATTTTACTTTAACACTGGTTAAGTCCACGTTTCCCATCGCCACACAGACGTAATAGGGGGAGCAAGCATCGCGAAACACGCGACAAAGCCATTAGTACAGCTAACTTTCCAGTGTTAAATGCGGCCGTACCTCACGCGCCTAAAATATAATGCAAGCAATTTTCACCTGCATCACCTCCCAATTCTATCTCTCCTATTTTTATAGGCTCCCCAAGAGATTTTAGTCCCCGTCAATCGCCTCGACCCGGACATTGTCCCACCACGCCACCCCCGCCGGGTAGTAGGCGAAGAGCATGACCCGGAACTCCTCCACTGGCACCGGCGACCGCCCCGGATGCGCCACGTCCGTGAAGGTCTTCCACGCCCCCTGGCTCCCGCACTCGATCTTCTTCTCGTAGACCCGCTTCCTCTGGCCGTTCACAGTCGCGAACCCGCGCAGCAGGATGAAGCCCGCCGTCCCCTTCTCGGACATGAAGTCGAAGCTGATCCGGTAGTTCTTCCCCGGGATCATCGGCACCGTGTCGGAGTAGAGCGACAGGCCATACGTCTCCGCGATGGCGTTCGTCGCGGGCTTGGGAAAGACCCACTGCGTCAGCCCCGCCCTCTGGTAGCTCGCCACCATGTCGACCTCGCTGACGGACGTATCCATTCGGATCGCCTTCCCATGCAACGGCGCGCCGGGCACCGCAGGCGCGTCGGTCCACCGCACACCGAGGCCATCCACCGCGTCCCAATGCAGCGCCTTGCCCGGATGCGCCGGATCGCCCTGCTCAAAGTCGCCGTTGGGCAACACCGACTGCCCCCGCGCCACGAGGGAAAAGAGCACGAGCGCACCAAAGAGCAACAACTGGAAACTCGCTCTCATTTCGCTCCCGTCGCAGGCGCCGGAGTCGCGTTCGATTCGCTCAGCGAGCGGAAGTACGCGCCGGTCATTTCCTCGTAGCCCGCAGGCGCTGCCTCGGCCTGCGTGTCGATGGTATCCGGGCTCGCCCCGCGCGTCAGCGCGTCCGACTCGACGCGGCTGAGCCGGTCGCCGGCGTAAGCCGCCCGCGCCTCCTCGAGCGAATCGAGCGCCTGCTGGTAACCCTGCGTGACGCCGATGCCGTTCTGGCTGCGCGCGGCGTTCTCCAGCTCCTGCATCGCGTTGATGGCCGACTCGAGGTCGCCCGTCGGCCGCCGCTGCTTGCGCAACTGCAGCGCGAGCGACTCGGCCTGCTGCCGCAACTTCGCTTGCTGGTCCGCGAACGCGCCGCCACCTTTGACCGGCGGCCCCTGCGGCCCGGTCATGCCCTGCTGACCGAAGCCTGCGAGCTTGCCACCGCCAGTCGCGCCACCGCGCGTATCCTTCGAGGTATCGTTGACGCTGCCATTCTCGAACGGCGTCGCCGTCATGCGCGTCGGCGTCTCGTTGCCGCCTTTGCCCGCCGCAGTGTTGCCGACCATCTCGCCGTCACTCTTGCCGTTGCGCCCCTCGCCGGAGCGGCCAGTGATCTCCATGTTGTTCGGCAACTGGTTTCCGGTCACGCCCTTCGCGCTCATGTTGGAAATTGGGCCATCACCCGCGCCCCAGCCCGCGCCCTTGTCGATCGAATCCATGAACGTGCTCGAGGGATCGTCCTTGTCGGGATCCATCTCCTGCTCCTTCTGCAGCAAGTCGCCGATCAGATCGTCGAGCTGCTTCGGCAACTCGGCCATCGGGATGTCCGGTTGCTCAGGCGAATTCTCCATCGACCACTTCGTGTTGTCGGGCGTGTTGGGTAGCCAGCGCTCAAGATTCTGCTCGAGCTCCGACGCCTTCTCCCACGCGGACTGCTCGTACGGCACGGCGATCTCCACCCGCTTTTGGTAGAGTGCCGTCGCGGCCGGCGTCACTTCCTGGTAGACCGCGTTCATGTCACTCACGAGTTTGCCGTCGCCAAAGTCCTGGATCGGCAACTTGCTCAGGTCGGTCAGCTTTTCCTGAAAATAAGCAGCCTGCTTCGCCTCCTCGCGCGCCAGTTCGCCGAGCACCGCCTGCTGCTGGGTGGTCAGGTCCTCGGGATTCAGCTCCTTGATCTGCTTCGACGCGTCGATAATTTTCTTCTGCGCGTCGCTGAAGGCCTTCAGCTCATCCTTCAACTTCGCCATCTCCTGCTCCACCGTGACTGGCGGCGGCGCATCCGCCTTCTTCTTCGCCAGCTCCGCCGCAGCCGCCTGCCGATCTGTCGCCATCTGGCCGAGCAGTGCGATCAGGCTGTTGAGAATATAGACCTGGCGTTTTTGCAGGGCGGTGAGGCCCGTCGGCAGCGCGTCATTCGCGGTGCCGCGCAATTGCCCCATCTGGCCCATGGCAAGATCCATCTCGCCGCGCACGAGCGGCTGCAACCGTGCGATGTAAATCTTACCCTCATCGTGCTTGCCCGCCTCGTCCAACGCGGAAGCGCCTGCATTCTGCGCCTGCTTCTGCGCGTCGGACATCACATCGAGGTGCTTCCCCACGTCGTTCGCCGCGAGCGCCTCCGGCACATGCAGCGCCAGCGTATCGGTCTGCCCGTTAGCCTGCGTTTGCTGCACGATGGTCTGCCGCAGCAAATCGAAAAGCTGCTCGAGCACGTCACCCTGCGGGACCGCCATGTCCGCCAATCCCGCCACGCGCAGGACAATCGGCCGCGACGTTGTCTTTTGTCCCGACGGGCTAAAATCGGCTGCCTGCGCCGTGAGCAGAAACGTCGAGCCGGGCGTGAAGACGTCGGGATCGAGTGTGATGGAGAAATTCTCAGGCGCGGGCTCCTTTTCGCCGGGCGGCCCGATATATTTCCACGCCTTGATCACGCGTGCGCTTGAGGGATCGTCGCTGGCCGCGATCTGCAACGCGAGCGACGCCACGCCGTAGTCGTCCGTCGCCTTGATCGTCACCGCAACCGTGCCCCCCGGATTCACCGCGCGATTACGGTCCTCGGTCACGAAGTCGACCTCGGGCGGATGGTCCGGCGTCGCGGTGATCTCGCCCTGCGCCAGCACGCGCGGATCGCCTCCCGTCGGCGGCACCGCGAGCACCTGGTACTCGCCCGACTCGTTGATCAGGCGGTCGATCCGCCATCCGTCCGTCACCGCATTCATCGCGTCGGTCTTGTCCGTTGCCGCGGTGCCTGCGCGCCAAAGGACCTTCGGCGTCTCCGTGGAAAGCTGCAGCGACGTCGTCACCATCGAGCCTTCGGGTACCTCCAGCGAGGATGGTGGCCCCGGCTGATCCAACGGCTTCACTCCCGTGTAGGCCAGCGGCGTGATGTGAAAGACCGAGCTCTTGATCTGCGGCAGCGGCAACACGTCAACGGACACCGACACGCTTCGCGAATCGTCCTCCTGCACGAAGAACG
>FSYS01002458.1_pt1 | contig 10368 bp, 5 predicted proteins | sample 1638491 | NCBI WGS metagenome assembly FSYS01 (sample SAMEA3914788, study PRJEB12502) | metagenome | biome: forest; material: soil | place: Canada | collected 2011-07-03 | depth 0.1 m | reverse complement strand
TTTTAACCGCCGCAGAATCGCTTCGAGAGTAGCTGAGGAAGATCGCGCCCTTGGGCATCTCCGAGGGTGGCTTGGGCTCGGCCGGCTCCGCGTGGGAGCCGGGCTTGGTATTCGACTCCAGCCAGCGCCGATGCAGCTCGTTGACGAAATCTTCCGGCTGCCCGCCGAGCAGGAGCGTCGACTGACTGAAGTGCTGCAGGAACAGCACCAGCGCCTTATCCTCCCCCACCTTCTGGTCGGAGACATACTCCCTCAGATTCCGCGCGGCCTCCGCATTCAGGTTCTCGCGATCCTTTGCCAGCCACAGAAAGAAGCGTGCCAGCCAGTCGCTGAAGTTCACCCCCAGCAATAGCAGATTGCTCTCGCGCAAGGCATCGAAGAGCCGCTTGGGGCGATATTTTGTGTCGTGCAGTTTGAGCACGAAGCGCAAAACATCTTCGTCGCAGATGGCAAAGTCCATGGTGCCAGGCTCCGCCTTGCCGAAGAGGTAGTAGAGATGCCGCGTGCCGCTCTTGACCCTCGCATCTTTGCCGAGGTCTTCCTTCTCCTTATCGATTCTGCGATAGACCTTCGTGTCGAGTACCGCGCCTCCAACCTTGCGCAGGGCATTCTCGAAGAGGTTGTCGGCGGTCGAGGTGACGAACACGCCGAGGTCGGTGATCTGTGCCAGCTTGATGAGAGCTTCCGGTGGTTCGACATCGGAGTTTTCGATGATCTGCCAGATATCATCATGCAGCTCATAACGCGAACGGTCCCCGTCTTTCCGTATGCAAACGGAGACGACATCGTTGAGCGTGGCCTCATCGATGGAGGTTCCCATCTGGGCAAGGTCTGCATCCGACACACCGCGCTGGCTGGCCAACTCGCCCGCGAGTAGATGGTCGTAGGTGACTAGCTTGTCTCCGACCTTAACGCGCATGAGGTCGGGTCCAACCATCGGAATGAGATTGCCGCTGCGAATACAGCTGAGCAAGGCTCGCCAGTCGCCCTCGCGCATCTGCATCACCGGCGCTACATTCGTGGACGGCAGACTAGACATAATGCAGAACTCCCCCAAAGCTTTGAAAACCACAATGCAAAAGAGCAATGCACAGGCAGCAAAACAAGAGGTTCGTGCGTAGAGTGTCGGAAGTGTTGTCCAAGCATACATTAGGAATGAAATTCCTTCTACAACGCCTCGAGGCACGGCGAGGACACGGCCAGCGCGGTTCTACCGAAGACTGGCCTGGCATGAGAATGGGGCCTGATGGCGTCCGCCGTGGTTACTTCCGTCGGTGACCGCGCGGGTACTAAGGATCAGAAGTTTCAGCTGAAAGGCCACAAAGAAGAATCCATCCCCAATTCTTCAAAATGCCTTGCAGGTCGCTTAACCGTGCGTTATGCTACCGCAACTCACATATTTACAAATGATTCGGAGCCTGCGAGATGAATCCAGATCTGAAGCCCCTCAGACTTTCCAACGCAGGATTGTCCTTTGTCGCGCGCCCGGCCGCCAGGCTGCTGGTCCTGCCGATACTCGGTTTGCTGCTGGGGACGACCGGATGTGCGATTCACCGGGTTCATGCAGACTACATCGGTTTCGAGAAGGCCTATGCGGACACATCCAATCGCGAGCTGCTTCTGAATCTTGCAAGACTTCAGAACCACGACCCGACGTACTTCTTCAAGATGGGCCAGATCACCAGCTCTTATCGCATGGCGGCGAGCGTTTCCGGCACGGGAAGCTACCAGACCCAAAGCACGATCGCGAAGGTGGCCAACGGGATTGGTACCGGCACGCCCGCACTGAGCTATGAAAGTGATCCGCTGTTTCAGTTCATCCCGGTGAGCGATGAGACCAATGCGCAGTTACTGCTCAAGTCGATTCCGCCAGAGACCTTCTACATCCTCTATCAGCAGGGATGGCGCGTCGATCAACTGTTGCGGGTGATGGTGGCTCGCATCGAAGTGACGGCGCCGTCACCGGGCGGTGGCTGCCAGGTGACCACCTACCGCAATGCTCCACCCTCGGTTCGCCACGGAACGGCCACGCCGCTTGATCCGGCCCAGCTCAGTAGTTACGCCACCTTTCTGCGCATCGCGGCGATCGCTTATGCGCTGCAGAAGCACGGCGACCTGATCCTGCGCGCCTACAGCACGTTCGTGCCCCTCGACTCGAACGCCATGACCGCGGGTTCCTCGACGGTTCCAGGTAAGTCCGGCGACGCGGGGCCGCCCGCAAGCCCGCCGCCAGCGACCAAGGCCGACGTAGCAGAAGATCGCATCACCACCATCAGTGCGACCGACATCGAAAAGGCTGCTGAGAAGAACCTCTCCTACGAATCGCTGAACCAGAAGATCCTGATCGGCCAGAGAGTCGTGACGTCCAAGTTCTTCCTGTTGCCCCCGGATCTCACCGGTTCCACGGCCACGCAGTATGAGCCAGACAGCACGCGAATTAAAGACGTCGTCAAGAACGATCCGCTGGTGAGCGAGCTTTATGGGACGGACGCGCTCAATGGGTTTATCGCGGCTCTGCATAACGGCCTGACCATCGAGGGCGATGCTACTCCGGATCAGTCCGAAAACCCCTGCCCGAAGGGCTTGACGCAGGCTCGTACGCACCTCATCCTCCGGTCCTTGATCGGCGTCATGGCCGCCGGCGCGCAAGAGCAAACAAACTTTGATCGCCTCAACAACAGCAGTACGATGGTGCAGCCGCTGGACGAAGGGAAGGACCCACCCAAGTCGTTCGACTCCGAGATTCCCGCGATCGAACGCATGCCTATGCTGCGCATCAATTGGAAGTATGAAGGGGAGACTCCGCTGGCGCCTTCCACGCAGCCGCTGACAGAACTAAATTATCGAGGGACGGAATATCTGATCGCCGATCCGCGCGAAGCGACGGTCGCCGAAAACGATTATTGGAATCGCGACGTCTTTCGCCTGATTGGAGCATTGACGGCGCAGGTGACCGTCGACATCTCCAAGTTCCCCATCGCAAACATCCTGCAGTTGAACACCCCATAAGGCGTTCAACCATGCCATCCGAATCGAAGGACGAGAACGCAACGATACAGCTCCCGGCGGTGCTCGCCATCGGGTTTACCGGGCACCGGCATCTTCCCGATGAAGCCGCGTCGAGGAAGTTGATCTACAACTTTCTCGCGGAGGAAAAGCAAAGCACGTCCGAGATTCTCCTCGGCGTCTCAAGCGTCGCGGCAGGCGGCGATCTCCTCTTTGCAGAAAGCTGCATCGCCTTGGACATTCCCCTCCGCGTGCTCCTGCCGCTGCCGCAGGAAGAGTTTCGCAAGGACTTCGATCCCGCGACATGGACCCGCGCCCAGCAGGTGATGAGTCGCGCCATGTCGGTTGAAGTCACCGGCAAGGAAGGGCGGCGCGACGACTGCTACTACGAGTGTGGGCTCGCAACCGTCCTGCAAAGTCAATGGCTGATTGCCCTCTGGAATGGCGAGCCCGCACAGGGTCTCGGCGGGACCGAGCAGATCGTCACCTTCGCCCGGCAGATCGGCCGGCCCGTCATCTGGATTCACAGCGTAACGGGCGTCATGCAACTTAGCGATCAGAAAAAATTGCCGCCGCCGGATGATGACCGGGAGTTGAAATTCCTCAACCACCTGGCATCCGCCAGTGTGAGCGTGGTGGATAGTTCCTCTGCAGCCCTATCTGTGGCATGGCTTACGAAGCTGGACGCCAATGCCGTGCTAGTGGCACCGCAGGTGAGGCGCCTGGCCGCATTGCCTATCGTCTGCACAGCCCTTGCTGCGTTGGTGAGTGGCGCTGCAGCGCGCATGCACGCGAGCGGAATCTGGGTCGCCGCGGGAGCCCTTCTCGGACTCACCGCGGCACTCCTTCCTGCCGCATTGAAGCTTGGAAAGCGGCAAGCTTTATGGGTGAGAATTCGCACGGCAGCGGAGGTAAGCCGTTCGGTTCGTGCCTTGTGGGATACTCCTGCTCCGTATGAGGTGGTGGGCCCTGAGATCCTGCCGGAGCTAAGCGGAATGATTGTGTCGCTGAACTTCCTCAAATCGACGACAGCACAAACAGGCGACAAAGGTGTCGACGCATTCAAGATGCAGTATCTGGAAGAACGGCTGATCGACCAGAAAAAATACTTCATGCGGCAATCGACCCAGTCGGCGGAGAAGGGAAGGAGGTATCGTCTCATCAGTAAAATCTGCGTGATCGCTGCTATTGTCATGTCGATATGGGCGTTTGGTGGGCATACCCTGTTGAAGAGGAGTCACGCCGTCTCCGGCGGTTCATGGCCACCGCTGGTCGCGTCGGCGCTCTTTCAGATTGCAACTGTTGCCGGCGCGCTTCTCGTTGTGAACGACTGCGACCGGAGGCAGCGGCGTTACCTCGAGATTCACAACTTCCTCGCGAGCTGGGAGACGGAGTTGCGCGCGTTCCACACCTGGCCTCCGGTGATCCAGGTGGTCAACAAGATTGAGCGGGCACTGCTGGTCGAACTACTGGAGTGGCGATCGCTCTTACAGAACACAAAGATGCCAAGGAATTAACATCATGAAGCGCATACTTGCACTCGACGGCGGAGGCATACGCGGGGTGTTCAGTCTGGAGATCCTGCTGCACATCCAGACACTCCTTCGAGAACACCACCAGGCACCCGAGATGGTGCTGGCCGATCATTTTGATCTATTCGCGGGCACCAGCACGGGCGCCATCATCGCCACCTGTTTGTGCTGGGGAATGACGGTCGAAGAGATCCTTGCCCTGTATCTGAAATATGGCACAACGATGTTCACTCCCGTGCCTTGGTACAAACCCTACAAAAAATATCTGGTGTCTCGCTACGATGCCAAGCCGCTCTCCGAATTTCTACAGCGCATCTTCTCTGAGGATGGCGAAGGGAAGACGCCGGCACTGCTGGACAGTCTTCATCTAAAGAAGGGCCTGCTAGTCGTGGTCCGAAATCATTCCACAGGTTCCGCGTGGCCGCTGACCAACAATCCAAACGCAATCTACAACGATGCTTCATTGGCGGACTGCAACATGAAGATTCCGGTCTGGAAGGTGGTGCGAGCGAGTACGGCCGCGCCCACCTACTTCGACCCCGAGGAGATAACGCTTGGCGAACGCACCCATCTCTTTGTCGACGGATCGATCACCCCCTACAACAACCCCGCGCTTATCGCTGCGCTCACGGCCGTTCTCCCGTGCTACAAGATGGAGTGGCCGACGGGGCTCGATAACTTGCGCCTGATCTCGATTGGAACGATGCGCTTTTCTGCCGGGCTACCGAAAAAAGCAGAGAAGCTCTGGCTCGGATACCATGCTGCCAAGATCCCCGCCGCGTTGATCCAGGGAGTTGCATGGGAGCAGGATTATCTTTGCCGCTGCCTCGGCCGATGCCTATACGGCGAATCATTGGACTCCGAGATCGGCGAGCTGATCGCAACGTGTCCGCCCGGTGAGCCGTGGTTCGGCTACGTGCGATACAACCATACGTACAAGGCCGGGGAACTCGAAGATCTGCTGGTAAGGAGTCCAAAGCTTGCCGCCCTCGACGCCATCCAGGCCATCCCCGTGCTGCAGGAAGTTGGGCAGGCGTACGCAACAGCTCACGTGAAATTGGCGCATCTGATTTAGATAGATGATTTAAATTCGTCGGATTCTTAATGGTGCAACGATCTCATGACGCCTGAACTTCCAAGCCCGTCGCTCATTCCATTCCTGGTCGCCGTAACTGGCCATCGCGATCTTCGTCCGCAGGATCTCGACCACCTCCGCCAGGAAGTCCGCGCTATCTTTTCCGGAATGCGCCGCCGCATGCCCAACACACCGCTGATTCTGCTGACTGGATTGGCGGAGGGCGCCGACCAATTGGTGGCCGAGGTCGCGCTCGAGCAGAACGTCCTCCTGGCAGCGGCCATTCCCATGCCGGTCGATATCTATAAGGAACAGATGACCGTAGAGGCGCAGCAGAAACTCGATGGCCTTCTCGCTCTCTCCGTGCTCCAAATCATACTTCCCCTCGAAGGCCAGACCGTGCAGGAGCTTCGGACCAGCGAAGCCGCCCGTGCGGAATGTTATGAGGCCCTGGCGCGATTTCTGTCTCGCTATGGACAATCGCTCATCGCTCTGTGGGATGGCAAAAGTTCGCAAAAGCGTGGTGGAACCTCAAGCATCGTTCACTATGTTCGCTCCGGCGCGTTAGACCAAAGCGCCGAGGATGCGGAGCTGCGCTGCGGCGTCGTCTACCAGGTGGTCACTCCAAGAATGAGTGGTTCAACACCGGCGCCGACGATCACAACCGTTGAGCTCGGCTGCGAACCCAATCAACTCGCCTCTGTGAATCGTAGAGACTCATCCTCACAAGAGGCCGCGCAGAATCTTCGCTTCACTCAAGTTGAAATGAACTTCGAGCGCTTCAACCGGGATGCTGCGCGATCTGCGAACCGAGCGTTGGAAGGCAGGTCTCGTCTCATCGCCGATGAGACAGTTGCGCTTTCGCCGTTTCAAAAGCGCCTGGAGAGTTTGTACGAACAAGCAGACCGTATCTCGCTCGGAGCCAACAGTGGTCGCAAGTTCTTCCTGGGCGCGATCCTTTTCACCGCGATCGTTGGCACTCTCTTTTATGGAATTCACGGCGAGATGTTTGGGACGCACGTCTGGCTGTGGTTCAGCTTTCCGTTCTTCGTCATCGCGGCGCTGCTGCTGCATCGAATGGCCCGCGCAAAGCATGTGGAGGAGACCTACCTGGACACCCGCGCCCTCGCAGAGGCCCTGCGTGTTCAGTTTTTCTGGACGATGGCGGGAATCAATGAGCCAGTCGACAAATATTATTTGATGGAGCGAAGGACGGAGCTCGACTGGATACGCATCGCCTTGAAAAATGTCTGGCTACTCCATCAGGACACGCTCCCCACAGCCACGAGCCAGCTTTGCCTCACGGCGGTTCTCGACAACTGGGTAAAGAACCAGGCGAAGTGGTATCGCGTAAAGGCCGACCGGCAGTCACGCAGCGTTCATCGCCGTGAAAAGGTCTCGCAGTATGGTCTGCTCCTGGCCGTCTTGTGGTCGATCCTGGTGCCCGTCAGTATCCTGGTGCCCGGCCCATGGCATTCGATCGCCCCGTGGAAATCGCTCGAACCCGATCAACAATTTGGATCCGACTGGGTGTATCAAGCTCTCCACATTGCATTGGCGGTGCCGGCCCTGCTTGCCGGAGCCTACCGCTTGTGGGTCGAGCAGGCGGGGTATGAGGAGCAGTCCCGCGACTATCGCTCGATGGAGAGAGAGTTTTCGATCAAGGCCAGGGAACTGGAGAAGCGTCTGGACGACGTCGCGGCATCGCAGGGTCTCTTGCTGAACCTTGGAATTGAAGCGCTCAAGGAAAATGGGCGCTGGCTGCTGCTGCATCGCGAACGCCCACTGGAGGTGCTGAGCTCGCCATAGAATTATCGGATGGTCCGCACCTACGCGGGCTTGGCCTGCAGCGGTGCCTTGCCCATCGTGCTCAGCAGAAATGTGCTGTCGGCAGAAAAATTGAAGATGTGCTTTTGCAACAGCTCGCCAGCGTGTTTCCCATCTCCCTTGTCGAGCGCATCGATGATCTTCCAATGCGCTTCCTGCACCGCCATTAAATCGACGTCGCCTCGCTTCAACCGCATCTGGAGCCGCACTTCAAATGCCAGCGAGTCCCATGTGCGGAGCAGAACGCGGTTGCACGCTCCTTCTACAATCAGGCGATGAAAGTTCATGTCCAGGCGGGTGTACGCCGCGACGTCTTTCTTGACAGCTGCATCGCGGATGGCTGTGGCTGTTTTCTTCAGCTGAGCGACCGAGCCTTTAAAATGAGGCGCTGCAAGTTGTCCAACCAGGTTTTCAAGCACGGCGCGAACCATGTACGCCTCGCGAATATCCTGCGGCGTCACCTCGCGAACGCGGGTCCCCTTGTACGGCTCGGTCACCACCAGCTCAAGCCCTTCGAGTTCGCAAAGCGCCTCGCGCACAGGACCCTGGCTAGTATTTAACTCCCGTGCAATCTGTAGTTCGATCAGACGCGTTCCCGGAGACAGATCGCCGCTCATGATTCTTCGCAACAAGTCCTGCTTGACTCGATCTGCCATCGAGTCGCGGTGCAGAGAGTGATCTTTGCTGGCCATGAGAGCTGATTATAAATAATCTGCAACGTTTCTCGATTACAAATAATCTATAGTTCAGGCAGCTTCTGCATAGGCTCGTTTCATCTTTACGAGCGAAGCTGCCTACCCGCACCGCCAAGACGCCACGTGTTGCCCATTCGCGCGCGACGTATGACCACCATCTAGAGGATGTGTAGAGCCAGACCGCACGCACGCGTGTCTCGCCCAAGCCATCCCCATCCCTCTCCCGCCTACCAGCGGAGTGGCATCGGCGGAGACGCTGAATGCAACGCATCACCTGACAGAAAGATTTTCGGCTATGTGGATCGTCAAACTCGCACTCAATCGGCCCTACACCTTCGTTGTTGCCGCTATCTTAATTCTGTTGCTGGGTGTTTCGTCCGTCGCGACCATGCCGACCGACATTTTGCCGAACATCGACATCCCCGTCATTACCGTGGTCTACGACTACCGCGGCCTGCAGGCGCAGGAGATGGAACAGCGCATCACCACCTTCAACGAATTCATCATGTCCACCGTGAACGATGTGAAGTCGATCGACTCGCAGACGGTTCGCGGCTATGCCGTCTTGATGATCTACTTTCAGCCGCAGGTGCACATCGATGCCGCGATTGCGCAAGTCGGCGCGGCCACGCAGTCCATCCGATTCCGATTCCCGCCGGGCGTAAATCCACCCTGGGTGCTTCGCTTCAGCGCATCGACAGTGCCGATTTATCAACTCGCTCTCTCCAGCGACTCGCTCTCGCAGTCCGAGTTGTACGACTACGGTATCTTCCGCATCCGGCAAAAAATCTCGGTGGTACCAGGAACCCTGCTCGAAGCGCCCCATGGCGGCGTCGTGCGACAGATCATGATCGACCTCAACCAGCAATCACTGCTGGCCAAGGGCCTCACCCCCATGGACGTCGAAAGTGCCCTCTCCGCACAGGACGTCACCATGCCCACCGGCACCATCAAGATCGGTGGCCGTGAATATGGATCGAGCCTGAACAACAGTCCAACGAATGCCTTGGACCTGAACAATGTTCCGGTTAAAGTTGTCGGCAACTCGGTCATCTTCATGCGCGACGTGGCGCATGTACGCGATGGCTGGATGGTGCAGCAGAATGTCGTTCGCGCCAACGGGCGACCCTCGGTACTGCTGCCGATCTACCGCAGCGGCTCCGTGTCGACGCTCTCGATCATCAATCAGATCAAGAACAATATCCTGCCCGCTGTGAAGGCGGCCGCTCCCAAAGGCATGACGATCACGGGCCTGTTCGACCAGTCCGTCTTCGTCCGCGCGTCGATCAAAGGAGTGCTGCGCGAAGCCATCATCGCCTCGTTTCTGACGGCGCTGATGATCCTGGTCTTCCTTGGAAGCTGGCGCAGCACGTTGATCATCGCGATCTCCATTCCACTCTCCATCCTGAGCTCGATCATCATCCTGAACGCCCTCGGCGAGACGCTGAACACGATGACCCTCGGCGGCCTTGCGCTGGCCGTAGGCATCCTGGTCGATGACGCCACCGTCACCATCGAAAATATCCATCGTCACATGGACGGCCAATCCCTCTTCGACGCCGTCCTGATTGGTGCGTCGGAGATTGCAACCCCAACGTTCGTGTCGACGCTGACGATCTGCATCGTGTTTGTCTCCGTCATCTTTCTTACCGGCCCCGCGAAGTATCTATTCACCCCGATGGCGCTGGCCGTGGTGTTCGCCATGATGGCCTCGTACGTCCTCTCGCGCACGCTGGTGCCGACGCTGGTGAACTTCATGCTGAAGGGCGAGGTGCATTACTCGAACGAGGCTTCCGACCACACCGCGGAGTCGCCCCGTCCCTCCTGGTTTGAGCGCTTCAACGACCGCTTCAATGCAGGCTATCTCCGCTTCCAGGCGTTTTACACGGACCTGCTGCATCGCTTCATCGAGCATCGCCGCATAGCTCTGATCGCCTGCGCGAGCGTGATGGCGACCGCATTCCTGTTGCTTCCGTTCATCGGTCGCGATTTCTTTCCGACAGTGGACACCGGCCAGATTCGCTTGCATGTACGCCTGATGCCGGGAACACGGATCGAGCAATCGTCAGTCCTCTTCAGCCAGGTAGAACAACAGATCCGCGGCGTCATTCCGGCCGATCAGCTGGATCTAATCCTCGACGATATCGGTCTTCCCCAGGATCCCATCAGCTTCACCTTCGGCTTCACGCCAAACATCGGTGCCTTCGATGGAGAGATCCTGATCTCGCTGAAG
>FSYS01001015.1_pt1 | contig 10380 bp, 7 predicted proteins | sample 1638491 | NCBI WGS metagenome assembly FSYS01 (sample SAMEA3914788, study PRJEB12502) | metagenome | biome: forest; material: soil | place: Canada | collected 2011-07-03 | depth 0.1 m | reverse complement strand
GTAATTCCAGACCACGTTCGGCGTCGATTCCACATCGGCCGCGACCGCGTTGAGAATGTTGGTCGCCGAGGTCTGGATCGTTGAATCGTGCGTCGTGTTGACGCTGATGGCCAGCAAGCCCAGCACGGTGATGAGGCAAAACACCACTACGCCGAGGGCGACGACGACCTCGACGAGGGAAAATGCAGCCATTGATGGACGATGCCTTCTCATGGGAAGTAAGTAGTGACGTGTCCGCCAATGCCCGCGATCTGGACCGCAGCGACATCCTTGCTCGTGGTCACCGCCGTCGATCCGTGCGCGGGCTGGAGCCCGATTTCCATGAACTGGGTCGGCGTGTCAGCGATGCGCGTGGCGTCACCTTGCGGGTTGAACTGGATGATGTTGGTGAACGTATAGGTTGGCGCCGACGTCGCGCTGACCGGGTAGCCGAAGCTGTACGTGTTGGCAAAGCTGCCGCTAGCCACTTGATACGTCACCGCCGGAACGGTCGGGCGTGTGACGGAACCGGCCGGGAGCGAGGCCAAATGCACATTCGGGATCTTCGTGAGCTTGGCCACCTGCGTCAGGCTCGACCCCGGCATCATGGTCAAGCCGGAGAGCGTACCGTAAACGTTGGTGCCATCCGCTGAGGAGACGACGGAAATGACCACCTGCCCGACGCCCGCCACTCCGGGCTTGCCCGGCGATTCCTCGAAAAAGCCGACCCACGTATAAGTGTCAGAAGCCATCGCCGTCGTGCGCGCCTGCTCGAGCACGCCTTGGATGTCGTAAGCGGCCTTGTTGAGATTGCGAGAGCCCGTCAACCCCGCAAGCGACATGAGGGCAACGCTACTCAGCACAGCGATCACACCAATGACGGTCATTAGCTCAACCAAAGAGAAGCCTTCGCGCCGGGAATTTCTTCCGTATCCGGCAGCCGCGAAATTTCTCAAGGTAGCATTCATATTAACATTGTTTATGAAGAATTAAACGTCAATCCGTAAAACTGACTCGCAGCGACTTAGCCAAAGTGAGCAATAAATTTGGAGAACGCTAAAATTTATATTGTTTCTTTTACCGCGATGGTGGCAACGTGTCAAGCAAATAACTGCACTTTTATGCACGCACTCTTTTTTCCCACGAAAAAATTGCCGATCTCAACCGAATGCCTCTCCCCGAGGCAAAATGACTCGATTCCACCTATGAAATCCTCTCTCTGCACTATCCTGCTCATCCTTGTGGCGTCGCTTCCCCTTCCCGCGCTGCCCCCGGTTCAGGTCACGGTCACCGTGGACAGCTCCCACCCCGCGCCGGCCCTGCCCGACGACTACGCCGGGCTGAGCTACGAGACTAAGCGGGAAATGCCCGACGAAGCCGGGAAGTATTACTTCAGCGGCAACAATACGGCGCTCGCGACAATGTTCCGCACGCTCGGCATCAAAAACCTGCGCATCGGCGGCAACACCGTCGATAGTCCCAAGGTCGCCATTCCCGGGAACGCCGACATCGACCAGCTCTTCGCCTTCGCCAAGGCCGCCGACGCAAAAGTCATCTACAGCTTCCGTCTGCATAACGGTGATGCTGCGGCCTCAGCCACGCAGGCGAAGTATATCGCGGACCATTACGAACCCAATCTCCTTTGCTTCTCCATCGGTAACGAGCCGGACATCTATATTCACACGTGGGACGGCTATATGAAGGCCTTCCAGCCGATCTATGACGCGATCAACCAAGCCGTACCCGACGCGAAATATTGCGGGCCGAGCCTGACCTCCAATGCGCGCTCGTGGGCGCACGATTTCGCCGCCCAGTATTCTCCCGGGGGAAAAATCATCTACGTCGGCCAGCACGAATACGCCGGCGGCGCAGGCGGAAAGCAGAAGGATCCCGTCGCGGGCCGCAGCCTGATGCTCTCGCCGGCCTGGCACGACACGTATCAAACCTATTATGACAAATTCGTCCCCGGCCTGAACAACGTCCCCTATCGCCTGGAGGAGGCCAACAATTTCTATAACGGCGGCGCGCAGGACATCAGCGACACCTTCGCCTCGGCGCTCTGGGGCCTCGATTATCTCTACTGGTGGGCCGCGCATGGATCGCAGGGCATCAACTTTCACAACGGCGATGAAGTCGCCGCGGGCCAGAAGCTCACGCCCTGCCGCTACGCGTCATTCACCAGCGTGACGGACGGCTACTTCGCCCATCCCCTCGCCTACGCAATCAAGATGTTCAATCTCGGATCGAAGGGGCAGATAGTCAGCGTCAATGTGCAGCAGGTCCACACCCAAGAGGACAGCAAATCGAGCGATTTAAATTTCGCCGCCTATGCAGTTCTCGGCGCGGACAAGAATCTCTATGTGACGCTTATCAACAAGGAGCACGACGCCTCCGCACGCGACGCCGACGTGACTCTCCAAACCGGCGGCTCGTACACGGAAGCCGAGTCGATCGCCCTCACCGCACCGAACGGCGACGTCTCCGCGAAAGATGGCATCACCCTCGGCGGGGCGGGCATCGGTCACGACGGCACATGGAAAGAAAGCTGGAGCAATGCGCCCGCACCTGCATCTGGTTCACTCCATGTCACCGTGCCCTCCTGTTCGGTGCTTCTGCTGCGTCTGCACTAAGAATGCCCCTGAATGCTGGCGAAAAGATTTTAGGCGATTCAGGCCACGCAGTCTTTGCAAGACTAACGCTTTTTACCAAGGCCTGCGATAATGCCCCCATGACAGTCCTCGACTGACCAGCTTCTTCGCGAGTTCTAGAACAAGCTCTGGGCTCGCTGACCTGCGTCGAACTCCATTTGGGTACTCCGAATCCTCCTCCGCCTGGAACGTCTGACACGCCTGATACGCCTGATACGGTTATTTTTTCGGCGACAGTAGATGAAAATTTCGCCTCCAGCGCGAAAAGAATTGCATCCAAACGCATAATGCACAATTATGCACATACGTTCTCAAATTTATGCGGCGCTTCGCTCTTCCCGCCCTGCTTTTCCTCTCGCTTCCCCTCGCTATCGCGGATGACTGGACCACGACCGACGGCAGGACGTATCGCCAAGTCCACGTGGTCAAGATCGACGACGACGCGGTAACCATCCTCGATTCGGACGGCGGCGCGCTCGTGCCCATCGCCTCGCTGCCCTCGAGCCTGCAGCAGCAGTTCCACTACGATCCCGCAAAGGCCAAGGCCGCCGCCGATCGCCGCCAAGCCGACGACGACGCTACCGCACAGGCGATCGCCGATCAGAAAAAGGCCGAGGCTGCCCCGGCTCCTGCGCCCGCTCCGGTTTTGCTCGCGCAAGCCTCGCCGCCTCCTGCCGCTCCGGCATCGGCACCCACCACGACGGCGGAAGCCACAACTCCTTCAGCTTCCGCGACGCCTCCCCAAGCCACGTCGCAATTCTCGCTGAACAAAGGCGACGCCGGCAACGCGGCGGCCGGTCACGACCATCCCAACCCGAACTGGAAGCTCGTCTGGTCCGATGAATTCGACGGTCCCAACATCGACACGTCGAAGTGGAACTTCGAGATCGACGGCAAGGGCGGCGGCAACGGCGAGGAGGAGTACTACACCGACAAGCCGGAAAACGCGCACATCGAGGACGGCCACCTCCTCATCACCGCAATCAAGGACGGCACTGATGCCAACGGCCGGAAGCACAAGTTCACCTCGGCGCGCATGACGACGAAGGGCAAGTTCAGTTGGAAGTACGGTCGCTTCGAGGCGCGCATCAAGGTTCCCACGGGCCGTGGCGTGTGGCCCGCGTTCTGGTTGATGCCGGAGGACTCCGTTTACGGCGGATGGGCCAGCAGCGGCGAGCTCGATATCATGGAAGAGGTCGGTGACAAGCCCGCAACGGTCTTCGGCACTATCCACTATGGCGACAAATGGCCAGGCAATACTCACACCGGCGACAAATACACGCTGCCTTCCGGGTCACTCTCCGATGACTGGCATATCTATTCCGTCGAGTGGGAGAACGGCGCCATTCGCTGGTACTTCGACAACAATCTCTACGAGACCCAGACGAAGTGGTACACGAAGGCCGCGCCGTTCCCCGCACCATTCGACCAGAACTTCTTCATCATTTTCAATTTCGCCGTCGGCGGCGCGTGGCCGGGCAAGCCCTCGCCGGAAACTCCTTTCCCCCAGAACATGGACGTCGATTACGTCCGCGTTTACCAGCCGTGACCGCCCTGCCGTCCAGCGTGAGGGAGAAGGCGATTCGGACGCCCCTCCCTGCGCGCAGCGGCGGCTTGAGCGAGCGGGTGATGCGCGCCGGCTACCTCGTCGGCGCGATTCTGCTGCATGTCGTGATCTTCCTGCTGTTTGCCACCTGGGTCATCTTCCGGCAACCGGCGACGACGATCGACGCGACCACTTTTCACGGCGTGAAAGTTCCGCCGCCACCTCCGCCCACGCCGCCTGCGCCATCCGGCGGGGAATCCGCCAACGCACTTGAGCCCACCGTCGACAACACTCCGCCGACTTCCGCGCCCACGGTCATCTCGGCCCCCACCTCCTACACCTTCACGATCAATGCGGCCAAGGCGCCCCTGCCGAATCTGCCCGCGGCCGCCTCGCTGCCGACTGGCTCCGCGCTGGCCGGTCATGACACGGCGGCCGCAGCCCACGGCGCCGGGAGCGTCTTCGGCACGGCGGATGGCTCGGCCAGTTCGCAATTCGAGGGCTATCTCTACGACCTCAAGCAGACCAATGAGCATCAACCGACGGGCATGGCCCCCGGCGGCTATCACAACAAGATCGCGCAGTTCATCGCCAGCGATTGGGATCCCAGCGTCCTGCACCCCTATTACAAGGCGAACAAGGCACTGCATACGTCGTCCATCTTCATTCCCATCATCGATGCCAACGACGGCCCGCGGGATTTCGGCGTGCAGAATGAAGTCCAGCCGTGCATGTACTGCGTCTGGTACAAGGTGACCGCCGCGCCGCCCGACAGCGGCACCTATCACTTCGTCGGGACCGGCGATGACGTCCTGCTTGTGCGGGTCAACCACCACACGGTGCTCGATGGAAGCGACCGTACGGTCAACGACGAGGTCCGCAACAAACAGACGCACTTCAACATGACCAATTTCGATCCGACGTTCGGTCCCAACGGCGACTTTTGGGTCGGCACGCCGTTCCATGTTTCCGCCCACGAACCGGTCGACATCGAGGTCTTGATTGGTGAGGAGCCGGGCGGGAAATCGGACTACTTCCTCTACATCCAGCGCGATGAAAGCACCTATGAGAAGCAGTCGAACGGATCGCCGCTACTTCCCATTTTTCAGTTGGACGCGAACCCGATTCAACCGACCGCGGCGCCGCGCTCCTATCCGCCTTTTGCCACCACGCCGATTCCGTGGGAGGCTTCCTCGCAGTAATGCGGCAGCATGAAAACGCGTTACTTTCGTCCGGCCCGTTTTTACAATCCACGCATGCTTCGAAAGGAGATCGCCCTCGCGCTCTTTCTTGTGCTGGTTTCGCCGGCCCTCGCGGATGACGCCACTTCCACCAACGCCGCGCCCTCAAGCCCGGCAGCGCCGGACGCCGCGTCGCACAAGACCTCGCCAATTGGCGACGTGGGCTTCGCTTCGGATGGAACCGCGAAAGACCAGGACAGTTACCAGGTCCGCATCGGCGAGCTTTACGCGCCCGGCGGCGAGGCTTACATCATTCCATTTTTGATCCCGCAGGTGGGCGCAGGACAGCACGTGACCACCGCGCATCTGCGCCTGCAATTGTTCGGCATCTCGACGGAAAATGGTGGGCCCGCCAATGCGGACCTCTACGCCGTCGGTGTGCGCGATTCCAACAAGCCCATCGCCAGCGACTACTATCAGGGCGAGAAGCAGGACCTCAAGGCGGCGGCTCTGCTGCAGGGGAACTTCCTCACGCCCACTTCCAAGGTGCGCACCGACGGCGACACGGGGCCGTTCATTGAGACGAACAAGGACGCTGATAAGGCGTTGGCCAAGTTCCTGGACGATGCATTCTCGAAGCCGGAGAACCGGGGCAAATACGTGATCCTGCGCATCAGCTATGACGTCGATCCGGTTCCCGCCGGCAATAATGCTTACATGGTGCTGACAACCGGCGCAACGGGCGACAACGAGCCGCCGTCGCTGACTTACACGCTGAAGTAGTCCTTACGGTCGAACGACGACCGTCTGGATCGAGTGCTTCGGCGCGTCCATCTCAGAGGTCTGCGCGCCCATGTTGAGCTGGAAGCGAACCGGCTCATCAGTTCGGTTCATCACGACGGTGACTGTACTGCCATCGGTGTTCACAAATGAGGTCGCCATGAGCTTGTCGGTTGTCAATGCGCTCAGTACGCGTTTCGCGCCGGGCCGGATGAACTTCGCGAAGTGGCCGATGTAATAATAACTCGGAAGGAAGCGCACCTCGCCGGTCTCGGTGTTGGCAATGATGGGCGCACTGCAAAGATTGCCGACGTGGTTGGGCCCACCGTGCTGATCGAGCACCATGTTCCAGTCGACCCAGCCCACCGACCAATGGTTAAGGTCCTCGATCATCGCGTGGCCGTAACGCTCGCCCCCGGCCCATTCGCCCATATGCGGCCCGCCCTCCAAACAGCCCTCGGTCATCAGGATGTTCTTGTCCGGCCACGCATCGTGCACATCTTGAAGGTTGGGGAAAATCTCGGGCCCGTACCAATGGACCGCGACGCCCCAGACGTACTTCGCCGCGGCGGGATCGTCGAGGACGGCCTTGGCGCGGTCGTAGAGCAGGTCGCGGTTGTGATCCCAGACGAGTATCTTTGTGTCGAGGCCAGACTGGGCGATGGTCGGCCCGAGGTGATCGCGCACGAAGTCGCGCTCCTCCTCGCCACTGTAGATGCACGAATCCCACTTCTGTGTCGCCGCCGGTTCGTTCTGCACGGTCACGCCCCAGATCGGGATTTGTTCCTTCGCATACTCCTGGATGTAGCGGACAAAGTAGCGAGCCCAGGCATCGCGGTCCTCGGGCTTGAGCCCGCCGCCGTTATTCATTTCGCCGTTGGTCTTCATCCATGCGGGTGGGCTCCACGGTGAGGCAAAGATACGGAAGCCGTTGTGCGAGATTTCCTGCGCCCGCTTGATCATCGGGATGAGGTTGCGGCGGTCGCGCTCGATCGAGAAGTTCTTGAGATCGACGTCGCCGGGCGTCTCGTCGTATGCATAGTTCTCCGTGGAGAAGTCGCAACTGTTGATGTGTGTCCGGCAGAGCGTGTAGCCGAGGCCCTTGTCGGGATCGAAGTATGCGCGCAGAATTTCCTCCTGCTTCGTCGCGGGCATTTTCTTGAGCACGTACCCCGCCGAGTCGGTAAAGGCTCCGCCGAAACCGAGGATCTCCTGGTAGGTGACGCGCGGCTCAATGCGGATGACGGCGAGGTCGTCGGGTTTCGTGTCGGCAAGGTGCGCGTCGATCGGCACGGACTTGAGCCGATCGTCGAGGTCGCGCGCGGTGAGGAAACGCTCGACGTGGGGAAATGCGGTGGATGCCGGTTGCTGGGCACGGCCGACCGACGGGCCAAGGAGCACCAGCAAGATCAGGAGCGAGCGCAGGGATGCCAACGTCGGCATGCTATTCGTTCAGGCGCCGCATCGCAAGGTCGTCGCGGATGCGATGGCAAAACGCCTCGTCCAGCGGATAGAGGAAAAAGGCCAGCGCCACGAGGACCGATCCGGCGGCGGGAATGAGGCTGACCATGAGCAGAATGCCGTGATTCGACGCCGCCGTCTGCACCGCACCGGCGACGTAGCCATAGTGGTTGAGCAGATAACCCGAGAGCGCGCCGCCGATGCCAAGGCCGATCTTCTGCATGAAGCTCGAGGAGGAAAAGATGATGCCAGTGGTGCGGACGTTGAACTTCCACTCGGCGAAATCGGCGGTGTCGCCGATCATGGCGAAGTAAAGCGGCGCGTTGATGCCGCCGACGAGGCCGATGAAGACCTGGATGACGTAAGCGGCGGCAAGCTGTTCCGGCGGGACGAAGTAGATGACCGCGCAGAGCGCTCCGCCGAGCAGGAGCGTGATGATATAGAGGTTCTTTTTGCCGAAGACCTTCACCCACTGGCGCAACGTCACCGCGCCAGCGATGAAGCCGAGGCTGCCGAGGGTGAGAAAATAGCTGATGTCATCCATCGGGATGAAACCGAAGAGCTGGGTGCTGCTGTGCTCGATGCCGAGGTAATACTTGCAGTAATAGATGATCGCCCCGGCCCGGATGATGCTGAAAATGATGCTGCCGCCTGCGACGCACATGATCAGCCACGGCACGTTGACGAAGAGCCGCCGCACGTCATCAAGGAGCTTCGTGTTCTGTCCCGCCGGCGGCTGGATGCGCTCACGCGTGAAGAAGAACGTCCCGAGGAAGCAGACCACGGCGATGAGGGCAAAGAGCATGACGGTGTACTGGTATCCCCTCGCCTTGTCGCCATGGCCGAAGGCTTGGATGAGCGGCAGCGTGAGCGCGTTGACGGTGAGCGAGCCGATCTGCGCGCCGGTCATGCGGAACGAATTGAGGCTGGTGCGGTCGAGCGGGTCGTCGGTCATCACGCCCGAGAGCGCGCCATAGGGGATGTTGATCGCCGTGTAGATGATCATCATCAGGTTGTAGGTCACCCACGCGTAGATGATCTTGCCGTCGACGCTGAGATTCGGCGTGGTGAAGGTGGCTACGAAGATCGCGGCCATTGGCACGCAAAACCAGAGCAGATAGGGGCGGAACTTGCCCCAGCGCGTCTTGGTGCGGTCCGCGGTTGCGCCGACGATGAGATCGACGAAGCCGTCCGAGACACGCGCAAAGAGGAACAGCGTGCCGGCGGCGGCGGCGGGGATGCCGAAGATGTCCGTGTAGTAAAAGAGGAGGAACGAGATCATCGTTCCCCAGATGAAGTTGCTCGCCGTATCGCCTAGGCCGTAACCGAATTTCTCGCGGTAGGATAGCTTCAGTGCCGTGCGTGGAGCGGGGCTGTGCATAGCGTGGAACGGAAGTCGAATTAGTGGCCTTGCCCGTCAGCCATGGTTTTGTCGCCGGATTGCGGCCCAAAAATGCAGAGGTGCGCGCTCATCTGGTCGGGCCGCGCGGTGGCGCAGCAGGCGTAGACCTTGCCGTTGACGACAACCGGATGCGCGAACTTGATTCCGCCGTCGGGCATGCGGCCCTTGTAGATCGCCTCGACCTTGCCGTGACCGTTGATCAAATCATCCGCCTTGTAGGCGATCAACGAGGCCGGCCCGCCGTTGTCGATGATCCAGACGATCCCGTTGTCTGTGCCGTTGGCGGAGATGACTGGTCCGCCGCCGCGTCCGCCCGTGCCGTCGGCCGTGCCAGCGGTAGCGCCGAATTTGCCGTCGGCGAAGGGCAGGCATTTGATCTCCTCGCCGCTGCGATTATAGAAGAGGCAATTGTTGAAGAAAATCGGCGCGGACATCACCCAGTTTCCCTGCGATTCCAGAATCTGCACCGAGTGGTCGGTGGCAGGATCGAAGTGGCCCATGTTGTCGCGGTTGACGACGTAGATCAGCCCATTCTTGCCGCCCTCAATGGCGAGATGCGGCGTCGCACCGGGCATGTCGCAAAGCAGCACCCCGCCGGAGCCGACGCCGCTGTCCGCATTGCCTAGCCCCTGCGCGTCGTGCGGGGCAAAGAAGTCGAAGCCGTCGCCGGTGACTGTCAGGCCCGACTTCGGATTGAACTTGAGGAACGACTCCGCCACGTTACCCGGCGTCGCGTTGCCGTTGTAGGGATTCGGCGCGTTCGCGGTGCAGATGAAAAGATTGCCGTCGTGGTCGACCGCCGGGCCGGCGCCGCCATCCCAGATGCCGCCTTTGGTTCCGTCAGGCGTATCGCAGAAAATCTGGTTCGGGACGGGCGCCAGCGTCTTGGCGTCGAAACCGACGATCCAACCATGATAGGGCTCATTGTCGCCGTGCGATGACCAGGCGACGTAGACGACGCCGTTCAAGAGAGTCAGAGAACAGCGCTGGTTGTTGCGCAGCCCGTTGATGTAAACCTTGCCGTCGACCGCGTCCTTGGCCGTTCCGCTGGCACCGGGTGTCTGCGGATCGTCTGCGAGGTTGAAGTCGTACTTGTCGTTATCAAACGAGGTATCGGCGATGACTTTCGGCCCGCTCAGTTTCTCCGCACCCGTCGCGACGTCGAGCGCGTGAATCTTCTGCACGTAGTGGGTCTTGCCGTCGGGACGTCCCGTTTCCTTGGTCTTGGCCACGACGTAGAGCGTTCCGCCTTGGGCATCAATCACCGGCGTGGAAACGATGCCTATCTCCGGCAGAATGTCGCCGCTTCGGGTCACGTTATTGGGAACGGTCGTGATGTTGTCCCCGGCGGACGGCGAGATGAACGAATCATGCCACAGCGAT
>FSYS01001121.1_pt1 | contig 10384 bp, 11 predicted proteins | sample 1638491 | NCBI WGS metagenome assembly FSYS01 (sample SAMEA3914788, study PRJEB12502) | metagenome | biome: forest; material: soil | place: Canada | collected 2011-07-03 | depth 0.1 m | reverse complement strand
TGAGTCGCTGGTCGAGATCAGCTCGCAGAAGGCCGAGCAGTTTCTCAACACCTTCTATTTTCAGTATGGGCACCGCTCCATCGCCGACCTGGCGCACATCCCGTTCGCGGTGGAGAAGCTGAGCCTGCTGGCCGCCATTGCGCTGGTGGATGAGACGCGCTGGGATGGGCAGGAGCGCTCCACGCGCTACCAGGACTTTCGCCGCTCCGGCTGGTACACGCCGCATCTCGACAGCCATCACCGCTCGGCCTACACGAAGGCCATTGAGGCGCTGTTTGCTGCGTATAACGATCTCGGCGCCGGCATGTTCGAGGCGCTCAAGGGTGTGATTCCTCGTCCTGATGAGCTGAAGGAAGATGCGTACGCGCGCACGCTGAAGGCCCGCGCCTTCGACGCGGCGAGATACCTGCTGCCACTCGCGACCAACACCTCGCTGGGCCAGATTGTGAATGCGCGGACGCTCGAGACGCAGGTGTCGCGACTGCTTTCGAGCCCCTTCGACGAGATTCGCGAGCTAGGCGCGAAGTTGCGCACCGCCGCCACCGAGCCCGCCTGGAATGTGCTGCGCGACAAGCTGGAGGAGCTGGCCGGCGAGGGCGTCGTGAACGCTCAGGCGACCGCGCAGATTCTCAACGAGCTGATGCCCCCGGTGCGCACCGCTCCCACGCTGCTGAAGCACGCCGAGCCCAGCACCTACCAAAAGGCCAGCCGCAAGGAGCTGATCCAGGCGGCCGAGGAGTTGATGAAGGGCGCGGAGATCTATCCAGCGCCGATCGTGGATCTGCTCGACGACGAAGAGCATCTCGAGGTGGAGCTCGTGACCTCGCTGCTGTATCCGAACTGCCACTACTCTTACCGCCAACTGCGCGGTGCCGTGGGCGCGCTGGGCGAGACGCGGCGCAACGAGCTGCTGAAGCTCGGCACAGCCCACCGCGGCAAGCATGACGAGCTGCTGCGTGCCTTCCACTCCGGCCACGGGTTTCGGTTCGACATCCTCATGGACATCGGCGGCTTCCGCGACATGCATCGCCACCGCCGCTGCGTGCAGCTGATTCAGGAGTTCTCCGACCTGCACGGCTACGACGAGCCCGTCTGCCCCGGTCAGCCCACGCTCGCCGAGGCCGGCCTCGAGACCGCGTACAAGGCCGCCATGGACGCCGCCTTCACGGCCTACCGGGCGTTGCGTGATAGTAACGCGCACGAGGCTGCACAGAGCGCGCAGTACCTTCTGCCGCTGAGCACGCGTTGCCGGTCGATGTTCAAGATGGACTTCGCCGAGGCGCTGTATATCTCGGAGCTGCGCTCGACCGTCGCCGGGCACTTCAGTTACCGCCGCGTGGCCTGGGAGATGTATCGCGCCATCGCTGTGCGGCATCCCGCGCTGTCCGGCTTCTTCCGCATCGAAGATGTGCATGTGCCCGCGGACCTTCTGAAGAGGTGAGGCCATGACGCCCGACGAGTTGAATTCGCTCGCCCGGCGAACGCTGGACGCAGCGTTTCATATTCACTCGACGCTTGGAGCTGGACTCCTGGAGGGTGCCTACACGACTTGCCTGGTCTAGGAGTTGCGCAAGGCAGGAATGTCCATCGGCACGGAGGTTCGGGTTCCGATCGTCTATGACGGCGTGAAGTTGACTGACGTCGGGTATCGTATCGATATTCTGGTGGAGCAAGAACTGGTGATCGAGGTCAAATCGCTGGAGACGATTGCGCCCGTTCACCTCTCACAACTAATCTCGTATCTCAAACTTTCTGACCGGAGGTTGGGGCTCTTGCTGAACTTCAACGTCGAGAGTTTCCGGGATGGAATTTATCGGCGCGTGAATCGGCTGTAAGGGCCTTGACGCAAAGGGCGCGAAGAAAAGCGCCAAGTTTCGCGACGGTAGCCGTGGCGAAACTTGGCTTACTTTGCGTCCTTTGCGTCAAGGCTTCTCCGACCCCTGGAACCGGAAGGGATTGAAGTTGGTATGCGTGTCGAAGGTGTCGACGTGCTCAGCCCGCTTGAGCCAGTTGACGACGAGGTACGTCACCGGCGTTGCCAGCACCTCGTACGCCACCTTCAGCAGATACCCTTGCCAGATAATCTGAAACAGCTTGCCCGGGCTGAAGGTTCCGGCAAAGGTGATGACGATGACCAGCGTCGTGTCGACCGCCTGGCCCACCACCGTTGAGCCGACGGTGCGCGTCCATAGCCAGCGGCCGCGGGTAATCAGCTTGAGCTTGGCCATGGTGTAGGAGTTGGCGAACTCTCCTGCCCAGAACGCTGTCAGGCTGGCGATGAGAATGCGTGGCAGGATGCCGAAGACCGTCACGAAGGCCTGCTGGTGCTGGAACTCGGGGTCCGACGGCAGCGCTATCACGATGGCCGAGACAGCATAGAGCAGCGCCGTGCCGAAGAATCCCAGCCAGATGGCGCGGCGCGAGGCGGCGTAGCCGTAGATCTCGGTGAAGATGTCTCCGAAGATGTAGGTGATGGGGAAGAGCAGCATGGCGCCGGAGGTGGAGAAGGCCAGGCGATGGCCATGCACGCTGAACAGCGGGATGCGCACTACCTTCTGCGCCACCAGGTTGGAGACCAGGAGAATGACCACAAAGGTCGTGGTGAGAGCGTCTAGGTAGCGAAATCGGCGCATGAGGAGAGCCTATCGTACCAACTTGGGAATGCGCCCGGAATCTCCACAAGAGTTTTCGCCTTTCTTTTGCTTTTTGGCGGCCGGGAGTGCTATCCTCGATCATTAGATAAATCTAATGATCTGAATTCTGTAGTACCCACCGAGGAGACCAATATCGTGGCCGATGACCGCAGCAAGGCAATCGAAACCGCCCTTTCGCAACTGGAGAAGCAATTTGGTAAAGGGTCGGTCATGCGGCTGGGCGCGAAGGAAGCGGTTGGTCCGATCGCGGTGATCTCGACGGGTTCGATCTCGTTCGACGCGGCGCTGGGAGTGGGTGGCGTGCCGCGCGGCCGCGTGATCGAGATCTTCGGGCCGGAGAGCTCGGGCAAGACCACCATCACGCTGCAGATTATCGCCGAGGCGCAGAAGGCCGGCGGACTCGCAGCCTTCGTCGACGCGGAACACGCACTCGACCCCGGGTATGCGAAGAAGCTCGGCGTGGATATCGACAATTTGCTGATCTCGCAGCCGGACTATGGCGAGCAGGCGCTCGAGATCGTTGAGGCGCTGGTGCGCTCGGGCGCGATCGACGTGCTGGTAGTGGACTCGGTGGCTGCGCTGGTGCCCAAGGCCGAGCTCGACGGCGAGATGGGCGATTCGCACATGGGGCTGCAGGCGAGACTGATGTCGCAGGCGCTGAGAAAGCTGACCGGAACGGTCTCGAAGTCGCGCACCTGTCTGATTTTCATCAACCAGATTCGCGAGAAGATTGGCGTGATGTTCGGCAATCCGGAGACGACGACCGGCGGGAAGGCGCTGAAGTTCTATTCGTCGATGCGTATCGACATTCGCCGCATCGGCGCGGTGAAAGAGGGCGACGTTGTCGTCGGCTCGCGCACCAAGGTGAAGGTCGTCAAGAACAAGGTGGCCGCTCCGTTCCGCGATGCCGAGTTCGACATTCTCTACGGGGAGGGCATCTCGCGCGAGGGGGACACGCTGGATCTTGCCGTGGCGAATAACATCGTCGACAAGTCGGGTGCGTGGTACAGCTACCAGGGCGAGCGTATCGGCCAGGGACGCGAGAACGTGCGTGGATTCCTCAAGGAGAACAAGGATGTCTTCGCGCGCATCGATACGGAGCTGCGCAAGAAACTCGGCATCAAGGCGCTCACCGATGCCGATATCCCGGAGATACCGGAGAGCGGCCCGGAGTTGGCCGTCGCTGCGGTAAAAGGCAAGCGCGGCCAAAGCTAGGCGAACAGGCCAGCGAGCTTCCACAAAGCTCTCGTGCGCGACAATAGCAGGATGGCTCTGACACGTGTGGACCGGGAGTGGATCGAGCAGCGCGCTCGCGCCGCTGGCTTCGATCTCGCCGGGATAACCACCGTGCCCGAGCCTGCAAGTCCCACTGCCGCAGAGGACGATCTTCGCTACGCGCAGTGGATCGACGCCGGTCACGCCGGCGAGATGGAGTATCTGAAGCGCGCCGACGATGCGGGTGAATATATCCGGGGAGACCTGCGCCGCTCGATGCCGTGGGCGCGCTCGGTGATTGTCTGCGCGGTGAACTACAACGCCGCCGCGCCGCGCTCGACCGATCCTGTTGATCCCAAGATGGGATGGATCGCGCGCTATGCGTGGAGCGGTCACGAGGGCTCTACTGCCGCAAGCGACTACCATGACGTCCTTCTGCTCCAACTGCGTGCTCTCGAGGCGGAGCTGAAGCAGCATTTCGGCGAAGCCTCCGCGATGCGCTGCTATGTGGATACGGGGCCGCTGGCGGAGCGCGCCTACGCTGCGCGCGCGGGCGTTGGATGGATCGGCAAGAATACCTGCGTCCTCAACCAGCAGCAGGGGTCGTGGCTGTTGCTGGGTGTGATCGTAACGTCGCTGGAGATTGAGTCCGAGGCCTGGGGCGTGCCTGCCGCCGACCGCTGCGGCAGCTGCACGCGTTGCATCGACGCCTGTCCGACGGAGGCATTATTTGAGCCGGAGCCTGGCGGCGTCCGCCAGATGGATGCCACGCGCTGCATCGCGTATCTCACCATCGAGAAGAAGGGAAGCATCGCCGAAGAGCTGCGGCCACTGATGGGGCGGCAGGTCTTCGGCTGCGACATCTGCCAGGATGTCTGCCCGTGGAACCGGCGCGCGCCGATTGCTGCGTCGGGGCTGCTGCCGGCGCGGGAGGAGCTGATTAACCCGGCACTGCAGTGGCTTGCGGCGATGGATGGCCCAACCTTCAACGGCATCTTCCGCGGCTCACCGCTGGAGCGCACCCGCCGCAAGCGCATCCTGCGCAACGTGGCCATCGCGATGGGAAACAGCGGAGACGCGGAGTTCCTCCCCCAGCTCGATACCTGGGCTGCGGGCGACGAAGCAGTGCTTGCCGAAGCCGCAGCCTGGGCAGCAAGCCGTCTGCGCGCCTCATCGTCCACCCCTCCATAATGATTTGTCGACGATTTGCAAAACACCGCCGCGCCGCCAAGTAGACTGTTGGCATGTCTCTTGACAAACGCAGCATCCCTAGCGGCGATGCCAAGAAAATCGTAGAGATCAGCGAGCCCCGATCGGATGGCCGCCCGCAGCGCGCCTCCTTCCGCGAAGCCTCCGTCGAGGCCGGCGAGGAGAAGGTCAAGCCCTCCCTGGCTGCCGACCCAGCCGTCCCCGTCGCGGCCAGTGGAACCCTCGAGCAGATCGTCGCGCTGTTCCACTACATGACCAAAACCGAGGTCCACACCTACGCCTTCAGCGTGGCTGCGCAGGCGATCCTTTCGCTATTCCCATTCATCGTGCTGCTTCTCACGATTGCTCAGCAGGTCTTCCACTCACCGAAGATGTTCAACGTGGTCGTCCAGATGATGACCAACTTCCTGCCCAACAACCAGGACTTCGTGATGCGGAACATGCGCATCCTGGCCCTCGCGCATACGCAGACGCGGATCTTCTCAGTGGTGATGTTGCTGGTCACGACCACCGGCATCTTTCTGCCGCTGGAGGTTGCGCTCAACAGCGTCTGGGGCGTGCGCAAGAATCGCAACTACATTCACAACCAGATCGTCTCGCTCGGCCTCGCGACCGGCGTCGGAGTGCTGGCGATGGCTTCGGTCGCCCTCAGCACGGCGCAAGCTACGATCCTCGGCGTCCTCTTCTTTGGGCACACCAACAATCTTGCCTTCACCTTCATCGCTGCCAGCTTCCTCAAGATCTGCGGCGGCGTTGCCAGCGTCGGTCTCTTCTTCCTGATCTACTGGGGACTGCCCAACCGCAAGATTCCCGCACTCGCTGTTCTACCCACCGCCATCATCATGGGCGTGCTGTGGGAGATCGCCAAGTATCTCTACATCCTCACGCTGCCGCACCTCGACCTGCACTCGGTCTACGGTCCGTTCGAGGTATCGGTGGGCCTGATTCTCTGGGCGTTTCTCAGCGGACTGCTGTTGCTTGCGGGGGCGTACGTCTCTGCAACGCGCCATGCTCTGCGCGAGGCGCGCGCGGCCGACCTCGAACGCGCGAGGGACGCGGCCGCCGGCTGAAGCGCTGCTTAGAGCTTGGCCTTGAACGACTTCACCACGATGTCGTTCGCATGGCCACCCGAGGGAAGTAGGGTGAACAGCGTGGGCCCTTCCTTCTCCTGCATGCGGATGACGGAGACATCGGCCGAGCCGGCATCGGCGGTGAGTAGCAGGTGCTCGTCGGCCGAGAAGGCGATCGTATCGGGATGCATGCCGGTGTGCACACTGGCCTCCACGCGGCCATCGTCGATGCTGTACATCGCGGCCGAGTCGGTGCCAAAATTCGACACCCACAGGCTGGAATTATCTTCGCTGATGACCGCGTTGGTGGGCTTCGATCCGATCGGGTAGGTGCCCAGCACCTCGTTGGTCCAGACTGAAATCTCCGAGATGCTGTCCGACCCGAAGTTGGTCGAAAACACCTCGTTCCCATTCGGCTGAGCGGCAAGGTGAGTCGGCGTATTGCCCACATCCAGGAAGCACAATAACTGATCATGCTGCAGCGAAGGATCCTGCTTGCCGCGCCATGAAGTCGGTGAGGCCGCCAGCCACACCACCATCACCTGGTGCGTCGCCGAGCAGGCAACAAATGCCTTCGCGCCCGAGGTTGGCTCGCTGGCATTGTTCGCGACGATCACCACATCGGTCGCGCCCGCGCATCCCGCATAGGCCTCGCGTAATTGCAGCGGATGCTCGCGCGAGTCGGTGATGGAGTAGATCGAGAGGCTGCCGGCGATGCGGTTGCTCACCACCAATGTTTGATTGTCGGGCGACACCTTGGCCATGCCCGGACCCTCGCCTGTAGCCGCGACACCAATCTGTCGGCGCGTGTCCAAGTCGAGCACGCTGACCGTATTCGATCCCGAGTTGGCCACGTATCCGCGCTTGCCGTCGGGCGAGACGGCGATGAAGTACGGCGTACGCTGCACACCGATGGTCGAGGTGACGCGATTCGTCGTCGCATCGATCACCGAGACCGAGTCGCTTCCGGAGTTAACCGCGTACACCTCATTCCGAACCGGATTCACGGCGAGTCCGGTAGGATTACGGCCTACCTGGATCACGCGATCCTGGCGCAGATAGACGAGATCCAGCACGGTCACGGTATTGCTCGCGCCGTTCGATACGTAGGCGAACTCGTGATAGTTCGCGGGATAGCTGGGAAAGGGATTGCGCCCGCAGCCGCTCAGCGCCAGCGGAAGCAGCAACAGCAGCGTGCGAGCAGACAGCGAAGTGAAGTGTCGTGGAAGCTTCATCTCCGGCTCTTGTTTTCCCGAGAGGCGCGCCATTGCACGACCAGCCATGAGACGTACCCGAACTGAAACAGCCAGACGGCGCAGTAGGCGTAGACGAGATGGCGCTCCGAAAGTGTGTGGAAGGGAATCATCGAATCTCCTGCAGCGCTTGATGCGTGTCATCGCCGAGAAAGCCCAGTGCCTGGGCGTTGGACTGGCGCTGACGCCGGCGCTCAATCGCATAGCGCATGCCGATCAGGAACGCTCCCCACATCGCCCACGCCAGCATGTTCCAAAGCACCGCAGGCACCATGCTGGGATCGATGCCGGAGTTGTCGCCACCGGCGAATACGGCCGAGGGATGCTGCGTGCGCCACCAGCGGATGGACATGAAACAGATCGGAACGTCGATCGCTGCGAAGATGGCCAGCACCGCGGAGATGACGGCCGTCTGTCCGGTAGCCGAGAACCGCCGCACCAGCAGGTAGCTGACGTACAGCAGCCACAGCAGCAGGTAGGTGGTCAGGCGCGCATCCCACGCCCACCAGATGCCCCATGCGGCGCGGCCCCAGAGCATGCCCGTCGCCAGGCCGATGCTCGCGTACAGAACTGTGACCTCGGCGGATGCCAGGGCGAAGGCGTCGGCAGCGGCAGCGCGCTCAATATTGCGATTGCGCCAGTAGAGGTACAGGAGCGATGCGCCGCAGTTCAGGTACGGAAACACGAAGCTCAGAATCGTATGCGGCAGATGATAGAAGAAGACGCGATACAGGTTGCCCATCGTCGCTTCCTTGGGCGCGATCATGGCTTCGTAGAAGCCGAAGATCAGCACGACGACGGTGAGGCCGAAGTATGCCAGCGCCCACTTCGGCATCGTTCCGGAAGATTTTCGAATGTTAGTCACCATCGATGATTTTAGCTCTTAGTTGGGCTGCGCGAAACGCGTTCGGTTCCCTAATCCGCGCTCAGAACAGTCTGGAACAACAACACGCAGGCGGTTGTGAAGACAATCACATAGGCGACCAGCACCTTGATCCATAACGTTGGCTCCAACTCACCGGTGAGCACGGCCGTGGTCGCCTGGATCATCGCCAGCAGCGCGGGCATGGAGATGGGCAGCAGTATCAGCGGCAGCAGCGTCTCGCGGTTGCGCGAGCGCAGGCTGAGCGCGGCGAAGAACGTCCCGTTGACCACTAAAGCCCAGGTGCCCAGCGGCAGGATGAAGAGCAGCTTCCACGTCTCTCCCAGCGGATGCAGGTTATAGAAGACGGTGAAGATCGGCGCCAGCACCACCTCCACCGCCGTCACAAACAAAAAGTTCGCGAGCGCCTTGCCGATGAACAGCGCTGAGGCCGGCGCCGCTGAAAGCCGATGCGCATCGAGCACGTTGTTGCTGGTCTCGCGCGCCCACGATTGGTTCAGCGCCGTCATTGCCGCAAACAGCAGCGCCACCCACAGCAGGCCGCCGCTGATCTGCCGCGTCATTGTTGGATAAGAGGCTGGATCAAATGCCATCGCCAGCACCACCACCACCAGCAGCGCGAAGAACAGCATCCCGTTGATCGAGTCCTTGGTGCGCCACTCCAGCCGCAGATCCTTGCGCAGATGCGTGAGGACGTGTTGCGCGTAGTTCATGCGTGTCCCCCCGTGGCAGCTTTGGCCAGGTCGGCGAGCGTGGCATGGGTTGCGCGCAAGTAATCCGCTGGGCAGAGAATCAACTGCAGGCCGCGCTGTCCGGCCGAGATCGAGATCACGTCGAAGAGCTCGATCGTCTCATCGGCAAAGGCAGGGAAGGGCTTCTTCGCCGCGAGCACGGTAACTCCGCCGCGGATATATCCGGTCAGGGGCTCAACGTCCTTCAACGCCGCGAGCTCCACCTTGCGCGTGCCCGCCACCGCAGCCAGCTTCTTCAGATCGAGCTCCGCATCTCCTGGTACCACCGCGAACAAATGCTCGCCATCGTGCGTGCGCGTGACCAGCGTCTTGAAGACTTGTTCCGCTGGCAGACCGATCTTGCGGGCAACCGAGATTGCGGTGAGATCCTCGGGATCGACCTCATAGGCGCGCAGCTCGTAGGGAATTCCGAGCCCATCGAGATGACGCGCCGCGTTGGTTTTGCTTGCAGGTTTCATCGCGTTCCTTCGACCAGTGACACCAGCCGTCCGGCATTCAGCGTCAGCGTGCTCTGCGCGAGTGGCTGTGCGAGCTCGGCCTGGTGCGTGGTCAGCAGCAGCGTGCGCGCCAGGCCACTGTGTGAAGGTCGCGCGACGTAGGCCAGCAGCCGCGTAATCATGCTCTGCGCCGAGCTGACGTCGAGATTCGAAAACGGTTCATCGAGCAGCAGCAGATCCGGCTGCGACAGCAGTACCCGTGCCAGCGACGCGCGCTGCCGCATGCCCTGCGAGTACTCGCCTACGCGACGCGTGTTGGCCGGGTCGAGCCCCACCTCGATCAGCGCCTCGGCGGCCTTCTCCTGCAGCCTGCTGTGCGCCACGCCCTCGGTGTGCAGGCTGCCAAAGTAGGTCAGGTTTTCCAGCCCCGTCAGCTCGTCATAGAGCATCGTCGAGTGGCTCATATACGCGACCATGCCGCGTTGATCTCTGGGGTTCCCGCCAAAGATCGAGACGGTGCCGTAGCTCGGCGACTGCAGCCCGGCGATGACCTTGAGCAGCGTCGACTTCCCGGCGCCATTTTCGCCCAGGACCACCACGCTCGAGCCCGCCGCCAGCGTCACCGATATCTCGCGCAGCGCGACGAAGCTGCCGTACAGCCGCGAAACCCGGTTCAGCTCGATTGCCGGCCGTGTGTGGCTCGCCGTGTTTGCAATCGCTTCGGCTCCGAGGTCGTTCATCGTCGGCATGATTGTTTGAGTATAGAACTCTGATGCAATCTCCCCGGTGATCTGCGCTGCGTTGTGGAAAGCAGGGTTGCAATCGGGCCCATTCAGTGATAAACCTTAAACATTCCTCTCGCTTCGGCGGGTCGAATTTCATGCAGAGTGGTTGAGGGACGAGCCCTACGA
>FSYS01002159.1_pt1 | contig 10422 bp, 5 predicted proteins | sample 1638491 | NCBI WGS metagenome assembly FSYS01 (sample SAMEA3914788, study PRJEB12502) | metagenome | biome: forest; material: soil | place: Canada | collected 2011-07-03 | depth 0.1 m | reverse complement strand
GAAGATGGGCATCGATCTCACGCAGACGGTGAACAAGCAGAAGTTCGCGAAGGCGCTGTTCGGCATCACGCAGGTGATGGAAGGCACGCAGTTCTACGCACTCTTCGCCATGATCCTTTCGCTGCACCGGCAGAACAAGATGACCGGCATCGGCCAGATGTTCCAGTACACGCTGCGCGACGAGTCGAACCACATCGCGCTGGGCCGTTACATCCTCGAGAAGTTGATCGAGGAGAACCCGGAGATCTGGACGCCGGACTTCCGCAACGAGCTGGTCGAGTTCATGCGCGAGGGCATCGCGCTGGAGAAGGAATTCGTGCTGGATTGCCTGCCGGAGGACATGGTGGGCATGACGCAGAAGGATTTCCTCGAGTACGTCGACTACAACGCGGACCGCCGGCTGGAGAGCCTGGGCCTGCCACGGCTCTCCACGGTGAAGTCGAACCCATTCCTGTGGCTCGACGAGGTGATCTTCCTGAAGAAGGAAAAGAACTTCTTCGAGACGCGCGTCACCGAGTACCAGACGGGCGGTAGCGTGAAGAACACCAACGAAGACGATTTGATCTGAACCGATTTGGACAGAGGAACATGAGAAGAGTGGATCACCTATCTCTTCTATTTCTCCTGTCTAAAAACCTGAAAGCCCCCCTTCCATGAGCACCACATTCGAACTTGATACGAACCTCGCCACCGCGTCGGAATTTCCGCGCGTCATCCGCCGCGATTTGGCGAACGCCAAGTCGTCGAAGCCGCGCGTTGTCGCGTGGCTTGGCCACAAGATTGAAAAGGCCGTCGACGCCGCCTGCGCCGCTGCCGGACACGACCCGGTCGGCAAGCAGATCCAGGCGGAAGTTGAATTCAAGATGAAGAAGGAGCGCCCGCTCTTCATTCACATTGAGCAGTTGCAGGATCTGGTGGAAACGCTGCTGATCGAACTGAGCTACAGCCGCGTCGCGCTGGCCTACGGCAAGCATCGCGCACGCCGTGCCGCAGTGCGCGAGATCGAGGAGCAGGTCGCGGTCGGCGGAGGCGAGCAGCTCGAGCTGGCCTCGCCCGACCTGACCAATGACCTGCGCCTGCGCATTTCCTACGCACGCATCAATCTTCAGCTCACGCTCTCGGAGAATGAGCTGATCGCGCGCCTCATGCGCAGCGTGTCGCTCTCGCTTTCGCCGCAGGAACAGCGCGAGACGATCATCCTGAACGCGAAAAACCTGCTCGATGTCGATGCCGACAGCCGTTTCTTCGCCGGGCGCATTTTGCTGACGTATATCTATGAAGAAACGCTGCCGTGGAAGATTTCCGACGGCATCGACCAGCTCAAGGAAGCGCATCGCAAGGCGCTGCTGAAGTACATTCCGCTCGGCATCCAAATCGGCCGGCTCGACCCGCGCCTGGCCGAGTACAACCTGAACGAGCTGGCCGGCGCGATGGATCCCTATGCCGATCTTCAGTTCGATTTCATCGGCATCCAGAATCTTTACGACCGGTACCTGATCCACGTGCAGGACCCGTTGATGCCGCAGGGGCGCCGCCGTGCCGAGTCGCCGCAGATTTTCTGGATGCGCGTGGCGATGGGCCTGGCGCTGAATGAGCCGGAACGCGAGACGCGCGCGAAGGAATTCTACGGCATCTACCAGAACAAGCGCGCGTGCTCGTCGACGCCGACGTTGTTCAATTCCGGCACGCATCGTCCGCAGCTCTCGAGCTGCTACCTGCTGTATTGCGGTGATTCGATCGAGGAAATCGCCGAGACGTGGACGCGTTTCTCGTCGCTCTCGAAGTGGGCGGGTGGCCTGGGTTGCTCGTGGACGGCGGTGCGCGGCAGTGGCGCACATATTCACGGCACGAATGGCGAATCGTCGGGCGTGATTCCGTTCCTGAAGGTCGCGAACGATATTTGCGTCGCGGTGAACCAGGGCGGCAAGCGGCCGGGCGCGCTTTGCAGCTATATCGAGCTGTGGCACGCGGACATCGAGGATTTCCTCGACCTGCGCAAGGAGACGGGCGATGACCGCCGCCGCACGCACAACATGAACACGGCGCACTGGGTGCCGGACTTGTTCATGAAGCGGCTGCGCGATATTTCCGAGGGCCGGTTGCCGAAGGATGCGTCGTGGACGCTGTTCCGCACGAACGAGACGCCGGATTTGCCGGAGCTTTACGGAGCGAAATTCGAGGCGCGCTATGTCGAGTACGAGAAGATGGCCGAGGAAGGCAAAATTTATAGCCGCAAGATTCGCGTGCTGGCGCTGTGGAAGAAGATGATCGAAGCGCTGTTCGAGACGGGCCATCCGTGGATCACGTTCAAGGACCCGTGCAACCTGCGCTCGCCGCAGGATCACGTGGGCGTCATCCACAACTCGAATCTCTGCACGGAGATCACGCTCAACACGAGCATGGAGGAAGTGGCCGTCTGCAACCTGGCGTCGATCAACCTGCCGAATCACCTGCGTGAGGACGGCTCGATCGATCATGAGAAGCTGCAGGCGACGATCCGCGTCGTCATGCGCATGCTCGATAATGTCATCGACATCAATTATTACCCGGCTGAGGCGGCGAAGCGCGCGAACACGCGGCATCGTCCCGTGGGCTTGGGCGTGATGGGGCTGCAGGACGCGCTCTACACGAAACGGATTGCGTTCGACTCGCCCGAGGCGGTCGACTTCAACGACGAGATCATGGAAGCGGTGGCGTTCTACGCTTACCAGGCTTCGGCTGATCTCGCCGCGGAGCGCGGGCGTTATCCGTCGTTTCAGGGCTCGAAATGGGACCGCGGCCTGATGCCGCTCGACACGCTGAACCTGCTGGAGCAGGAGCGCGGGATGCCGGTGCTGGTCGACCGCAAGAGCCGACTGGATTGGAACGGCCTGCGCGAGAAGATCCGCCACCAGGGCATGCGCAACTCGAACTGCCTGGCGATTGCGCCGACGGCGACGATCTCGAACATCATGGGCTGCACGCCGTGCATCGAGCCGAGCTACAAGCATATTCACACGAAGTCGAATCTCTCGGGCGAGTTTGTCCGCACGAATGATTTCCTGGTGAAGGAACTGATGGGGCTGGGGCTGTGGGACGACGAGATGCTCTCCGACCTGAAGTATTTCGATGGCTCGATCCAGGGCATCGAGCGCATTCCGGCCGAGGTGAAGCGGCTTTATAAGACGGCGTTCGAAATCGAGCCGACGTGGCTGCTGCAGTGCGCGGCGGCGCGGCAGAAGTGGCTGGACCAGTCGCAGTCGGTGAACCTGTTCCTGGCGGAGAATGATGCGCGTGCGGCGTCGTTCATGTACCGCGAGGCGTGGGAGCGCGGACTGAAGACGACCTATTATCTGCGCATCATCAATCGCTCCGGCATCGACTCGGGCAACCGCGAGCGCCGCAAGGTGGAAGTGGAGCCGATCGCGGCGCTGACGGCGAGCGCGTGCTCAATCGAGGCGATGCGGAACGGGACGATCTGCGAGTCGTGCCAATAAGCGCCGCTGTTTAAACAGAAAAACATGAAATCAGGAAAACAGGAAGGGAGAGAATGAATTCAGATGGAGCTTCAGCCTCTTGTTTTCATTCTTTCATGTTTTCCTGTTAAAAAATTCTATGGGTATCAAGGCAGATAGTTGGATCCGGCGCATGGCGCAGAAGGAAGGCATGATCGAGCCGTTTTCGCCCACGCAGGTGCGCAAGACGGAAGGCGGGCAGTCGATCATCAGCTACGGGCTCTCGAGCTACGGCTACGACCTGCGCGTCTCGAACGAGTTCAAGGTCTTCACGAATGTGTTCAACACGGTGGTGGACCCGAAGGCGTTTGATGACAAGTCGTTCGTGCACATGGAGACGGATATTTGCATCGTGCCGCCGAATTCGTTTGCGCTGGCACGCAGCGTGGAATATTTCCGCATCCCGCGCGACGTGATCACGATCTGTCTGGGCAAGTCGACCTACGCGCGGTGCGGGATCATCGTGAACGTGACGCCGTTCGAGCCGGAGTGGGAGGGCCACGTGACGCTGGAGATTTCGAACACGACGCCGCTGCCCGCGCGCATTTATGCGAACGAGGGGCTGGCGCAGGTGCTCTTTTTCGGCGGCGACGAGGTGTGCGAGGTTTCCTACAAGGATCGCGGCGGCAAATACATGAAGCAGCGCGGGATCACGGTGCCGAAGGCGTAGACAGCTACTCGCTTTTCTCGGAGGCCAGGTCGCGGTAGAGGGCGGCGCGCTCGATGGAGGCTTTCAACTCCTCGGTTCGGATGGGCTTGCTGAGATAATCGTCCATTCCGGCGGCGCGGCAGGCGGCTTCGTCTTCCTTCATGGCGTTGGCCGTCATGGCGATGATGTAAGGGCGATCCGGGCGCGGGTAAGACCGGCAGATGTGCTCCGTGGCCTCGATGCCACTCATGACGGGCATTTGCAGGTCCATGAAAACGACATCATACTGTTTACTCACGATGCTCTCGAGCGCCTGCTGGCCGTCGCCGACCACATCGATCACGTAGCCGAATTGGAGCAGGATGCGGCTGGCGACTTTCTGGTTGATGAGGTTGTCCTCGACGAGGAGCATGCGCAGCGGGCAGCGGTCGGCGAGGGTGTGATCGTAGGCCTTGCCTTGCCGCACGGACTTGGTGATGGTGCGGATGTTGCCCAGGGCGGTGGTGAGGGAGTTGAAAAGCTCGGCCTGCTTGATCGGCTTCATCAGGCGCACGGCGAAGTCGTCGCCGGGAGCGGTGCCGGTGCTCTTGGAGGGTAGCGAGGAGCTGAGCAGGATGAGCGGCAGTTTTTGGTAGCTCTCGAGTTGGTGGATTTCGCGCGCGAGCTGGCAGCCGTCCATGCCGGGCATTTGCAAATCGAGGATGGCCACGTCGATGCTCGGGCCGTCGCGCAGCCAGGCGATGGCTTCGCCGGGGGAGGAGACGCAGTGCGTGTGCATGCCCCAGCGCTCGGCCTGGAGTTTAAGGATATGCCGGTTGATCTCGCCGTCGTCGACGATGAGCAGGCGACGCTCCTTCAGCACGGCGGCGGAGGTGAGGAAGTTGACGCGGCGGCGTGAGGTGGTCGGCTTCGTGTAGATGGTGAAGAAGAACGAGGTGCCCCGGCCGGGCGTGCTCTCGACCCAGATTTTTCCGCCCATGGCGTCGACGAGGCGCTTGGCGATGACGAGGCCCAGACCGGTGCCACCGTGGCGGCGCGTGACCGAGGCGTCGACCTGGCTGAAGGCCTGGAAGAGGCGGTGGAGTCGGTCGGCGGGGATGCCGGGGCCGGAGTCGCGCACCTGGAACTTGAGACGGAGCCAGTCGCGCCCGGCGTATTCGCCGGTCTCGAGTGCGCGCAGATATTCGATGTCCTTCGGCACGGCATCGCGCGTGACGGGTTCGCAAAAAACCTCGAGGACGACTTCGCCCTTGTCGGTGAACTTGACGGCGTTGCCGACGAGGTTGATGAGAATTTGCCGCAGGCGCGTGGGGTCGCCGACGACGGCGTTGGGCGCGAGCGAATCGTAGAGGTAGGCGAGGTCGATTTCCTTTTCCGCGGAGCGCGGGCCAAAGAGATCGAGCACTTCCTCGAGGCTGGGCACGAGGTCAAAGTCGATGTGCTCCAGTTCCAGCGCGCCGGACTCGATCTTGGAGAAGTCGAGGATCTCGTTGATGATGGTCAGGAGATTGTCGCCGCTCTGGCGGATGGTCTCGACGAAGCTGGCCTGTTCCGGGTCGAGGCGCGTGTCGAGCAGCAGGCCGGTCATGCCGATGACGCCGTTCATGGGCGTGCGGATTTCGTGGCTCATGTTGGCGAGGAAGGTGGACTTGGCCGTGTTGGCGGCGTCGGCATCTTCCTTGGACTTCTGCAGAGCCTGATTGGTGAGGTCGAGCTGGTTGGTGCGCTCGATGACGGCGAGCTCGATGCGTTCATTGGTAAGCTCCATCTGCGCCTGGCGCAGGGCGATCTGGCGCATCTCCCGGACGGCTTGCGCGCACATGATCCAGAGGAAAACGTCCTCGAAAAGCACCCAGGCGGCGTGCTCCATCCAGCGGAAGTGGTCGACGGTGGCGATGCCGAAGACCGATTGCGGCCAGTATTCGCCGCGGAGGAAGTGGTCGATGACGACGACGACGGTGGCGGTCGTGAGCACGCGCCAGTCGCGATAGAAAGCGAGGAAGGCGAGCGAGCCGAAGATGTGGAAGTGGGTTTCGATGCGGCCGCCGGTGAGGTGAATAAGCAGGCACGAAGTGAGCATCTGTGCGATGGCGATGACGTGCCGCGTGACCGCCGCGCCGGGCATTAAAATCGCCAGGGCCACGGGGAAGGCAGCGATCGCGCCGCCGAGAAAGATCGCGGCGAGGACGTGCAGGTGCACGGTGTTGGTGGCGCCGATCCACGTCCGCGGAGTGATCCAGAGCGCGACGGCGATGCCCGCGAGCCATTGCAGCACGAGGATGACCGCGAAGATCTGGTCGGTGCGCTTCCACACGCGCTGGCTGTGGTCCTGATAATGTTTCTCCGTCAGCGCGGCGAGGTTCTCCGGCTCGGCCTTGGGCGCGTCATCCGTCTTCGGCATGACGAAATCGAAGACAGAGGTGCGAAGCTGCTGCGCGGGCAGGGCCAGGTTTTTGGGCAAAGCGGTCATAGCAGTGTGCAGCCGAAGACAGGCGTCTGGGTGATGTCGGAGTGGCCGCGCAGGACGAAATCGGCGACGGCGTTCTCGCCGGGATTATCGCCTTCCTCGCCGCGGGATGCGGTGATGCCTCCGCTGAAAAGGAGGTGGCCGGAAGGTCCGTAGAGCAGCGTGTGACCGGAGCCGAAGACGTGGAACTGGCGCGCGGCGACGCCGTTTTGATCGCGCACCACGCGCACGCCTGGGATCGTGCCGGCCGAGGTCAGGAGGTCGCCGTTTTCCCAGCCGGGAGGCGTTCCGGGGGGAATGGTGAAGACGATGTCGACCGCGACCTTGTCCTGCGTTTGCGTCATCAGCTTCTCGAGCTCGTGCAGCGTCGCGCGGCTGCAAGGGCAGTGCGGGTGCAGAAAGAGCACGAGTGTGGGCTTGCCCTCGGTGAGCGGGAGCGTGCTGGCGGACGGAAAGTTGGCCGGGATGGCCGTGGGCTGGACCGGGGTGAATTCCTCGCGTCCGAGAATGGCGAAACCGGCGAGTATGCAGGTGAGCCAAAGGACGCCAGCTACTATCACAGCCCGGCCATGCCGCGGCGTCAGCCCAAACGTTGTCTCGCTCACTTCTATGCTTTCGATTCTTGGTTCCTGGCCCGGGAAGAACCGGCAACTCACCGGAACGGCCCGAAGTCTCTTCTTATAGAGTTATCGGCTGTAATTCATGGAATGTTAGAAGGTTGAATATACACGCTTTGGAGGTGAATATCGCGAGATGCGGCTTGCGGCGAGGGAGATAAACATTTTCCGAGCAAGGGACACCGCCTTGCTTACCCGACAGGTTTGGGGATAGGCTCGACGTCAGGTCTTTCATGCCTTTCGCGCGAACCTGCCTCCTGCTTGCGATGGCGTGGCCGTTTTTATTTGCGGTACTGCGCGCGGACTCACTGACGAAGGACCGCACGGTGGTGATCCTGGTCGGCCTGCCGGGCGACATGGAGTCGGACGGGGCTTACAGCGCCGACACGCTGAAGCTGCTCAATATTCTCAACCAGCCGGACCACAAGCCGGCGAGCGTGACGCTGCTGGAAAACCTGGGCGCGCTGGCCGACTTCAAGCCCGACTATCCGCTGATGAAAACCGGCAACGACCGCGCGACGTTTTTGGCGTTGGCGGACAAGATCAAGGCGGCGGGCGCGGCGCATCCGCCGGTCTATTTCGTGTTCGGCCACGGCGGAACGCAGGGCGTCGATGCGGTGTTTCACGTGCCGGGACCGCGGCTCTTGCCGGCGGATTTCAGTACGATGGCCGGCGCGAGTGATGCCTCGACGTGGCTGCTGTTTTTTCCCGGAAGCTCCGCCTTTGCCACGGTGATGCAGGGGCCGAAACGCGTTATTTTGACGACCGATGCGGACGAAGCGGCGAAGCAGGACCCGGTTTCGTTCGCGCTGTTCCTTGCGCTCTTCAGCTCGGAGCCAGACTTGGGGAAGCTGGCGCCGCAGCTCGGCACGGCGACGGACCAATGGTACAGCAGCCGGTCGCTGGCGCGGATGGAGGAACCCGCGTTGTGGAGCGAGGGCCAGCTGCCGCGCAAGTTGATCGGCGAGGGCGCGAACGCGCCGGATCCCGCCACGGGCGTGACGCCGGTTGCGGCGCCGATGCTGGGCGTGACGGCGGACGACGCGTGGAAAGCGATCCAGCCGGTCGACGCGCATGATTATCCGCAGAGCGATGCGGTGATTCTCTCGCGACATACCGCTTATATGATCGACGACAACAGCCAGGTGACCGAGGACGAGGAGACGTTCCTGCAAATTCTCACGCGCGCGGGCAAGCGTTTCGCGGATTTCGACTTCGAGTACACGCCGCCGGACGAGGACTTGGCTTTCGATGCGGTCGAGGTGCGCCATGCCGATGGGCAGATGGAACGGCTGGAGGACGAGAGCATCCATGACTCGATCGGCAGTGCGCCGGAGGGCTACGATGCGCCGAACAAGAAGATCTTTTCGCTGCCGCACGCGGAGCCGGGCGCGATTTTGCACGTGCGTGTGCAGCGGACGTGGAAGCGGCTGCAGGAGCCGCATATGTTCGAGGAGATTCCGCTCAACGACCAGGTTCCCATCGTTGTGCAAAAGGTGGAGGTAAGCGTGCCGGAAAAATCGGCGTTTCATTTCCGTTTTTGCCAAACGCCGGCGAGCGATCCGGTGGTTTCGCACACTGCCTACGGTTCGACCTACGCGTGGCAGTTTCAGAATATTCCCGCTGCGCCGCAGGAGCCGTTGAGCGCGTATGACGCGAATCCGATCCTGGCCGTCTCGACGTTTCCGGACTGGGCGGCGTTCGCCGGGTGGTGCCGCCGGATCATGCACGGAAGTGACACGATCACGCCGGAGATCACGGCGCAGGCGCAGGAACTGGTGAAGGATGCGAAGACCGACCGGGAAAAAATCGCGGCGGTCACGCAATTCGTCACAAACTTCCGCTACGTTTCGATTCCCCTGGGAGTGAATGCGTACCGGCCCCACGCGGCAGCGAACATTTTGCGCAGCCGCTACGGCGACTGCAAGGACAAGGCGAACCTCTTGAATACGATGCTGGATTCGCTGGGCTACAAGACGAGCCTCGTGCTCGTGCCGCGCTTTTTGCAGGCGTACGACGATCTGCCGGGATTTGGTTTCAACCACGCGATTTCGCAGGTGCAACTGGATGGCAAGACGCTGTGGATTGATTCAACTGATGATGTTTGTCACATCGGGTTGTTGCCGCCGGGGGATCCGGGCCGGAACGTTCTCGTGATTAATGATGCTGCGGACAAGCTGACGATGTTGCCGAAGCCTTCGGCGCAGGACCATCGGCTGACCTTGACGATGACAGCTGATTTCACGGGAGCGGATTCGCGGCAGGCACAGGCGCACATCGATGCGGAGGGTGAAGGCTATGCCGATTATTTGCTGCGCGCGTCGGCGAAGGCGTGGAGTGAGAAGGCGCACAACGCGCCGTTGCTGGATGGTTACTTCGCCTCGGCGAGCGGCGTGTTCGCGGCGGAGAAGCAGGACGCGGCGGATGTCTCCGCGCTCGAGCAGAATTTCACGTGGAGCGCGGACGGGACGTGGTCGGGACTGGTGAGCGCACTTCCGCAATCGCCGGTGCGGATGGTCCGCTTTCCCGCGTGGCTGCCGAAGGAGTGGACAACCGCGCTACTGCCGCGCACCTCGCCGATGCTGTTGAACGAGGGTTACCCGATGCAGATTTCGCAGACGTGCGTTTTTCACCTGCCGGCCGGCGCGAAGGAATTGAAATTGCCCGATGCGCAGCACGACGACGGCCCTGCGCTGGCGTGGAAGCTTTCGTGGTCGCAGCCGTCGCCGGGCGAAGTCGACGCCGACCTGGAACTTTCGCTGCTCGAGGCGAACCTGGACCCGGCCGGGACGCAGGCGTTTCAGGCGAGCTGCCGGCGGTTGCAGAACGCGCTGCAGGATGGTTTTAGCTTCCAGAATCCATAGTCACCTTCACACTTTTCACCATGTCCGAACTCCCTCCGCTTCCACCTGTGCCGTCGTCCGGCGAAAATACCGTGGCGCAAATCGAACAGCTTCCCGCGCTGATGACGCAGTTGCAGAAGTCGGTGGAGCAGGTGGTCGTGGGGCAGGGTGCGACGGTCGAGGCGATCCTCATTGCGCTGATCACGCGCGGGCATTGCCTGCTGACCGGCGTGCCGGGGCTAGCGAAAACGCTACTGGTGAAAGTCGTCGCGCATTTGCTGGGACTTCATTTTTCGCGCGTGCAATTCACGCCGGATTTGATGCCGTCCGACATTACGGGCACCGACATCCT
>FSYS01003191.1_pt1 | contig 10539 bp, 4 predicted proteins | sample 1638491 | NCBI WGS metagenome assembly FSYS01 (sample SAMEA3914788, study PRJEB12502) | metagenome | biome: forest; material: soil | place: Canada | collected 2011-07-03 | depth 0.1 m | reverse complement strand
TTGGCGTTGGCGAAATCCTGGCTGCCGGTCCAGAGATCCACCTGGTCCTTGGTCAGGACGGCATTGAGGTCCTTGTCGTCCACTCCCGCCAAGGGAATGAGCACGTAGGGCCCGCCCAAGTACCAGACCATGCCGTTCATCCCGGAGAAGACTTGTGCGATTCCCGGGCTGTAGTCGGCCAGCACATTGGCCACAAGCGGATGGAGTTTATTCCACTGGTCGTCAGATAGGTGGGCCTGACGGTCGAACTCGGCCAACACGGAGGAGGCAATGGCGTTTCCGCGATAATCCGCGCGCGCCTCTTTCTCCTTTTCCCAGGCCTGCTGCTGCTCATCGGTCAGTTCGGTCTGCACCGTTTGGTCCCAGATGTCCTGATGTTGGCCCGAATCGAACCGGCGCTGGAAGAAAAGGTCCTGCAGGCTCACCAGGCGCTGATTCACGTTTTGCGGCGTAAGGCCCTGCAACTGCGAGCGGATTTGTTGCTCGGTAAACCATTTCCAGGTCATGAGCGATTGCTCGGTCGCGCCGCGAGCGGCGGCTTGCAGGCGTTCGGACGATTCCGCATTCAACCCTGCCACGCGCGCGACATCCTCGGCCTTGAGCGTATTCGCCTCGAGCTCGCGTTTGCGTTCGCTTTCGGTTTTCTCATAGAAGAAACTCGAGACGGCTTTTTCCACATCCTCGGGGTCATTGTTACTGGGCACGGGCGTGTCCACCGTAACAGCATTTGGCGAATCCTCCGGCGCACCCGCGCTGGAAAGGTTGTGCCAGCGCTGCAGCTGGACCGCGTCGAGGATCGGTTTCAGCTCCGTGTCATTCACCTTGGACGTCGCCGAGTAAAAAAGCTCGGGAGTGATGTTGTAGTAGTCGCCCGGGCTGCCTTTCGGATAGAGCTCGGGAATATCTTTGACCAGGCGAGCGGTGATGGGCTCCAATTTTTGCCGTTCTGCCTCGGTAAGCGCCAGTTTCTCGTCGATCAGCATGACCATCACCTGTCCCATCACACGCTCGCGGCGGGCCTTGGTTTCCTCCTGGGCGGCGTGAAGCTCGGTCTGCTCCGGGTCCGTGAGGAAATGGGCGAGGCCATCTTTCCACGCCGGCTGCTCCATGGGCGACTCGTCAGGATTCGAGCCCATGTACCAGTTGTTGGCGAGCATCGGACGACGCTGACTCTCGTCGACCGACAGCAGCCACTGCTCTACTCGCTTCCGGTATTTGTCCACCGTTTGGTCGACCGCGGCCTTGCCGATGGCGTTCAGTTGGGCCGCGCGATCCTTGGGCAGCTTGAGATCGTCCTCGATGCTCTTGCATTGCGACGTGATCGCGTTGGTCTGCTGGTCGCGCATGCGATTGGCGGCATTGTCGAGGATGGTGCCGATTTCCTTTTCGATCGTGGCCTTCTCTTTCGACTGGGCCTGCGTCAATGCGTCGAATTGCGTGGGAGAGAGCGTCTGGTGGAGGGCCTTGGTCCAGACATCCTGGTTCTCCGGCGCGACGAACTGGCCGGCGATCGGGCCGTCGTCCATCGGCAGGATTCCGGTGCGCGCCTGGTTCTCGGTGACTTGGTTGAGCATGGCGAGGAGTTGGTCCCTCGGAAACATCGCGAGCTGCTTGTGGAAGAACTCCAACACCTTGTCTCCCCACTCGTCGGTCGACGCGGTCACGGCCTCCCCTTCGGCTTTCCACAGGGCCTTCACACCGTCATCGTTAAGGCTGGTGGCCTGGGTAATATCATCGATGCGTTTCTTCATCTGGGAATCCCAGAAGCCGTGTTTCTGTTTCTTCGCCTGGACCATGATGCCCTGCAGCTTTTTTTCGATCTCGGGGCCAAGCGTTCCCTTCGATGGAGGGGAGCTGTTTTTTGGCGGTTGAACGACGGCGGCTTGGCCCCACGCTGCGGCGTGGCCAAGAATCGTCAGCACGAGGGCCATCCCCAAGGAACGCAAAATGGGGCAGCCGACTTTCATTTTCCGGCCGATTGTTTCTCCAGCCGACCGAAGTAGGAGTCGAGGCCTGACTTGAATTCATCCGGAAATTGCTGGCCGGCGACGCCCGTGGCCTGGCCCACCGGACGTGCGTTGACGACAGCTTGCGCGTCGTCGCCCGGGCCGAAGTCAGCCAGCGCCGCTTCCGTCGCCTGGGCCGGGCCGCTGCCACCACCGGGATTCGAGCCGCCACCCCCACCGCCTTTCTTGCCCGAGCGCTTCGATTGGAGCAGGAGCTCGATGGCGTCGGTCTCCGCGCCGATGGCGGGCGCGCCGGTCTCGGGCGTTGCGAGGATATTCTGCGATTCGTTCATGACCTGCGTGACTTGCCGGAGCAGCTTAAGGTCCTTGCCGAATTTGTTCTCGCCGTCGGGCAGCGCAAGGATGTCGGTGATCGCGCTCGCGGTGTGGGTGCCGATGTCGGCCTGGCTGTCGCTGAGCTTGCTGGCGTCGGCCGAAAATTTCTCGGGACCGAGCGCGGGCTTGGCGTTTTGCTCCTCGCGCGTCTCGTCGCGCAGTTTCATTTCGTCGCGCAGGGCCTGCATGACTTTCAGGACGATTTCCGGCGGCAGGCTGTCGGCATTGCAGGTCGAGGACGACTTGCAATCGCTGGCCGCGACCATCTCCTCAGCCCAGCGATCGAGCGTGTCGGCCCAGTATTCCGAGCCGGTCATCGCCTGGCCGCTGAGGTTGACCGAGACCTTGTCGCCGTCGCCGGACATCGCCTTTACGATCTCGGTCTTGCGCATTTCATCGAGCGTCGTCTTGAAGCGCGCGTCCTGCTTCCGCTGGAAATAGGCGTCTAGGTCGCTCTCGATCACGCGCACGACTTCGCTCTGCTTCTTGGCGTCGTCGGCGATGTAGCTGGCTTCCTGCACCGGCGTGTCCTGGATGCCGAAAGCGTCGAGCGTTTTCTGGTCGATGTTGCCGGCGAGCTTCAGCTGCGCGCGCGAGGCTGCCTTGAAGCGCTTCACGAACGTGCTCGCCTCGAGGCTGGCCATGATCTGGCTGAGCTGGTCGGAGACCTTGGCAAATTGCGCGAGCAGGTCATCCTGTTGCTGGACGGCATTGCCCATCGTTTGCTGCGCGGGAGATTGCGGCGGCTGCGGCTCGTCAGGCTTGCTCGGCCCCGGCGCGGCGCCGAGTTGTGTGGTGGGCAAGTCGAGATGGCTGCGGCCCGGCGGCTTCGGCGTGTTGTTGGCCGGGTTGGGCTTAGGGTCGGAGGGTTTGGTGAAGCCTGGCTCATTGTCGGTGAGCGAGGGCCCGGGCGGTTTCTGCGGCGCGCCGGTCGTGGGCGGTGGCGCCGGCGTGTTGCCCTTGGGCGGCGAACTGCCGTTGTTGATGCTCGCGACGCTCTTGCCGTTGTTCGTCGGCTGGTTCGGCGTGGGCTGCTGGGAATTCGGCGGCGACTGCGGCGACGTTTGTGAAGGCTGTGGCGGAGTCGAGGAAGGATTCGGCGCGCCGGTCGGGGCGCTGGCAGTTTGCCGGAGCAAGTCGCTGACGCTGGGCATGCGGTTGTTCGCGATGTCCTGCAGGCTCTTCAACATCGTGGCCCAGGTCTCGAGCCGCTTGGCGTCGAACTCGTCGTTCTTCATCGCCTGCTGGACGAGGTTGCGGCCCGCGGAGTTCAGGTTGTCGAGGCGCGAAGCATTGGCGTTCTCCGCCGCGGCTTGTTGCGCGACCTTCCGGCGGTTCTCGGGCCGGTCGAGGTCCGCGGAAGGGAGCGCGCGCAGCTCCTTGTTCGTGGCATTGAGCTGCTCCTCGCGCTCGTAGGTTTCCTTCGCCGCTTCGAGCCACTTGCCGAATTGGCCGGTGAGCCAGAGCGCGTGATCAGTCTTGTTCAGCACATGCAGGATGAACGCGGACGAGCGCACATGCTGCCGCCCGGGCAAGTAATCGATCACCCAGGCGCGCACCTCGACGGTCTGGGGCTCCATGCCCTCGCGCGTCGCGCAGAAGGTACCGATGGCGTTGAGCTCCTTCCCCTCCGGCGTGCCGGCCGAGACGATCTTTTCTCCGCCGACCGGCGTTTTGCCATCGGCCTGTGTCTGCTCGCCGGTCCAGGCGAGGCCCACTTCCTTCACGCCGAAATCGTCGGTCGCGGTGAGGTTGAACGTGACGACTTCGGAATCGAGCACGACTTCCTCGAGCGAATCGCGCCGCGCGACGATGGTCGGCGGCTGGTCCTCGCCCGCCCTGACCTTGAGCACCAGCGGCTCGCGCGGTGTGAGGCCATCGTGGTCCTTCCAATTAAACTGACGATCAGCGTCCTGCGTCACCGCGTCGTAGGTGGTGAGGATGGTGCCGCCGTCGACCTTCTGCGGCGCGCCGTCCAGCGTGGCGCTGTCGATGTCGCGAATCGCCTTGGCCTCGAACGCAGCCTGCGAGCCCTTCAGGATTTCGACCGAAGCATCGCGCACGTCGAGCGTCGGCTCGGTCTTGTAACCGAGATAATCCGGGAGCTTGAGATGTACCTTGAGATCGGACAGCTCCGGCCGCGTCTTTGGCACGATCTGCATCGTCTTGCGAACGTCGCCCAGCGACAGCGCAAGCGTGCCGTCCTGCTTCTGCGGCGGGAAAACGAATGGGTAAATGCCCGAATTGAGCGCCGCCTTCACATCAGGCTGATCGCCGATGTGGCCGTGGCCTTCACTGGGCGACCACTGCGTATCAGGGCGCAATTTCACGGGCAGGGGAAACGATTCGTCATACGGCACCACCATGCTCGACGGCAGCGGCTGAATATCAGCGAAAGTGAAGCGCTCCGTATTGCTCCACGGCGCGATCCAGCGAATGAGCGCATTGCGCGCGGCGGAGTTCACCACGGCGAAGGCCAGCACGACGACGACGATCACGCTGGCCGCGGCGATGCCCCACTGCCGGTGACGCGCGTGCGGTACTGCCTTATGAAAATCACGGTTCTTTACCGCCTCGGCGGTCTGCGCGATCGCGGCCTGCACCAGGCGTTCGCTGCGGCCCGAAGCGCCTTCCTCGCGCCGGACGAGTTCCACGATGCCGAGCAATTGATCGCCAAGGCGTGGGAAGCTCAGGCGAATAAGGCGCGCAACGTCTTCGAGTCGTCGCTGGCGCCAGACCCAGCGATGCCATTTCAGCGGCAGGCCAAGGCCGAGTGTCGCCGCCCCCGCGAGCAGGATGCAGAAACGCAACCACGCGGGTGTCTCGCAGAAGCGGTCGAGGATGAAGACGGCGAGGTAGGAGAGCGCGAGGCCGAAAAGCGCCGCGAGGATGCCTTCGGCCAGTTTGACAATCCAGACGCGCCGACGGAAATCGGCCAGCTTCGCCTCGAGATCGGGCGGGAGAGTGGTTTTCATAATACGCCTTTGAGTGATCCAACACCTATCGACGCAGACTTGGCGCCCGTTTTCAGAACGCCCCCACAAGTTTTCGGCCAGCCCAGAAGATTCCCAAAAGCAGCATCAGGAGTCCACTCCAAAGGGGATGCGCCCAGAGCTGAACCCTTCGTTCTTGTAATTCGGGCTGCGGCAGTGCGGCGACCAGCGAAACGATCGACGACGGGCTCGCGTTCTCCATGAATTTGCCGCGCGTGAGCTGCGCGATCTCGCGCAGGACTTCGGGCTTGGCCGGCTTGCCGACTTTCTCACGCGCGGAGCCCTGCACGGAGATGGTCGTGTCGAGTGCTGCGCCCGCGTCGGTGCTCGAAAGGCGCACTTGATAATCGCCCGGTTCCTCCGGCGTGTAGACGCCGGTGAAGAGCCCCCACGATTCCTCGCTCGCCGGCAGCAGCCGCACGCTATCGATCTTGCCCGAAGGTGACGTGATCTGTGCGATGACTGCGCCGTCCTGCAGTGGCTCGCCGCTTGTGCTCATCGCATTCGCGTTCAGCGTCAGCACCGCACCGGCATGCGGGCGATCCGGCGAATAGAAGAGCCTCATCTTGTCGCCCGACGACATGTTGCGCTGATAAGCCATCCAGCGCACGACCTGGCCCCAGAAGCGGTAGTGGTATTTGTCCTCGACGCCCTTGCGCCAGCGCCACGCGCCGTCCGTGCCCATGAAGAGGATTTTTCCCGCTCCGTAGGTACGCGTGACGATCAGTGGAATGCGGCCGAAGTCGTTGCTCTCCGTGCTATGCATGGCGAGGACTTCCGTGCCGGCCTTCGCGCGCAGCGCGGGCGCGTACCACTGGAAGCCGGGCAGGTTTTTCCACACTTCCTCGCTCGCCTCATCGGTGTCCTCGAGCTTCGTGAGCAAGCTGTGCTCGCCCGCCTCGGTCAGGGTGAAACCTCCCGGCGTCGGCGTGCCGTAACCATGCGGCTGCGCGTCATCCCACACGACCGGATAGAGATCGCCGAGCGGTGTCTGCAGCAGCGAGGCCTCAAAACCATGAAAGCCCGGCATGAAGACAAGGCCGGTCGCTTGGTCGCGCACGACCTTCATCAGCGAGTCGCACTCCTCGGGCGTGAGCTGGCCGGGATCGGTCCCCACATCGCCAAGAAAGATCACGTCGTACTTTGAAAGCTGCTCGTCCTTCGGGAATCCGGCGAGGTAGCCGCGGCCCGCGCCGACCTTCCCGAGGTCGGGATGGAAGAGCAGCGTGTTGACTTCAACGCCAGGATCGCGCTCGCACGCGTTGCGCAGGTAACGATACTCCCAGCGCGGAAACGATTCGATGATGAGCACATGCAGCTGCTCCTTGCGCACGGTGAGCTGCGCCTCGAGCGAGTTGTTCTCGAGGTTGGTCTCATTGCCGGTCTTCGGGACGGTCAGCGTGAGCTTGATCTCGCCGGGATTCTCCGGCTTCCACACCATCACGTCCTGCAGCCGGCTCATCGCGGGAAGGACGACATCTTTCGTGATGACCTCGCCGGTCGACGACTTCATCTCCAGCGTGGCCGGCGCGTCCTGCGGCAGCGAGCTCTCGATCGTGAAGGGAATGCGCAGCGGCTTGCCCGCGACGGCGAAGGTCGGCACGTCGAAGCTCGAGAGCTCAACGTCGGGCAGGTGCGACTCGGCGCCGGTCGGCACGGCGAAGACCGGCACATCGCGCATGCGCAATTTCATCGCCGCTTGGCTGGGCGGATCGCCCACGTTCCAGTCGCCGTCGCTGACCAGCGCGACCGCGCGCAGATGCGGATATTTCTTCGCGACGCTGGCCAGCGCGCCGCCGAGATCGGTGCCGTCTTCCGGTGGCTTGCCGTCGGAGGAAAAAGGTTGGATCTCGACGTCCAGTTTCGAGGTCAGGCTGCTCCACGCCTGCGGATCGAGGAACGGCTTGGCCTCGTCGGCACGGATCGTCGGCGGCGCGGCAGGATTGTGCGGATCGAATACGTCCTGCGTCTGCATCGAGCGCGACGTGTCAACGAGCACCGCGAGCGTAGGCTTGCTGTCAGGCTTGAAAATCTCGCGCCACTCCGGCTGGTTCAGCGTGATGGCGATGCCGAGCGCGATGAGCACGCGCAGGCCCTCGAGCCAGCCGACCGCGCGGCGAAAGCCGCTCCGCTGCCACGCCGTCCACGCCAGCCAGCCGATGATGCCGATGAAAATGACCGAGATCGCCAGCGACCACGCCGACCAGACAAAAACCAGGGACTCGCTGGAAGTGATCATTCCACGGTGGCAGCCGCGGGTGCGGCCAGTTTGGAGAATCCGGTGACTTTGCTCGCGGGCGTCGAGCTGTCGCTCTTCGGCGGCAGGCAGAGCAGCGCCTCGCCGATCAGCGCCAGCGCGGCGAAGAAGAGGAAGGTGCGCCAGACCTCATTGGTCAGGCTGCGCCCGTTTTCCAACGTGTCGTTGACCACGTGAAAATCGAGCCCGGCAAAGAGGTCATTGAGATCGCCCTGCGCCAGCGTCGTCGGCTGGTCCTCGCCGGGCGGGCGGTTCAGCGCCACGAGCCGGTCGCCGTTCGAGACGATGCCGGCGCGCAGCGGCAGATTTTGCGGCAGGACAGATGCGTCGTCCGGCTCGATGAGCTTCCATTTCGTCGGGTCATCACCGAGCACGGTGGAGGCCGCATAGCGCTGCTGCGCCTTGCCGAGCGTGGCCACGCCTTGGTTGAGCGCGCGCTGCAGCAGCGCGTAGAGCACCACGCCGTCACGCGCGAGACTGGAGGAACTTGAGCCGGGCAGCGTGCCGAAGAAGTAAGCGTTGCCGTTCCGGCCGAGCGAGCGCAGCAGTAGCGGACCCTGTCCGCTCACGCGTGCCAGCGGCACGCCATCGCCCGTGATGCCGCAAACACGCTGCATCTCGATCTTGCCCACCGGCAGCGCGGAGCCGTCTCGCGTGTTGCCGAGCAGGTCGTCATCGTTGCGCCACCATTCAACCGTGTAAGGCTTGGCCGCTGGGGCCTGCTGCCATTGTGTCCAGCCGATGTCGAAAATCTTCGTCGCTTCCGGTGACTGCGGCGGAAGGAAAAGGACCGTGCGCCCGGCAGCGAGATAGTCGCGCAGTTGCTTCGCAACGAGATCAGTCTCCTTCGGGATCGGCGCATTCCAGACGATCATCGCCGCGTCGTCCCACGGAATTTCCGCAACGTGGTCGGGGGCGAGCGCCGTGCATTCGTACTGGCGCGATGGATCGGCGGCGGCAGAAAGCGCCGCACTGAGCGGGCCGATGACCGTGTCGTCGTCGGAGACAACCACGGAACGCAGCGGCGGCGGCTGGTCGAAGACGAAGTAGAACTTGTCGTTGGCCGGGAACGAATCGGCCGGCAATTCAACGCAGCCCCAGCCTTTCTTCAGCGCGCGATCGATGGGAATCGAATAGCCCTCAATGACGAGCTGGTTCTCACGCAGGTCAACCGTGGTCGAGGTCGCGGCGCCATTGACGATGAACGAGAGCGGCAGCTTCATCGGCTGCGGATTCGTCGCGTGGCGGACAATGCGCAGGTCGAGCAGGACTTCCGCTTTTTCGGTCGTCTCGCGGCGCTGGATGCGGTCGATGGTGATGCCGATGTCATCCGGCGAGGGTTGCGGGTAGGCGAGCAGATGAAAGCGTACGCCGGGCAGTGCGGCGAACGATACGCGCAGCGTTTGCCACCGCCCACCCGACGCGTCCCAATCGGTCTGCTGCAAGTCGCTGAGCATCCACACATCGGTGCGGCCGGTCTTGTTCGTCGTGATGTAGTCGAGTGCGTCCTGCAGCAGGCCGGGGATGTCCGATGCGGTGTCGGTCGGCTCGGTCTGCGGGACGTTGAGGAGCGCGCTGGCGCGGTCGAGCGGTAGCGGCTTGCCCGTGGCGCTGTCGATGAGCACGAGATGCGACCGCGTGCCGACCGCGTCGGAGATCGCCTTGGCCACGTTCTGCAGGCCACCGGTGAGTTTGCTCACGCCGGTCGCGGTGTTCATCTGTGACATGCTGGCGGAGCGGTCGAGCAGGATGAGCACGGTATCCGGCGCGCCGCCGGTGAGACCGAGCCAGCCGCCGGCCAGCGGCCGCGCGACCATGAAGATGAGTGTGAGCAAAGCGAGCACACGCAGGGCGAGAATGAGCACCTGCCGCAATCGCGAAAGCCCCTTGTTCATGCGCTGCGCCGCGTGCAGGAAAATCATCGCCGCCCACTTCACGCGGCGTCGGCGATAAAGATGGATGAGATGAATGATGACCGGCAGGGCGGCCAGCGGCAGGCCCAGGAGCAGGAGCGGCTGCAGGAAGGTCATCGGGAAGCGCGCTTGGGCGTGCGATTGAGCAGGAAGCGGACGAGCACGTCATCGTAGCGCTCATGCAGCTTCACGCGGTGATAATCCATGCCGGTGGAGCGCACGAGGTCGTCCATCTCCGAGAGGTAATTGCGCACGGCCGTGCGGTAGTTGCGCGCGATGAGCGAGGGATCGGCCAGCACGGGATCGCCGCCCTCCAAGTCGATGAAATGCGCGGGCTGGTCGAAATCGAAATCGAGCTCCTTCTGGTCGAGCAAATGGAACGCAGCCACGTCGTGCTTCTGGAAGCGCAAATGCTGGATGGCCGTTTTCAGCTCGGCGGTCGAGACAAAGAAATCGGAGAAGATGACGACGAGCGCACGCTGGCGGATGTTTTCCGCGGCGTCATGCAGCGCGGTGAGCAGCGTCGTGCCGCCAAGCGGTTTGATGTCGGCCAGCCGGTCGAGCACGAGGCCAAGATGCACCGGCCCGCGGCGGGTGGGAATCTCGATCGGCTTTTCCGCGAGACTGCGCAGGCCCACGGCGTCGCCCTGCTCGGCGGCGAGATAGCCGAGCGTGCCGGCGAGCTTGCGCGCGTAGTCGAGCCGCGTCGCGCCGGCCGGGCCGTAGCCCATCGAGCCGCTCGTATCGATGAGCAGGCAGATGCGCAGGTTGGTGTCGGCCTCAAATTCCTTGATATAGAAGCGGTCGCTGCGGCCCCACGTGCGCCAGTCGAGCCGGCGCGGGTCGTCGCCGGGCACGTACTTGCGGTACTGCGCGAACTCGATCGACGAGCCGCGCACGGGGCTGCGGTGCTTGCCGGACACGGTGCCGAGCATGGCGTGGCGCGCGTGCAGCGGCAGCGCCATCAACCGGCCCAGGACGGCGGAGTCCAGGAAGGAGCGGCGAGCTTCGGCCATGGGGATGGCTCCTTACGC
>FSYS01000987.1_pt1 | contig 10626 bp, 9 predicted proteins | sample 1638491 | NCBI WGS metagenome assembly FSYS01 (sample SAMEA3914788, study PRJEB12502) | metagenome | biome: forest; material: soil | place: Canada | collected 2011-07-03 | depth 0.1 m | reverse complement strand
GTGCTGGAGCCCATGCATCAGGATACAAGGGTGCCCGCGCACTTGGAGCATCGGGATTAGATGCGGTAGGTACTATGAAGATTCGACGGGGCTTGTGCCTTCCGGTCAGGCGAGGATTTGGGCCTGATCTTTGTCGGACTGCACGGCGTCAGGGAGCGTGGGATGGGGGATGAGCAGGTCGTCCTTTCGCATGACGAGTGAGGTCGCGTTGAGGCTGGCGAGCTCGAATCCGTGACCGTGGGTGATGGCGTCGGTTGGGCAGGCCTCGACGCAGTAACCGCAGAAGATGCAGCGGTTGTAGTCGATGTTGTAGACCTTGGCGTAGCGCTCGGCGGAGGAGATGCGCTTCTCTTCGGTGTTCTCGGCGGCCTCAATGTAGATGCAGTTGGAGGGGCAGGCGGCGGCGCAGAGGAAACAGGCGACACACTTCTCCAGGCCATTTTCATCGCGCTGTAACTGGTGCTTGCCGCGAAAGCGCTCCTCGAACTGGGCACCGCGCATGGGGCCTTTGCCATCCGGATAGTTCTCGACCTGGGTTGGCTGGAATGCCTCTCCCAGCGTAATGCTCATACCCTTGGCGATGGCGGCGACATTGCGAATGATCGACATAGATCTCTAGTATACGTCGGTTTCAAAAAGCTATATACGCCCCTCGTTCCGGGAGTTACTCTTTGGAGCATGAAGATCTCGACTGCTGCCGCCCTGTTGCTTACCCTTTCGCCTATCGCCCTGCGCGCCCAGACGGACGCCATGCCACCGGAGACCAAGGCTCCCGCACAAATGGGCGAACACGCCAAGCCGCCGGTTCCTCCCTCGCGTTCGGTTAATGTGGCCTTCGAGGGAAAGAGCATTACGGTGTCGGCCGAGGATCTGCTGAACATGTCGCAGGTCACGGTGCAGGTACACAACGCTCACCGGGGCGGGATCGCAGAGACCTACAGCGGGCCACTGCTCTCGGATGTGCTGGAGAAGATCGGGCTGACGGCCACGCGCGAGACCGAGCCGCTGATTCTGCATAGCGTGATCGTTGCGACGGGGATGGACCACTACTACGTGCTGTATTCGGTGGCGGAGGTGGAGCCGTCGTTCTCCAACAGCAAGGTGATTGTGGCTGTGATGAAGAACGGGCTGCCGAACAGCGAGGGTGGCAATATTGAACTGATCAACACGGATGGCGCCAAGCCGGCACGCTGGGTGCATGGGCTGATGGGGATCTCGGTGATGTCGCTGGCGGCGCAGAACTAACGGCGCCGGCGAAATCGTGAGAGGCGAGGGTGGTTCCCTACCGCAGGATCGTTTTCATCACGCCGAACTGGCTGACGGTGTCTACCAGGCCGCCCACCAGGTCATGATCGGGGTGAAACGTGCGGGCTTGCATCACCGGACCTGAGCCCAATGGAGCGTTGGCTTGGTCCACCGCATCGCGCAGTTTGCGGGCTAGCGCCAGGTCGAAGCCTTCGCTCACCCAGACCGTGTTGTCCTTGAGGGTGAGAAGAATGTCGCCTTCACTGGTGGAGTAGACGCGCTCGGTCGCTTCGACCTCGTCCTTCTCATCCTCGTCAGCCTCGCGGCGTTTCAGGCCGTCGTACTGGCGGGGAAGCTCCTGCTCGAAGACCTCGAAGAAGCTGCGCGCGGAGTCCTTGTTCTTCCACTGCGAGCTGTACAGCAGAGCGAGCGAGGCGGTGGTGTCCTTTTGAGCGGAGGTTGCGCTCTTGCGCTGCGCGGCATAATAGATGCCGCCCGCCCACTCGGGAGCGAGGGCCTTGGCCAGCGGCTCGCCGCCGAAGAGCTCGGCGGTCATGCGCACGTCGAGTTCGCCCATGACGCCGACGTCATACGGCACGTAGCCGGCCTTCCTGAGAAGGGGGTGAATGTCGGGCAACTTCAACAGCGGGACAGGCTGGTCGCGGAGATAGGCATCCGGCGTCATGATCTGGAAGCTCGAGCTGGGAGGCGCATCGAGAACCCCTGCGAAGGCGCGATCGGTTCCCTTCTTGACCAGGATGTTCTGCTCGAAGGCCAGGCCGGAGGTGTAGGGAAACAGCAGCGACTGCTGCAGCACGAGGGGAGCGCGGGCCAGCACGGGTGAGTCCGACATATCGCCGGCGTTGGACTCCAGCTGCTGGGCGAGCTGCGGAGCGTCTTTGAGGGTCTTGTCGGGGTGCCCGGCGTCGGCTAGCATGTAGTCGGCGAAGCTGACCATGGCTTGACCTTCGAGCACGGCCTCGCGGGCAGTGTCGGTATCGTCGTTGGCGATGTGGCGGTTGTCTTCCTTGACGTTTCTTGCGACGCCCTCAATCTCCTGGCTGCCCCACTTCTCGAGGCCGACTTTCTGGTCCTGCAGGGCGTGGGTGAGCTCGTGGGCCATGACCGGCTTCTGCTCGTCGATGGGCACCCAGTCGAGCAGGTTCATCTGCTTGGTCTTGTCATCGTAGAAGCCGGCAATCTGCTCGGTGAGCAGGCTCAGAAGGAACGGGCGCATCTTAAAGCTCTGGTCGAGCAGGCCAAACTTCTTGAGTACCAGCTCGCTGCGCTCCATGCGCTTGGCGCCCTTGTCCTGGTCGAATTTCTTGCGCAGCTCGGCGGCGACGGCCTCGCGGGAGATGAAGCGGCACTTTACCGGATCCTTGAGGGAGAGGTGCGTGTCCTTGCTGACGAAGTGAAGAATCTGGTCCTCGTCCTCGAGCAGCGTCTTTTCCTGCTGCGGGGTGAGAACGGTGTCGGCCGTAACCGTCGTGTTGCCCGACGTGAGGACAGGTGGCGTGACCTTGCCGTCTCCAGTGTTCGCCTGTGCTTCCGCGATACCCGCGCCGATCCCCACCATTAGCCAAACTGCCAACACTCTCTGCCAGGTCAAACTGCCTCCAAACACGCAATCACTGTAAGACTTAGTGTACGCAGGAGATGTCACCCTGTGGAACCCCAGACCGCTGAAGAGCATCCCCGGCTCTCCCTGAGCATCCAAGATTATTGGGGAGAAGCGGGATAGCTGAGCGCCCGCGATATGCTTGGACGGGGAGTGAATAAGGAGCCCCGATAAACAATAGATGCCGAAACCTCAACCGAATGAGCTTGCCGTCGTTCTAGAAGCTGCGGGATCTTTCCCGATCACCGGCCGCGCCTTCCTGCGTGTGACCGGATCGGATGCGGCGCGCTGGCTGAATGGGATGGTCAGCAACTCCATCCAGACCCTTGAGCCGGGCCAGGGCAACTATAACTTTCTGCTGAACGCGCAGGGGCGCATCCAGGGCGATGCGACGGTGTATCGCGAGACCACTGCGGAGCCGGCTGAGTTTCTGCTGGCAACAAGCGGTACGCAGGTGGAGACGATTCAGAAGCATCTCGATCACTTCATCATCATGGACGACGTGGAGCTCACGCGGGCCTACACGGATGAGGCGGGTCTGCTGATTCTGGGGAAGGAAGCGTCAGCGGTGCTTGGTAGTTTAGGGCTGCCGGCGATCGATCCGCTGCGACTTGTGCATGCCGATACTGAACACGGTCCCGTGTTGCTGCTAACGCCAGCGGCTGGCCGGGTGCCCGCCTATGAACTGCGCGGCGACGCGGCCACCCTTGCGGGCCTGCGGAATGCCTTGCAGATTCCCGAAGTCTCCGCCGAGGCAATTGAGTTCCTGCGGCTGATCGAGGGGCGTCCGCTCTACGGACAGGACATTCGCAACACCGAGAGCGCGCGCGACCTGCCGCAGGAGACGGGGCAGGCTCATGCACTGCACTTTGCCAAGGGCTGCTACCTGGGCCAGGAGATCGTCGAGCGCATACGCTCGCGCGGGCAGGTGCATCGGCGGTTCACGGCGTTCCGGCTTGCGGGCGAACTGCCGCAGACGCTTCCAGCGCCGCTCCAAGCCGGGGGCAAGCCTGCCGGTGAGCTAACCAGCGCGGCGCTGGTTCCGCTGGCTGAAGGGCCTGTGCTGCTGGCGCTCGGCTATGTCCGCCAGGAAGCGATTGATGCGAAGTTGGAACTCACCTATCCGGGTGGCATTGCCATTCCACAGCGTGACCCTCATCCGGCGGGTTAGCATCAAAAGATACAGAGAAGATACAAAGCATAGAGAGCTGGGAAGAACATGGCAGATATCAAAGAGTTCGTTGTCAATGACCGTCGCAAATTTACCGCGGAGGGTGACGTTCGCCCCGACGCGCCACCCTCGGAGCCGAAGCCGCCACGGCCGGAGACGATCCAGCGGCCGGAAGATGGCGACTCCGCGCGGCTGGTAGAGCATAAAGGACCGCAGGCGGTGCCCTCGCCGACGACTGCGGCGGAGCATGTTCCGGCCGCTGAGAATGAGGACGAGCTGCTTCCGCCAGCGCCCACGGCTGAGCAGGCAGCGCAGGCCAAGCGCGCGTTTGACGCGACCGTCGAGCGTCTGGACACGGCCATTCGCGCTACCAATCCGGGCATGGAGCATACTCCGCCGATCACCTTCGAGCGCGTCATCCAGTCGCTCTACATGCAGGCACTGCTGCAGCTCGGTGGTGCGGCGGCTCCCGGTCAGCAGCCGCAGGTTGACATCCTCGGGGCTCGGCAGACCATCGATATGCTGGACATTCTTGGGGAGAAGACCCAGGGCAACCGTTCCGACGCCGAGACCACGCTGCTGAATACCGCGCTGTTTGAACTGCGCATGGGCTTCCTTGAAGTCACCCAGGCGTTGTCCCGGCAGGCAGCCACGCGCCAGCCAGGCGGGGGCGTTCCCCCTCCACCGGGCGGCCCGAGCATTGTGCGTTAGGCGGCAGTAACGAACGCATGGAAGCTACTCTTACCTTTCTCGGAAGTGGAACCTCGATGGCGGTGCCGACTCTGGGCTGCGCGTGCGCGGTCTGCGCCTCTGCGTATGAAGCGGGATCGCCGAATCGGCGCACGCGAACTTCGGTGCTGATCTCTTATGGCGGCCACAACGTGGTTATCGACACCGGGCAGGACTTCCACGCGCAGGCCGTGCGCGAGAATCTTCACTCGGTCGACGCTGTGCTTTACACGCATGGCCATGCGGACCACGTACTCGGCATGGATGACCTGCGGCCGCTCAGCTTCGCGCATCCCAAGGGCCTTTCGCTGTACGCCGACGACGCTACGGCTGACATCATCGAGCGCGTCTTCGAATACACCTTCCGCAAAACGGATCGCTATCCCACCAGCGCGCGCGTCACGCTGCATCGCGTTCCGTCCGAGGCAGGGGTTGAGATTCCGCTGTTTGGCGCAACGTTCGTGCGGGTGCCTGTGACGCATGGGCGGGACACCATCGCCGGGTACCGCTTTGGCGATGCGGCCTATCTCACCGACATGAGCGACATTCCGGAGGAGAGCTATGCGCTGCTGAAGGACCTGGACATCCTGGTGCTCGACGCGTTGCGGCATGAGCCGCATCCCAGCCACTCGCACCTGGCGAAGTCAATCGAGCTGGTGGAGAAGATTGCTCCGCGGCGAGCGTTCTTCACGCATATCAGCCACGGCCTCGATCACGAGACGACCAACGCTTCCCTGCCGACTTACATACGCCTCGCGCACGATGGGCTTAAACTTACGTTCAACATCTCTGAGGCAACACCGGTAGCAGATATCTCCTGATGCAGATCGCACGCTCGCTCGCTGAACTCGGTTCCTCCGCACCCTCGGTCGTCACCATTGGCAACTTCGATGGGGTGCACTGCGGCCATCGCATGGTGATTGCTTCGGTGCTGGAGCGCGCTCGTGCGTTGAACGCAAGCGCCATTGCGGTTACCTTCGATCCGCATCCTGCGCACGTCCTGCATACTGCCTCACGACTGCCGCTGATTACGCCGCTGGATGAAAAGCTGAGGCTGCTGGGGGATGCCGGGCTTGACCAGGTGCTGGTGCTTCCCTTCACTGACGAGCTGCGCCACTGGACGGCGCGCCACTTCGCAGAACGCGTGCTGCGCGACGCGTTGCGTGCCGTCGAGGTGCATGAGGGTGAGACGTTTCGCTTTGGCTATCAGGCCGAGGCCGACATTGCCGGGCTCTCGGAACTGGGGCGCGAGCTTGGCTTTGGCGTGAAGGCGTATGTGCCGTGCATCGCGCGGGGAGCGGCGATCTCCTCCAGCCGCATTCGCGCGCTCATCGCTGGAGGCAGGCTGCACGAGGCGCGCGCGCTGCTGGGCCGGTCGTTTTCGATCCACAGCACGCCTGCGCCGGGACGCGGTTATGGCACGCGCTATGCCGTGCCGACCATCAACCTCGCCACGTATGCGGAATTGTTGCCGGCTCATGGTGTGTACATCACGACGCTGCGGGTTGGAGCTGAACGCGTCTTTCGCGGCGTTACGAACGTGGGCAATCGGCCGACGTTTGGCGCCGACTCCTTCGCTGTGGAGTCCCACCTGCTGAATTTTGAGCCTGTCGATCTGTCGGAGACAACGCCTCTGGAGCTCACCTTTCTGCGGCGGCTGCGCGACGAGCGCCGTTTTGAATCCACCGAGGCTCTGCGGGACCAGATTCGGCTCGACGTGCAACAGGCGCAGCGATTCTTCGCTCTCTGCGATGCGCTCAAGGTTCGCCCCAACTTCCTGGCATCCTAGCCAGTCGGTGCAGGATGTTTCTGTACTGTAGCCGGCTTCGGTCGCGGCTTAGCCGGGACGGCTGGCACGGGAGTTGGTACACGCACGATCGGCGCAGGAGACTGTTGGCGCACGGGCGGCTGAGGAGAAGCGGGCGCATCGTTCGGAAGCCGCAGCTCTCCGGGCTCGAGCACCGCCGGTTCGGGAGCTTTCTGCGGAGTTGGCGCTGGCTCTGACTCGGGCTCCGCGTCTGTATCCGTGGCGGGCGGAGGTGTTGGTGTCGGGGCGGTCTCAGTATCTGCAGGAACCTGGATCTGTTTCTTGGGGGCGTTGGGCGTCGAGAATGCCTCGTTCGGTTTATTCGCCAGCGCCACCTTCATGAACTGCACCCATATCGGCAGCGCGGCCCTGGCGCCGGTCTCCTTGTCGCCCAGCGATTGCCGGTTGTCGAAGCCGATCCATGAGCCGCAGGTAATCGACGGCGAGAAGCCGACGAACCATGCGTCGGTATAGTTGTTCGTCGTGCCGGTTTTGCCGCCGAGGGCATGGTTCATCTGCGCTGCGGCGGCTGCGGTTCCGTGCTGCACCACGGCCTCGAGCAGCACCATCATCTCGCGGGCGATGTTGACAGGAATTGCCTCGCTCACCTGGGTGCGCGGCTGCTGTAAGGGCTGGCCATCTACCTCCAGCACGCGGCGGATGTAGTGTGGCGCGATGCGGATGCCATCGTTGGGAAAGACGCTGTACGCTCCCACCTGCTCGGCCAGCGTGAGGTCCGCTGCACCGATCGCAATGGGCAGAAACGCCGGGATGTCGCTGGTGATGCCGAAGCTGTGCGCGACCTCGATCACGTGCTTGATGCCGACCTTGTCCGCCAGCCGCAGTGCGGGAATATTGCGCGACTCCGCGAAGGCGTCGATCAGCGTCATCGAGCCGCGATAACCGGCCTCGTAGTCGTGGGGCGAATAGGGCCCGCCGGGGGTGAAGAATGTCGTTGGCGCGTCCATCACCGTGTCGTACGGCTTCATCCCCGCCTCCATCGCAGCGGTGTAGACGTAAGGCTTGAAGGACGAACCCACTTGCCGCTCGGCTTGAGTGGCGCGGTTGAACTGGGAGGTTTGGAAGTCGCGGCCTCCCACCATGGCAAGCACCTCGCCATCCGCGTTGTTGACGGCCATCAGCGCGGCCTGGGCTCCGCTGTCCTGCTCCAAGATGACGTGCGGCGTGGCGGTGTCGGCGCCGCTCACCACCTTGACGTAGATGATGTCGCCAACCTGCGCAAGATCGGTGCCCTTCACGATGCCCGTCCATACCCAGTCCGCCGGCACCAGCGTGGCGTTCAGCTTACCCAGCTTGACGGTGATGTGCGATGCAGACACGCTCGTGACCAGTCCATGGAAGTAGGCGTTGTCAGTCAACGACTGCGACCAGTCTGGGTGCTTGTAGTCGTCAAGCAGCGTCCCTTCGCGCAGCACGTTTTCGAGATGCCCCTTCCATCCGTGCCGTCGCTCGTAGCTGGCTGTGCCGTCCAAAACGGCTTGGGTCGCAGCGCGCTGCAGATTGAGGTCGAGCGTGGTGTAGACCCGCAGGCCGGCGCTGTGCACCTCGTCGACGCCGTACTCACTCTCCAACTGGCGGCGCACCTCCTCCACGAAGTACGGCGCCTCGCTGTTGGGTGGCGATTCCAGATGCAGCCCCAGCGGCGTCGCCTTGGCCGCGTCCGCCTGCTGCTGGGTAATCTTGTGGTCGTTCAGCATCTCCTGGAGGACCAGGTTGCGGCGGCGCAGCGCGCGTTCCGGGTAGCGCACCGGCGAGTAATACTGCGGCCCCTTGGGCAGTGCCGCCAGTAGAGCAGCTTCGGGCAACGTCAGGTCGCGCGCATGCTTGCTGAAGTAGTACTCGGAGCCGGCTTCGAAGCCGTAGGTTCCTCCCCCGAGATAGATCTGGTTCGCATAGAGCGTAAAGATCTGCTGCTTGGTGAAGCGGCGCTCGATCTCGAGCGACAGAAAGATCTCCTGCAGCTTGCGACCGTAGGTCTTTTCCGACGAGAGAAAGAGATTGCGTGCCAGCTGCATGGTCAGCGTGGACGCACCCTGCACCTTGCCATGGGTGTGCACGTCCTCGTAGGCCGCCTCTGCCACGCGCAGCAGGTTGATGCCCCCATTGTGCTCAAAGTTCTTGTCTTCGATGGAGAGAATTGCATCCCGCAGAACGGTCGGAAACTCCGAGTATGGGACGACGATGCGGCGCTCCTGCGCGAAGGAGCCAAAGACCCGACCGTGGATGTCGTAGAGATCGGTGGTTGTACTGGGGCGGTAGCGCTCCAGGTCCGTCATCTGGGGCAGGTTGATGGAGTAGACCAGGATCAGGCCCAGCATCACGCCAAAGATCGCGGATGCCCCCAGCAGAGCCAGCACGCCGGCGCGGGCCGCGAGATGGCGGTTGCGGACGTCGGCGAAGGGAAAGCGCCGAACGGCGCGCCACAGCATCGACCGCCTGGTCGTAGATACCTTGTCCTGTGTGCTCAGTGGAGTAGGCACGGCAAAACCAACCTTACCATGCGGACCTCTGGGATTAAGCCGCCTTGGCCTTCAACATGTCCAGCGCCTTGTTGAGCTGGTCGTCGGTGGGAGGCGGCGTCTTTTTGATCGGCGTATTGACCGATGGCGAGGGAGCGTCAGGCGAAGTCGGCGTAACCGCCACGTCTCCGGAATCATCGTCCTCGAACAGTTCCTTGCTGGAGGCGACAATTGTTCCCGGCGTCACGGCATCATCCTCAAACTGCTTGCCGGAGGGAGAGGCGTACTTGGCGATCGACAGGATGATCGCTCCACCGTCGGGCAGGTCGAAGGTCTTCTGCATCGAGCCCTCGCCGAAGGTCTTCTCGCCCACTAGCTGGCCACGGCCATCGTCCTGGAGCGCACCGGCAACCACCTCGGCGGGGCCTGACGTTCCGTGGTTCACCAGTACGACTAACGGAGCCGACGTGTTCACGGCCTTCGACGCATCCGCCGAGAAGATCTGCTTGGGAAACTTCTGGCCCTCGAGCGTCGCAATCGTTCCTGTGCCGACGAAGAAGTTTGTCAGGCGCACCGCCTCTGGCATATCGCCCGTCGACACATCGCGCAAGTCGAGCAGAATCTTCTTATTGCCGTCCTTGTTCATGGCCTTGAGGCGGGATTCAATCTCCTGCACATGATCGTGGTCAATGGTGATGGGCTTGAGATAGAGAATCGACGTGCCATCATATTGCGTTTCGGTCACGGCTGGCTCGGTCACAACAACGCGATTGAGCGTCATCTTCTGCGGCTTAGCGCTGTGCGGTCCAATGACGGCCATCTGCAACTGGCTTCCGGGAGCGCCCTCGAGCATGAGCTGGATCATGGCCAGCGGAAGATTGCGCGTGTCCTCCAGGCCAATGGCCTCGATGATGTCGCCGTCGGTGAGACCCGCCTTATCGGCAGGCGACCCGGGAACCACCGAGACTACCGTCGCATAGCCGTAGCGCTTGGAGACATTGATGCCCACCTGGGCCTTGCCGCCATGGTCTTCCTTGTACGCCTTGTAGTCGGTCGGCGTGAGGTAGCTGGAGTCCGCGTCGAGCGACTCCAGCAGGCCGCGCAGGGCGCCGTTGGTCACCTTGGGGATGTTCGGGACCTCGACGTAGTCGGACTGAATATGCTGCAGTACCTCGCCATAGACGTTGATCTGGTTATATGCGTCCTGGGGGGCGGGATCGCCGGCCGCAGAGACGCCGTGCGTGTTGACGCCAACGAAGATGCAGAGGATGAGAGCTACCGATACGGCCAGCAGTGAAATTTTGAGGCTCTTGGGCATAGTGCGGTGACAGGCTCCGGAATCGGTATTGGACATCAGCAACGGGCGCTGGGATTTAGACGCAACGCCCTAGCGGAATGATACTCTCTACTGCAGAAGTTTCGAACCGGTCCGGGCAGGACGCCCGAGACGAATGGTGGCGGTGAGAGGAATCGAACCTCTGACCTACGGGTTATGAGTCCGTCGCTCTAACCATCTGAGCTACACCGCCGGGTGGGAGACTGCATCCAGCGGCCACAGAAACCCGGCCGCGAC
>FSYS01001765.1_pt1 | contig 10721 bp, 9 predicted proteins | sample 1638491 | NCBI WGS metagenome assembly FSYS01 (sample SAMEA3914788, study PRJEB12502) | metagenome | biome: forest; material: soil | place: Canada | collected 2011-07-03 | depth 0.1 m | reverse complement strand
GGCGACGCACTTCTCCAGGCCGTTTTCATCGCGCTGCAGCTGGTGCTTGCCGCGAAAGCGCTGCTCAAACTGCGCACCGCGCATGGGCCCTTTGCCGTCAGGATAGTTCTCCACCTGGGTTGGCTGAAAAGCCTCCCCCAGCGTAATGCTCATTCCCTTGGCGATGGCGGCGACATTGCGAATGATCGACATAGATCTCCAGTATACGTTGGTTTTGGAAAGCTATATACGTCCCCGGCCGAGGGAGTTACCCTTTGGAGCATGAAGATCTCGACTGCTGTTGCCCTGCTTCTCGTCCTTTCACCTCTTGCTCTCCGCGCCCAGACCGATGCGATGCCGCCGGAGACGAAGGCTCCCGCACCGATGGAGGCGATGAAGCCGCCGGTTCCGCCTTCGAAGAGTGTGAATCTTAGCTTCGAAGGCAAGACCGTGACGCTGTCGCTGACCGACCTGGTCAACATGCCGAACCAGGTGACCGTGCATGTGCACAATGCGCATCGGGGCGGGATCGAAGAGACATACAGCGGTCCCCTGCTCTCGGACGTGCTGGCGAAGATTGGCGTGACGCCTACGCGTGAGAACCAGCCTCTGATTCTGCACAGCGTGATCGTAGCGACTGGAACCGACCACTACTACGTACTGTACTCCGGAGGCGAGGTTGAGTTCTCTACCGGCAAAGTGATTGTTGCGGTGATGAAGTCTGGCCTGCCTGACACGGAGGGTGGCCTGATCCAGTTGATCAACACGAGCGATGTGAAGCCGGCGCGCTGGGTTCATGGGCTGATGGGCATCTCGGTGATGACGCTGGCGGCACAGAACTGAGTCTGGATAAGGGGTCTGGCATGATGAGAATCGCGGCGGTCGGGGCTTGCCTCGGGTGTGTGCTCGCGCTAAGTGGATGCTCGCACTCTTCGAGGCAGTTGCAGGCGCTCTCGACGGTGGGTGCGATCCAGCAGGATGCTCCCGTGAAGGCGCGCGCCGAGATACAGATCGCGGCGCCACCGGCGAAAGTATGGGCGCTGCTGATCGATGCGCCTGCGTGGCCCAGCTGGTGTCCACAGATCGAGAGTGTGAAGGCGCCGGGCGAACTGGCGATGGGCACCCGGTTCATCTGGAAATCGGGCGGGACGACGATCCATTCGGAGGTGCATCTGTTGGAGCCGGATCGACGGCTTAGCTGGACCGGCACAGCCTCCCCTGCCCGGGCGATTCACGTGTGGGAGCTGAAGGCAACGCCGGATGGTGGAACGTTGGTGACGGTAAAAGAATCGATGAGCGGGCCGCTGATGAAGTGGCTCTATTCGTCGGACAAACTGGCTGCGTCGGAAACGAACTGGCTTACAGCGCTCAAGCAGGCGGCCGAAAAGAAGCCGTAGCGACAGCAATAGAGGCTAACGGATTGGTTCCTTCATCACGCCGTAGCGGCTGAACGTGTCGACCAGGCCGCCGACCAGGTCGTGATCCGTGGGGAGGCTGCGGGCTTGCATGGTCGGCCCTTCGCCGGGCGGGAGATTTGCTTGCTCGACCTTGTCGCGCAGCTGGCGAGCCAGCGCCAGATCGAATCCCTCACTGACCCAAACCGTGTTGTCTTTGAGGGTTAGAAGGACATCGCCTTCACTCGTCGTATACACGCGCTCTGTAACCTCTACGTCCTCTTTTTCGTCGGACTCGCGACGCTTGAGGCCGTCGTACTGGCGGGGCAGCTCCTGCTCGAAGACATTGAAGAAGCTGCGCGCAGAGTCCTTATTCTTCCACTGCGAGCTGTACAGCAGGGCGAGCGAGGCGGTGGTGCCCTTCTGTGCGGCGGTCGCGTTCTTGCGCTGTGCGGCGTAGTAGATGCCGCCGGCCCACTCCGGAGCCAGCGCGCGGGCCAGCGGCTCGCCACCGAAGAGCTCCGCGGTCATGCGCACGTCGAGTTCGCCCATCACGCCGACGTCGTACGGCACATAGCCCGCGTCCTTGAGCAGCGGATGGATGTCCGGCAGCTTGAGCAGCGGCATCGTCTGGCCGCGCAGGTAGGCGTCCGGGTTCATGATCTGGAAGGTGGTGCTGGGCGGTGCGTCGAGAACGCCGGCGAAGGCCCGATCGACGCCCTTCTTGATCAGGATGTGCTGCTCAAAGGCCAGGCCGGCGGTGTAGGGGAACAACAGCGACTCCTGGAGGACGAGCGGCGCGCGGGCCAGAACGGGCGAGTCCGACATGTCGCCGGCGTTGGACTCTAATTGTTGAGCGAGTTGTGGCGCGTCCTTCAGGGTCTTGTCGGGGTGACCGGCGTCGGCCAGCATGTAGTCGGCAAAGCTGACCATGGCCTGACCTTCGAGCACGGCCTCGCGGGCGGAGTCGGTGTCGTCGTTGGCGATGTGCCGGTTGTCCTGCTTTACGTTTTTGGAGACGCCCTCGATCTCCTGACTTCCCCACTTCTCGAGGCCGACTTTCTGATCTTGAAGCGCGTGGGTGAGCTCATGCGCCATCACCGGTTTCTGCTCGTCGATTGGCACCCAGTTGAGCAGGTTCATCTGCTTGGTCTTGTCGTCGTAGAAGCCGGCAATCTGTTCCGTGAGCAGGCTCAGGAGGAACGGTCGCATCTTGAAGCTTTGATCGAGCAGGCCAAACTTTTTGAGTACTAGCTCGCTGCGTTCCATGCGCTTGGCGCCCTTGTCCTGGTCAAACTTCTTGCGCAGCTCGGTGGCGACGGCGTCGCGGGAGATGAACTTGCACTTTACGGGGCTTTTAATGTCGAGGTGCGTGTCCTTGCTGACGAAGTGCAGGATCTGGTCCTCGGCGTTGAGAAGCGTTTTCTCCTGATCGGGCGTGAGGACGGTGTCGGCTGTAACCGTGGCGCTACCAGATGTGAGGACGGGGGGCGTAACAGTGCCATCTCCTGCCTTCGCCTGCGCTTGCGCGATGTGTACGCCGAATCCCACCACTGATCCTGCCGCCAATACTGCTTGTGCTGCCAATACTCTCTGCCAGGTCAAACCGCCTCCAATTACGTCATCACACTCACACTTAGTGTACGCAGGGGATGTTCTTCTGCGGAACTTCCAAATGTCTAGAAGCATCCCGCGCCGTGCCGCAGCATCCAAGACTTCCGGGATATCCTTAGGGTTGGACTTCATGCGGAGTCCTGAAAGAGATAGATGCCAAGTTCTGAAGCGAATGCGCTTACTGTGCTGCTGAAGGGCGCGGGTTTCCGCCCTGTCACTGATCGCGCCTTTCTGCGCATTACCGGATCGGATGCTACGCGCTGGCTGAATGGGATGGTCAGCAACTCTATCCAAGCGCTCGAGCCGGGCGAGGGCAACTACAACTTCCTGCTCAACGCGCAGGGACGCATCCAGGGAGACGCCACGGTCTATCGCGAGACGACGGCAGAGCCGGCTGAGTTTCTGCTGGCCACAAGCGCTCGGCAGGTGGAGACGATTCAGAAGCATCTCGACCACTTCATCATCATGGACGACGTCGAGCTTACGCCCGCGTACACGGACGAAGCAGGGCTGCTGGTCGTCGGCAAGCAGGCGGCTGGAGCACTCGCGAAGGCCGGGCTGCCGGCGATCGAACCGCTGCGCCTGGTGCATGCGGACACCGAGCACGGACCGGTGTTGCTGCTTACGCCCGCCAGCGGAAATGTGCCTGTGTTTGAACTGCGCGGCGCTACGGCCACTATCGATGGCATACGGAAGGCGCTGCAGATTTCCGAGGTCTCTGCGGAGTCGCTCGAGTTCCTGCGGCTGCTGGACGCGCGCCCGATCTTCGGGCAGGACATTCGCAATACCGAGACAGCGCGGGATCTGCCGCAGGAGACTGCGCAGGCCCATGCGCTGCACTTCGCGAAGGGCTGCTACCTGGGACAGGAGATTGTGGAGCGCATCCGCTCGCGCGGGCAGGTGCATCGCCGGTTCACGGCATTTCGACTTACGGGTGAGCTACCGGCAACGCTTCCTGCGCCGCTCGAGGCCGGGGGCAAGCCGGCCGGCGAGCTTACCAGCGCCGCGCTGGTTCCGCTAGCGGAAGGGCCTGTGCTGGTGGCGCTGGGATACGTTCGGCAGGAGGCGGTTGACGCCAAGCTGGAACTCGCGTATTCGGGTGGCATTGCGGTTCCCGCAGCGTAACCTTTCCGCAACGGGTTAGCATCAAAAGAGATTAGAGCGAGAGATTAGAGAGCTGGGAAGACCATGGCAGATATCAAAGAGTTCGTCGTCAACGATCGTCGCAAGTTTACCGCGGAGGGCGACATTCGCCCCGATGCGCCACCTTCGGAGCCGAAGCCACCCCGGCCGGAGACGATCATGCGTCCGGAAGATGGCGACTCGGCACGCCTGGTAGAGCATAAGGGACCGCAACCGGTGCCGGCGCCCGCGGCAGAACACGCCTCCAGCCCAAGCGCAGAGCATGAGGATAACGAGGACGATCTGCTGCCACCCGCGCCCACGGCTGAGCAGGCAGAGCAGGCCAAGCGTGCCTACGACGCCACCGTGGATCGTCTGGACACTGCTATTCGCGCCACCAATCCTGGCATGGAGCGCGCTCCGGATATCACCTTTGGGCGCGTGATCCAATCGCTCTACATGCAGGCCATGCTGCAACTGGGCGGTGCTGCTGCGCCGAATCAACAGCCCCAGGTGGACATCCTAGGCGCCCGGCAGACCATCGACATGCTGGGTATTCTCGCGGCTAAGACCGAAGGAAATCGCACCGAGGCGGAGAGCAAACTACTGGATGCCGCGCTGTTTGAGCTGCGGCTGGGGTTCCTGGACGTAACCCAGGCGCTGTCCCGGCAGGCAGCTTCGCGTCAGCCAGGCGCAGGCGTTCCTCCACCGCCGGGCGGCCCGAGCATCGTGCGTTAGGGCCACAGTAACCAACGCATGAGAGCAACGCTTACATTTCTGGGTAGTGGAACCTCGATGGCGGTTCCAACGCTGGGCTGCGACTGCGCGGTCTGCACCTCCGCGTATGAGCCCGGATCGCCCAATCGGCGCACGCGTCCTTCTGTTCTCATCAGCTACGGCGGACACAACGTCGTGATCGATACCGGTCAGGACTTCCACGTGCAGGCGGTGCGCGAGAAGATACGGTCGGTGGACGCCGTGCTCTACACGCATGGGCATGCCGATCACATGCTCGGCATGGATGATTTGCGGCCGCTCAGCTTCGCGCATCCTGAGGGGCTTCCGCTCTATGCCGACGATGCGACGGCCGACATCATCGAGCGCGTCTTCGAATACACCTTCCGCAAGACCGATCGCTATCCCACCAGCGCGCGTGTCGTGCTGCATCGTGTTCCTGCTGAGGCAGGCGTCGAGATTCCACTGTTCGGCGCCACGTTTGTGCGGGTGCCCGTGACCCATGGGCGCGATAGCATCGCCGGCTACCGCTTTGGCGACGCAGCCTATCTCACCGACATGAGCGACATTCCCGAGGAAAGTTATGCGCTGCTGAAGGACCTCGACATCCTGGTGCTCGATGCGCTGCGGCATGAACCGCATCCCAGTCATTCACACCTAGCGAAGTCGATTGAGCTGGTGGAGAAGATTGGCGCGAAGCGCGCGTTCTTCACGCACATCAGCCACGGTCTCGATCACAAGACCATCAACGCCTCGTTACCAGATCACATACGCCTGGCGCACGATGGGCTTAAACTTACCTTCAATATCTCAAACACAACATCCGTAGTAGATATCTCCTAATGCAGATCGCACGCTCACTCACTGAACTCGGCTTCCCTGGCCCCTCGGTCGTCACCATCGGCAACTTCGATGGAGTCCACTGCGGGCATCGCATGGTGATCGCCTCGGTGCTGGAGCGTGCCCGCGTGTTGAATGCGAGCGCGATTGCGGTGACCTTCGATCCTCATCCGGCCCACGTGCTGCATACGGCTTCACGACTGCCGCTGATTACGCCGCTCGATGAGAAGTTGCGGCTGCTGGCAGAGACTGGGCTCGACCAGGTACTCGTGCTTCCCTTCACCGACGAGCTGCGCCACTGGACGGCGCGGCATTTCGCCGAGCGGGTGCTGCGCGATGCGCTGCACGCCGTCGAGGTGCATGAGGGCGAGACGTTTCGGTTCGGCTACCAGGCCGAGGCCGACATTGCCGGACTGTCTGAACTGGGGCGGGAGCTGGGCTTTGGCGTGAAGGCGTATGTGCCCTGCATCGCGCGCGGCGCGGCCATCTCTTCCAGCCGAATCCGGGGGCTGATCGCGGCGGGCAATCTGCACGAATCGCGCGCGCTACTGGGACGGTCGTTTGCGATCCGCAGCACGCCGGCGTCGGGGCGCGGCTACGGAACGCGCTACGCGGTGCCGACCATCAACCTCGCGCCCTATGCGGAGCTTCTGCCGGCTCACGGGGTCTACGTCACGACGCTGCGCATTGGAGAAGAGCGGTTATTTCGCGGCGTCACCAATGTGGGCAATCGGCCGACATTTGGTGCGGACTCTTTCGCGGTCGAGTCGCACCTGCTGAACTTTGAGCCCGTCGACCTGTCTGAGACCACTCCGCTGGAGCTGACGTTCCTGCGGCGGCTGCGCGCTGAGCGCCGCTTTGAATCCACCGAGGCGCTGCGCGAGCAGATTCAGCGTGACGTGCGGAAGGCGCTGCGTTTCTTCGCGCTGTCGGATGCGCTCAGATCTGGCGCGCTTGCTTCCTAGCTGACGACAATGCGCTAGCCGGTTGGAGGAGTTGCGGCAGGTGCGGGATTCTTCTTGACCGGCGCAGGCTTTGGCCGGGGCGTCGCCGGAGCGGCGGGCGCAGGCGGCACGCGCACAATCGGTGCAGGCGACGTCGGTGATTCAGGCATGTCCTTCGGCAGCCGCAGCTCGCCAGGTTCGAGAACGGCCGGTTCCGGAGCCTTTTGTTGTGGCTCCTGGTCCGTATCCGTATCCGAATCCTGTGGAGGAGGCGGTGGCGGCGGAGCTGCATCCGTATCGGAATCTGCAGGGACCTGGATCTGTTTCTTGGGCGCGTTCGGCGTGGAGAATGCCTCGTTGGGCTTGTCGGCCAGCGCGACCTTCATGAAGTCGATCCAGATGGGCAGGGCAGCCCGGGCGCCCGTCTCCTTTTCGCCCAGCGATTGCCGATTGTCGAAACCAATCCACGTGCCGCAGGTGATCGACGGTGAGAAGCCGACAAACCATGCGTCGGTGTAGTTGTTCGTCGTGCCTGTCTTGCCTCCGAGGGCGTGTTTCATCTGCGCTGCGGCCGCCGCCGTTCCATGTTGCACGACGGCCTGCAGCAGCACCATCATCTCGCGCGCGATGTCCACCGAAATCGCCTCGCTGACCTGGGTGCGCGGCTGCTGCATGGGTTGGCCATCGGCCTCCATCACGCGGCGGATATAGTGCGGCGCGATGTGGATGCCGTCGTTGGGAAAGACGCTGTAGGCGCCCACCTGCTCAGCCAGTGTGAGGTCAGCGGCGCCGATGGCGATCGGCAGGAATGCCGGGATGTCACTGGTGACACCAAAGCGGTGCGCGACGTCAATCACCTTCTTGATGCCGACCTTATCGGCCAGCCGAAGCGCGGGAATGTTGCGCGACTCCGCGAAGGCGTCGATCAGCGTCATAGAGCCGCGATAGCCTGCCTCGTAATCGTGCGGCGTGTAGGGACCGCCAGCGGTAAAGAACGTCGTGGGCGAGTCGAGCACCGTGTCATACGGCTTCATCCCCGCCTCCATCGCGGCCGTGTACACGTACGGCTTGAAGGACGATCCAACCTGCCGCTCGGCCTGGGTGGCGCGGTTGAACTGGGAGGTCTCGAAGTCGCGGCCGCCGACCATCGCAAGCACCTCACCATCGGCATTGTTGACCGCCATCAGCGCCGCCTGTGCGCCGCTATCCTGCTCCAGGATGACGTGCGGTGTGGACGTGTCGGCGCCGCTCACCACCTTGACGTACACGATGTCGCCAACATTCGCGAGATCAGTTCCCTTGAGGATCTGCGTCCATACCCAGTCAGCAGGAAGCAGGGTTGTATTCAGCTTGCCCAGCTTGACGGTGATGTGAGCCGGGGAGGTGCTGATTACCAAGGCATGAATGTATGCATTGTCGGTCAGCGTCTGCGACCAGTCGGGATGCTTGTACTCGTCGAGCGGCACTCCCTCGCGAATAACATTCTCGAGGTGCCCTTTCCAGCCATGCCGGCGCTCATAGGTAGCCGTGCCGTCGAGAACAGCCTGGGTAGCCGCGCGCTGCAGGTTGAGGTCGAGCGTCGTGTAAACGCGCAGGCCGGCGCTATGCACCTCGTCCACTCCATACTCGCTCTCCAGCTGCCGCCGCACCTCTTCGACAAAATACGGAGCCTGGTTGTTGGGCGGCGACTCCAGGTGCAGCCCAAGCGGCGCTGCCTTGGCGGCCTCCGCCTGCTGCTGCGTGATCCTGTGGTCGTTCAGCATCTCCTGGATGACAAGGTTGCGGCGCTTCAGCGCACGCTCCGGGTAGCGCACCGGCGAGTAATTCTGAGGGCCCTTGGGCAACGCTGCCAGCATGGCGGCCTCCGGCAGCGTCAGGTCGCGGACATGCTTGCTGAAGTAATATTCTGAGCCCGCCTCGAACCCATAGGTTCCACTGCCGAGATAGATCTGGTTGGCGTAGAGCGCAAAGATCTGAGGCTTGGTGAAGCGGCGCTCGATCTCCAGCGCCAGGAAGATCTCCTGCAGCTTGCGGCCGTAGGTCTTCTGCGACGACAGAAAGAGATTTCGCGCCAGTTGCATGGTCAGTGTAGACGCGCCCTGCACCTTGCCGTGGGTATGGACATCCTCGTAGGCGGCTTCTGCCACGCGCAGAAGGTTAATGCCGCCATTGTGCTCAAAGTCCTTGTCTTCGATGGAGAAAATCGCGTCGCGCAGCACGGACGGAAATTCGGAGTACGGGACCACGATGCGACGCTCGTCCGCGAAGGAGCCGAAGACCTGCCCGTGGATGTCGTAGAGGTCTGTGGTGGTGCTGGGGCGATAGCGCTCCAGTTCGGTCATCTGCGGCAAATTGATGGAGTAGACCAGGATCAGCCCCAGCATCACTCCAAAGACTGCGGAGGCGCCCAGCAGGGCAAGCACGGCGGCGCGGGCTGCGAGCTTGCGATTGCGGACATCCGCCTCGCCGAACGGGAAGCGCCGAATGGCTCGCCACAACAGCGTGCGGCGTTTGGTGGGGACCCTGTCGTGTGTTCTCAGTGGTGTGGGCACGGCAAAACCAACCTTACCATGCGGCCGTCTGGAATTAGGCTGCCAGGATCAGGCTGTCTTGGTCTTCAGCATGTCCAGCGCCTTGTTGAGTTGATCGTCGGTTGGAGGCGGCGTCTTCTTCGCAGGCGTATTGCCCGGAGGTGTCGGCGAGTCGGGCGTGGCCGGCGTGACCGGGGTAGCCGTAGTATCGTCCCCGGAATCGTCGTCCTCAAACAGTTCCTTGTTGGAGGCGACGACCGTTGCCGGCGTCACGGCATCGTCCTCAAACTGCTTGCCTGAGGGTGACGCATACTTGGCGATCGACAGGATAATCGCTCCACCGTCCGGCAGGTCGAAGGTCTTCTGCATGGAGCCCTCGCCGAAGGTCTTCTCTCCGACGAGTTGAGCGCGGCCGTCGTCCTGCAACGCGCCGGCAACCAGCTCCGCAGGGCCTGAGGTTCCGTGGTTCACCAGAACGACCAGCGGCGCGGTCGTATTGATTGCTTTCGCCGGATCCGCCGAGAAGATCTGTTTGGGGAACTTCTGGCCCTCGAGTGTGGCAATCGTTCCTGTGTTCACGAACAAGTTGGTGAGACGCACGGCCTCGGTCATATCGCCTGCGGAGACGTCGCGTAAGTCCAGCAGAATCTTTTTATTGCCGCCCTTGTTCATGTCCTTCAACCAAGTTTCGATCTGCTGAACATGCTCGTGATCGACGATGACTGGTTTCAGGTACAGGACTGAGGTCCCCTCGTACAGCGACTCTTTTACGGCCGGTTCCACGACGAGCACACGGTTGAGGGTCATCTTCTGCGGCTTGGCGCTGTGGGGTCCGATGACGGCCATTTGCAACTGGCTGCCGGGCGCGCCCTGGAGCAGGAGCTGGATCATGGCCAGCGATAGATTGCGGGTGTCCTCCATGCCGATGGCCTCGATGATGTCGCCATCGACAAGTCCAGCCTTATCAGCGGGCGAGCCGGGAACCACGGAGACCACGGTCGCGTAACCGTAGCGCTTGGAGACGACCAGGCCCACCTGCGCCTTGCCGCCACGGTTTTCCTTGTAGGTCTTGTAATCAGCCGGCGTCAGGTAGCTGGAGTCGGCATCGAGCGACTCCAGCAGGCCGCGCAGCGCGCCATTGGTGACCTTGGGGATATTCGGGACTTCCACGTAGTCCGATTGAATGTGTTGCAGGACTTCGCCGTAGACGTTGATCTGGTTATAGGCGTCCTGCGGCGCCGGATCGCCGGCCGCGGACACGCTGTGCGTATTGACGCCAACAAAGATGCAGAGAATGAGGGCTACCGATACGGCGAGCAGGCTGATCTTGAGGCTCTTGGGCATAGTGTGGTGGCGGACTCCGGAATCGGTATTAGACAACGGCGGTAAGCGTGCTCTATCGCGCTGTAGCTTAGACGCAGCTCACTAGCCAAATGATACTCTCTACTGCAGAAGTTGCGATTCAGCCGCGTGGCGCAGCGGACGAATGGTGGCGGTGAGAGGAATCGAACCTCTGACCTACGGGTTATGAGTCCGTCGCTCTAACCATCTGAGCTACACCG
>FSYS01002922.1_pt1 | contig 10729 bp, 8 predicted proteins | sample 1638491 | NCBI WGS metagenome assembly FSYS01 (sample SAMEA3914788, study PRJEB12502) | metagenome | biome: forest; material: soil | place: Canada | collected 2011-07-03 | depth 0.1 m | reverse complement strand
GATGATGGTAGAGCTTTATCCGAAGGGCTATGGTCTTGCAGCCATTGTTGGCTTGAATGAGGAACAAGTCTCAATTCTGGTTCAAAAGATTCATTCCGTACAAACGCCAGTGTATGTGGCCAACATTAACGCTCCTCGTCAAATTGTTATCGCTGGTTCTAACGACGGCATGAACAAGGTGTTGGAAGCTGCTCGAAAGAGCGGTGCCCATAAGGCAGTTCGCCTCGATGTGTCCGAACCCTCGCACTGTCCGCTGCTGGAACCCGTGGCAGATGCGTTGAAAAAGAGTTTGCAAGTAATGCGCTTGCACCAGCCGAAGATTGTCTACGTGGGCAACGTGACTGGAAGAGCGTTGCGAAGCGCAGAGACTATCTCTGAGGACTTCGCCAGCAACATTGCGCACGGTGTTCGCTGGTACGATGCGACAACTGTCTTGGAGGAATTGGGCTTTCGCCTGTTTCTCGAGATGCCACCTGGCCATGTTCTCAGTCACCTCGCAGGGGAAGCCTTCCCAGACATAAAAACTGTGGCTGTTGATGAGGTTTCGCTTAGGGATGCTGTGCGGTTGGGAACATCGCAGTGCGACCAAAGCCAGGACAACCTTGAATAAGTGGGCTTACTCCAATCCGGCACAAGCGCCGTTCGCAGTCGCATTTTCTGCGGCGTGGGAGAGAATAACCCGCTTATCTCTGGACTCTTCAGTCCCGAATTTCCTTGGGAATGGTTCTTCTGGCGGTCCGACTCAGCAGTGTTGGAGAGTTCTTTCGCAGGTCAGCCACAGGGATGGTCAAGTTTAATTGGAGAGGCAGAAAGTCGAGATACGTCCGCTTTGCCGGTGGACAAACGCCCGATGCATTACCGTCGTCCCGAACTGCACTGGCAGGCATTCGGAGTCAATTATTGATAGAGATAGAAGTCATCGCTTACGAACGTGGGCACCAAGCGTCTCGCGCTAAAGCGCGAGACTTTCTGACGCGATTGGTAACGAGAAACGCCCTAGTGTTACTGATTTCCGGTGGGTGACTTTCCACTTGGACGAAAAGTCGGCTTGTCGGACAAGTGGCGTCCCGTAGTTCCCTAAAAACGACTTTCAGGGAAGTTCGACCCTGACGTAGCCCACGAGCGGGGCTAGGTCAATGTTGTTCCTCCGCGATTCGGCCAGTATCAGCTTGCGTACGCCGAACAACGAGGGTGTATTCAAGAGGTCGGCCCTAGTAGACGTTTTTGAACTTTCCAGGGGTTGGGATCTTGTCCGAACCATTTCGCGCTGCCCATTGAGATATGAAGAAAGCGAAGTTGTTCGGACTGCGAGCGTCCGTGCGTTCAAGGTTGGTTCTTGAGCTGGACGACGAAGTTCTGGAGTTCATGGAAACGCGCGATGGCGTTCTGGGTGTACTCGCCGTAGCGCGGATGGGTAAGTAGAGACGGATCTATCAGGGTTTCGGGGTCGACGACTGCGAGGTCCGTCTTGTGGGTCACCGACTGGGCCATGGCGTCCATACCATCGGCGAGGATGGAGCGCAGTTTTATCAGCCCAGGCTCGGCGAGGAAGTCACGATCCTCCTCCCTGTGCAGGACGGCGTACCCGTTCCAGAAGTAGGCGACGGCGGTGAGCGAGGCGCGGAGAATGGTGTCACCTGCGTGTTGGTGTTGGATGCGATCGACGCCGAATTCGTACTCGATGCTGTCGTTCATCGTGCGGATGTTGGCGACGGTCTTGCCAACCAGATCGCGGAAGCTGTCGGCCGGGCCGAGGAATTCGGCAGGGGTATGGGCGGCCAGGGAATGGCGGAGGAGCGCGGCGAGGCCGCGAAGGATGGTGGCAAGAGAGCCGCGCATGGCTGTGACGTTACGGACCGGCCAGATCTGGTCGAAGACAAAGGCCATGATCACCAGCGCCAGCAGAATGCCGATGAGGCGGTCGCGGGCGGGGGCGAGTTCGGTAGGAGCGGAGAAGCCCGCGAAGACCACCAGGTCAAAGGAGAAGGCAGTCTGCACCCCAACGAAGTTGAACTGGCGTCCGCCGACCATCCAGGCGGAGAAAAAGGTAACTGCGGCGGTCAGTAGGACCAGCGAAGTGATCGAGTCCATGTGGGGGAAGAGAAAGACGGTCGCGCCAAGGGCGAAGATGAGACCCCCGATTACGGAGCCGGCAAGGCGGAAGATAAGGCGCTGCTTGATGGCCCCGCTGGTGCCGAGCCCGGTGATGAACACGGTGATGATGGACGTGGAGATGCCTGGCCACCCGACGGCCAGAGAGATGATGTAGCAGAGCGTGCCGCAGAGGCTGATCTTGAGGGCGAAGGCGATGGTCTGAGGCTGCCGGAGGGCTCCCGGAATCAGGAACGGAACCTGGCGCGAAGGAAGGGCGATGAGCTTCTTGCTGGGGGCCGAGTCGCCCTTCATTGGCATGGAGATGATGTCGTGCAGCACGAGGTCGACGCGATCGAGGAGCGTGGGCTCTGGCCCTACGGGGTGTTCCCCCGCCAACTGCTGCCGTAGCTCCTGTGGAACGGTGCCGATTGCAAGGTAGTGGCAGAGGTTCGCGATGTGAGCGCAGCGCTGGCGAAGGGCGGGGTCGGAGAGAGTGGGGTATTGGAAACCGAAGCCAGCTGAAACATCCAGGAGCTGCGCCTGCATAGTGATCCGGACGCGCGCACCGATGGGGAGCACGCTGGGGTCGAGGTTGCGCTCAACGATGATGTTATAGAGCCGCTGCATGCCGTACTGGCCCGCGGCGGCGAGACGCGCGACGTGAATGACGGCTGGGGAGATCTGCGCGGCATCCGCTCCCTGGGCGTACAGCGAGAACATCGTTTCGACCGCCTGGTAGCGCGTGATGCGCTCCTTCTGGAGGTCCTCGGCGGCATTGCGGCGGCCAAAGACGTATTCGACAACGACGACAGAGCCTACTGCCAGCGACATAGTGCCGAGCAGGTAGAGCATCTGTTTGACCAGCGGGCCAGCAGGGGTATGGGTCTCCCAGGGTGACATGAGTATGGCGAAGACGAGGCCGAAGATCACGGCCAGCCCCGGGGTGGTACTCGACAAAAGGAACATCCCGGTCAGGAAACACGCGACGGCGATACCAAGCACACGCGACATCGGATCGTTGTCAGTGACGATGACCACAGCGAGCACGGCGGCAATTGCCGTAGTTACTACGAGCAGTGAGAGGATGGCGGAGCGAAAGGAGACGGCCGGAGAGTCGCGGCCGATGAGAAAGACCAAGAATATGCCAAGCCCAGCGAAGGGCATGCGCAGCGTCATCAGCAGAATCAGCGCAATGACCGAGGCGAGTACGATGCGTAGGGTATAGTTCCAGCGGCCGGGCGTAGGTTGGAGGTCCTGCCAGAGGCGCTCGGTCCATTCGGCGACAATCGTGGCCATGGAAATTACCTCACGACCGTGACTGCGGTCTCGCCGATGCGGAAGAGCTGCGGGTCGGGATTATCGATGCGCACACGGACGGGGAAGCGTGCAGAGAGATGCACCCAGTTGAGAGTGCGCTCGATATTGGGCAGGCCGTTGGCGAGCTGACCGTCCTCGGGCAGGACTCCGAAACCAACGCTCTCGACGTGGCCGCTGAACCGGCGGTCGGGGTGACTCAGGAGATACACGTCGACGTGTGCGCCAAGGGGGATGGCTTTGAGCTTGGACTCGCGGTAGTTGGCGATGACGTACCAGGCGCGCGTATCGATGAGGGTAAACAGCGGCGTGCCGGGCTTAGCATAAGCTCCCACCGAGATGTTCAGGGTGGTGACAAAGGCATCAAAGGGAGCGACGACGCGAGTGCGCTCGAGATCGAGCCGTGCGCTCTCCACCCTGGCCGCCTTCGCGGGCCGCTCCGACTCGAGCGTCTCGATGCGGTCGATTGCGTGGATGGACTGGGCCAGCTTCGCCTGCGACTCGGCGGACTGCGAGGTCGCTTCCTCATGACGGAGCGTGGCTTGCGCAAGTTGTGCCTGCGCCTGCACGAGTGCGGCCTGTGCCTCGTCGTAACGGCCTTGCGAGACGCGGACGGCGGTGTTGGCATGATCGACCTGCTCGACGGTGACGTACTGCTTCTGGAGCAGCGGCTCGATACGGCGCAGGTCGTTGGTATCGAGCCTGAGCTGCGCTGCGGCAGCAACAGCATCAGCCTGGGCGCGGCCGACGGCTGCGCGGGCAGCGTCGATATTGCTTCCCGCAGTCTGGATGCCGGTCTTCGACGTCGAGACCGCGGCACCGGCCGCCAGTACCGCACTGTTCTGCGCGGCAATGCGGCGGCGCTCGTCAATAATCTGCTCTTCGAGCGACTGCTGATCGGAGAGCGACTGCTTCAGAGCATACTCATATGGGCGAGGATCGATGACGAACAACAGGTCGCCCTTCTTCACGAAGGCGTTGTCCTTGATGGGAAGCTCTACCAGCCAGCCGGTGACCTCGGGAGCGACCTCGATGTAGTTGGCCCAGACGTTGGCGTCGTCGGTGCGCGGATGGTAGTCGATCTGGTAGACGACCAGCAGCAGCACAATTACCGCGGCGACGACTACGCCGATCAGCACCCAGCGTCCGGTTCGTTGGCGATTCGTAATTTGAACGGCGGTACCCATACCCCCTCCTTAGCGGTAGAAGATGAGCCACAACAGGCAACAGAGAAGAAGAACGACGGCAGGATAGAAAAGTGCGACTGGTTGGATCGCGGGCTCAAGCTGGCGGCGCACAAGAAGCACGCGTAACAGCCCTGTCAGGACGATCGAGATGATAAGACAGACCATCCAGGCGGGAAAGAAAGAGCCAATCACGTTGAGGGCTGGCGCTCCGTCACAACCGGTGAGGAAGAGAAAGACTCCGCCGATACCGAGAGCTCGCGTTGTTCTATTCATCGTTGCCGACCGTCCTGAGGTTGAGTGGAAGTTGGTGGGGTTAGCGGAGATGGAACCGGAGCCGCAGGTGGAAACGTAATTGGAACCGCGGGAGTTGAGGGCGAACTTGTCGTCGTCGCGGGCGGTCCGGTCCGCAGAAGGTTGCCAGTCACAAACTCGAGGTCGACGGCCTCAAGAAAAAGCTGCGAGCGTGCTGAGACACTTGAGAGCCGGGCCTGCGCGAGTTGCCGCTCGGCCGTGACCACGTCGATGAGGTTCTTGACACCGTACTTGTAGGCATCGAGCGACGCGGAGTAGGAGGCGTTGGCCGACTCCAGCAGAGCGACTGCGGCTTGTTGTTTGCGGAGGGCAGTGCGGAATCCAATGTAGGCTGTCCAGACCTCACGCGTGGCCTGGTCGCGCTTCTCTCGCAGCTCGTCCTGGGCCCCGCGCTTCTTCGACTCGGCTTTGGCGAGCTCATTTCTTCGCTCGCCTCCATCGAAGATGCGCCATTGGATGGCGAGGGCAGCTGACCATGTCGGCACGCTTGCATTTCCAAGTTGACCGTAATCGGTAGTGGCCCAGAGGGAGGTCTGCGCGGCGGTCCCCTGAAGCAATATCTGTGGCCGATACTCGGCGCGGGCGGCGCGGATGGCATCGTCAGCGGCGCGGATCTCGGCGGCCTGCGCGGCCAGGTCCGGGCGATCGGCCATGGCGCGGTCGATCAAAGCATCGATGGTGGCGGCTAAATCCGACGGCAACGGAGCTGAGCTGGCAGCGTCGATGGTGATATTGGGCGATGGTTCCACGCCGACCGCCTCGGTGAGCGTGACACGAGCGATCTTCTCGTCGCCATCGGCCGACTCGCGGTCGAAGACAGCCTGCGAAGTCTCGGCCCGGGCGTTCAGCACGTCGGGCAGAGTCGAGCGGCCGTTACGAAGCTCATACTCGGCGGCGTCAGTGGTGGTCTGTGCGGTCTTAAGCGTCGCTTCGGCGGCGGCCAGCCGCTCCTGCTGGGTGAGCAGCTGGTAGAAGGCGCTCGCAACGCGGAAGGCTACGTCCTGATTGGCCTGGATGAAGTGCGCCCCAGCGGCGAGCTTTTCAGCAGTAGCGGCGTCGACCTTGGCCTCCCGCTTGCCGAAGTCGAAGATCAGATAGTCGAGTGTGACTTCGGGGACCACGGCCGGAGTCTCGACCATGACGTAGCCGCGCGGAGCCAGCGGCTTTGGAAAAGGTAGGATAAAACGCTGGTCGGCGAAAGCTGCCTGGCCAGCCAGCAAGGGGTAGTACGAGCTCTTGGCAATGCCGAGCTCTTCGGCGCTCTGGCGGGCACTCTCCCAGGCGATGCGGGTTTGCGGATTGTTGCGTTCGGCCAGGTCAATCAGTTCGGCCAGCGAGTAGGTATGGGTGGCGTCGAGTGGGGCGACGGTTCCCATTGGGATCGCATGAGCAGCGCAGTCGGCCGCTGCTTGGGGCGTGGAGGCGATGCCGGTACATTGACTTGCACCCAATTCAGAGAGGCATCCGAACATGAAAGATAGTACAAGACAGCGCTGAAACTGCCGCCATCCTAAGCGCAATGCGAGCGACGTGGCTCGGTTGGAATCGATTCGATCTCGGCAGATTGGACGCATCTGGGAAAGCTCCTCCCGACTGGCGCATTGGTGTCTGTGAATGATACTGCGAGCACGATTCCGACATGTATCTAAAGGCCAACGCGGAAAACTGCTAAACCCATGGTCTGAAGCGGCTATTCGTCCAACTGCGGGAAAAACTGCCTCGGACAAGTTTACTTCTCCCCCCGCGCCTGGTCTGTTGCACCTGAGCTCTGTTCTTCTGGCCGACGGGCTCGCCGCGCAAGGAAGGCCGTCTACAAGCGGCAGGCTGGGTGGCGATGCTATATACGGCATTACCTTTGTCTTCTCAAAGCAACTAGAACCGAAAGATCACTGGCCGCTTCCCCTTACTAGGAAAATAGGAGCACACACCATGCCAAACGAACCCGAAAGTCCCAAAGCACCGGAGCTGGATGAGTCTAAAACCTCGGAGACTGCAGAGACTAAGGAAATGGACCGCATCGCCAACAAAGCCGCAGGGAAAGCCTTAAGAACGGAAGAGCGCTACGACCGGGACCGCAGTATGCCCCCAAAGGGCGGACCTTCCGGAGTGGCATAAGTCCCGCTCCTCGCCAAAATCTCCGGGTCTGAACGATGCTCGCGGCTACAAATCGACTACACCGCTTATCCTGGCAGGCGACCTTAATCTCGACGTTTCGCGGAGCGTTGCTGCCAATGCTATAAGGAAGCGCAGTTTCTGTGAGCAGGTCACGATAGTCAACTCTGTTCTTTCTTTATCAGGGCCTTTGCTTTGTTGTAGGTTTGTTTACGACGCATGTTGCTTTCCACCGGGTTTCTATTCGCACTCGTTGTGAGCTTTTCTTCCTGCAAGCTCGGTGCCGGTTGGGGTTCTGGCAACGCCGATGACCAGCCGCACCGCCATCTTCTCGGTGCCAAAGACATCTCGAAACAGGTCCGAGACAGCGTCCGCAAACCTTGGCTGGTTGAAGAAGTCCCCGGAGGGGGCGATGAACACTCCGAGCCGGACGACGCGTCGTCGAGTTGGCCACCGCTACTGAGGACGACGGTAACGTCATTGGCAACGCCCTGCTCTTCGGACGGATCGGCGGGACGCCGCCCAGCGACGATATTAGAAATCTTTGAGCGAGATAGACCGGCCTGTTCCGCTATTGGAAGGAGCTAGTGTGAGTATGCCTTATCGTGCGCCTTGCCTCGACTGATCTCGGGCCCTAATCTAGCGCCATCATTATGTTTGTCAGGATGCACCGCCAAGCCGCCCCGCATGTATTTTGCCTGCGTGAAAGTCGATAACCATAATTGTGATATCGTCTTCCTGCCGCTCCCGGGTCCCATCGCACGACCACGCAAGCACTTCTTTAAGCAGGACATCGACGAATTGCTCAGCTCCAAAGTCCTGCTTTTCTTTAATAAAAGCGGGAAGCGCTACGTCGCCAAATGACTCTCCGGCGCGATTCTCTGCTTCCAGGAGGCCATCCGTATAGAGTAGAATCCGGTCTCCAACGTCAAAAGAAAACTTGCTGTCGTCATAAGCCTCATTCGGTCGCACTCCGAGGAGAAGCCCAACTCCTCCCAGCACTTCCAAGGCTTGCTTGCCGCGTCGCCACAATAACGGTGGCGGATGTGCTGCAGTCGAATATTGCCCGACTCTATTGACTGCATCCAGACATAGATACACTGCTGTCGCATACTGCTTGCGAGCTTCATTGCAAAGTACTGCGTTTAGCCCAGCGATAATACTTGCCGGCTCGCCATCATTCCCGCGCTGCGTCGATACTGCTACCTTGACCATGGATGCAACAAGGGCTGCCGGCACTCCATGCCCCATGACATCAGCCACGAATACAGCTATGCAATTTGGCGGAGCCGCCGGAAAGTCATACAGATCGCCAGCAACAGCCGTCATGGGTGCGTATCGCACGGCGATCTGGACGTTTTCGAGAGACGGAGGGCTGGAAGGAAGAATAGCCTCTTGAATTTTTGTGGCCGCGCGCATCTCATCGCTCAACGAGACGAGGCGTCTTTCGTCTGCAATCACTCGTCGGGCAGTGACATACCATAGGCAGATTACGAGCGCCAGAAATCCGTATGGTTCCACCGACTGCCAATCACCGAACTTCGTATGGCGCACGCGATCGACGGCGAATCCACAGAAAAATGCAAGCAACCCGGCAAATAGGGCACGACTGTTCGCCAACGGCGGTGGCCTATATCCAGCGATACGCCCAAGAGTCAGGACAACGGGAACCAGGATAACCAATGTTGTTCCGGGAAACTGCAGCAACTCGAAGGTGCTCTCACTCACCGCACCGCTCATCGCGATTGCGACCAGGGCGCAATAAATCCCGCTTACCCATCGAATTGATGACCGCCATCCGCGACCATAAAATTCCTCAAAAAGCAAAAGTCCGGGGACGATCATTGATAGAGTTAAGAACCGCTCAACAGAAAGTCCGACATTCCGCGGTTGTCCGAAGCCTAAACGAAAAGCGGAATTCCTCACGACAAGGGCGATTCCGTAGAGAATTGAGAATAGACCGAACGAGAGCAAGAATCTCTCCCGAACCCTTCGCCGAAAAGCATAGAGGGCGACCGCGGCTAAGCCGAGGGTCGCAATTACAGTGCCGACGATGAGGAGAGTTACAGCACCACGCACAAAGGACTCCTCGGGATATTCAATGCAACCAATGATCAGCCTTTCGTTCCGTTGAGAACGCGATCCACCATGCCGCCGGAATTGCCACGATATTTTGTCGGATCTTGTCGATGACCCCCTAGCTCGTCCGCGGAACATCGAGGATTCCTGAAGATTCCGCGAACGCTGCCAGGTGGAACGAAATCTGTTAGCTGCTATGCCGCCCGGTCAACTGACCTCTCGGCGGGCCTCCCTGTGACTCGGCGAAGCAGGTGCATCAAGTCTCTGACCTGGATGTTTTCCAGTGATCGCACTGCGTCCTTGATCTGGCGGGACAGCCCATCGTCGACGCGGCCGGCAACGAGGTTGTCGAACTTCTCAACAGATTCCTCCCACGTGAATGGACGGGACGCAAGGCCCGGATAGTCCTGAACCTCGTGCTCGATCACTGTCCCATCTTGGAGCCGTACTGTGATCTTGGCTGGCATTTTCGCGGGGTACTGGTCTGTGTATTCATGGTTCGGCCGAACACACACCTTCTTCAGGAGTTGCTGTACATCGGCTCTCGTGATCCGATCGGGCTTGAATTGCGCCGGCATCACGTCGCCGTCAAGGAGAGCCACCGCAAGAAGATACGGTAGGCTGTGATCCGCTTGTTCCTTGGTCTGGATGACTTTGTCCACGCCGTAGAGTCCACCTCCTGCGAAGTCGTAGGCCAGTTGGAACACTTCTGCCTCAATCGAGGTAACCTTCCCGGGGTCGATTTTGTTTTGTCTGGCGAGCTCAACCATGCAATGAACCGCAGACTGCGTGTGGATCATAGAGTTGTACTTCTTGATGGTGCTTTCCACGATGCCCTCGTACCCCTGCTTGTCCCAGTCGATATTGATCTTCATCCTAAGGAGATGGTCAATGCCCAGCGGCCCCTCGATCACTTGCAGAGGCCCCTCCACGCCACGGCGGGCGAGGAAAAGCGTGTTCATCGCACCCAGAGCCGACTGCGCCGAGGCGAGGCCCTTCCACTGCGACAGCGGCTTCGCCCGAACGACGGCGAAGGACGCATCGCTTACCGCTGCCATCGCCATGGCGTTCGCGATCTGCTGCTCGCTTAGGCCGAGCAGCCGGCCGGCAGCGGCGTTGTGCGAAAAGGCTAGCTGCGCCGTGTGGTCGAAGCCGCTGGTCATGAAGTTGGCGTGATCAACGAACCGTGACTGGACCGTGTAGCCCAGCGCCACCGCAAGCATGAGGTCGCGGCCGCTGCCGCCCGTGTAGTCGGCGATCGTCAACGCCACACCGAAATTGTCCGCCGTGTGGCAGGTTTCGGTCTGGGCAAGGAAGTTGTCCATGAAATCGACATAACGCACGAGTGCGGTATGCCAGAACGCAGCATAGATTGGGTTTGCCTGTTCGCCGCCGATCAGCGCGCACGGGCCAGTGCCGCCGAACTCGGCGACCTGCTCGCGACAGGCCTGAATTGGACCCGCGCCAAGGGCGGCGATACAGCAGCCCAGCGAGTCCAGGATGTGGATTGGCAATTGCCTGCGCGAGTCCGCCGAGAGGTCGGTGAAGGAAGCGCGGGCGGCATACTTGGCTAGAGTTTCGACTTGAGTCATGATTTGACTGCTCCTTTTTCTGAGTGAGTTCATTTGTTT
>FSYS01002109.1_pt1 | contig 10761 bp, 8 predicted proteins | sample 1638491 | NCBI WGS metagenome assembly FSYS01 (sample SAMEA3914788, study PRJEB12502) | metagenome | biome: forest; material: soil | place: Canada | collected 2011-07-03 | depth 0.1 m | reverse complement strand
GGGTGGTGGCGCCGATGCAGTGGAGCTCGCCGCGCGCGAGCATGGGCTTGAGCATGTTGCCGGCGTCCATGGCGCCCTCGGCCTTGCCGGCGCCGACCATGGTGTGGATTTCGTCGATGAAGAGAACGATCTGGCCGGCGCTTTTGGTGACTTCCTGGAGGACGGCCTTGAGGCGTTCCTCGAATTCGCCGCGGAACTTCGCGCCGGCGATGAGCGCGGCGAGATCGAGCGCGATGATCTTCTTTTCCTTGAGGGAATCGGGGACGTCGCCGGCGACGATGCGCTGGGCGAGGCCCTCGACGATGGCGGTCTTGCCAACGCCGGGCTCGCCGATGAGGACGGGGTTGTTCTTCGTGCGGCGCGAGAGGACTTGAATCGCGCGGCGGATTTCGGTGTCGCGGCCGATGACGGGGTCGAGCTTACTTTGACGCGCGAGGGCGGTGAGATCGCGGCCGTATTTCTGGAGCGACTCGTAGGTGGCCTCGGGGTTCTGGCTGGTGACGCGCTGGTTGCCGCGGACTTCCTGCATGGCGGTGAGGAACGCGCCGCGTGTGAGGGTGAGGCTGCGGAAAATGCGCGCGATTTCGCTCTCCTTGTCCTCGCCGAACATGGCGAGCACGAGGTGCTCGACGGAAACGTATTCGTCCTTGAGCTTCTTGGCTTCGTCCTGCGCGCGGACGAGGAGTTGGTTGAGGCGGTGGGTGATGCCGGCTTGGCCGGTGGCGCCGCTGCCGCTGATTTTGGGCAGGCGCTCGAGCGCGGCCTGGGTCTTGGTCTGCGCGAGGTCGAGCGAGACTTTGAGGCGCTCGAAGAGGCGCGGAACGAGGCCGCCCTGCTGCGTGATGAGCGCGTAGAAGAGGTGCTCGACGTCGACGGCCTGGTTGCCGAGGCGGACGGCTTCCTCCTGCGATGCGGCGATGGCGGCGCTGGCCTGTTCGGTAAATTTATTTAAATCCATGCCACTAAAGTAGCAGGGGTCGCGCAGCGTTCAAATCGCGAGTGCGCCAGGCTATTTCGCCGTGGGCGCGGAGGGCTGGAGGTACTTGGCGAAGAAGTCGAGCTGGGTTTGGTTGATGACCTGCCAACCGGGATCGATTTTAGTGCCGGGGAGTGGGGCGAGGCCGTGGACGCCGTTGTGGATGACGAGGAGTTGATGGGGCACGCCGGCCTTGGTGAGCGCGGCGTCGAAGACTTGCGATTGCGCGAGGGGCACGAGCGGGTCGGCGTCGCCGTGGATGAGGAGCATGGGCGGATCGCCGGCGGCGACGTAGAAGACGGGGCTGCCGCTTTTCCAGAGGTCGGGGTTTTGCTCGCGCGGCACACCGAAGAGGCCGGTGGTGAGCCGCTTCGCCTCGTCGGTATAGATATCGGGCGTGAGGAAATCGGTCGGGCCGTAGAAATCGACCACGGCCTGCACGGCGCTGCTGACGCCGGGCGAGCCGCCGTCGCCCTCGTCGTCATTCACGTCCGCCATGGTGCCGAGACAGGTGACGAGATGGCCGCCGGCGCTTTCGCCGATGACGCCGATGCGGTTGGGATCGATGTTGAACTTGGCGGCGTTGGCGCGGAGCCAGCGCACGGCGCACTTGCAGTCCTGAATTTGCGCGGGCCACTTGGCGACGTTGTCGAGGCGGTACTCGATCGTGGCGACGAAGTAGCCGGCCTGCGCGTAGTGCTCGAGGCCGCCGTCCCAATGGTAATTACCGCCGATCCAGCCGCCGCCGTGGATGTGGATGATGGCGGGCAAGGGGCCGGTGGCGTTTTTCGGCCAGGCGATGTCGGCGTGCAGGTCGCGATCACCGCCCTTGCCGAAGATGACGTCGCGCTGGAGGACGAGGTTGTCCGGCACCGGAGGCGGTGGCGTGGGCGCCTTGGTCTGCGCGTGAAGGCTTGGCGCGGGGGCGAGAAAGGCGGCGAAGAGGCAGGCGAGGAACGCGGGGCGGAGCATGGTCATTCAATGGACAACGCTACCGAAAGTTCTGCGAGCGAAAAGCGCGCGGCGGGATTTTTGTCGTGGCGTGGACGGTTGGCCGGGAAGTTGCTGCAAGCATTTCACCCGCTTGTCATGGATGCCGAACAATTCCGAGTCAAACTGGCCGATACATTATCACTATGAGACGCACCTCCCGCCGCGATCACTCGGACGAACCAGACAACACGGGCCCGAAAGGGTCGCAGCCTAAAGGCGCCAGCAGTACCGGCCGATGGGAATTTACCTCGAGCGGGCGGCTTTTTGCAATGGGTGCGACGGAGTCCGTGCGCCGCGCGGCATATCGGGCGGCAGACGGTGAGATGAAGATCCTGCCGCTGTAGGCACAGGATCGCGCCAGCGGTTCGACTTCAGTCTTGTGTATACCAAGGGCCTCTGGTCCGATTGGCCTTCATGGACATTTCGAGGCCTTCCGGCCATGGGCAGGCACGAGGTGGCATTGCGATTCTCTTCTTACCGCTCCTCGTCGCGGTTCTCGCGGGACTTGATCATCCCGTTCGGGCAGCCGAACCGGCGCTCCTGCCTCGAATTCCTCATGTGGCCGCCATCCGGATTCTCGGGAGTACGGGAGCGGTAGTACCGGCGAACATGGAGGACCTTCGTTTGGACGATTTGGAGGATGCAGCGGGAATCCTTCGCTGGGATTGGGGCATGGAAATCCCGCCGGGTAGAAAGTTGATGATTCACTTTCATGGAGGTGATTCGGGGAGCAACCCGCCGCGGGTGGATGATTACACTTACGCCGTGATCGGTCCGCTCGTGGCCTCATTTGGCAACCGGATTTCACTCGTGAGGCAGGTCACCAACCAAAATCAAGCCGAGCAACTATCTCTTCAAATTCGCACCCGAAAATTGGGTGACCCCAATTTTTGGGCAGGCATGAATCCCACGATACAAATTGCTGCCGACCCGGCTTGGAATGGCGAACGGGGCAGCTCGGGATCGACCGAAATTCCCAGTACGATTTGGGAACAGCACTTGGGACCTCCGAATGCCCCGCGTCGGCTTTCCTTTCAACTCGATGTGGCCGTGGTTCCTGCGGTCCCGACGGATATACCGGGGCAAATTGTTGCCGTTCAAAAGTAGGGGGAGATACGCGTATAAGCGGTAAGCCGCCGGAAGGGTGGCGTTACGTTTCCGGTGGCTTCTTGTGGCTTCGCTGCGCTACGCCACCCGGACAACGAGTTGTCCGGGCCACCATGACGCGCGGGCGCGTAGTGGTAGCCGTCGATCGCCGGGCGACGGGCTCGGTTGTTATTGCGGGCCTCAACTGCGGTTGCGATTGCGTTTCGGGCTCCGCGCATGGAGTGCGCGGGCTACCCACTGAAGGCGGACGCTTTTGGAATTGCTGCGAAGCAGGGTTGGCTCGATTGTGGATCCATGATGGCTTTCTTTGCCCGACTTGGATCGGTGTCGCTGGCTTTTGGGGGGATCGTACCGCTGGCCGCGGCAGCGGATGCGTCGAGTTCGGCGCCGGCAGTGCTGGCGTACTACACATATGACAAGGGGGTGTCGGCGGCGTTGCATGCGCATGCGGCGTACATCAATCAAGTGGCGATGGACCTTTGCTCGGTGACGGACAAGGGCGTAGTTTCTGGCGCGGTGCCGCTGAATGATTTGGACTTTGCGCGGTCGAAAGGGATGGCGACTTTCGCTACGGTGTCGAACTATGCGGGCAGCGATTTCAACGCACAGGTGGCGCATTCGATTCTCACGACGCCGGCCTACACGCAGACGTTCGTCGACGGGATGCTGGTTAAGCTGAAGCTGGGGCAGTACCGGGGCATCAACATCGATTTTGAATCGCTGACGGCGTCGGACCGCGCGGCCTTCACCGCATTTGTGCAGACGGTCGCGCAAAAGATGAAGGCGGCGGGTTATCTGACGATGGTCTCGGTGCCGGCGAAGCAGGTGGACGACCCGACGAATTCGTGGGACGGCGCGTTCGACTATCAAGCGCTGGGCACGGCGGCCGATGTGCTGCAGGTGATGACCTACGACGAGAACGGGCCGTGGGACAAGCCGGGGCCGGTGGCGGGGCTGGATTGGGTGGAGCTTTGCATCAAGTTCGCGGTGTCAAAGGTCGCGCCGGGAAAGATCAACATGGGCATCCCGGCGTTTGGGTATGATTGGGATCTTGCGGACAAGGCGAAGAGCAAGCAGATCACGTGGAGTGATTTTGGGGCGAAGGTTGCCGCGACAAGGGTTATGACTGTTTGGGACGGAGCGTCCTCGTCTCCGCACTTCGCTTACACGGACAACAGCCAGCAGCATGTCGTCTGGGGCGAAGACGCGCGCAGCCTCGGCCTCAAGGTGCAGCTTGTGGACAAGTATCACCTCGCCGGGGTTTCCATCTACGCGCTGGGGATGGAGGACGAGCGGTTTTGGAAGGCGATTAGAGAGGGTGGATTTTAGAACCCGGTAGCGGGCTTATCGATGGCCGCCATGACCGCCGCCGTGGAACCCGCCACCGTGGAAACCTCCGCCACGGAAGCCTCCCCGGTAGTAGCCTCCTCCATAGAAGCCACCATAATAGGGATAGCCGCCATACCCGTAATAGTAGGGGTAACCCCCGTAATAACCGTAATACGGATAGCCGCCGTAATAAGGGTAACCACCGTAGTAAGGATAACCGCCGCCGATAAAAATACCGCCGCGGAAGCCGCCACCATGGAAACCACCGCCGCCGTGAAAACCGCCGCCATGGGCGATGGCTGGACTGGAGAGGCCTAGCGCGCCCAGGCAGGCCAGGATTATTAAGAATTTTTTCATATCATACCGTTGTTTGGAACACACCAATATCGACCCTATTGGGTGCTTTACAACTGCGCGCGGACCATACTTTGGTATGACCAAATGACTCTCAGGTCCTACCTACTCCCAAGGGGTGGCTTAAGTCGGATTGCTCCATGATTCTGCTGACTAGGGGATTATGAGTGAGAACTTCATTTCATATAAGTAACATGAAAGCTTAGCTTTTTTATAAATATATCTTATGTTCATGCAGGAATGACCGATGCTATTCTTATCCATGCCATCGCCGAGTGATTCTCAGACGCTTTCGGGGCGCCGAAATGCCCTGATGCTGGAGGCCGCGAAAGTCTTAGTGGATGAACTAGCCCTTTTGGCGGCGCAGGATTGGGAGAAGCTGCCGGAGTTGAAGAAGCAAAAGGTGGTAGCAGCGAGCCAGCTGCGGGCGTTGCGCGCGGAAATAGGGGCGGCGGATGGGGCGCCCTCCCCTGCCCTCGAGTCGCTGCTTGGGCACCTTGAGAACAAGTCGCAGGAGCAGATTCGAGCGCGGCTGAGCTTGATTGGGAACCAGATTTTGGCGTTGCAGGAGTTGAGTCTTTACCTGCGGGAGTCGCTGCATGTGACGCTGCGACTGACGTCGAGTGGTTCGCTGGCGAGTGGCGGGCGCGCGGCGTCGTAGGGCGAACCTATCGCCGATGGACTGGCAGGAGCCCGTCCCTCCAAGAATAGAAAGCGCGGCGTGGGACGCACAAGGTTGTGGCGTTATTCCCGGGAGTGAAGGGGCTTAGGGTTAAGCGCTTAGCTGGTGCTTCTGTGCAACTTTTTGGCGATTGGGGGCTTTATGCCATGTGGCTGCGATTTCCTTTCGGGCCCAGTCTGGAAAAGGACCTTTGGGCTACGGGATTTACGATGATTTGGCGCATGACGGCGATGGCACTGACGTTGAGTTGGGGGGGACTGGTGTCTCTTCCGGCTGACCCTGCCCCGGACACGGACGACGCGACGACTACAACGGCGCAGGCCATCCATGCCGCGGAACCGGAGACGGAGGTGCCGGCGACGCTGCTGACCTGGCCGGATTGCGTGCGTCTGGCGACGGAGAACAATCCAGACCTGCAGGCGGCGCGGGAGCAGGTGCTGAACAGCGACGCGGTGCACATGGGCGCGTACTCGGCGCTTTATCCGCAGATTTCCGCGACCTACAGCGATGTGCGCTCGTACGCGAGCGAGAATCTTTTTGCGCCGCACTCGTATGCGACGGCGTACAATGAACAAATCTCGCTTTCGCAACTGGTCTTCGACGGGTTCGCGACGAAGGGGAACATCGACCGCGCGAAGGCGCAACTGGACTTGGCGTTCGCGGATCTCGACGGGGAGAAGTCGACGCTAAGTTTCAACCTGAAGTCGTCGTTCGCGCAACTCGTCTACGCGGACAAGCTGATCAAGATCAGCCAGGACATCGTGGACATTCGCCGCGACGCGGCACGGCTGGTGCGGCTGTTGTACGAGGGCGGCAGTGAAGACAAGGGCGACATGGAGTTGAGCCAGGCGAATCTTTCGCAGGCGCTTTACAGTCTGGACCAGGCGGTGCGCACGCGGGATCTTTCCGCGGTCCAGCTCGGCGTTTTCATCGGCAAGGATTTGCCCGCGCCCGTGCTGGCGGAGGGTGAGCTGATGACCGATCACCTGCCGGTGATGCCGGACTTCACAAAGCTGGCGCTGGTGACGCCGTTGTACTACGAGCGGCAGGCGGAGGTGGGCGCGGCGGCGGCGGGGCTGACGGTGGCGAACAGCGGCTGGTATCCGACGATCACGGCGAATGCCGATGCGTTTCGCTCAGACGTGGCGCAGCCGCTGAAGAACAATGGCTGGTCGGTGGGCTTCGCGGTGTCGTATCCGCTGTTCCAGGGCGGCGCGACGTACTTCAATGTGAAGGCGGCGAGCTCGGCGCTGCGGCAGTCTCTGGATAATTTGCGGTCGGGCACGAATGACTCGGCGCTGACGCTGGCGCAGATGTTCAAGGGGATGGTGGACGCGGAGGACAATGTGCGCATCCAGGAGGAATTGCTGGAGGCGACGGCGCTGCGTTTCCATATTTCCTCGGCGGACTATCGCAACGGGCTGACGACCTTTGAGGATTATAACCTGATCACGGATGATTACGTGTCGCAGAAACAGAGCCTGCTTTCGGCGCAACTGAACGCGGTCGTGGCCGAGGCGGCGTGGGAAGAGGCGAAGGGACAGGGAGCGATTCCATGAAGAAACGAGCGGGACTGGACTGGCGCTGGCTGCTGGTGATTGTGCTGGCGGTGATCGGCTTCATCGGCACGGGGTGGTATGCCTATGCGTCGTACGCGGCGCGGCCGGCGTATACTTATGTGGAGGCGGTGCGCGGGCCGATGCGGGTGACGCTGCGTGAGAGCGCGCTGGTGGCACCGGAGCATCGACTGACGATCACGCCGCCGATTCCTGGCCGCATGGACACGATTCTCGTCGCCAATGGCGAGGCGGTGAAGCAGGGCCAGATTTTGGCGTGGATCAGCTCAACGAGCCGGGCCGCGCTGATGGATGCGGCGCGGGCGCAAGGCGGCAAGGAGCTGAAATACTGGGAGGATATTTTCAAGCCGGCGCCGCTGGTCGCGCCGCTGGACGGGCACATCATCTCGACGGCGGTGGTGCCGGGGCAGGTGGTGATTACGGCGCAGACAGTGTTCACGATGTCGGACCATTTGATCGTGCAGGCGTTCCTGGACGAGACGGACCTCGCGCAGGCGTGGCTGGGGCAGAGCGTGGACATCACATTCGATAGCTTTCCGGATGCGCACCTGACCGGGAAGGTGCACGAGATCGCGTTCGACGCGGTGACGGTGAACAACGTGACGACGTACCAGGTGAATATCTATTTGGATAACACGCCGGCCTACGTGCGCAGTGGTGTCTCGGCGAATGTTTTCCTGCTGATTTCGGACCGCAAGGACGTGCTGAAGATCCCGACGGATGCGATCAGTCCCGAGGGCACGGTGCTGGTGGCGCAGGGCGCGGGAGAGCCGCTGGAGGAGCGCAAGATTGATGTGGGGCAGACCGATGGCGAATGGACGGAAGTAAAATCCGGCCTCGTCGAGGGCGACTGGTTGGCGCGGCGCGTGTTTGATCTCAAGAAGGCGGAGAGCGGCGGGTTCTCGTTCACTGCGGGAATGAACAATACGCATCGTCACTAAACTTGTATGTGCGCCCAGATTTCCATTTCTCCTGAACGGCCGGCGGCGAGTCCCGCGAAGGGCCGGCCGGGGCCGCGCGCGATGATCACGCTGGAGAACGTGACGAAGACGTACCAGATGGGCGAGACGACGGTGCGGGCGCTGCGCGGGATATCGCTGGAGATCAAGGAGGGCGAGTTCGTGTCGCTGATCGGCGCGTCGGGCTCAGGCAAGTCGACGCTGCTGCACATGATCGGGCTGCTGGACCGGCCGGACACGGGCGTGCTGCGCATCGCGGGGCAGGACACGGCGCTGATGGATGACGAGGAGGTTGCGGGGCTGCGCTCGGAGACGATCGGTTTTGTTTTCCAGCAGTTCCATTTGCTCAAGCGCATGACCGCGTTCGACAACGTGGAGCTGCCGCTGATTTACGCGAAGGGCGATGCGTCCTCGGCGAGCCCGGCCGGGTTGCTCGAGCGCGTGGGGCTGGGTAACCGCAGTCACCACAAGCCGAACGAACTTTCCGGCGGACAGCAGCAGCGCGTGGCCATCGCGCGAGCGCTGGTGCGCCGGCCGCGCATGGTGCTGGCCGATGAGCCGACGGGCAACCTCGATTCCAAGAGCGGCGCGGAGATCATGGCGCTGTTGCGCGAACTGCACGCAGAGGGCCTGACCATCGTGCTGGTGACGCACGAGCCGTCGATCGCCGCAGCGGCGGACCGGACGATTCGCGTGCATGACGGGCAGGTCGTCGAGGACGTGCGCAAACCGCATGTCGCACTGGAGCCTGATGCTGTTCCGATTACGGGCGCACCGGCGCTGGAGCTGACCCAGAGCGTGCAACTCGACTTGCTGATGCTGAATTTCCAGCAGGCGGCGCGCGGGCTTTGGGCGAACAAGCTGCGCACGTGCCTTTCCGCGCTGGGCATCATCATCGGCGTCGGCGCAGTGATCGTCATGCTGGCGCTCGGTGCGGCGGCGCAGGAGTCGGTCGACAAGCAGATCGCGAACCTCGGCTCGAACCGGCTCGTGATCACGCCGAACCCGCAGAACATCGGCGGCGTGAAGCAGGCGCACGGCACAGTGAGCCGCCTGACCGTGCTGGAGGCGACGGGCATCGACGGGCGCGTGCCGACGATCGGGGCAGTGTCGGGCGAGGTGCGCGGCACCGTGCAGGCGGTCTACGGCCATAACAACGTGGCGACGAATTTGCAGGGCTCGATGCCGGGCTACCAGGACATCTACTTCGCGCAGCCGGCCTACGGGCGCTTTTTCACGATGGAGGAATGCACGTCTCGCGCACGGGTGGCGGTGCTCGGCACGACGGTATGGACCGGGCTCTTCGGCACGGCGAACCCGATCGGCGAGTGGATCGAGATCAACCACATTCCATTCAAGGTCATCGGCGTGCTGCCGGCGAAGGGCTCGGACCCAAGCGGCAACGACAACGACGACCAGATCATCGTGCCACTGGAGACGGCGATGTACCGCGTGCTGGGCAAAAAGTACGTCGACTGGATCGACACGAGCGCGACGAGTTCGCAGGTGGTCGATACGAGCGTGGACAAGCTGCAGGACCTGACGACCGCGTGGCCGCACATTCCCGGGATTATCACCTCGAGCTACAGCTACCGCGTGTTCAACATGACGGCGGTGGCGAATGCGCTGAGCTCGGTGACGATGACGCTGTCGATCATGCTGGCGAGTGTGGCGGCGATCTCGCTCGTGGTCGGCGGCATCGGCATCATGAACATCATGCTCGTGTCGGTGACGGAGCGCACACGCGAGATCGGCCTGCGCAAGGCTCTGGGGGCGCGCAAACGCGATATCCAGACACAGTTCCTGATCGAGTCGGTGACGCTCTGCTTGAGCGGCGGGATCCTCGGCATTGCCGTAGGCTGGATGGTCACGCTGATCGTCGGTTATTTCCAGGGCGCATGGATGAGCCCGACGTTCATTTCCATCGCGCTGTCGTGCGGTTTCTCGGTCGCGGTCGGCGTCGGCTTCGGCTACTGGCCCGCGGTGCTGGCGTCGCGGCTGGATCCGATTGAAGCGTTGCGGTACGAGTAATTAAAACGCCAGCTTCACGCCGGCGAAGAAGCCGCGGCGGGAGCCCCACTGCGGCGCGCCAACGCCGACACCGGTGCCGTCGCGGATTTCGTAGGACTCGTCGAGGACGTTGACGACGTCGAGTCGCACGGTGACGTCGGTGAAGCTGGGCACGCGGAAGAGGTGCGAGACGCCGAGGTTGAGCGGGTAGTACGCGGGCAGGCTGGCGCCGTTGGGCGCGTTGTCGGAGTCGGCGCGCAGGCCGCTTTGGTAGAGGATGTCGGCGTAGAGCATGGTGTCCCAGAGCGAATAGGATGCGCCGAACGAACCGGTGTAGGTCTGGTTGTGGTCGAGGTAGATGTAGTGGTTGTTGATGTAGGCAAGATCGGCGGCGCTGAATTCGTACTGATTCGAGATGATGTCGGTGCCGAGCGCCTCGCTGACGGCGAAGTTGGCGTAGGCGTTGAAGCTGTCCTTCGGGTCGACGAGGCCCTTGAGCTGGCAATCGCCGGTGAACTCGATGCCGTCGACCTGGCCCTTCGCGTAGTTGAACGGCTGGAGGATCACCGCCGTGCCGAACTGGCCGTCGTCGATCTGGTTTTGCGCCTGCTTATAATAAGCGTCAATGCCGGTGGAGAGCGTACCCGCGCCGACGTTGTTCCATTGATGCGTGACGCCGATGTCGAAGTAGTCAGAGCGCTCCGCCTTCACGGAATCTTCCTGCAGCACTTCCGGCTCGTTGGTCGTGCCGACGAATTTCTGGAGATCGACGGG
>FSYS01003012.1_pt1 | contig 10766 bp, 9 predicted proteins | sample 1638491 | NCBI WGS metagenome assembly FSYS01 (sample SAMEA3914788, study PRJEB12502) | metagenome | biome: forest; material: soil | place: Canada | collected 2011-07-03 | depth 0.1 m | reverse complement strand
TAAGTGTGACTGGTCCTCCCATGCCGCCAGACATTAAATCCGCCGATATGGAAAAGACGGTCACATCGAAACCAGAGGTCATCGCGTTTTTGAAGCGCTCGCTTGATGCAGTCAAGATCGCTCGCGCTCAGCTAAAGCCGGGCGACCTTGAGCGCAAGGTCAAGATTGAGGGCAAAGATGCCACGGTGGATGGCATGTACCTGCGCATCATCATTCACGACAATGAACATATGGGACAACTGGTTGCCTATGCGCGCATGAACGGGATTGTGCCGCCGTGGTCGAAGGCTGGTTCCTGAATCACAGGGCAGGCGTCAGGGCTGGCGTTTCAGTAGAACCACGGTTCCCAGAAAGATGCCTGACGCGGCGACGGCCATCAGGATAATCGCGTGGCGATAGGCTCGACGGGTAGCGGGTGGAGTGGCGGCGGTGTTGTCGCGGCACTCGGTACAGCCTTGCGCGTGTGCGGGAGGCGGCCAGGCGAAGGGTGCGATGGCAAGAAGCAGGGCGACGAGGACGATCTTCCAGGGGGCGAACGGTCTCATTGGAAGAAGGCCAGCAGGCCGAAGAGGAAGAGCCAGAGGAGGCCCATGGCGTGCCAGTACCAGGCGACGCAGTCGACCAGAATCTGCCGGGATTCCAGGTTGCGCGAGACGTAGAGTCCTGTAAACGCGGCGAGCAGCGCGGCGATGCCGAGGAATAGGTGGAAGGCGTGGACGCCGGTGATCAGATAGAAGAAGTGGCTGCTCTGATTGCTTCCGAAGTCAACGTGCTGCACGGCTAGCTGACGCCAGGCGATCCACTGGCCTTCGAGGAAGAGCACGCCGAGCAGGACCGTCGCCGAGAGCCAGGGCAGGGTGCGACGGGTGATGGGTTTGCCGAGGCCGAGCCACTCGTCCATCACATCGTTTTCGTGGAACATCTGGCGGCGGGCGATCTCCATGGTGACGGCGCTGAGCAGCAGGACTGCCGTGTTGAGCCAGAGGATGGGTGGGATCGCGGTGGGGAGCCACTCGTTTACGTAGTGGTTGTAGGCGTCGAAGTGCCCGGCGGACTGGTTGACGAAAAAAGTACTGACGATGGCGATGAAGAACATCAGATCGCTGGCCAGGGCGAAGAAGATTCCCATGCGGTAGCGACGCAGGCGCTCGTTGGGACCGCGACGGCCTCGGGCACGGTCGCCCCAGTTGTCATTGTCGCCGCCGCCGCCGGTACGCTTGTCGGTTGGCGGACGCCGACCGGAGCCGTTGTCGTGATCTTCGACCCGGCGTTTGCGATCCTGTTCGGTCTTGTTGGGCGTAATGATAGCTGGCATAAGGTTGGCCCTTTAGCGCATGCGTTGAGGACAGCTTACTCCCGTTTTGCGTCTTTTGTTTCTTTTGCGGCTACGGTTGCCTTGGGTATCCATTGCGGTAGAAAAGTTTCGGCTGCATCTTTGACGTAGCAGCACGGGCTGCGGTGGACGGTAATCTGCTCGATCTGGCTATCGGATGCAGAAACAGGAGCGAGAGTATTCAAAGGATTCTGATGATTCAACGAGGACAGAAGGTTCGAAGGATTCAAAGCAGGGTGCCATTCGAGTGTGGTCGCTTGCCACGGGTTTGGGGGAGCAATTGCTCCGTAGCGCAGGCTGTGGACGAGATTGAAGAGGAAAACGAGCTGGGCGGTGGCAAGAAAGATGGCCGCATAGGTGATGAAGTGATTGAGCGGCAACGTTTGGGCGAGGAGCACTCCGGCGGGGCTGAGAGCACCGTTCGCTCCCGGAATGCCGGTGAGTTGGGCGTACTGGCGCGGTTCGCCGGCCAGGCCGGTGAGGTGCATGGGGAGGAAGACCGCATAGGCTCCGATGAGGGTCGCCCAGAAGTGGAGGTGGCCGAGCGGCTCCGACATCAGGCGCGCAGGCTTGCCGAGTGAGGCGGTGATGAGCGGAAACCAGTAGTAGGTGCCTGCGTAGAGACCGAAGATGCCCGCCATCGCCATGATGAGGTGGAAGTGGGCGACGACGAAGAAGGTGTTGTTGAGATACTCGTCGAGAATGGGCTGGGCGAGGATCGGCCCGGTGAGGCCGCCGGCGATGAAGAGGCTGACGAAGCCGAGAGAGAAGAGCATCGCGGCGGTGTAGGTTGGCCGCGAGCGCCATACCGTAGCCAGCCAGCTTAGGACTTTCGCGGAGGCGGGCAGCGCGATGGCGATCGTCGAGATGGAGAATGCTGTGGTGGCGAAGGGGTTCAGGCCGGAGACGAACATGTGGTGTCCCCAGACGAGGATGCCGAGTAGACCGATGAGCAGGGTGGTCGCAATCATGGTGCGGTAGGCGAAGACTTTTCTGTGGGAGAAGTTTGCCAGCAGCATCGACGTCAGGCCCATGCCGGGGAGGATGGCGATGTAAACCTCGGGATGTCCGAAGAACCAGAAGAGATGGAGCCAGAGAAGTGGGCTGCCGCCGCCGCCTTTGTGCAGGACGCCGTTGACGAGGTTGCCGGCAGGGAGGAAAAAGCTGGTGCCGGCGTGGCGGTCGCAGAAGAGGAGCAGAATTGCAGCGAGCAGAACTGAGAAGGCCAGGATGCTCAGGAGCGCGGCGGTGAACCAGCCCCAGACGGTGAGGGGTAGGCGGTCCCACGTCATGCCTTGGCAGCGATGGCGGATGATTGTGGTGAGGGTGTTGATGGAGCTTGCTGTGGAGGCGATGGCGAACAGGGCGATGCTGGCCAGCCAGAGGTCCATGCCCAGAGCCTGGCCGGGGCCCGCGCTAGCGACTGCGCTGAGAGGAGGATAGGCCGTCCAGCCGGTGATGGCCGCGCCGCCGGGGACGAAGCTGGAGCTGAGGAGCGTGAGCAGCGCCACTGCCGTTAGCCAGAAGCTCGCCGCGTTAAGCATCGGGAAAGCCATGTGGCGGGCGCCGATCTGCGAGGGCAGGATTAGGTTGCCGAAGCCGGCTTGCGGCGCCGTGGTGAGGACGAAGAAGAGCATGATGGTGCCGTGGATCGTGACCAGCGCGAGGTACTCTTCGGGGAGAATTGGACCGTGAAGCGGGAGCGGCCAGTCAGGCCAGACGAGATGGATTCGCATCAGCAGCGAAAGGATTGTGCCGATGACTACGGCGATGAGTGCGAGGCTGAGGTACTGAATGCCGATGATGCGGTGGTCGGTGGAGAAGAGCCGAAACCGGCGTTTCGGGAGCAGGGGATTGATCGGTGCGGCAGCGGTCGATGAATTTGGGTGCTGCGGGTTGGTTGGGTTTGGCGTCATGGCTGGGGCGCTTTCTGCTGGTGAGAGATCAGCCATGTATTGAATTGCTCGGGAGTGACGATGCGCAGGGTTGCGTTCATGCGGTAGTGGCCGAGGCCGCAGAGTTGCGTGCAGAGGATCGCATAGGTGCCCGGGATGGTCGGGGTGAAGTGGAGATGGATGGTCTGGCCGGGGACGGCATTTTGCTTGAGGCGCATCTCGGGGATGGAGAAGCCGTGGATGACGTCCTGCGCTTTGAGGCGGAGGTCGACCTCGCGGTTGGCGGGTAAGACGAGTTCGGAGGTGACCTCGTCGTCGGCGGAGTGGAGATCGGTGGGGTCGAGCCCGAGAGGATTGCCTTCGCCGGGGGCTACGAGCTGCGGCCGCGTGATGCCGAAGGTGGCGTCGGGCCCGGGGTAGCGGAAGTACCAGACGAACTGCACGCCAGTGACTTCGACCTGGAGTGCTGCGGGATCGGCTCCGGTGTAGCGGGTAGCGGCCCAGAGGCGCTCGGCCTGGAGTGTGAGTGCGGCGAAGAGCAGGGCGAGCGCGGCAAGGGGAATATATTCGATGCGCCAGATGTGGGTGGGCTCGGGACGGCGGCGTGCGATGAGGCCGATGAGGAGGATCACGTGCGCGAGCGCGAGCAGGGCAAGGGCGATCCAGAGATTGAGCAGGAGATGATGGTCGAGCGCGGGTCCGTGAGCGCTGGCGTCGATGGGCAACAGCGATGCCACCGCGATGGAGATAAGGCTCACATCCAAAGGATATCGCGTCGCGACGAAGAAGATTGAAACGGTGCGCGGGTGTGCGCTCTACTCCGCTGTGCCCTGGTGGAAGATCATCTGCCATCTACCCTGACGCAACACCCACAGCGAACTTCGATTGGCGTGGACGGGGATGCCTAGAGCGACGGTCCTTATCGAGCGGTAGGTAACCAGCGCGACGTTGGGTGCGAGAGCTTCGCATTGAAAGCTGTCCAGAGTGATGGTGAGGGGTGATTCGGCGGAGAGTTCGGCGAGGATTTCGGACTTGGTGAAGATGCGGCCTGAGCTTCCGAACTCGCGAAACTCTTCTGCGAGATACGCCGATGTTCTTTCGGGATTTCCGCGGACCTCAGGACGAAAGAGGTCCTCTTCCATTCGTCTGAGATGAGCGGCGAGTTGTGCCTGGTCAGTCAAGCAGGGAGTATAGCGTGTTCCGTCGATGCCTGAGCGTTGCGCGATGGGCTAAGGCACCAAGCGTTGCGACTAGAAGGGAACCGCGCAGTGAGGAAGAAGGCGTGGTTGTCGGGGTGGTAGTGACTGATGCATTGAAACATTTGCTGCGCATGTTGATGTGATGAAGCCGACTGTCAGGCATCCGACATGGGGCTATACTTAGGGCGTTATTCAGGAGGCGACTATGGCGGACGTCGATGTTTTGTTGAAGCCACGCGAGGCTGCGGCGACGCTCGGTGTAAGCTACGCGACGGTGAAGCAGTGGATTCTGGCAGGGACGCTGAAGACCGTCAAGACGCCGGGCGGACACCATCGCGTGCGCCAGAGCGCGCTGACACCGATGATGAAGTCAGCGCCGAAGAAAGCGACGACGGCTTCGCGCGAACGATTTCGCCAGGTGAGTGGACGGAATCAACTGGTCGGTCAGATCGTCGAAGTGAAGTTTAGCGGTCTGCTGGCGAAGGTGGTGCTCTCGATCGGAGACCAGCGAATTACTTCGATCATTACGGCCGACGCGGCGCGCGAGATGCAATTGCGCAAAGGCCAGACGGCGGGCGCGTTGATGAAATCGACCGAAGTGATGATCGTCCGGGTATAGCGCGGCCACGCGTGGGCGATCTACGCCGCCGCAGTTGCGTTTTTGCGGATGAGATCGAGAAAGAGCTGGTGGACGCGGGTGTCGCCGCTGAGTTCAGGGTGAAAGGTGGCGGCGAGCAGATGGCCTTCGCGGACCAGCACAGGAAAGCTGTCGCGTGTGGCGAGGACTTCCACCGCAGGGCCGGCGCGGGTAATGCGGGGCGCGCGGATGAAGACCATTTCGAGTGGGCCGCCGGGCAGCTCCGTGGGCGCGGTGACGATGGCCGAGTCGATCTGGCGGCCGTACGCGTTGCGCTCTACTGTGATGTCCATCGCGGCGAGTGACGCTTGCGCGGGATGCTGCACCTCCTTCGCGAGCAGGATAGCGCCGGCGCAGGTGCCGAAGGTCGGAGTCCGCTGGACGAAGCTGGTGAGGACGCCGAGAAACTTATTACGCTCAAGGAATTTAAGCATGGTGGTGGACTCGCCCCCGGGAATGATGAGGCCGTCGATCTTTGTGGGGGCTACCAGATCTTCGGGCGTGCGGACTAGCCGGGTGACGACGCCGAGAGATTGCAGGGTTTTGGCGTGAGCCTCATACGCTCCCTGGAGCGCCAGAACGCCGATGGTTAGGCCGGATTGTGTTAGCGGGTGATTCATCGCAGTTTCTCTAAGTATAGAGGAGTGGTACCGCTGTTTTCATTGCGCGGAGACACGCGCAGCCTCGCTGTGAAGCTGTGCAATGAGAATGCGGGTTCAAGCGATCATGCGGGCGTGCGCGACACCCGGCTAGGGTTTGGCCGCTGCATCCAGAAGTTCCTGCAACGGTGGCAGGATGACGAAATCGGTTAGCTCAGAGTGGTCCGCTGCCGCCTTGAGGAGCGTCGTCTGGTCTTCAATCCATTCGCCGCCGGGAGCTGTATGCGAATCGATCGAGTCGAGGCAGCGATTGCCGAGCGCGCCCAACTGCCGTAGCTGCGTGCGGCGAAGAGAGAGCTCGTTCAGCTTGGGATGTTGAACAGCGAGCCTGTCCAGTGTCGGTCCGGAGTCGATCCATGATTGAAAAAGATTCTGAAGCTCCTGATGCGCTGCAGTGTGCTCCGCCGGCGAATTGCTGCGCAGGTACCGCTCAACGAGCAGGCGAAAATCTTCGCGCGCAGGCGGATCGGGCCGCGCGTAATCGACTGCATTGCCCATCGGGGTAAGCTGCGAGGTCTTCTGCTGGTCGTAGCGATCGCCGAACGAAACAGGGGAGAGCGCCGACACCAGCACTGCGAGCTGCGCACCGCCTTCTTCGCTACCTGCGAGCTGCCGCAGCCCCGACTCCGGCCCCGAGATGTGCGTCAGCCCAAGCCCATCCAGCCGAATCGATTCGACCGCGAGACGGCGATACATATCGTGAACATCTCGTGTCTCGCGCGGCGACCAGAAGCGTTCCGCAAGCGCGGCGGTGCGCGGCCATATCCGCGAGTCGACGGTCTGTGCCGTGATCTGTTCTGCCCACATGCACACCTCGCCGCCGAGGATAAGTTTCTGCTGGTCGGCGGTAAGGTTCGAGCCATCGGGAATCGGATCGTCGAGATACATCCGTTCCGCGGTCTTCATGCCGTCAAGATAATAAGGCGCGGAGAGAATGCCGCGGTTGCCCTGCTTCGTTGCTACGCCGAGCGACTCGACGCCGCGCCAGCTCTGGATAATCGCGTCCTTCGGCGTGTCTGGGGCGAGAATCTCGTCCCAGCCGACCATCTGCTTATGGTGCTGCTTGACCAGCGCAAGAATTCGCGTGCTGAAGTAAGTCTGCAGGTCCTGGGTTGACTGCATCTTGTGCGCCTTCATAAAGTCCACGATGCGCGGATTGGCCTTCCAGTCGGCACCGTTGCTCTCGTCTCCTCCCATGTGCATGTACTCGTCAGGAAAGAGGCCGGCCATCTCGCCGATGAAAGCGTCGAGAAACTTGTAGGTGCTCTCCTTGGTCGGATCGAGCGCGCCGTCCCATACGCCGAAGGTACGTGCGATTGCGTAGGGACGCGGCACGCTTGCAAGCTCCGGCTCGCCCACCAGCCAGCTCGTCACGTGGCCGGGAACGTCGAATTCGGGCACAACGCGAATGCCGCGAGCACTCGCATAGGCGACCACTGCGCGTACTTGTTCCTGCGTATAAAAGTGCCCATCGGAGCCCATGGCCGTGAGCTTGGGGAACACCTTGCTCTCGATGCGAAAGCCCTGATCGTCCGTAAGGTGCCAATGGAAGACGTTGAGCTTCACTGCGGCCATGCCGTCGAGCGTGCGATAGATCACTGGCAGCGGCATGAAATGGCGGCCCACGTCGATCATCAGACCGCGCCACGGAAAGCGTGGCGAGTCGTTGATCTGCACCGCGGGAATCACGTAGCGGCCATCTTCAACTGCAACCAGTTGCTGCAACGTCTGAAGGCCATGCAGCGCTCCAAAGACGTTCGCAGCTTGCAGAACGATCTTGTCAGCCTCCGAAGTTCCCGCCGATGTGATTGTGTAACTCTCGTCGGTCTCGAGCGTAGGGCGCGTGCCGGTAGTGTCGCGCACCTGGATTGTCAAAGTAGCGTTCGGAGACTCCAGATCCTTGCCTAATTGCACGCCTGTGTACGTCTCCAGCGCATCGAGCGTGCGGCGCGTGGCTTCTTCGAGGATGGGGTTATGCGCGCCGTTGAGCGAAACCGTGAAGCTCGTGGTGAAGGGAATCGAGCCGCTGGCAGCGGTCATCTGCGATGGCTTCGGCATCAGCGTGTTTGGCGCGGTCGGCGGCTGGGCATCGACAAACGGAGAAGCAAAAAGGCAGAGTGTAACAAGGCTGACACCCTGGATGCAGGCACGACGCACGATCGGCGAACAGTTCATTCTTACTCCTCGTGAAACTTTGATTGACGTTCTTTCCAGACCGGCTGCGGCCTAGACGATGACCACCCGAACCTGTTTTTTCTGGAGAGCTTCGACCAGTTTGGGATCGACGCTATCGTCCGTAATGATCGTATGCAGCTCCCTCGTGCCGCAGACCTTGACCGAGGTGAACATCCCGAGTTTGCTGGCATCCGCCACCGCAATTACCTGCTTGGCATGCTTCACCATCTCGCCGAGAATCAGCGCCTCGTCGGACTCGATCACCGATAGACCGTGCTCGGGATGAATGCCGCACGCACCCATAAACACCTTGTCGAAGAAGAGCCGCTGCAGCGAATCGAACGCCGTCGCGCCCACCATGGAAAACGCCCCGGGCCACCGGATCGACCCTCCCGTTAGCGTCACACGCGCATTCGGAAGACTGGAAAACTCCATCCCGATATTCACCGCGTTGGTCACGATATGGATTCCCTCGCGATGCCGCAGACTGCGCGCTACCTGGGTTGTCGTCGTGCCGGGCGAGAGCGCAATCGTATCGCCCTCGTTCACCATCTCCGCCGCCGCAATCGCGATGCGCCGCTTCTCATCCGCAAAGCGTTCTTCGCGCAGAGGAAATGCCGCGTCAAATCGAAACGGCTCGTAGGTCATCTTCCCGGCCAGCTCCACGCTGCCGTGCGTGCGGTTCACTAGTCCGCGTTCCGCAAGCTTGATCAGGTCGCGCCGAACGCTCGCCGGCGAAGCGTCGATGGTGGCCGCAAGGTCCTCAACGCAGCTTTGTCCTTTTTGCAGTAGAAGATGGAGGATTTGATTCGCGCGATCCTGGGTTTTGGGGGCCATGTCCTGTCCATTCTAATGAAAGGAAAATTCCGCGATTAACTCGTTCCCAAGCAAGAACTGTACCTCATTTTGAAAATATTGACCTCTTTTCTTCAAAATTGTGAAAACTCTTGTTGACAAACCCTCCCGCGCATTTCTATGCTCTACCCATAATTTGATTCCCCTTTACCGCGGCAAGCGGACGTCCGGGCAGAAATGAAGCGAGCCCTCTTTCCGCCGCGGGATCTTTCGATCTCCCATACACCCCTGGAGTTTTCCAATGAAAACAGTACGAAACATGAAGCTTCTCAAGCGTCTCTCCGGGATTGTGATTGCCATCGCGGCACTCTTGTGTGCACCGGCCATGCACGCGCAGACCGTCACCGGCGCTGTGACGGGAATCATTACCGACCCGAGCGGCGCCGTGGTACCGGCCGCGAAGGTAGTCGCGCACAACATGGATACCGGCGTGGACTCGACGGCGACCACCAACAATGCAGGTTCTTACAACATCAAGTTCCTGCCGATCGGGCGTTATCAGGTCAGCGTGGAAGCAACTGGGTTTGGCAAGGAGACCGTTCCGCCGTTCACTCTTGAGATCCTTCAGACCGCCACGTTCAACATACGAATGAAGGTTGGCGGCGCAGACCAAACAGTCAACGTCTCTGAAGCGGCCCCCATTCTTAACACCAACGACGCCACCTTAGGCGAAACGATAACGGCGAATACGATTCAGAACTTCCCCTTGAATGGTCTCGACTTCTCAGCTTTGACGCTTTACGTTCCCGGCGCGGTAAGCACAGTGGGCACATCGGGTACGACGAGCATCGAGCGCAGTACGCAGTACACGGACTCGATAAACCTGAACGGCAACCGCGCTCAGGCGAACAACTACACACTCGACGGGATCGACCTGAATGAAACGTTCAATAACCTGATCGCGTACAGCCCCGCTCCCGAGTCTCTGCAGGAGATCAGGGTATTGACGGCCAACTCCCCGGCAGACTACGGCAATGTCAACGGTGCCGGCGTAGTCAGCGTCCTCAAGAGCGGAACTAACAGCTTCCACGGCTCAGCCTATGGCTACCTTCAGGACTACAGACTTAATGCAAACTCCTGGACCAACAATCATGCCACTCCGATCATCCCGATCAATCCCTTCTCCCAGGCTCAGTTCGGAGGTACCTTTGGCGGTCCAATCAAGCGCGACAAACTGTTCTTCTTCGTCGACTATCTGGGTTCACGTTTCCACCAGGGAGGAACCTCTCAGGCGAGCGTCTTTACCCAGGCCATGCGTAACGGAGATTTCTCGGCGCTTCTCGCCGGCTCCAACCCGATTCAACTCTATGATCCGTTGAACGGCTTCGCTCCGTATGTCGGGAATAAAGGGGTTCCAATCAACAACCCTGTTGCGGCCTATATCTTCGCTCATCCAAGCTTGTACCCATTGCCGAACGCGACCCCAACGGACGGGCTCGCGGCAAACGATCTGCAAGGTCCACAGCGAAACTTCAAAGCCAACAACCAGGGTGATGTCAAGATTGACTACACGCTGAACGCTTCGGACAAATTCAGCGCGTTCTACTCGAAATCAACTGCCTACGATGGAACTACCTCGGTTCTGCCTATCTCGTTTTCAAACGGAAGCACATTCCCGTCGCAGCTTGGCGGCCTCAACTGGGTCCACATCTTTTCGCCGTCGATCGTCAACTCCGCGCGCATCGGTTTCACACGTGTTAATTGGACAGAGGGACTGCCGCTCGATGGAACCGGCCAGTTTGGCAACAATGGCGATGCCGTTGTCGGAATCACCTTTCCCAACCAGGGCTTCCAGGGCTTTACCGCACAAAACCTCCAAAACAGCAGCTTGAGCTCCCTTGGCAACCAGGCGTCGAACAATGGCAGCCTGACAGATAACACCTACAGCTACATCGATAACGTGACCTGGCAACATGGCAAAAGCACGCTAAGCATGGGAGTGCAGGCGCTTCGCTACCAGAACAACTATCCGACCAGCAACAATAGTGGTTTCCTTGGAAACTTGAACTATAG
>FSYS01003056.1_pt1 | contig 10880 bp, 9 predicted proteins | sample 1638491 | NCBI WGS metagenome assembly FSYS01 (sample SAMEA3914788, study PRJEB12502) | metagenome | biome: forest; material: soil | place: Canada | collected 2011-07-03 | depth 0.1 m | reverse complement strand
GGCCACCGACTGGCTCAATCTCCCCGATGGCCGCGTGCGCGAGACCAACACCATGCCGCAGTGGGCCGGCTCGTGCTGGTACTACCTGCGCTATCTCGATCCGAAGAATCCCGACGCGCCGGTCGATCCCGAAGTCGAGAAATACTGGATGGGCGGCAAGGGCGTCGACCTCTACGTCGGCGGGGCGGAGCACGCCGTGCTGCATCTGCTCTACGCGCGCTTCTGGCACAAGGTGCTCTTCGATATCGGCGTCGTCTCCACCCCCGAGCCGTTTCACAAGCTCGTCAACCAGGGCATCATCCTCGGCGAAGACGGCCAGAAAATGTCCAAGTCGCGCGGCAACATCATCAACCCCGACGTGGTCGTTGAGGAATACGGCGGCGATTCGCTGCGCCTCTTCGAGATGTTCATGGGCCCGCTGGAGCAGATGAAGCCGTGGTCGACCAAGGGCGTCGAGGGCGTCTACCGCTTCCTCGGCCGCGTCTGGCGCCTTGTCATGGAGGAAGACCAGGAAGGCGCGTGGCATTTTGCCCCGGCGAAAGTGACCGATGCCGCGCCCTCGAACGAAATCCTGCGCAGCCTCCACGCCGCGATCCAGAAAGTCACCGACGACATCGAACGCCTTCAGTTCAACACCGCCATCTCCGCGCTCATGGTCCTGGTCAACGACCTGACCAAGGAACCCGTGCGCTCGCGCCCGGTGATCAAGACGCTGATCTTGCTGCTCGCACCTTTCGCGCCCCACATGGCCGAGGAATTGTGGAAGCAAATGGGCGCCGACAAATCGCTCACCTACGAGCCCTGGCCCTCCGCCGATTCGCAATACCTCGTGCAGACCGAAACCGAGTACCCGATGCAGGTCAACGGCAAGCTGCGCGGCACCTTCAAGGTCCCCGCCGGCTCTGAGAAAGACGCCGTCGAGGCCGCTGCGAAAGCGCTTCCCGCCTTCGCCGAATGGTCCGCTGGCAAGACGATCAAGAAAGTCATCTTCGTCCCGAACAAGCTGATTAACTTTGTCGTAGGGTAGCCCTATTTGTAGACGGACGGGTTCCTGCCCGTCCGTCGGCGGGTCGGAAATTGAAGCGTTACGGACGGGCGGAGCCCGTCCCTCCAGGAGTCGTGGTCGCAATTTGCCGCTTTGAGCGTTTATAGGCTTGTTGTCTTAGTCGATTTCTGCTTTCTTAACGCCTGAAGCGGAGTCACTTGGCGCGGCGAATGCGCCTGGAGCTTTGACTCGGCACGGTTTAAGCGCGATCTTGGCACTATGAAATCCCTTCTCTCTCTGTTTGTGGCAGTGGGGCTCACTTTTGGCGTGGCTGCCGCGCAGGACCTGAGCGGTAACGCCAACAATTCTGTCGCGGGCATCCGTCCCGGCACCGACATCAGCGGCTTCAAGGCGCCGTCGACGTTGAACCAGACGACAAACGAATCGTCGAAGTTCCCCAACGTGCATCCGAACCTCGCCCCGCGAGTCGGTGGCGTGGTCTATGATGGCACCACGAAGTATGGTGCGGAGCTGATCAATCCCGCCGCGTCTCCCGGCTACGGCTACGGCGAGAAATATCTCACCGCGCCGAGCAGCACCTACGATCTCCAGCATGAATCCGGTCCCGCCGCGCATCGCGACGCCGGAGGCATCAAGGTCTTCTCCATCGAATTCTGATCGCGCCTTCAGGCCTGATCGCAGAACGAGCCGCCATGCAGATGGCGGCTCGTTTTTTGCAAGGCGGATGGGCATGGGCGACAGCCTCGGCCTTATATGAAAGAATATCAGCAGCCGGGCAAATATTTGCTTGCACCTGCGGCCAGCTAAGGCAGGATGTTCGACTCTCAAATTTACAGGAGCTATTTATGTTTGCCGTTATTCGTTCAGGGTCCAAGCAGTACAAGGTGCAGGAGGGTGATACCCTCGATATCGAGTTGGTCGAATTCCCCAAGGAGGGTGAAAAGAAGATCACCGTCTCTGACGTGTTGCTCGTCGGCAACGGCGACAAGATTTCGGTCGGCAACCCGCTCCTCAGCGGCGCCACCGTCGGTCTCGAGCTCGTTGACGAGATCAAGGGCAAGAAGGTCATCGCCTACAAGTATCGCCGCCGCGAGGGTTACCATCGTACGGTCGGCCATCGGCAGCAACTCAGCCGCGTGAAGGTCACCGGCATCAAGATCTAACTGGAGAACAATCATGGCGCATAAAAAAGGTCAAGGCAGCGTACGCAACGGACGCGATAGCGTCAGCAAGCGCCTCGGCGTGAAAAAATACGGCAGCGAAGAAGTCATTGCCGGCAACATCCTGGTCCGCCAGCGCGGCACCCGCTTCCGTCCCGGCGCGAATGTCGGCATCGGTCGCGACCACACGCTCTTCGCTCTCGTCGACGGCACGGTGAAGTTCGACAAGACGAACCGCAAGGTGCACGTCCTGGCGCTCGCGGCTGCTTAAGGTAGCCGTCGCACTTTGTGCGACGCTCTCTACCCGATACATTTTCTTTGATTTCCCCGTCGTACTGAGTGCGACGGCCACCCTTATTGTCATGTTCGTCGATCAAGTCCGCATTGTCGCGCGAGCTGGAAACGGCGGCCCCGGTGCCTGCAGCTTCCTGCGCGAGAAGAACCGCCCCAACGGCGGACCCGATGGCGGCAATGGTGGCCAGGGCGGCAGCGTCGTGATCGTCGTAGACGCGAACACCAACAATCTCATCAAGTACCGCTACTCGCCGCACCAGTTCGCCAAGAACGGTCAGAACGGCGGCACGTACCAAAAGACCGGCAAGTCGGGCATGGACTGTATCATCACGGTCCCGCCCGGCACGGTCGTCAGCCGCATTCCTGAGGCGGTCATTCCCATCGGCCAGGATGAATTCGGCGGTGGCCGCCGCGTGCACGAGGACCTCGCTCCCGTGCCGGAGGACAAATCGGTGCTTGAGCCCGTGGCCGACCTGACCAAGGCCAGCGATCGCTACGTCCTCTGCGCCGGTGGCCGTGGCGGGCGCGGCAACATGAACTTCAAGTCCTCCACCAACCAGGCACCGCGGCGCTTCGAGGAGGGTGAGGAAGGCGAGCGCGGCCAGTTCCAGCTCGAGCTCAAATCGATTGCGGACGCCGGGCTCGTGGGCTACCCGAACGCGGGCAAGTCGACGCTGCTCTCGCGCCTTTCCAACGCGCATCCGAAGATCGCGCCCTATCCCTTCACCACGCTCGAGCCGATGATCGGCGTCATCGAATACCCCGACTTCCAGCGCGTGACGGTCGCGGATATCCCCGGCCTGATCGAGGGCGCGCACGAGGGCATCGGCCTCGGCCACGAGTTCCTGCGCCACATCGAGCGCTGCCGCATGCTGCTTTTCGTGATCGACATGTCCGGCCAGGAAGGGCGCGACCCACGTGACGACTTTGCCCAGTTGCGCAAGGAGATCAGTCTTTACCAGAAAGAGCTGGCCGAGCGGCCCTACCTCGTCATCGCCAACAAGATGGATCTGCCCGAGGCGGCGGAGAACCTGAAGAAGTTCAAGCGCCGGGTGAAGCGCGAAATTATTCCGCTCGACGGCGCGGACGATGCGACGGTCGAAGCGCTCAAGCTCGTGCTCAAGCGCGAGCTCGCCAGCCACTAGCTTATTGCGTTGCCGGTGCCGCGTTGGTTACGCCCGCCGCGCCATCGCCGACAACCGGCGCGACCATCGGCACGGCGTTGGTGTCCCCGATGGCCGGCACGGTGACGTAGGTATTCTTGTCGGCGGGAGCGGACGCAGGTGCTACGATCGCCGCGGCTTTCAAAGCCGGCAACGCGAGCGACGGCGGCATCAGCACGGAGTCGATCTCGTTGAAGTTGCCGTTGGCGCATTTGATGTCCGCGTGGGTGACCTTCGTCTTTTGCACGAGGAACACACCGCTATGCGAGAGCTTAAAGGTGAGGGGATTTCCCTGGCACGAGAACATCGCGTGTAGCTGGGTGAGGTCCTTCATCCCGAGCCGCTTTCCATTGATGATGTGGAAGAGCAGGATGGCGTTGCGCCGGTCCGCGTTCTCTGGGCGCAGCAGCGCCTCGAGTTCGCCCGGCTTAAGCTTGGCGAAGGCCGAGTCGGTTGGTACGAACACGGTGAACGGGCCCTTGCTGCTAAGGAACGTGTAAATGTCGGGCGACGCCTGCAGCAACTTCGCGAAGTCCGTGGTGATCGGATTGGCGCAGATGGTGTCGGTGAGATCGTGCGACTTTGGCCCCTTGGGTGCTTTTTCCTTCGCGGCCGCATCGCCGCCGGCCGCGAGCCCGAGCGTGATCACCAAGGCCGCCGCGCGCAGAAAGCGTGAGTTCATCTGCGTCCGATCCTAGCGGCGGCCAAGGCCGAGACAAGGGCGCGGATTACTCCGCGTCACTCTGGTCCCTTGAGCTTCTTCCGCGCCTTGCTCACGAAGTAATTGCAGGCCTCGGGGCAGAGCAGCGGGATCTCGTTCGGCGCGGGAGCAACCTCCTGCCTGCAAGGCGACCAAAGCCGGCGCTTGAGGCAGCCGCGGTCGCAGACCTGCGCGGCTAGTTCACGCACGCCATCATCGCCGAGTTCTCTCACAACGCGAAACCGGCCCGTCTGGCGTTCAGCGGTTTCGAGCCAAGGCGTCACAGTCAACTCGCTCCAGTTTTGAAGAGCGTAATTGGCCATGCCCGCCGGATAGAGGTAGCTGAGCGCTTCGTCGAGATCGCACACCTGATCCGCATGGAAACGCCAGCCGCGACGCAGGGTTGGGGCGGCACGGAGGGGACGGAAACGGCCCTGGGCGTCGAGCAATACCCATTCGCAGAGCTCATCGTAAGACCGTAGAAGTCTCAGGGAAGAAAAGTCGGCGTCCCGGTCTTCCCAATGCACCGCGTCAAGGTCAGGCAATATCGCGACATCTCCCATGCGCCAGATGCCCGGCGGTCGGGACAAGAATTTTTGCAGCCAAAAGCCGATTGGTTTGTCCAGTAGTCTCCCAGTCGGCAGCTCCAGAACTTCCGGATGATCGGCCTCGAACTGGGCGATTTGGCTGGTGATTACGTCGGCGATTGAAGGCTCCGTTCCGATCGCCGTCGCATACCAAAGCCGCCGCCCGCCTTCGCGATGCGGATTGGTAAAGCCCTTCTCGCGCATGTTGTGCGTCAGGCCGAGCAGCACCGGAATATCCTCGTAGGAGTGCAGCCCATCGGAGATGAAGAAGGGGACGACAATGACGTTTGGGCAATCGGTAAGGGTTCGCCAGTCCTTCACGAAGGGGAGCTGTTCCATGAGCACACCTTGGCAATCGGCGTAGAGACCGTGCGCGCGGATGATTTCGACCTGCTCGTGGATGATCTTGGTCGAGTTGTCGTTCATCGACGTGCCGTGGCCGCAGATGAAGAGACAGGTTCTCTTGGGATCGCACGTTTCGTCCGAAGCGGAGACGACTTCCTGCGCGCGCTTGAGCAGCACTTCGGTCATCGCCGGGCTCAGTCCGACCGGGTTGCAGTAATGGACGGCCTGCTCGCCGATTTGCGTGATTGGCCCGGTCAGTCCAAGCTCCCGTGGGATGATCTGCTCGGTAAAGTACCCGGAGCTGATGAAGTTTGGCACGACATAGACCGTGCGGCACGACGTCTGCCGCAGCGCCTGCCGAAAATTCGGCTCCTCTTTCCAGAAGCCCACATGCACCTCGGCGAAGATGCCGCGCCGGCGGATCTCCTCCGCGTGCTGGTAGGTCGGCGCGCTCGAGTCCGCGTTGAGGGTGGACCCGTGGCCGAGGAGCAGCAGGGCGGCGTCGCGCATCCGTTCAGTTTATCACGCCTTGGCCAGTTCGAGCCAGAAGCGGCTGCCGCTGCCCTCGTCCGATTCGATGCCGACGGTGCCGTGCATGATCTGCATGGCCTTCCGGACGATCGCGAGACCAACGCCGGTCCCGCCGAATTTTGAAGGATCGTTGAGCTGAACGAACATGGTGAAGATCTTTTCCTGTTCGATCTTGGGAACGCCCATGCCCTTGTCCTCAATCCAAATGCGCACGCGTGAGCCCTGGGTTTCGCTCCAGATGCGAATCTTCGGCGTCTCGCCTGGTCGTACAAACTTGATTGCATTGCCGAGCAGGTTGGTGATGACCTGATTGAGGGCCGACTCCCGGCCGAGCACTCTTGCCAGCGGGTCGTCGATGCGCACTTCGGCCTCGGGTGACTGGAGATGGCTGTCGGCGTCGATGATGTCGCGTATGATCTTCTCGACGTCCTGCGGTTCCAGCGGGGCCTCGTCGCGCGACATGCGCGTGTAAGAGATCAGGTCTACGATAAGGCGGTCGAGGCGCGCGGAGGCGTTCTTGATCCGATCGAGATAGTCCCTGCCTTTGTCGTCGAGCTTGTCCGCGTAGTCCTCGATGACGGCCTCGGAAAAGCCCTGCATGGCGCGCAAAGGCGAGCGCAGGTCGTGCGAAACCGAATAGGAAAATGCCTGAAGATCGGAAACGGCCTGCTGCAAGGTCAAGGTGCGCTCGGCCACGGTCTTTTCCAGCTCCTCATTGGAGGCCTTGAGCGATTTCTGCGCGAGGCGCGAGCCGGTGGCGTCGTGGAAGACCAGGACCACGCCCAGCGTTTCCCCACTCGCACTGAGAATGGGCGCCGCGCTGTCCTCGATCGGCCACTCATCGGCTTTGCGTGAGATAAGCACGGTGTGGTTCGCCAGGCCTATCGTCTTCTTTTCAACCAGGACCTTCGTCACGGGGTTTTCCACCGGTGCGCGCGTCTCCTCGTTGACGATCCGGAAGACCTCGGGCAGGGGATGGTGCAGCGCCTCGGCCAGCGTCCAGCCGGTGAGCCATTCCGCCTCGTGATTCATGAGCACCACGCGTCCCTCCGGATCGGTGACGATCACGCCATCACCGATGGACGTGAGCGTGACGCGGAGCCATTCCTTCTGCGCCTCAAGGTCGCTCTCCGATCGCGCCAGTGCAGCCTGTCGCTGCTCAATGACCTTGAGGGCGTCGCGGTAGCTCGATGCGAGTTTCATCATCTGCCTTCGGACTTGGTAGACGATGGTGAAGACGAGCAATACCGCCAAAACGAAGCCCATGCCGGCGATGATCAGCTTCATCCGCCGCACGCGATGCAGTCGGTCATCACGCTGCTTGGTCTCCTGCGTGACAAAGCGCTGGAAACTCTGGCGCACCTGGTCCGTGAGCGTCGTGCCTAATTTAATCCAGTCGGCGTTGGCCGGCGCTTGGGGCGTTCGCTGGGCGATCAGGATGTCGGCGTGCTGCTCCCAAGCTCCCAATGAGTTGACGATGTCTTGCGCATTATGAACCTGGGTGGAGTTGTCGGAAACCAGCGCCTTGAGGTCCTTGAGTCCTGCCGTGGCTAGGTCGCGGCAGGATTGATACTCGGTTTTGTACGCCGGATCGCCGGTGAGCAGATAACCACGAACGTTGTTTTCCGCATCGATGACCTGGTTTTCGCAGGTATGCACGTCGGTCAGCGCCTGATAGGAATGCGTCGACCACGTTACCTCGCTCAGCAGCGCGTAGATGAACACGAGCAACAACAGCGTCGCGGCGAAGAAGACGCCCAAGGGCCAGAAAATGGCCAAGCGCAGCGCCTGGGAAAATTTTGCGGAGTCGGAATCGATGGTCACGGCTTTACCCAATCAAAATAGGGCAGCCGCGCGGGCGGGCAAACTGGATTTTATCACGCGGGTATAAACGAACGCGCCGGCCTGCGAACAGGCCGGCGCGAGTAGAGAGACAAAATTCGGTTATTGGCCGAAGGAGCCGTCCTTCGATTGTTCCTGATCGTTCTTGAAAACGATCGTCACCTCGCTCTTGTCGTTGCGATAAACGTAAGTCGTCTTCGTCCCGCCCACGACAGGAATGGGTTCGTCCTTCGATTCCGTCGGCGCGCCGAGAATTCCCCGGACATCCGAGGTCGACATGCCATCGTGAACCTTATCAAGATTCGCTTGGGTCAACGTCAGCGGCGATCCGCCTCCGCAACCCGCCAAAGCCAGTGACAACATTCCACACAGTAGATATTTCTTCATGATTTTTTCCCTTTCTATTCCCAGGCTGTTGCCTGTTGCCCAGAGTTTGCACGTGTTGTGCCATAGTTCTTCGAGCGCGTATCTCAATAAGAATCAGAAGGTTGAGGGATTGATGCTTCTAACATGCAAATCGAATGTTGGCGCAATTTGCAAGTTTCGGCGCCATCGAATCGCAGCTTACCTAAGTGTTAAGTCTTGGAGGCCGACGGAATGACAAAGAAGAACTCGCTGCCTTCGCCCGGGCGGCTGATCACGCCAATCTCTCCGCCGTGGGCTGCGACGATCTCGCGCGCAATCGAGAGGCCGAGGCCGGCGCCCGATTTGTTCGTGCCGGGCACCCGGTAGAATCGTTCGAAGATATGCTCCTGGTGTTCAGGAGCAATGCCGGGACCCTGGTCCTTGACAGAAAAGCGGACGCTCGGCTTGCCCGCGCGGGTCTGGCCCGGCTGCGCGCGGACGAAGAGCTCGGTTGCCGGGGGCGAGTATTTGATCGCATTGGTGATCAGATTCGTGAAGACGTAAGCGATGCGCTGCGGATCCACCTGCACGTTGGGCAGATCGGGCGAGACTTCCGTTGCGAAGCCGACGCTGGCGCTGTGCACCTGCTCGCGCGTGGTGCGTTCCATCGTGGCCACCAACTCCGCAGGCGAGAGCTTGGCCAACTGCAGCGGTGCGGAGCCGTGCTCGAGCCGGGCGAGGTCGAGCAGATCGTTGAGCGTATGCAGGAGGCGGTCGGCGTCCTCCTTCGCGGCGTCGATGAGTTCGCCCTGCTTGTCGTTGAGTTCGCCCACGGTTTTTTCGTGGAGAAGATAGAGCGCCATGCGGACACTGGTCAGCGGTGACTTAAGCTCGTGGCTGACCGTGGCAATGAGGTTGCTCTTCACGTCGTCGAGCAGCAGCATACGAGTCACGTTCTCGAGAATCACAGCGACGCCGAAGGTTACACCTTTTTCCGTTCGCAGCTGGACGATGCGCGGGAGAAAGTAGTTGTCCTGCCCGTCGATGTGAAATTTGACCGCATCCGCGAAGACCGTGGGAAGGTAATCCTCGCCGCTGGCGCGGACCTCCTCGACTTTTTCATCGACCTTGGCGGGCAGGCGGGTGACGCCGGCGAAGAGGAGCTTCACGGCAAGTTGGTCCGCGGCCGGATTGCGGAATTCCACCGCGCCCTCGGAGTTCAACACGAAGACGGGATCGGGAAAGGAGGCCAGGGTCGCAAGGATGGTCTCGTTGAGGCGTAGGAGCTCAACGGAGGTGTTAGCTTGATACTGCCGCAACTGCGCGGCCATCTGGTTGAAGGACGAGGCCAGCGCGCCGAGTTCGTCCTTTGAGACCACCGGCACAGTCTGGTTGAGGTTGCCTTCGCCGATCTGCTTGATCGAGCTGGTGAGCGATTTAAGCGGGCGAAGAAGGCCACGGCTCAGTCCCATATAGGCGAGCAAGGTCGCCGTAAGCGCGACGATCATCATGAACCAGAGCAGGCGGATCGTCTTGATGATGTCGTGAGAGGAATTGGTGCTGCCGGCGACGAGAGACTGCTCGTGGGCCAGGTCGACCTGATCGACGAGATCGAGCAGGGTGGCAGTCTGCCGACCGATTTTGCCGGCGTCAGCTCTCCAGGTCGGCCCAGTTTCCGGGGTAGCCAGAAAAGCTTTCGCGCTTACGTCATAAGCCTTGAAGGTGTCGGCGAGCTTGATGATCAGGTCTTCCTCATTTTTCGCCACGCCGGGGCGCAGCGTTTCCTGGTTGAGCGCCATGTCAAAGTCCGCGCTCGATCTGCTGAATTCGTCGCGGCTTTTGGCTTCGTCGCCGGTGGCCAGCGTGAGCAACGCGCCCGTCATGGCAGCCCCGGCCTGCTTCATCTGGGTAACGTCGCGTCCAACCGCGTCGGTGTCTGCGCTGATTTTCTCGATCCGCTTGCCCAGTTCGCTGCACTGATTGATCGAATAGAGCCCCATTGCCAGCACGATGATCAAGAGGCAGACCAGCCCTAGCATCAGTCGAACGCGAAGCATGAGGGTCTTTTAGGATACGACGGAGTCGATCTAAGTCGAGGCGGTGGCGACGGGGATGTCGGAGTTGGCGATGGCTTCGCCGGCCGCCCCGGCGGGTTGCTCAGCGTAGCGTTTGCGTTTGCGATAAAGGGTGGCGGGATCGATTCCGAGAATTTGCGCCGCTTCGTCCATGCTGTTGGCGATCTCGATGACGCGCAGGATGTGCTCGCGCTCAAGATCCTCGAGGCTGACGCGGTTGCCGATGACGGCGCCGGAGGGTGGTGTGCCGCGGAGCGATTCGGGGAAATCATTCACGTCGATTTTTTCGCCCGGTGTGAGGATGACCGCGCGCTCGATCACATTGCGCAATTCGCGCAGGTTGCCCGGCCAAGGGTAGCGCTGAAGCGATGACATCGCCGCCGAGGTGAAGTCGCGGATGGGCCGGTTGCTCTGCCGTGCGAAGAGCTTGAGATGCTGGCGGGCGAGGGAAGGCAGATCGAGCGGGCGGTTGCGGAGCGGTGGCATCTCGATGGTGATGACGTTGAGACGATAGTAAAGGTCCTCGCGGAACTTGCCTTCCTTGACGAGGTCTTCGAGGCGGCGGTTCGTTGCAGCGATGACGCGCACGTTGGCCTTGCGCGGCTTGGCATCGCCGACGCGCTCGTATTCGCGCTCCTGGAGAAGGCGCAGCAGCTTGGGCTGGATCTCCATCGGCAGTTCGCCGATTTCGTCGAGGAACAGCGTGCCGCCCTCGGCCGCCTTGACCTTGCCCCAAGTCTCCCCAACCGCGCCGGTAAAGGCGCCGCGCACGTGGCCGAAGAGTTCGCTCTCGAGGAGTTCTTTCGAAAGGCTCGGGCAGGCGACCGTGATG
>FSYS01002982.1_pt1 | contig 10899 bp, 6 predicted proteins | sample 1638491 | NCBI WGS metagenome assembly FSYS01 (sample SAMEA3914788, study PRJEB12502) | metagenome | biome: forest; material: soil | place: Canada | collected 2011-07-03 | depth 0.1 m | reverse complement strand
TTGAGGGAGTCGTGCACCCGCTTCTCGGAGAGGCGCGTCTCGGTCTCACTACGATGCAGGAAGACGCCGCTGTGCCAGACGAGGGCGGTGAAGGCCACGATGGTCGCAATGCTGAAGATGGAGATGCCGATCTCGACATCGAGGCCGGCGAAGCGCTCAAGCGAGGCTGTCATCGAGCTGACCACCAGCGGGACGAAGATGGCGGTCGGCAGCAACCGGCGCAGGACTTTTCCAGCGCTGCCGGAATCGGTGATCATCCGCATCATGCCGTGCTCGCCCGTGGCGCAGATAATGCCGGCGAAGAGGAGCATAAAGCAGAAGTTCGTGTGCAGCGCCACGGCCGTGTAGTGCATGTTGCCCACCAGTTCGGCGAGTCCGTAGGACGTGCCGGTGAGGACGACCAGTGACAGGAAACCGGAGCTGCACGCCAGCAATTGCACGAACTGCGGTGCGCCACGCGCGGCAAGGAACATTAGCGCGCTGCCAAGGTAGATGAAATTTGCCGCGGAGATCGGCGACATCCGCCCGGCAGGATGGATCGGACCATGGGACGTTGGGTCATTGAACAAAAGCTGGTCGATGTGGAAATCGCTCGTGAAAATCGATTCGCAACTCGAAAGCACGCCGAGGAGGAAGGCAACGGAGGCGAGGCCGAAGGCGAAGGCGCGCCAGGGATTGGGGCAATCACCGGACTTCCGGTTCCAGCTCAAGGTCAGGAGCGAGCCGCCGCAACAGAGGATGGAGATCGCCGTGTTGGCCTTCATGGAGACGAGGCCGGGAAAGATGTTGAGGAGCCATGGGACGCCGGCGACCCAGCCGTAAAGAACGGCGATGGCGACGCAAATGACGACAAAGGCGCTTGCGCGGGAGATCCGTTGGAGGAGCAAAAGCTTCCGGGGATCGGAGGGGATTATATAATTAGACATGAACAACGCCCCGGGCCAATCGACAATACGAGTGAATAAACCTAAACCTACTTTGGGGTGCGTTCAACCGGTCGGAACTCTCAGGAGCCTATCCATTTTATCGGTCCCGCGCGCCGGAACTTGATTTCGTGCTGCACATTATTGATGAATTGAAGCACTCTTTAGGAACGCCATGAGTTCGTCGTCGTTCGCCCCCGCGTTGGTGGAATCGTGGGGGCACTCGTTTCGCGTGTGCGGGCGCTTGATCTGGAACGATTGCAAGCAGGGCCTGCGCAAGCATCTCTCTGGCAATACCACGCGCGACAAGTTCCTGCGGGCCGGCGGCGTATTGTTCGGGTTCCTTTTCATGGCCGGGCTCCATGTCGGCGCGCTGGAACTTGTATGGTACACGTGGGAATCGCCGTCGGACGACAAGGCGTCGCTGATGACCGGGCTGAGTACGTCGATCTGGTCGTTCCTGCTTTTCGTGATGCTTAGCGGCGGCCTTGTTCGCGCGCTAGTGGTGCTGCATGAGCAGGACGACAGCAGCCTGCTGCTGAGTTCGCCGGTTTCGCCGCGCGCGATCCTGGCGGGACGGCTTTTCGGCAACGCGATGCAGTCGTGCCTGGTCGACGGCTTCATTGTCATTCCCTATATCAATGTCCGCATCTTCACGCTGGGTTTTCACCTGAATTTTCTCTGGGGTTACCCGGTCTGGTTCGCGCTGGCGGTGATCGTGACCTGCATCGACGGCCTGTTTTCGTTCGGCCTGATTCGCTGGCTGGGGATGAAGCGCGCGCGGTTCTTCGCGCAGGCCGTGCCGTTCCTGCTCATCTTTGGCGTCACGCTATTGGCCGGGACGCTGAGCGTATCGGTTTCGGAGATGAGCGCGGACCAGGAGCACATGCCGCCGGAGATGCAGTCGAAGTTCATCGCGATGAGCCACTCGCCGCTGTCGTGGATCGCGTGGGCGGCGGCGGGCTACCCGCAATACCTGGCGCTGGTCTTTGGCTCGGCGGCGGTGCTGGCGGTGATCACGCTGCGCCTGACCGAGCGCGCTTTTATCGAGGGCACGCAGAACATCGCGGAGAACGAGACGTCGGCGAAGCCGGGCACGGCGGACGCGCCGTTTCAATCCGGCGTGCTTTACCTGGAGATCCGGAAGAATCTGCGGCTGATCGTGCGCACGCCGATGATGACGGTGCAATGTCTCGCGCAGGCGCTGATGCCGATCGGCATTGCCTGCGTGCTGGGCCGCGACGATATCGGGCGCGCGGTGGCATTCTTTGTGATTTTCGCCGCTGGGGTGCTGTCGGGAATGTTCACCATCGCGGCGGGGACGGTGGGGGAATGCGAGGACCTGCTGGTGATGTCGCCGTGGCGGTTGCGGCTGTTTCGCTACGGGAAGATGCTGAGCGGCTTTTCTTATCCGCTCGGCGCGACGCTGCTGGTGGGAATCGGCCTGCTGGTGTCCGGAGAGGGGGAATATGCCACGGCGGTGCTGCTGGGGGGGATTCCGCTCGGGTTGGCGGCGAGCGTTTGCGGCGAGACTTTTGCCACGCCGGTGAAGCCGGGGGTGAAGCCGAAGCTGCTGGCGGACCCGATCATGATGATTCCACTTTTGGGCATGCAGATCATCAGCGGCGCGGTGGCGGGCGGGTGTGTGTTTGCGGCGTCGTACTCGCCGGAGATGCTGATCTTGAGTTTGTTGCTGACGTATCTGGTGCTGCTGATGGCGATTGGTTTGGCGCAGTTGCGGAAGCCGTTGTTTTGAGCCGTCATCCGAATGTGACGGGGCGGAACTCGACACATTACCGAGATTTGGCATTCTCCTCCCTGATTTATGGCCAAGGATTCAGCGACGATTCGGGCCAAGGTGTCGCCGAAGAGTTTGCGTGGCCGGATGAGCTTTCTTGCGAACAGGCTGAGGTACTATTTTGAGGTCATCGGCAGTCTCCATGACTGTGCCTATGACATCAAGGGCGGCATTGAGGCTTTGGTCAATGAGACGGCCAAAGCTCATTTGGCCAAAATTGGAACGGGGGTTCCACTTGACCCTTCCGAATTGAGCTACGGGCTTAGCTTCGCGGTGAGGTTGCTGGCTCCGGAAATCCAGCGGCACGGGTCTAATCGGGATGTTGCTATCTGTTCCGTGGCGACGGGTGAGGCTTATCGGGAACGGGTGGGGAAGTGCCTGAAGACTCACGAGAGCTATTGCCGCGCGCGAGGCTACGATTACATCCAGCAATTGGCGACGCCGCTGGGTCTGAATCGCGCGCCTTCCTGGTACAAGATTCCGCTGGTCTTCAAGGCGCTGCAGCTTGGCTATAAGCACGTGTTTTTCATTGATGCCGATGCGATGGTGACCAATGAGTCGATCTGTGTGGAGGCTTGTGTCAATAAGCTGAAGGACAAAGGCCTTTTCTACGTCGCGGAGGACGAGGGTGGCATTAATTGCGGGGTTTTTTTGCTGAAAAGCGATCCTGATGCTTTCCGTTTGCTCGACCTGATCTGGCTGAATGACCAGGGGCCTCATCGCTTGTGGGAGCAAGCGGCGCTGGTGTCACTCTTGAATCGTCATCGGCAGGTTCGCGATCTTGTGACCGTGGCTGAGTCGGCCAAGGACATCAACAGCTTCCCTCCGGAACGAGGGGAATTCTATCGGAAGGAGCAGATCAACACCTGGACTCCCGGCGATTTCATCTGTCACTTTGCCGGTCTCAGGGACGAGGTGCTTGTGTCCCTGATTGACGATTATCAAAAGAAGATGGGAAAGCAGGCCTAGGGCATTTCCCTTGGCTGCAATCCCGCTTGCGTGGGCGGGAGGGTTTGGTAAGCTGGTGTGCTCAGGAAAAATATCATGCATGCCTCACGCCCCGAAGTCATTTACCTCGATAATAATGCCACCACGCGCGTCGCGCCGGAGGTGTTCGAGGCGATGGTGCCGTTCCTGACCGAATATTACGGGAATCCGTCGAGCGCTTATTCCTTTGGCAAGAAGGTGGAAGGCTACCTGATTGAGGCACGCGAGAAGGTCGCGGCGCTGGTGGGGGCGACGGCCAAGGAGATCATTTTCACGAGCTGCGGCACGGAGAGCGACAATGCGGCGATCTGGTCGACGCTGCAGACGACCGGCAAGCGGCACATTGTCACGACGCAGGTGGAGCACTCGGCGATCATGAACCAAACCGAGTCGCTGGAGCGGATGGGCTTTGGCGTGACGCGCATTCCCGTTGCGGCGGACGGCACGCTAAAGGTCGAGGACGTGGAGAAGGCGATCCGCGAGGACACCGCGATTGTCTCGATCATGTGGGCGAACAACGAGACCGGCGTGCTGTTCCCGGTCGAGGAAATCGCCACGATGGTGAAGCGCAAGCGCGAGGAATTTGAGAAGACGACGGGCCAGAAGGGCAAGGGGCCATACTTCCATACCGACGCGGTGCAGACGCCGGGCAAGATAGACCTACGCGGCGTGGCCAAGAGCGATATTGATTTTCTTTCCATGAGCGGTCACAAGCTGCACGCGCCGAAGGGCGTGGGTGTGCTTTACGTGAAGCGTCGCACGAAGGTGGTGCCGTATGTCATCGGTGGCGGGCAGGAGCGCGGCAAGCGCGGCGGCACAGAGAACGTGGCGTCGATTGTCGGCTTGGGGCGCGCGTCGGAGTTGGCAGTGGAACGGCTGGAGGAAGAGGGCACGCGCGTGCGTGGCCTGCGCGACCGATTTGAGGACGCGTTGCTGGCGCGTCTGCCGCACATCTACATCAATGGCCGCCGGGATACGCGCCTGCCGAACACGAGCAACATCGCGTTTGATTTCGTCGAGGCGGAGGCGATCCTGATGCGCTTGGACAAGCTGGGCATCTGCGCGTCGTCGGGCTCGGCCTGCACGACCGGGTCACTGGATCCGTCGCATGTGCTGAGCGCGATGGGCCTGACGCCGGCGCGGGCGCGGAGTTGCGTGCGTTTCTCGTTCAGCCATTTCAATACTGACGCGGACATCAATTATGCGCTGGAGGTGATTCCGCCGATGATCGAGGAGCTGCGCGCGATGTCCCCTCTTAGCCCTGAGCATCCCGATAACTTCGCTTACGATGTAACGGCTGCCCGGGAACGGGAAGAAAAGGGCATGGCGGAGACGATGGCTGCGATCAACGAGTAGGACCCTCCGGTCGGCAGTTGTTGCGGCGGGCTGCGTTCCTCCTTTTTTGTAGCGGCGCTCGGGCTCAGAGGCGCCTTTTCACTCGACGGCTGTCGGCTTCCAGAGCACTCTTTGTCGGAATCGCGGACGATAGCGTCGGGATTTTGGCATTTCCTGAGTCGAGGAAATGGACAAGCCGTGTGGAATCCTTGGTTTAGGTGATTAATTACAGGGGAGATACACAAATGTCTGCCCAAGTATTTGGGGTTGGAATAAGGGGTGCTGAAACGGGAAAGAGCCAAGTTTGCCAAAAAATGGCTTCATCTAGGGAAAAAAACTCTCGCTTGTTTATAAAACTTTTCCCATAACTGCCGATAGATGAGGAAATTCCTTCCGCTAGTTGCTGTAAAAAGACGTTGACTCGCGGTGGGTTTTTATACAAGAATACGTAAAATAACTGTTAAAGGCCGGAAATAACCCTGTGAAAAAGAAGTCACCGCCTTACGCAATCCTCGTGGCAGCCGTAATCGGCTTAATCGGTATTTTCCTCCTCTTCAAGTGGAAGCAGGGGATGGATACGACGTCGGATGCCAAAGTTGCCGCCGCAACGAAAACGTTGCAGGACGAGATTGACCAGCTCAAGGCGCAGCCGCAGGTACAGGTTGCCCAGACGCCGACGAACATGCGGAAGGTTTACTACGCGACGCAGCCGATTGAGGCGGGCGCGAAGATCAGTCCGGCATTTTATGAGGTGAAGCTGACGCCTAATGATGTGCTCGCGGACGCTTACGGCGATGGTTCGGATATCGTGGGATTTTACGCCATCCGCCCGATCGAGAAGGGGGATCCGCTGACGCCGCACAATATCGACAAGACGCTGCCGTATCTTTCCGAGCGCCTGCCGGCGGGTATGCGTGCGATCGCGCTGCCGATCTTTAATGCGGCGTCGAACGCGACCGGAGGTTTTGTGGTGGACGGTGACCGCGTGGACTTGCTTTTCACTCTGTCGACCGGCGGGTCGCTGGATGCGCTCATCAATACGCAGACCATCCTGCAGAACGTGCAGGTGCTTTTTGTGCCGGGGCCTCAGACTCGCAGCGACATGACGGCGGGCGTGCTTCCGGCGAATGCGCCCGGCCAGCAGCCCTCGGTGGTGTTCCTGGTGACGCCGGAAGAGGCTCAATTCCTGAGCCATCTCTCGCAGGCGTCGGACGGCCACTTCAGCATGATCCTGCGCGGACGCGCCGATAAGAATGAGACCAAGATCAAGCCGTACGAGGTGACGGACATCAATGACCTGAAGAAAGTGCAGCGTCAGACCGATCGCTCGTATGACCGGGTCACGCAACTTCAGAAGGAAATCGAGGCGGAGGAACAAAAAGAAAAAGACCAGGCTGCTGCCCAGGGAAACACGAATGAAACCAACCATCCTGCACCACCCAGTCCGTAACTTTTTTCTGCTGGCCGGCCTGCTGGTCCTCGCGACCGGCTTGGGTCGCGCCCAGACGCCCGCCCCGGCTCCGGCCGCGCAACCCGCGCCGATCGCGGACCGGCTTGATGTCTACTTTGGCGAAGCACTTCCCATGTCGATTGACGGCCCGGTGGACAGCTTCAACGTGGCCCCGGACGGCATTATCAAGGTGGAGAAGTCCGATGCTTCACCCAATGAACTGGCGATCACCGGCCTGGCGGGCGGCGACGCCATGCTGACAATCAAGAGCGGCGACCGCACGCTGGTTTATGATGTCGCGGTGAGCCCGCGGCCCGAGCGTCTTTACATCAATCTTTTCGAATCCAAGCGCCTGACCTTCCCCGGCCCGATCGACGATAACTCGGTCTCGCAGCCTGGCGTGGTTCGGGTGAACCAGCCGGACATAGCGGACAATGTACTGTTGGTCGAGGGCATCGTGGATGGCAAGACGACGCTGACGGTCACGTCCAAGGGGCAGATATACCGTTACTTCGTCACCGTGCTGGAGAATCGCGGCGCGGATGTGCTGCAAATCGAGAACGAATTCTCGGCCAAGGGCTATCGCAATCTCACCATCGCGTTCGATAAGGACCAGGCGGTGCTGAGCGGATCGGTCCCGACGCAGGAAGAACTCGACGATGCCGTGCGCGTTGTCCGGCAGTATGCCGAATACGTGCAGGTGAAGGCGGTGCTCGGCGCGGAACTGGAACAGAGCGAGTACACCGAGCAGGAAGCGATCATCATTAATAACATCCAGCGGATCGCGAACGTGAAGGGACTGGTCGTCCGGGTGAGGTTCCCCTTGCCGACGACGGTGACCACGAGCGTCGTTACGAAATCGACCGGTGATTACATCGAACCCACGTCAAATACCACGCCCCAGGGGGGCACAATTCGCGGCGCCGGCTTTACCCCGCCGGCAAACCCCAACGGCCAGCAGTCGGCCAACGGCGGCATCACGGAGCCGCGCCCGCAGCAGAACACGACCGAGACCACGTCCACCACGCAAGACACCTCCATCCCGGAAAAGATTTTCCTCTACGGCGACCTACAGGATGACCTGGACGAGGCCAAGGCCCTGCGTGTATCCCGCACGTTCTGCCCGTTCGTGGTGAACTTCATCACCGTGCGTGATCCCATCCAGCTTCGCACACAGATCCGCTTCATGCAGGTGGACAACACTACGAGCCGCGATACCGGCTTCAACTGGGGCGCGGCGGGACCGACGGTCACCCTCGGTTTCGGTGGCAGTCCCTTTAACCTGTTGCCGAATCCGTTCAGTGCCTTCAAGAATTTCATTACCAGTGACTTTGTGAATCCTGCTGGGGGCGTCACGGGCAGTGGCGTCGGCGCCACCGTAAATGCCGCGGCCACGCTGCACCTTTTCGAGTCGATTGGCGTCACGAAAGTGCTTCGTGAAGCCGACATCTTCCTGACCAATGGCCAGCCCGGCTGGTACTCGGAAGGACAGGTTGAATCGTATGTCAGTTCCGCGGTGACCACGGCCTCCATTCCGCCTGTCACCACACTGACCGCGTCCTCCGTGTTCCTGGGTGTCAACATGGACATCTCGCCCTTGAACCTGATCAACGCCGGCGGCACCGAGCCGCAGGGTCAAAAGATATTCGGTATCCCGAGTAGCATCGGCGCCGGTTCATCTTCGGGATACAATCTCCTTCAGGACAGCGATCCGACCGCCGATAAGATCGGCAAGGTGCCGACAACCATCCAAAAGGGCGGCGTGACACCGCTCATCGACAATACCGTCAAGTACGTCGACGAGAATGGACTAATCGGCATGAACATCTCTACTCAATTGACCTTGCCCGGACCTGGTGGCCTGACCGGCAACACCGCGCAGGTTTTTGACTCGAACGGCGCGCCGACGTCGTCAATCGACCTTCCGGATTTCTTCGTCCGCACGACACGCACCCGCGTCAACCTTCGCGATGGCCAGTCGGTCATGATCAATGGATTGGTCGATAAGGAGTTGAGCCGCAATATCACCCAGGTGCCCTTCCTGGCCAAAATTCCGTTTTTGAGCACCTTCTTTAAGAACCCGGTTGATGCGAGCGAGAATGAAGAAGTCGTCGTCTTGGTAACGCCTCATATCGTGCGCATGCGCGATGCGGATTCGACGCGCTATCCCAAGCCGGTTCTGCCGGAGGTCACCGACATGGGGCGCGAAGCCGGCGATGTCCCGATCATCAAGCCGGTACGCTACGACGCGCAGGAAATCGATCTGCGTCCTGAGACCCCCAAGGACATGAAGGACGCCGCCAATGCGAATACTCCGACCCAGCCCACCGGCTTGACGCCTCGCGCCTCCGGCGGAATGCAGACACTTCAACCCCCCACGGACCAAACGGCAGCCACCCCTGCAGTTGACAACGCGACTCCGGCCCCGGATAATTCATCCAAGCAGCCGAGCGGCGCCCCGTTGGCTCCGTCATCGACCTTGCCGTGAAATGATTGATGTCCTTCTGGTTCACGATGATGTCGAGCGCTGCGCAGCTATTCGCAGCGCGATCAAGGCTAATCCGGAACTCAACCTGATTAGCGAAACGCAGACAGGCCGCGAAGGCCTGTTCGCGGCGGCCACGATGCTGACCGGGCATCCCCGCATCCTCATCGTCCGGCTCAACCTCGGCGACATGACCGGGTTCGATTTCATCAACCAGGTTCGCCAAAAGGCCCCCGATATTTATATCATCCCCGCGTTGGAGGGCACGGAGGGTGGCCAGGTCTGGCAGAACCTGCTCCAGCTCGAGTTGCGCGACGTGCTCGTCGGCCCGATTCCGCCGCAGGAGATCGCCAAGGTTCTCACGACCGCTTCGCCCCGCGCACAGGAACGCTTCGAGGCGACCCGCACCCCGGCCAGCATCGATGGCGAGGCCTTTGTCATCAGCGTCATCTCGGCTCGTGGCGGCATTGGCAAATCTGTCGTCGCGACCAACATCGCAGCGGCCATCGCCAAGCTCAGTGACAGCGTCACGCTGCTCGACTTCAGCCTCAATCCCGGCGACTTCGCCGTCATGCTCGACGATGTGCCGCGCAACAACATCATGGACGCCGTCCACCAGGGCGGTGCGCTGGATGCGGAATACCTCAACAACACACTCGCGCCGCATCCCCGCCTGCGCTTCCGTTATCTCGCTTCGCCGAACCAGGAGTTCGATGCGTCCGGCTTCGACTACAACGTCGGATCGGCGATCATGACCGCGACGCGGACGTTGAGCCAATACATTGTTGTCGATACCGGCCTTGCCATGGCGGGCCCTACCATCGCGGCCATCGACGCCAGCGACATCATCTTCCTCGTCACCAGCCGAGACGTGGCCCGCCTGCTCTCGGCCAAGAGCCTGATCAAGTTTCTCAAGAACGACCGACAGGTCACCAACCAGAAGCTCAAGGTGCTGGTCAACGAAGCCGAGATCGGCGCGGAAATTTCCGAGAGCGAAATCGAGTCGCTCCTCGAACACCCGGTCGCGGCCTACCTCCCGTGCAACGCGGGGCCGATCACTTTCTCCATCAACAGCGGCGCACCGATCGTGGTGGCCGAGCCGCACCATCCGATCTCGGTCGTTCTCAACAAGCTGGCCGAGCTCTCGTTCTATCGCTGGCAGGAGAAGCCGGTGGATGACAAGGGCGTGAAGAAGGGCGCGCCCCCGACCAAGCTCGCATCCAAGATGACGATGAAGCTATGACCTCTCTCCTGTGCTATCTTGATTAGCCCTTTTTCCCATGGCCATTCCTCCTCCCAATTTTAATCGCCCGCAGGCGCCCGTACCCGGAGCGATCCCGCGCCCCGGTGGCGTGCCCGCCCGTCCGCCGGGCGTGGGTGGAGTGCCGCCGCGCCCTGGTGGAGCACCGCCCGCCACGCAGGCGCTGCCGAGTGTGGCCACCTCGACCTCGGCACTGCACCCGGTGACGACCACGCCGCTCAATTCCCCGCGCGCGCAATCGGCTCAGCCGGATGCGGCGCAGGAATTCGTCATGCAGTTCAAGAAGACGCTGCTGCCCTACCTGGTGCAGGCGCTCGATCCGAAATTGCTGGAACGCGGCAACGAAGGCGCGCTGAAGAAGCGCATTGAAGAGCTCGTTGACGAACGGCTCACCGCGGACAAGGTGCCGATCGGCCGCCAGCTCCGCGTCAAGCTGCTCGGCGACATCATCGATGAAATGGTCGGCTTCGGTCCGCTTGAGCAGTTGCTCAAGGACGACACCATCACCGAAATCATGGTGAACGGCCACCAGACGATTTACACCGAGCAAAAGGGGAAGCTGCTGTTGTCCCCCATCAAGTTCCTCGATGTCGAGAGCTGCCGCCGCGTCATCGACAAGATTCTCTCGCCGCTCGGCCGCCGTGTCGACGAGTCCAGCCC
>FSYS01002444.1_pt1 | contig 10909 bp, 14 predicted proteins | sample 1638491 | NCBI WGS metagenome assembly FSYS01 (sample SAMEA3914788, study PRJEB12502) | metagenome | biome: forest; material: soil | place: Canada | collected 2011-07-03 | depth 0.1 m | reverse complement strand
GGGCAGTGGGACGGTATCTTCGGGCGACTCTTTGAAGAAGCTAATGGAATCTGTGAAGTCCCTCATTGGGAACGGGTCGGCTTCGGCCACCCCCGTGCTTCTATGTCCGAGTCCGGCGCGATATCACCTGAAGCGTTGGCTTGAGCCGTTGTTGCCGAAGGTGACAGTGCTGGCCGCGCAAGAGATTCCACCGGAGGTGCGGGTCCGGAGCATCGGCGCGATCGGCTAACACCTGAGCGTGGAACTACGAATGTGCGGTAGGGAGGCAGTTATGACGAATCACGGAGAGACCGCAACGAAGGGCAAGTGGGAGAATCCTGGCCACACAATCCCGGTCGATGTAGCAAATTATGGTTATGCCGCAGCCCTGCCGCTGGCTGGTGAAGAGACCGGTGAATCGGGCCCGGGTGACCGAGACCTCCTGCTGCTGGAGCATCTGCCGGCGGTACGCTATATCGCGCGGCGCATTCATGAGCGGTTGCCGCAGCATGTGGAACTGGACGATCTGGTCTCGGCTGGGATCGTCGGATTGATCGACGCCTTCGGCAAGTTCGACCACAACAAGATGGTGCAGTTCAAAAGCTATGCGCAATTTCGGATTCGCGGGGCGATCCTGGATTCGCTCCGCATGTTGGATTGGAGCCCACGCGAGCTTCGTCGCAAGGGGCGCGCTGTGGAAGAGGCCATACGTGCGGTGCAGCAGCGTATGGGACGCGCTCCGGCGGAGCAGGAGATCGCGTCCGAACTGAAGATGAGCTTGCCGGAGTATCACCAGCTTCTTGGCGATCTGAAGGGGCTGGAGATCGGCAGCCTCAACCTGGAGCGCACGGAGAACTCGGGCGATGAGGAGCTGGCCTATATCCCGGGATCGCCCGAAGACGATCCGCTCTTTCGCTGTATGGAAGGCGAGATGAGACAGCACCTGGTGGATGCGATCGATGGCCTGCCCGAGAAGGAGCGGCTGGTACTGACGCTCTACTACTACGAAGAGCTGACCATGAAGGAGATTGGACTGACACTGGGGGTCGTCGAGTCGCGCGTCTCGCAGATCCATTCGTCTGCGGTATTGCGGCTGCGTGCCGCGTTGAGTGGGATAACGCCGGTGCGCGGCCAGAAGCCGTTGCAAACCGGCAAGACACGATGAAGGGGCCCCAGCATGGAAACAATCCTTGAGCAAAATGCGATCGATTCACTGTTCACGATGCGGCAGACATCGCGGGAGAGCCAATCGCCGCCCTCGGCTCCCACACCGGCCTACAACTTCGGCCGCGCGGGGCATATCGGCAATGAGCAGATGCGGACCATCACGATGGTCAACGAGCAGTTTGCCCGCAACCTGACGCATACGCTCGGCGCATGGCTGCGCACCCAACTCCAGGTGGCCGCAGCGGCAGGCGAGCAGATGTCCTTTGGCGACTTTCTCTCATGCCTTCCCGATCCTTCCTATGTTTGCCTGCTTCGCTTGGAACCGCTGGGCGGCATCGGTCTGCTGGAGATGAGCCTCTCCGTGGCGATGACGATGGTCGATCTGCTGCTCGGAGGCCGTGGCGCAACCGCATCGGTCCGCGAGGTCACGGACATCGAGGATGCGATTCTCGCCTCTGTCCTGCAACTCGTAATGCGCGAGCTCAATCTCGCCTGGGAGACCGTAGGCCTACAGTTTGAGCTGGACAAGCACGAGACGCAGGGCCGCATTGCGCGCCTGATGCCCGGCAGCGAGCAGACGCTTTGCCTAAGCCTCGACGTGCAGATGCCGGGGGTGCAAGGCCTGATCAACTTCTGCCTGCCGGCGATGGTGCTGAACACAATCCGGCGATTGAGCGCAGCCGCAGATGAGCCGCGCAAACGGGTCTCCGCATCATCGGACCACGTGGAGAAGCTGATGGCCGTGGCTTTGTTGCCCATCATCGTGCGGCTCCCGGCAGCGCGCATCGCCTCGCGAGAGTTGCGCGCGCTGGAGGTGGGCAAGGTACTGGAGCTGGGGCTTCCAAAGACCACGCAAGCGGAGCTGCTGGTCGGTGGTATTCGCTTGTGTTCGGTACTGCCAGTAAGCAAGGGTGACCGCCTGGGCGCTTTGCTGCAGGAGGACGCGACCGGGCTGGCCGCTCTCGCGGGAACCGTGCCAGCAGTTGTGGAAGACAGCAATCGAGATCGGGGCGAGGAGGCAGCAGCATGAGCAGCGAGACAAACATGGACGTTGTGCTGGACATGGAGATGGAAGCAGCGCTGCACTTCGGCGCCTCGGAGGTCATCCTGCGAGAAGTTCTCGCACTCGGCCCTGGAGACGTGGTGGAGCTCGACCGGCAGGTCGGTGAGCCAGTAGACCTCGTGGTCGGCGACCGCATCGTGGCGCGCGGCGAAGTGGTCGTGGTCAAGGGAAATTTTGCATTGCGAATTACAGAAGTCGTAGCGCCACAACTGCGCCTGGAGGGTGTGCGATGAGTAGCTTTGGTTTGAAGCTCGATAGAAGTCCCTACGCTATTGATCTGGCAGCGCAGACGAACACGATAGATACCTGGTCGCCCTCGACACCAGCAGGCTTCGACCTGCCGGACTTCCAACTCACCGTCGCCGACCGTCCACAGTGTGCCTTCGAGGGATGCACTGCAGGCTGGTCGAAGCTTTGGAAACGTCGCGCGCGGCCCGTGTTTGAAAACGTCTGGGGATGCAGCCGCACCTGCATCCGCGCACTGGTGGAAGCCAGTGTAAAGCGCGAGATGGAAGGCGCCGACGGTGCAGACATAGCCGAAGCGCATCACCATCGTATGCCCCTCGGATTGGTGCTGCTGGCGCAGGGACTGGTTACGCAGGAGCAGCTTCGTGCGGCGCTCCAGGCGCAGAAAGACGCAGGCCGCGGACGCATCGGTGAGTGGCTGGTAGAAGCCGCCGGAGTCTCCGAGACAAAGATCACCCGCGGTCTCGGAATGCAGTGGCACTGCCCTGTGCTTGGCCTCGCCGGTTTCGATGCCAAGCGCATGGCGCTGGCCCTGCCGCCCGCGCTGCGAACGCTCTGCAGCGTGGCGCCCCTGCGGGTTGCAGGCGGCCGGATCTTATATCTGGCGTTCGACGAAACCGTCGATGCCGCCGCGGCGTTTGCCCTGGAACGCATGAGCGGCCTCAAGGTGGAGAGCGGTGTCCTTCCCGGAGCGGAGTTCACCTGCGCGGTAACGGCGCTCGACGAATGTTCCACGGTCGATTGCCGCCAGTTCGACGTCGCTGACAGAGAAGGCCTGGTTGAGCGCGTCGTCGATGCGCTGGTCAAGCTGCAGCCCATCGCCTCGAAGATGGTCCGCCTGCGCGACCGTTACTGGATGCGCCTGTGGCTGGAGCGCGGAGCGTTCGGCCGGAACGGAATGTTGCCCGTAACCGGCGAGGATGTGGTCGACATCCTTCTGCGAGTTAGCCGCGACGGCAGATAAATACTCACGCAATGCGCGCTACGACCGATAAGCCTATGGGTGGCTCTATTCGGGCTATGGAGGATGTGCGTTGAGAGCGTTGATTGTGGATGATTCCGCCGTTATGCGAAAAGTATTGCAGCGCGCGTTGCAGGAAAGCTTCATGGGCGTGCGCGAGGTAATCGAGGCGACCAATGGGCAGGAGGCCCTTGAGCTCCTGCGCGCGCAACAGCAGAGCGGCGAGACTCTGGGGCTGATCCTCTCCGACATCAACATGCCCGGAATGGACGGCCTGATGTTCCTCGAACAGGCACGACTCGAATCTCTCCTGGCCGATATCCCTGTGGTCATCATCACCACCGAAGGCGCGGAGCGGCAGGTGTTGCGCGCGATCGCAGCCGGCGCGCACGGCTATATCTGCAAGCCATTCACCGCCGACCAGGTACGGGCCCGAATCCTCCCGCTATTGCACAAACCCGCCTGAAAGCAGCCCAGATTAGTTCAGCCTTAGGCGCTGGCTTATGGCGCTCTCACGTTGCGATCTACAGATTGGCCGTCGAAATGCTCTACGCAGGATATGGACAGCGGACTCTACGCGGCGTACTCAGGACTTCTGGCGCGAACACAGGCGCTGGACCTTGCCGCCAACAACCTTGCCAACGCCGGCACCAGCGGCTTTCGCGCCGAGCACGAGTCGTTCCGCGACGTCATGGCCGATGCGGCAAGCCAATCTCCCTCGCAGGTGGGCACCGCGGTAAACAGCTTCGGCGTTCTCGGCTCGACCAGCATCAGCAGCGCACAGGGCCAGATCTCTCCGACAGGAAATCCGCTCGATCTCGCTATTCAGGGCAGCGGCTACTTTGCGATACAGACAGCCAACGGCACGCGCTACACCCGCGATGGTGGATTTCAAGTCTCGGCTACCGGCCTGCTCACAACCAGGACCGGCGCGCCCGTGCTCGATGCGAACGGCAAGGCGATCACTGTACCGACGGGGACGATAAAGGTAGGCAACGACGGAAGTGTCTCCGTAAGCACGCCGGAGGGCAGCGCCGTAGTGGGCAAGATAGGGCTCGCGAACCTCGGACCCAATGGAGCGGAAGAAGCCGAAGGCGCAGGCATCTACAAAGCAGCCGAGGGCGTTGTGCCGCAGGCTGCAACGGACTCTTCGATACAGTCCGGCGCGCTTGAGAGCGCAAACCAGGACACGGTCCACGGCACCATGCAACTGATGCTGATGCAGCGTCAGGCCGAGATGATGCAGAAGGCCATCTCGGTCTTCGACAACGACTTCGACAAGACCGCGACCGAGCAGATCTCGCGGGTGTAACGGCAACTGTTTCCACGCGGAGCAAGAAGGAGATCGAGATGATTCGAGCACTATATACAGCGGCGAGCGGCATGAGCGCACAGCAATCGAACCTGGACACCATCGCGAACAATCTCGCAAACTCCGGCACCACGGGCTTTCGCGCGCGCCAGATGGAGTTCGAGGACATGATCTATCAAAATCTCGTCACACCCGGCGCGGCGCAGAGCGCATCAACGGCTTCGTCGGGTCTGCAGATCGGTCTGGGAACCAAGTCTGTAGCCAGCGAAGTCATCATGACCCAGGGCGATTTCACCCAGACCGGCAACACGCTGGACCTCGCCATCCAGGGCACAGGCTTCTTTCCCATCACCATGCCCGACGGCACGATGGCTTACACGCGCGACGGCAGCTTTCACATGAACAACCAGGGCATCATGATCACGGCCGACGGCAATCCGTTGGTGCCGAACATCACGATTCCCGCCAACGCCACCGCGGTCACGATCTCGCAGTACGGCATAGTCTCGGCGACGCTGCCGGGGCAGACGGTAGGCGCGCAGATCGGAACGATACAACTGGCAACGTTTGCCAATCCCGGCGGGCTCACGGCGCTGGGCAGTAATCTCTTTCAGCCAACGTTCGCCTCCGGCAACGCCATTACCGACGTCCCGGGCGGCACCAGCGGCATGGGAACGCTGCAGCAGGGCTATACCGAGAACTCTAACGTGGATGTCGTTGCGGCATTCGTGCAGATGATCGTGGCGCAGCGCGCGTACGAGAGCAACTCTAAGGTAGTGCATGTCGCCGACGATATGTACTCGCAGATCAACGGGCTGGTGCGCTGATGCAGACTCTTCGTATTGTTCTATGCATCGCGGGAATGGTTCTACTTATTGCTCAAAACGCATTCGCGGCGCTTGTGCCCAACGGCGTTGGATGCGCGCCAACCGCGGAGGCAGCTGTAGCGCGGATACTCTCCAACGCCGCCGGAAGCGGTAGCCGAACGGGCTTCAAAGTGGTCGCGGTCCGCACAGACTCTTTGCGCAAGCGTTCCTGGGCAATAGTGGCAAGCTGCTCGGACGCCTCGTGGCCCATGGTTGCAATCGAGCTTGCGGAGGACGCCACGGCGTTCAGGCACACCACGGCGACGCAGGCACAGGTGCAGATCGGAGACCGCGTCGCAGTGCAGCAGGACAATCAGCAGTCGCGAATAGAGCTCGCAGGAGTAGCCGAAGAGAGCGGCGCGCTATGGGACTTGATCCGCGTGCGGCTTCCAAGTCTCTCCTCTAACGATGCGCCGCCGGTAATCCGCTGCCGCGTCGTGGGTAGGGACATGGTGGAGGTGGCCCAATGAAGTCTTTACCGGCAGTGTCACAAGTCCAGGAACAGTTCTTCCCGCCTCCAGCCACACAGCAGCGAACCGGGGTAAAGCGCACGCCCATGAAGGCAGTACAGGAGTTTCGGTGGTTCGCCATCGGGACTCTCGTCTGCTTAATGTTTCTGGCGTTCGTCGCAGTAACGATCGCCCAGAAGCCGGCGATCACCATCGGCAAGTCCGATCCCGCCGCGACCTCGCTGAACGAGTATCTGCTGCGGGTGCGCGCCTCCAACATCGATGCAATGCCATCCCCGGGCGCCATCTGGAGTGACGCCGGCAGACTGACGCGGATCAACTCCGATGTGCGCGCGATGCGGCCACACGATCTCATCTCGGTCGTCGTCACCGAGAGCCTCTCCGCCTCGACGATCGGGTCGGTGAACAATTCGCGGTCGACCAGCGCCAGTTCACAGATCTCCGCGCTCATCGGCCTGCTCCACGCCGGCAACGCGATGCAGAACCTCATCAACCAGAACTCCGCAGCGGCTCTGGCCGCCAAGGGCGATAGCGAAACCAGTTCCAGCCTGAGCACCACGCTGGGCGGCCAGGTAATTGAAGTGCTGCCCAACGGGATGTTGGTCATCGAAGCCGCCCGCCAGGTTGAGTTCAACCAGCAGACGCAGACGATCGTGCTGCGCGGCCTGGTGCGTCCGGAGGACATTTCGCAGCAGAACCAGATTGTCTCCACCGCCATCTCCAGCCTCGAGCTCGAAGTCCGCGGCAAGGGCATCATCAATGACTACACCCACCGCCAGAACCCGCTTGTAAGGTTCCTGGAAAAGTTCCTGATCTTCTAGACGGGCAAGAAAGCGGTTCCGATGTTGAACCTCAAATCGAACAGCAAACGCATATTGACGCTGGTCATGTTGTTCACCGCGACATTGGCCGCCCACGCCAGCGACGATACACCCCCAAAGCCCTCCCTCGCTCGCATCAAAGACATCGCCTCCATTGAAGGCATCCGCGACAACCAGCTAGTAGGCTACGGAATCGTCGTCGGCCTGCAAGGCACCGGCGACAGCCAGCAGACCACCTTCCCCGTACAAACACTGGTCTCGACACTTCTCCGCATGGGCGTCAGCGTCCCCGCGGGCGCAATCCGCGTGCAAAATCTGGCAGCGGTCTTCATCTCGGCCTCCCTCCCGGCCTTCGCCGACTCCGGTACAAAGATCGATGTAACCGCCTCCTCCGCGGGCGATGCCAAGAGCCTCGAAGGTGGCGTCCTCCTGATGACCCCGCTCTACGGCGCGGATGGCCGCATCTACGCCCAGGCCCAGGGCCCATTGGTCGTAGGCGGCTACTCGGTAAGCGCCAACGGAAGCTCCAAAACCGTCAATATCACCACCACGGCGCGCATCCCACTCGGCGGAATGGTTGAGCGGGCGTCGCCCACCAACCTCGGCACGCTGCACACCTTCAACCTGCTGCTCAACGCCGCTGACTTCCATAGCGCCGAAGCGATGGCCCAGGCCGTCAACCGCGAGGTCCCCGGCATGGCCGCGGAGGCCAGAGACAGCGGTCACGTCCAGGTGCATATCCCGCAGGGAGACGATGTTCCCGCGATGCTGGCGCAGATCGAAGCCATCGAGGTGCCCTTCTACCCACGCGCCAAGGTGATCGTGAACGAGCGCACCGGCACCGTTGTGATCGGCGGCACGGTAACGCTCCAACCGGTCTCGATCCTCCACGGCGGCCTCTCGGTCAACGTTGTCACCCGCTACTCCGTCTCGCAGCCGGCCCCCTACAGTAACGGAACGACAACCACCGTCGCCCAATCCACCATCGACGCCCGGGACAAGCCGGTAAATCGCATCGAGCTCCGCGAAGGAGCCACCGTCGAAGAGCTCGTCCGCGACCTCCAGCAGATCGGCGCAACCGCCCGTGACGTCATCTCCATCCTCCAGGCGATGCAGGCCGCAGGCGCTCTCGGCGCGGAGATCGAAGTCCTATGATCGCAGCTATCCAATCGGGCCAGATCGCTGCGGCAAGCCAGACGGCTTCGGCGGCAACGCCCGACGCCTTGCAGCACCGCAAGCTCACCGACGCGGCCCAGCAGTTCGAGGGCATGTTTCTCCAGCAAATGCTAAAACCCATGAGCACGATGAGCAAAGAAGACGGCTCCGACACCGACGATGGCGACGACAAGGCCGGTGACACCAGCACCTATCAAACCCTCAGCGTCGAAGCTCTTGCCAAGGCAATCTCCGCCGCCGGCGGTCTCGGAATCGCGCGAAATGTCGTGAGCTCTGTAGAGAAAGAGTCGCGCGGCAAACTTGAGGCAAAGAAAAATCTGAGACAGCCCTAAAGTCCCCTACCCAACCGCCGATAAAGCTTATAAGGAGGTCGAGAATGACAGGGATCACCGATTTAAACGCAGTATTCATCCCATCCACGCAGGTTTCCGCATCGGACGCCGATGCCCTAAGCCTAACCGGAGCCAATCAAAATGCAACTTCCAGCACGGACAATCAGTCGCTTCTCAGCATGGATCAAACCGTCGTGAGCTCTACAGGAGACGCTATGTTGCAGGCGATGGGAACCTCGGACGTGCAGACGGACAAAGTCACAAGCCTGCAAGCCGCCATCACCAACGGCACTTACAACGTCTCTTCATCGGACATAGCGAGCAAGCTCATCAACTCCATGCTTGGACGAGGCTAGAAGATGTCCGGCGAGCAAGCTTCGGCTCTGGAGTTCAATCCCAACCGACTGCTTCAGTCGACCATCGACGCACTCAGCAGGATGGACGTCTCCGCGCTCATGAAACTCGGCGCCGAAGCCGAGGAGATGGCGAAGCTCCGCATCCAGATGAGCTCCACCGACGCCGCCCAGGCTGTCGCTCTCAAGCAGGCGCTTGCCGAACTCCTACAGTCCACCCAGCGCAGTCTGCGCATGCTTCGCGGCATGCACGATATGAGCGTACGCCGCATCGAGGAGCAAGCCACATGGGAACGCTGACCGGCCTGATGTCCCTGACGAACGCTGCGCTTGACGCCGACCAGAGCGCGATTAATGTCACCGCGAATAATGTAGCCAACCAGAACACCCCCGGCTACACCCGCGAGACCGTCAACTTCGAATCCAGCGATGCCGTAAGTCTCAGCGGCTATCAGGGCCTCGACGGATCAGTTTCAGCTACGGCCGTCTCACAACGCAGCCGGGTCCTGGAGCAGCACTTGCAGCAGCAGACCCAAAGCTCCACCGCAAGCACCGCGGTTCTGACGGCACTACAAAATATCCAGTCGATGTTCGGCCTAACCTCAACCTCAACCGACGCCAGTTCCACCACGCTCGGCTCGGCCATGAACAGCTTCTTCTCATCGCTCACAGCTCTCTCTTCCAACCCCACAGACGCCGCCACACAGACCGCGGTACTCACCGCCGCCAGCACGTTGGCCTCGGCATTCAACAGCACCTCGCAGGGTCTCAGCAGCGAGGTCACATCTCTCAACTCGCAGATCACCACCGCCGCCCAGCAAGTCAACGGCCTCACCGCAACCGTCGCCCAGCTCAACCAACAGATCACCACCCTAAGCCCCAACCAGGACGCCGGGACCCTTGAAGACGCTCGCCAGCAAGCAATCCTTCAGCTCTCCAGTATCCTCGGCGTCGACCAGATCACCACGCAGAACAACGGCGTAACCCTCACCGCCTCCGACGGCACCGTCCTGGTCAGCGGCAATCAAAGCTACTCACTCTCGACCACCACCATCGGCGGCAACACCGCCATCGTCGCCGGCGACCCACCAACCACCCTCAGCGACATCCAGGGCGGCGCCATCGGCGGCATGTTGCAGGCTCGCGATCAAGCCATCCCCCCGATGCAGTCCGCAATCGACCAGCTAGCCTACGCCATCGGCACCGCCGTCAACACACAGAACGAAGCTGGCACAACATCTTCCGGCATTGTCGGCACAGCCATCTTCTCGCTCACCGCAACCGCCGCCGGAGCGGCCGCAACCATCTCCGCAGCTCTCACCTCCGGCAGCGGAATCGCCACAGCCGGCGCAGACGAAGGCCCCTCCGGCACAACCAACGCCCTCGCCTTAGCGAACCTCGGAACCGCCAACATTGTCTCCGGCCAAACCGCCTCAAACAACTTCGCGAGCTTCATCGGCTCCATCGGCACAGCGGTCTCCTCCGTCACTACACAGAACACCGCAAACACCGCCTCTCTTGTGCAGGCTCAGACGCAGCGCGACTCGCTCTCCGCCGTCTCGCTCGACGACGAAGCCACGTCGCTCACCAACTATCAGCGGTCCTACGAAGCCGCGGCAAAAGTCTTCGACATCGTCGACCAGATGATGGCCGATGCCTTAAACCTTGGCGAGGAGACACCGGTCAGCTAACGCCCGGAGGACACCATGCGCGCAGATCCCCTCTATAACCTCAGCCTGAGCAGCTCGCTCGACAACCTGTCGACACAGCTCGACGGCCTCACCAGCCAGCTCTCCTCCGGCCTCGCCGTCTCATCCCCCAGCGACGATCCGTTAGCTGCCTCGCAGGGCGTAGCCCTGGGCAGCGCCATCTCCCGCGACGACGCCTACGTCCAATCCGCAACCAGCCTCGAGGGCCGCCTGCAAACCTCCGACTCAGCGCTCGGCAGCGCCGTTACGGAGATCACCTCAGCCATCTCTCTAGCCACCGGCGGCTTGAGCGGCACGCTCTCCAGCGCGAACCTCAACACCATCAGCTCCCAGCTAGCGTCCGCCCGCGACCAGATCGTCTCGCTCGCGAACACCAGCTACAACGGCAGCTATCTCTTCAGCGGCACCGCGGGCACAACGCAGCCCTATACCACCGACAGCACCACCACGCCGG
>FSYS01001095.1_pt1 | contig 10931 bp, 9 predicted proteins | sample 1638491 | NCBI WGS metagenome assembly FSYS01 (sample SAMEA3914788, study PRJEB12502) | metagenome | biome: forest; material: soil | place: Canada | collected 2011-07-03 | depth 0.1 m | reverse complement strand
TTACGGTACAGCGCTCCAGAGGCTACGACCACGGAGCGTGTGCAGACTGGAATACCCCCCCGCTATCGTCAGCTTGTGGAGGCAACCGATCTGCTGCGCGGTGACGACTTCTCGGGAGATGGCGAAGCGCACGCCAAACTTCAGCGCCTGTAGCTGGGCGCGGCTAGCTAGGCGCTGGCCGGAGATCCCCGTCGGAAACCCAAGGTAGTTTTCGATCTTGGAGCTGGTGCCGGCCTGGCCGCCGGGAGCGGTACCCTCGATCACAATGGTGCAGAGGCCTTCCGACGCCGCATAGACAGCGGCTGCGAGACCTGATGGGCCAGCGCCGACAACGGTGACATCGTAGATCATGTCAGGGTCGGGAAGCTCGGTGATGCCGAGTTCGTCGGCGAGCTGCGTGATGGTGGGACGATGCAGGGCGCGGCCGTCGGAGAGGATCACCGCGGGCAGCGTGGATTCACGCTCGGACAGCGGATCTTCGGGCTGGCTTGCCTCCTCTGCAGGAGCTTCGACGATCCTGTAGGGATAGCTATTGCGAATGAGGAAGCGCTGGAGCTGTGTGGTCTCCGCATCGTCTGCGTGCCCCATGAGCACAATTCCGCCGTTCTCGTCGCCGATAATGCCGATGCGGCGCCAGATAGTCGCCTGCGTAATAAGGTTTGCGATATCGCCCTGTGCGCGCATGAGTCGCTGCAGCTCGTTACGCGGTATGCGAAGAAGGCGGCTTTCGCTGACCGTCCGTGCATCGACAAGCGATCCCTGGGAGTTGAGGAGATTCAACTCACCGGAGAAACCGAACCGTTGATGATGGGCGATGACCTTGGACCCGCCATTCGCGGCGGGTAGAGCGATCTCGATCTCCCCGTCGAGCACAACGAATACATCGACCTGCCGCTCACCGTTCGTGACCAGCGTGACGTTCGCCGGGAAGGTCTCCACCCGGCCGTAGGCGTGCAGGCGCTCGACCATATCCTCCGTGAGCTTGGGGAAGGCGAGGTCTGGGCGAAAGTCCGGAACGTTCCATTCACTTGAATTGCTGTTTCCCTCGTCGGGCTTTCCTTGGTCGGTCATGGGCGTTGGCCTCCTCGCTCAGGGTGTAACCCTATCTTAGAGGCGAACCGTAACTGCGGGGTGGCACCAGGGTTAGCTCGTCGTTACGGGGCGACGTTGAAGTCGGCGACTTCGGGCGTCTGCGCGGAGTTGCCTCCGGCGTAGGCCTTGAAGAAACCGGGATCTACCTTCCAGTTGTGTTCGGCGACGCTGTAGTAGGCGAGGTCGTGCGAGGTCAGCTTGAACTGCACGCGCTGGGTAGCGCCGGGTTGTAGGCTGACGCGCTCGAAGCCCTTCAACTCTTTGGCAGGGCGCTTGACCTTCGCGGAGGGGTCGCCGAGGTAGAGCTGCACGACGTCGGAGCCGGCGCGCTTGCCGGTGTTGGTGACGTCGAGTGAGACGTTGACGGTGGTGGCGTCGCCTTTGCCTGCAACCGCCGTCTTGATGTGGCTGTAGCTGAAGGTGGTGTAGGTGAGGCCGAAGCCGAAGGGGAAGAGAGGCTGCTGGTCGGCGGTGAGTTGCTCGCTGGTGTAGTAGCGGTAGCCGTTGAAGAGGCCTTCGGTGTAACTGACGGTCGTGTCGGGGCCAGGGGTGGGAGTGGCGGCGTAGTAGGTGTTGTGGTCGGGATCGGTGGCCCAGGAGCGGTCGAAGCTGAAGGGCAGACGGCCCTCTGGCGAGCGCTGGCCAAAGAGCACTTCGGCGAGCGCGGTGCCACCGGCCTGGCCGGGATAGTAGTTGTGCAGCAGCGCGGGGACGGCGTCAATCCACGGCTCGGCGTCGACGGCACCACCTGCCGTGATCACGACGATAGTGTGCTTGTTGACGGCGGAGACAGCGCGGATGAGAGCGTCCTGACCCCACGGGAGTTCGAAGGTGCGGTCGAATCCTTCGCTCTCGGTGGAGGGGCCGAAGCCAACGCTTAGGACGACTGCGTCGGCGGAGGCGGCAATCTTCCGGGTATCGGCGTCGATGAGGTCCTGCTCGCTGCGGATGCCGAAGCCGAGGCTGTAGGCGCTGGACCAGGGGTGATAGATGAGCGTGAAGTGGATGGGTTGGCCGGCGTGCAGCGGCAGTGTGACGGTGTGGGGTGCGTGGCCTTCGCGATGTGGCTGGTCGAGAACCTGCTTGCCGTCGACCTGAAGTTCATAGCGATCTTCGCCAGGTGCCGCGGCTACGAAGAGATAGGTGCCATCTTCCTTCGGCGTATAGACGCCGGTGTAGCGCACGGTCTGCTGAGTCTTGGCGGGCGGAGCAAACATCCGGCTCGTCCAGTCGGCAATGCGATGGGGCGATGTGACGACGGATTTGCCGGTGGCGTTGTCTCCTTCAAAGACCTCGCGCTTGAGCTCGGTGAAGTCGGTGTGCTGGAAGATGTCTTCGACGGAAGGAATGCCGCGCGCGTAGAGGACGTTGACCTTGCCGGCGAGCGAGTCGCTGAGGCCATCGAGCAGGCTGGTGGCCTGGAACGGCGTGACGAAGGAACTGCCACCGCCGCCGGAGACAGCGGGCGAAGCATCGGGGCCGATGACTGCGATGGTGTGGATGTGCGCCGTGCTCAAGGGGAGAAGGCCGCCCTCATTCTTGAGCAGCGTGAGACTCTCGCGTGCGCCGTCGAGCGCGACCTCAGCTCCGTGCTGGTTGTCGAGTGAGATAGAGGTGTCGGTCTGCGGGCGATCGAGGAAGCCGTACTCGAGGCTGACGCGGAGCAGGCGGCGAACCTTGTCGTCGAGCGTGGCCTCCGTCACAGCGCCACTCTTGAGCGCAGGAAGGAGGGTGTCCGCGGTCATAAATTTTGCGTAGGGCATTTCGAGGTCGAGGCCGCCGTTGGCTGCGGCTACGCCGTCGTAGGTTGCATCCCAGTCCGACATCAGGAGGCCGTTGAAGCCCCAGTCCTTTTTGAGGATGTCGATGTTGAGGATCTTGTTCTGCGTCGAGTGCTCGCCGTTGACGAGGTTGTAGCTATCCATGACGGAGCAGACGTGGCCCTGTTGCACGGCGGCCTTGAAGGCGGGCAGATAGAGTTCGTGGAGGGTGCGCTCGTCGATGAGGGTGTTGATGTTGTGCCGGTTGTACTCGGAGTTGTTAGCGTCGAAGTGCTTGACGGTGGCGCAGACGCCCTGGCTCTGCACGCCGTCAATGTAGGCAACGTCCATGTGCGCGGCGAGGTACGGGTCTTCTCCGAGGTACTCGAAGTTGCGGCCGTTCATGGGCGCGCGATAGATGTTGACTCCGGGGCCGAGGAGGAAGTTGACGCCGCGCGCGCGGGCGTCCTGGCCAAGAGCCACGCCTTCACGCTCAGCGAGCTTCGGGTCCCAGGTGGCAGCGAGCGCAACGCCCGCGGGATAGGCCGTGGTGGGTCCCCAGGTGCGGACGCCGAGTGGGCCGTCGGACATCTTGAGTTGGGGCAGGCCGATGCTGGGTTCGGCGAAGGTGAACATGCTGTCGCGGCCGCCGATGAGCTGGATCTTTTCAGCGGTGGTGAGCTTCTGCAGCATGGCGTCGATGCGATGCTCGATAGCCGGGCTATCGGGTACGGGCGCCTGGGCAAAACTGACGGGGGCGAGCGACAAGGCAAGGACGGCGACGGAACACAGCAAAAGCCTACGAGTCATGGGACAACTTTCCGGAAGCGGCAGGTCGATAAGAAGCTGGCGACGAGAGCGACTCATCCTCGGCTCCGATCAAAAGCCTACAACAACGTTCGAAGATCTGCAGATCTGCTTCAAGCTGAGCATCGATTGCGTGGCAGTGCGGCAGCTTTCCTTGGGGAGTGGAGCCGCTCTCCGCCGGGTGATTTGCATCACAGCAGGCTAGCGGCCTGCGACTGGAGCATGGGGATGGCTGCGGGAGGACCCAATGGTCTTCGAAGACCGTGCGGATGCTGGACGGCAACTCGCCAAACAATTGGGACGCTATGCCCATCGTCCGGATGTTATCGTGCTCGGCGTGCCGAGGGGCGGCGTTTCCGTGGCATTCGAGGTGGCGACGGCGCTGCACGCTCCGCTCGATGTGTTTCTCTCGCGAAAGCTGGGCGTGCCCGGGCAGCCGGAGCTGGCGTTTGGTGCTGTCTCCGCTGGCGGAGGGCGATACCTGGATGAAGGCATCGTTCGCTCGGCCGGCATCTCGAATGCGCAGGTGGAGCAGATCACGGCTGAGGTGCGTCACGAGCTGGATCGCAGGGCCGCACTGTACCGCGGAGACCGGCCACCGCTGCAGGTTGAGGGTAAGACGGTGATTCTTGTGGATGACGGTATAGCCACGGGAGCGAGCGTCTATGCTGCCGTCCAGGCGCTGCGGCAGATGCAGCCGGCGAAGTTGGTGGTAGCTGTGCCGGTGGCTCCTCCGGCGACGTGGGCGTGGCTGAGAAAGGTTGTGGACGAGATCGTCTGCCTCGATCTGCCGCATACGTTTCTTGCCGTTGGAGAATTCTACGAATACTTTACGCAGGTGGAGGACGCGGAGGTCATCGAGCTGCTGCGGCGCGCGTAACAATCGGCTCCGTTTTGCCTAGTCTGTGCTCCGCTTGCAGCTGCTCGAAGATGCGAGCGAGCTTGAGCACGCCGCGACGAATCTCATTCTCCTGCACGGCTGCGAAGCCAATCTGCAGACCTTCCGGCGTCGACGCGGTGTGGCAGTAGCGGCTGAGGGGAACGACGTCGATATCGTGGAGCGCCGCGCGCTGTGCGACGGTCTCGGCGGATACATCGATGCGAAGGCGGCCGATGGTCTGCAAGCCGGCTTCGATGTTCGCGATCTCGAGATACTCCGCGAGGTGCTCTTCGGCTGACTCCCGCAGGATCGTGAAGCGCTCCTGGTAGATCTTGCGCATGCGACGCAGATGACGTCCCAGATGTCCCTGTTCGATAAAGTCGCAGAGCACGGCCTGGTCGAGCAGCGATTGATGGCGCGTCGTCATGGCCTTGGTGCAGGCGAAGACTTCGACGAGATTTCGCGGCACCACCAGGTATCCCAGCCGCAGCGACGGGAACATCACCTTGTTGAAGCTGCCGCAGAAGATGACCTTGCCGCTGTGATCGAGGCCCTGCATCGCAGGAATCGGACGGCCGGAGAAGCGGAACTCGCTGTCGTAGTCGTCTTCGAAGATGGGGGTGTTGTACTTCTTCGCCCACGCGAGCAACTGGAGACGCCGCTGCAGACTCATCGTCATGCCGACGGGGTACTGATGCCCGGGTGTGACGTAGACGAGACGGCAGCCACGGAAGTCTGCTTCCTTCGGCGCTGCTCCTTCAGCATCGAGATGCATTGAAACCATGCGCGCGCCGATGGCGCCAAAGACCGCGTAGGTCCCCTGGTAACCGGGGTCTTCCATGAGCACCTTGTCGCCGGGATTGAGTAGCAGGCGGGCCGCGAGATCGAGTCCTTCCTGCACGCCGGCGACGATGATGATCTGCTCGGCGGAGCACTGGATGCCGCGCGAGGTGTGCGCGTAGTCGGCGATGGCCTGGCGCAGACGAAGATATCCCTGGGCCTCGCAGCCGAGCAGGTCGCGGGTGGAAGCGGCGCGCAGGCGCCGGGCGGAGAGCTGCGCCCACAGCGTGGTGGGAAAGAGATCGAGCGCGGGAAGGTTGGTACGGAAGGCGGTGTTCTCCGGCTTCACCTGTAACGTGAACGGGCGAACCCGCGTGGCAAAGGCGGAGAGACGCGGCCCCGGCGGCGCGGGGGAGCCGACGTCCTGATCCGCGACCTGCTGCGAGGGTAGTAGATGCTCGGGCAGAATCTGGGAGATGTAGGTACCTGAGCCGCGGCGGCCCTCGAGATAGCCCTCGGCCTGCAGCTCGTCGATCGCGGCCAGGATGGTGCCGCGGGAGAGCTGGTACTGACGGGCGAGCTCTCGGCTAGCGGGCAGCTTGGAGCCGGGGGTGATGCGGCCGTTCAGGATCTCCGTGCGCAGGGCATTGCGCAACCAGTGGAACGACGGCACGCCCTCCGGCCGTGGGGGGAGGATCAACTCGAAGCTCGAAGCTCGCCTAGTCATGCCGTCCTCCTTACCCGATTTGCAGAACATCTGAACGCTTAGTACGGGTTGCATCCAAAGTGGTCTGGTGGATTTTGCGTAAGTGGGCCTTTTCAGTCGAACCAATTGGGATCATGCTAATCCGTGATCCCGTCCGAGTCTAGAGCACGCATTGGGATCGCAAGGTCAGACTATGGCATCGATCGGGAGGTTGATATGAAGTCGACTACGATGAGTTTTGTTCGCTGGACAGGAGTGGTTGGTCTGGTCTTCGCGTGCGGCATCCTTGCATCCCGCGGAGCGATGGCCCAGACCCAGAACACGGTAAGCTTTGGACACGGACACGCAGATCAGCAGCCTTCCCCCTCTGCGACCAGCTCTGAGCCTACCGTCATTACGCCAGAGCTGCTGGCAGACATGCTCGTGGTGCATGGGCGGTATGCGGACGCCATTGAAGCCTATCGCAAGATCCGGCCACAGACGGCCGAACTCTACAACAAGATCGGCATAGCCTACCAGCGCATGGCGAACGATCAGGAGGCGATTGCCAACTATGACCAGGCATCGCATATGGATCGCAAGTTTGCCGCAGTCTACAACAATCTCGGAACAGTCTACTTCCACGAAAACGACAACAAACGAGCCAAGCAGCTGTATAAGAAGTCGATCAAGCTGGATGCAGCGACGGCGCCGTTCTGGAGCAACCTGGGCGCCGTGTACATGGCGGAACGGAAGTACAGCGATGGAGCCGAGGCCTATGAGAAGGCCTTCCTGCTCGATCCCGATATCTTTCAGGATATCGCGTTGAATGGGATCGAGCAGTTTGAGTCGCCGCAGGAACTGGCCAAGATATACCTGACCTTTGCGGAGATCTACGCCCACGCCGGGATGAAGGCGCAGGCGATGCTCTATCTGCACAAGGCGCTGCAGCAAGGCTTCAACGATCGGCAGCAGCTCCAGCAGGATCAGCAGCTTGCAACCCTGCGTGGGACTCCGGAGTTTGACCAACTGGTGGGCGGGGACCATAAGTAATAGCGCTTCAAAGCTAGAAGACGATGCCCCCTGTGCGCGGTGAATGAACCCGCGCACAGGAACGCGTTGCAGCTTAAGAATTTGGTGGCACATTAGTAATAACCCAGCTAAACTAAAGTCCACAGGTGTGTTGCCTCCATGCGGTGGCGATGCTCCTGTGCGTGACGTGGACGGAGTATGCGTGCCAGCGAGATTCTGGCTTCGCGATGCTGCGCCGCTTGCAGTTGGGCCCAGGTCTGTCGAGGCAAGAAGATTAAGGTAACGCGGACGATGCTCCTCCTACTGCGCGCATGCCATCGAGCGCAGGTCTGCCTGCGTGCATTTCGAGGAGCGTACCGTGATACGAGTTCTGGCCACAACGCTGCTTCTGGGCCTCTGGGGTAGCTTTCTGCACTCGGCGAGAGTGACCTATTGGGTGCAGGCGCCCGGAGAATACGACTTCGTCATCAAGGGTCATCTGGGCGTCGACCATGAGCGGATCTGCGCCGTTGTCACAAAGGACAGCGATCCGTCCGGCCGTGACGCCAAAGACGGCCTGTGGGATACCGTGACCATGAAGTCCGCAGGCGCACGCGTCGGCATCACACTCAACAAAGTTCCGCTCGATGCCGCTAAGCTCGCCGCCGAGCAGGACTGCCGCTAGGGTTGCTTGTCGCCAATGTGTCCTTAAGCGTCGTTTGGGTATCTGATTAGTTAACAGTGTGGATGGAGCGATCTTTTACGTTCGCTCGCCTCAATCATTGTTACCCTGCTAGCAGGGACGACTTATGACACCGCGCATTGCCATTCCGGTTCCGACATCGACTGATCATCCTTACAATCAGCGCTCCTGGCCGAGCTATGCCATGGCGGTAACACGCTCGGGCGGCGAGCCGGTGGCGATTGAGGTGGGCGCATCGCCTGCCGAAATCAATGCTCTGGTAGCAAACTGCGACGGCATTCTGCTACCCGGAAGCCCTGCGGACGTCGATCCTGCGCTGTATGGTGCTGAGCGCGATCCGGCCTCGGCACCCGCGGACCCGGCGCGCGAGGCGTTGGACTACCTGCTGCTCGACCATGCTGAGAAGCATTGCAAGCCGGTGCTGGGCATCTGCTTCGGCGTGCAGTCGCTGAATGTGTGGCGAGGGGGCTCGCTGGTGCAGGACCTGACGCCGTTTCCGGTAAACCACGGCGCGGGCAGCAAGGTAGCGATCGCGCACACGGCTGTGGTTGCGCCGGACAGCATTCTTGCCTCGCTTCTGACGCCGGAGGAGGCGCCGGAAGTGGATGGGTTTCTGCGGTTGCCTATCAATACGAGCCACCACCAGTCGGTGGCGGCTCCAGGCGCGGGATTGCGGATTGTGGCGCGGTGCCCTGACGATGGCGTGATCGAGGCGGTCGAGATCAATCCTGACGATTTAGTGTTCCACGTGGAACATCGCGAACATCCGCAGTTCGTTCTCGGGGTGCAGTGGCATCCGGAGCGCAGCTTCGAGATCAGCGCCGCCAGCCGCGCGCTCTTTGAGCGCCTGGTGGCTGAGGCGCGCCGCTCTGCAGAAGCCCGGGCTGCTGAGCGCCAGCCTGCGGAAAGCTCGGCCCGGTAGCCTGAGTGCCAACCCTGACCGAAGCCCAAATTGCGACCTTGCTTGAGCCGTATCTTGCGTCGGGAACGGGCGCGGCTCCTATGCCGCCTGGGCTCTATGCCCAGCTCTCTATCTATCTTGATTTGCTGATGAAGTGGAACGCCCGCACGAATCTAACTGCCATTCGCGAGCCCGAGGAGATGGTGCGGCGGCACTTTGGCGAAAGCCTGTTCGCTGGAGTGCACCTTGGGACTCGGCTGGCCGAGGGCGCGAGCGTTCTCGATTTTGGCTCGGGGGCGGGATTCCCAGGGTTACCGATCCAACTGTTGCGGCCCAAACTGCGGGTCACCCTGGCGGAGTCTCAGGGAAAGAAGGCCTCCTTTCTCCGCGAGGCAGTGCGAACCCTGGGATTAGCGACCGAGGTATGGGTGGGACGCGTCGAGGCAATGCCCGCTGTGAACGGGACGCCGCGCCGTTTTGACGCGGTAACGCTGCGGGCGGTCGACAACATGCAGCAGGCGCTGGCCGAGGCCCGGCAGAGGGTCGCCCCCGGCGGCTGGTTGGTGACCCTTTCGACCGAGACGGCGCCCGAGGCGGAATGCCTTCCACTACCGGGCGATGGCCCAGGCTGGCTGACATTCCTTCGAGTCGGTTAAATCACAACTTCCTCACCCGATGCACAGCATTTCCTCTCGATGTTCCACGTGGAACATCACTTCGGAACGTTCCACGTGGAACATTCACTCACCGCTTCTGCTAGGCTTGGATTCGTCTCACATGTCCGAATCCACTGATCTGAAGAATCCGCCCACCCCAGAGAGCCCTACCTCCCACAGTAAGGTCATCGCCATCGTCAACCAGAAGGGTGGCGTCGGCAAAACCACCACGGCTATCAACCTAGCGGCCGCCGTAGCGCTCGAGGGCATTCCCGTCTTGCTGCTGGATGTTGATCCGCAGGCGAACACCACGGGCGGCCTGGGCTTCTCGCGCGACGAGGAGCGGCTCTCCGTCTACGACCTCCTGCTCGGCAACGCCACGGCCAGTGAAGTGATTGTGCCCACGGACGTGCCGAACCTTTCACTTATCCCCGGCACCAAGAACATGATTGGCGCGAATGTCGAGCTGGTGGGTGTCGAACACCGCGAGCATCGCCTCCGCGAGGCGCTTGAGCCTGCCCGCAACGACTACCCGTTTATCTTCCTCGATTGCCCCCCGGCGCTTGATCTGCTCACGCTCAACTCCCTCGTCGCCGCCGATACGCTGCTGGTTCCCATGCAGGCCGAGTACTTTGCGCTCGAAGGCATCTCCGAGCTGATGGCTACGCTGGATCGTGTCTCTGCCAGCTTCAACCCCGAGCTCTCGATCGAAGGCGTCCTGCTTACCATGTTCGACGACCGCACCAACCTCTCGCAGCAGGTGCGCGACAACCTTCAGAACTTCTTCGAGGACAAGCTGTTCAAGACGACAATTCCGCGCAACATCCGGCTGGCGGAGGCGCCCAGCCACGGTAAGCCCGTCGCTCTCTACGATCCGCGCTCCCGCGGTGCGGAGGCCTACCGGAACCTCGCGCTTGAGCTGCTCGAGCGCAATGGCATCAAGATCCCCAAGAAGCCTGGGCCAAAACCGACCTTCGCCGTGCTGGAAAGTATCGGCGAATCGAAGGGCATCTGGCCCTTCCGCAAGTAGCGTGCAGCGAGGCTCAAACCGTCAGCAGTAGTTGATCCAAACCACCGTCTTCCCCAAAGCAGGAATCAAGCATGTCAACACCGAACCAAACTGATCAACACGGAACGAATAAGCCGCAGGCGCAAAACAAGCCACGGGCGCTCGGCAAGGGGCTCGAGTCGCTTCTGCCGTCGAAACCGGCGGCTTCTTCGCCCATCGCCGTCTCGGCAGCAGCCGCGGAGCCTACAGGGAAGCCGCTGGAGATCGCCGTCGAGCTAATTGATCGCAATCCTTTCCAGACGCGGACCAACTTTGACGAAGCCAAGCTGGCCGAGCTCGCCATCTCGATTACAGCGTCGGGAGTGGTGCAGCCGATCGTGGTGCGCCACGGAGCGAACCATCGGCAGGATGGGCGCTACACGCTGATCACCGGCGAACGGAGGCTCCTGGCCAGTAAGAAGGCAGGCAAGGCGACCATCCCGGCGATCATCCGCGAGGTCTCCAACCTGCAGGCGATGGAGATGACCATCGTCGAGAACCTGCAGCGCGCCGACCTGAACCCGATGGAACAGGCGCGCGCTTATGATCGCCTGGGCCAGCAATTCAAAATGACGCAAGAACAAATGGCCCAACGCACGGGCAAGGAT
>FSYS01001382.1_pt1 | contig 10949 bp, 7 predicted proteins | sample 1638491 | NCBI WGS metagenome assembly FSYS01 (sample SAMEA3914788, study PRJEB12502) | metagenome | biome: forest; material: soil | place: Canada | collected 2011-07-03 | depth 0.1 m | reverse complement strand
CATCTGCACCCCGTCCACGAGGACGAAAGCCTGTTCAATAGCGGAAGATCTCTGCGTCACTGCTGTTGCCTCTTGGAAGGAGATACACGGGGATAATTCAGCCTATGCGCTCACGCCCTGTTCATTTTTATGTTACAGGAATGTTAAAAGAAACTCCCGGATACAGGTATAAAATTTATTTTCTGCGCGCTATTTCCAAACCGGCATCGGGGGTCGCCGCCCGGAAAATTCGGATGGGATGGATTGGTCAGACCGAATTTAGATGGGTCCACGGGAACACGATGCGATTTCGCTGCGTAAGACACATAAGACTCGGTTGATATCTATATTAGAGAATGAGTTATGATTTTCTGTAGAAGTCCGATCAGGAATGGCTCTTTAACGATGGTTGTGCTGATTTTCCGGTTTGGCACTTGAGGTGCTGTCAAATTTATTGAGCTCTATGAAAAACGCCGCTCAAACCCGCATTTTGGCAATCGTCCTCGCCCTGGCGACGGTCGCTGCGTGCGTTTTGGCCGGTTTGAACTTTGAACGGGAAAATGGCTTCGACGTCCCGACGGACGGCATCTGGTGGGTCGAAGCGCCGGGCGGTTTGCGGGCGGAGCGGGTTCCGGTCGATTCGCCAGGGCATCGTGCGGGAATACGGACCGACGACATTCTGGTGAGTGTGGACGACCAGCCAACGCCAAGGCTGGCGCCGCTGGTCCGCGAGATGTTTCGCAGCGGCATCTGGGCCCATGCCACTTACTCGATTCTGCGGCCCGTTGCGCAGTCGATCGACCTGAACGGCGCGACCCGGCTGGACATTCAGGTCATTCTGGAGCCGAAGGACAGGTCCATCAATCAGGGGCTGCGATTCATCGCTCTGGTGTACCTGTGCATCGGCATCTATGTGCTCTTTCGGCGATGGACCGCGCCGAAGTCCATCCATTTTTACGTCTTCTGCCTGGCTTCGTTCGTTCTCTACAGCTTCCGGTCCACGGGAGAGCCGGGCACGTTCGACTGGTATATCTACTGGGGCAACCTGGCGGCGCAGGCGCTCCAGCCGGCACTCTTCCTGCACTTTGCCGTCAGCTTCTCCGATAATTTTGCGTCGGAGCAGCGCAATCGCCTAAGGCGGAGAATTCTTTGCGCGCTGCTCTACCTACCGGGAATCTTTCTGATCGGCCTGCAGTACAGAGCAATCAGTTACTGGTCCGCGACGGAGCTGCTGTTGCATCGCCTGGACCAGATTGCGCTGGGTTACGTCGCGCTTTATTACGTGATCGCCGCTATCGTCTTCCGGCTGCGTTACAGACGAGCTGAATCCGCGCTGGAGCGGCAGCAGCTGAAATGGCTGACTCGCGGCACACTGATTGCCGTAACACCGTTCACGCTGCTCAACGTCATTCCGTTTCTCGCGGACTGGTCGGTTCCGAGCCTGCTGATGAAGCTGGCGGGACTGTCCCTGGTCATCATTCCGCTTACCTTCAGCTGGGCCATCGTGCGCTACCGGCTGATGGACGTCGATCTGATCTTCAAACGTGGCGTGACATATACGCTGGCCACGGCGTCGCTGGTTGGGTTCTACTTCGTCATCGTTGCGTTCATTGGAGAGATCGTCCACACGCGCCTCTCCAGTCTTGGCATCTGGGGTCTGATGGCCGGCATCATCTTCGCCGCCATCATCTTCGATCCGTTGAAGCGGACGATCCAGGGCCGTGTGGATCGCGTCTTCGATCAGAAGCGCTTTGACTACCGGGAGACGCTGGTGGAGTTTGGCCGCGGAATCAACTCGCAGACGGACCTGCGCGCTTTGCTGGATTCCATCGTGGAGCGGTTGCCCCAGACACTGCTGGTGACCCGCGTCGCGGTCTTCCTTGCGTCGGAGGGCGACGGCAGATCTTCTGCGCGGCACTTCGATCTGGCGGCATCGCACGGTCTCACCAACCTTCACGCTGCCGATCTGGGGGCGCTCGATGTACGCTTTCTGGATTTTGACCGGCCAGGCGCGAATAATCACCTCTTCCTCGAGAATCCGCAGCAGATGCTTCGTCTGCCTGAGGCGCAGCGCCGCAGCGCGGGTCGGCTGGACCTGAACTACTACCTTCCCTGCCGCGTCGCCAATCGCGATGGAGGAGGCACGAGAACTGTTGCCGTGATCGGCCTGGGCCGCACCGACGATGGCGACTTTCTCTCCAGCGAAGATATGGAGCTGCTGGAATCTCTGGCTGGGTACATCGGCATCGCGATTCAGAACGCGCAGCTCTACAAGCGGCTGGAGCAGAAGATCACCGAGTTCGAGAGCCTGAAGGAGTTTCACGAAAATATCGTCGAGTCGATCAACATCGGCGTCTTCGCCGTCGACCTGGACGACCGCATCGAGAGCTGGAATGCCCAGATGGAGGGTATGTTCGCGAAGCCGCGAACGGAGGTGCTGCGTGAACTTCTCTCCAGTGTTTTTCCGCCTGACTTCGTTGCGCGATTCAACAGCGTGCGCGAAGGCCAGGGGACGCACACGCTCTATAAGTTTCGTCTAGTCCTGCCGAACGGTGAAGTACGCATCGCCAATATCGCTATCGCGCCGCTGGTGACGCGTAACTTCGTTGCAGTTGGGCGCATCATCCTGGTGGATGACATTACAGACCGTATGCAGCTCGAAGCTCAGCTGACACAGGCGGAGAAGCTCTCGTCGATCGGCCTGCTGGCAGCAGGTGTAGCCCATGAGGTGAATACGCCGCTGGCAGTCATCTCCAGCTACACCCAGATGCTGACCAAGCATATGCGCGACGACGAACGGCTCGCGCCGGTGCTGGAGAAGATCACGCAACAGACCTTCCGCGCGTCGGAGATCGTAAATGGCCTGCTGAACTTCTCGCGCACCAGCGGCACGGAGTTCACGAGCGTCGATCTGAACGCGCTTCTTCGCGATACGGTTACGCTTCTGGAACATCAGTTTAAGACCTCGCAGATTCGCGTCGTCACCAACCTCGATCCGCATCTTTCACTTATTCATGGAAATCAGGGCAAGCTGCAACAGGTCATTCTCAACCTTATGCTGAACGCAAAAGACGCGATGTTCGGAACGCCGAACGCAACGCTGAAGATCGCGACTTTCAACGGCTCCGGCCGCGTCATCGCACGTATTCAGGATTCAGGCGGCGGCATCGAACGGGAACATCTGCACCGCATCTACGATCCGTTCTTCACGACCAAGACCAAACCGCAGGAGGGTGAGCATAAGGGCACCGGCCTCGGTCTCGCGGTCAGCTACGGCATCATGCAGGAGCACGCCGGCAAGATCCACGTCGAGAGCGAGCTCGGCGTTGGCTCGGCGTTTCAGCTTGAATTCCCGACCTCGGGGACGCGGGCTGCCGCTTCTGCCGAGCCAGCACTGACCAGCACTGCCCGGGCGGTCGAGAGAAAGACGATTCATGTCTGAGACCACCGAACTCGCTGCTGAAACACTTCATCTCCAGCGCACCGCTCGTGTCGCCGGTAATCCTCGCATTCTCATCATCGATGACGAGGCGGCCATCCGCGAATCGCTCGACACACTGCTGACACTGGAAGGGTTCACCGTCAGCTCGGCCAACGACGGCCCATCCGGTCTGGAGCTGCTGGCGCGTAATGAATACGACCTGCTGTTGCTGGACCTTGCCCTGCCTGGCGAAAGTGGTATTGAGCTGCTGCCACGCATCGTTGAGATGCATCCCAATCTGCCGGTCATCATGATCACGGCGTTTGGCACCGTCGGCAACGTGGTGGATGCGATTCGCGCCGGAGCGGAGAACTTCGTCCAGAAGCCGTGGGACAACGAGAAGCTGCTCGCAGACATCCGTGCAGCCGTGGCGCGGCATCGAGCTGAAGAAGAGGTTGTCCAGCTTAAGCGAACACTGAAGCAGCGGTACAACTTTGAAAACATCGTCGGTAAGAGCGAACCGATGTTGCGACTCTTCGACCTGATTGCGCAGGTAGCGCCCAGCCGTTCGACTGTGCTGCTGCAGGGGGAGAGCGGCACCGGCAAAGAACTGATCGCGAAGGCGCTTCATGCCAACTCGCCGCGGCGCGACCGGCCATTCGTTCCTGTGAACACGGGCGCGGTGCCGTCGGAGCTGCTGGAGTCGACGCTCTTCGGTCACGTCAAGGGCGCGTTTACCTCCGCCATCACGGCCAAAAAAGGGCTGTTCGAGGTGGCCAACGGTGGCACGCTTTTTCTCGACGAGATCGGCACCATGACCATGGACATGCAGGCGAAGATTCTGCGCGTCCTGCAGGATCGCCGCTTCATGCATCTTGGTGGCGTGCAGGAGATTCAGGTCGACGTCCGCATCATCGCCGCAACCAACGTCAACCTGCAGGATGCGGTGCGCGAAGGCCGCTTTCGCGAAGATCTCTTCTACCGGCTAAACGTGATTTGCATGGAGTTGCCGCCGCTGCGCGCCCGCCGCGAAGACATTCCTCTGCTCGCGGCACACTTCCTGAAGTTCTACGCAGAGGAGAACGGCACGGAAGAGCCGTCGCTCTCACCTGAGGCGATGCGCATTCTGATGGACTACGAATGGCCGGGAAATGTGCGCGAGCTCGAGAACGCGATGGAGCGCGGAGTTGTTCTCGCGACCTCGCGGACGATAGGACCGTATCTGTTGCCGGCGCAGCTTACCGGAAGCACCTACTCCGCCAGTCTTCTGGATCATCAGCCGAACGCTTCCCTCTTCGACGTGATGGAGGAGATCGAGCGTCGCATCATCGCCGACCGGCTGGAGCGCTGCCACTGGAACCAGACCGAGGCCGCGGAGTACTTCAGAATTCCACTGTCTACGCTGAACCAGAAGATCAAGCGCCTCAACGTCGAGGTCAAAAAACGTTCGAAGGATTAAGATCCTGGCTGAATGACGATCTTCATCGAGTCGGCCTGAGGATTGGACGCCAGCTCGATCGCTGCAACGGCATCCTCTAAAGAAAAGCGGTGAGAGATCAGGTTTGTCAGATCGAAGCCGCTGCGATAGCCGTCGAGGACCAGCTTCGTGACGTCATCCTGAATCGCCACGGACGCGCTGTAGGAGCCCATCAGAGTCTTCTCGTCCATGCAGACATCAGCCGGGTCGAACGGTGCTTCTCCGTGCTGCGTCTGTGCGAATAGAACGACGCGTCCGCCGGGACGAATCGCATCCACCGCAACCCTGATCAAAGCATTGCCGCCGACGGCAAGCAGAGCGACATCGGCCCCGCGGCCTTCGGTGACGGCCTTTGCAGCGGCAGCGACGTCGCCTCGTGCATCGAGCGGATGATCGAGACCAAATTTTGCGGCGATTGCGTGGCGCTCGGCGTACAGATCGCTGGTCAGCACGGTCGCTCCGGTTTTGCGTGCAAGCGCTGCCAGCAGGATGCCGATCGATCCCTGACCGATGACAAGCACCGTCTCATCAGGCTGCAGCTTCAGCAGCTGAATCGCTTTGTAGCAGGTGTTGACCGGCTCGATGAACGCAGCCTGTTCGAATGGAATTTCGTCGGGAATCTTCACCAGACCGCGACGTACGATCCAGTCCATCACGCGGATATATTCGGCAAAGCCGCCGCCCGCCGGCGCAAAGCCCGCGGTGCAGCCAACCTTCTTGTAGACCTCGCACTGCGCGAAGGTCTGCTTGCGGCAGTAGTAGCATTCGCCGCATGGAATATGGTGGTACGCCATCACGCGGTCGCCAACGGCAAAGTTGCTGACGCCTTCTCCAACCCGAACGATGGTTCCCGACATCTCGTGTCCGAAGACGCGTGGCGCATCATGTGAGCCGGTGTGAATCTTCTTCAGGTCGGTCCCGCAGATTCCGCAGGTGTGGATCTTTACCAGTACCTCGCCGGTGCCGATCTCCGGCACTGGAATCGTCTCGACACGTACATCGTTCACTCCGCGATAGACGGCGGCGCGCATGGTTGATGGAACTATTTGTGACATACAGGTCCTTATTTATCTCTTTACCGTAGTGTAATCGCCATTGGCGATGCGGATGGAGCGGCTCTCATCCAGCCATACATAGAGCGCCTCCGCAAGATTCTTCGCAGCCGCTGCGCTGTGCTTGCCGAGCTTCGCCATGGCCGGCCATGAGCTCGGGCGCACGGCGACATGCGCCAGAAACGGCAGCATTTTGAGCTGACCGTTCGTTCCGATGAAGGGATTGATGTCGGGCAGCTGCGCTTCGGCATCATCCGATACAGCCTTGATGCAATGGAACGGGATGCTTTTTCGCAGAGCAAGCCGGGCGAGTGATGCTGCTTCCATATCTACCAGCCCCGCGCCATAGCTCGCGGCCAGTCTCTTCTTCTCGATGGCGTCTGCGACATGGGGCGTCGTCGCCAGGATGGGCGAATCCGGCAGTCCGTTCGCCGGGCGGAAGCGCTCGCCGGTCTTCGTGTCGATGACCAGCGATGCGCAGGAGACTGTTGCCGCGCCGATCTTTGCGTTGAGCGAGCCGGCCCAGCCAACGGAGCAGACGGAATCGATTGCAGCGACCTTCTCCGTCTCGGCAAAGGCCAGAGCGGCTCGTGCTTCTCCCATGCCAGCGCAGGCGGCGAGCCAGCAGCCTGCCGCGTGGCGATATTCCCAGAGCTCAGTTCCCTTGCCTGATGGCAGGCGCTTCCAGTTGCGAGCAGTTGCGTGCGTGACGAATGGCTTCAACTCGCCGCCCAGGGCAGCGATGATGGCGACGTTTCCCTTCATGCCGCCGGCCCGGTCGGCACGGGCGCATATCCATGTGCGATAAACCAGTCGATTGCGGCGCGCATCGCGTTGTAGATGGGCAGAACCTTAAACCCTAGTTCGCGTTCGGCCTTTGTCGAAGAGGCAAACATCATCTTCTTCCCCATGCGCACGGCTTCTACCGTTGCGCGTGGTTCTTTGCCTCTTAGCTTGCCGGTCAGGGTCTCGTCGAAGAAGGCAAAGACCATTGCGACGGCGTGAGGGACTTTCATCGTCGGCGAAGGCAGCCCGGTGATCGCCGACATCCGATCGAGAATCTGCTTCAGCGTAAGGTTTTCGCCGCCGAGAATGTAACGCTCGCCCGGTGTACCAAGTTCGAGCGCGGTCAGGTGCATGCGAGCAACCTCGTCGACGTCGACCAGGTTCAGGCCGGTGTCCACATAGGCGGGAAATTTTTTATTGAGAAAGTCCACGATGATTCGGCCTGTCGGCGTGGGCTTTGCATCGCCTGGGCCAATCGGCGTCGTTGGGTTAAGGATCATGACGTGCTGCCCGGCCTGCGCAGCTTTGATCGCCTCCTGCTCGCCCATAAACTTCGACCGCTTGTAGTGACCGATCATATCGGCCAACGAAACAGGGGTGCCCTCATTCACAATCGTTCCGTCGGCTTTGAAGCCCATCGTCGCGACGCTGGAGGTGTAGACGACGCGCTGCACGCCGACCTCGCGCGCCAGCTTCAGCAGCTCTCTTGTACCGGCAACGTTGGCGGCATACATCTGGTCCGGGTCGCGCACCCACAGTCTGTAGTCTGCAGCGACATGAACCAGCGCGTCGCAACCGGTGAGCGCGGAACGCAGCTTCTCCGGCTCGCGCAGATCGCCCGTCACCGTCTCTGCATTGAGGCCTGCGAGCGAGGCCATGTTGCTTGTCTGTCGAGTCAACAACCGAAGGCTGGCGCCCTCAGCAGCATAACGTCTGGCCACATGGCTCCCGACGAAGCCCGTCGCTCCAGTAATGAATACGCGCACTTCTCGCTCTTTTCCCCACCCATCCTGCGACTTCGGGTCTATGGCACGACGGGCTGATCTTCGGCAAACTCTACGCCGATGACCGGTGCTAGTCCAGTTTTTCGGGTTCGATCTGGATATTCTGCTCGCCGGCGGCCTTCTTTTCCCAGTACTTCTTCACCCAGGCTTCGAAGGTCTTGCCCGCTGCGGTATCCCGGCCGGTAAACGCAAGCGCCGCGATGTCGGAGTAGGCGACGTTCACCTTTGCCTGCGCGTTCGATGGAATGATACGCACGAACGAGTCGGCGAGCGTTGCGCCGGACCGGCGGTCGAAGAGATAGCCGACGACCTGCGAGCCGTCCTTCCGCGTGACCGTAATGTCTCCGCGATAGTCGAACGCCTTCTCCAGAGCCTCACGAATCTCGGCATCGCTTGCCAGCTCTGGAATCCAGCCCTCAAGCTGTTCTCGCTCGCGACCCGCGGCTACTTCAATCTCATCGGGGTTCTCATGAGCCAGTTGTGTAAGCTTCGCTGCTTCCTGTGTCTCGGTCGCCATCCTTATTAGTCTCCTGAGACTTCCTGAAGTTGCGAGCTGCTGGATGTTGCGGCCGGCGCGGCGATCTGAACCAGAGGACCGGCATGTGCAGGCTTCCACTCATTCAATAGCTTCATCGCGCCTTCATCTTCATACTTGCTGAAGAAGATAGCCTTTGCGGTCTGCAGCAGGCCCTTGATGGAACCGAAGGTATAGTTCACACCGCTCGCCTCATACCCCGAGTGCACCATGCAGTTCGCGCACTGCGGATTGCCGGATTCGGTGCCGTAGTTCTGCCACTGCACCGTCTCCATCAGCTCCTTGAAGGTATCGGCGTAACCATCCTGCATGAGATAGCAGGGCTTCTGCCAGCCAAAGATGCTGAAGGTCGGCATACCCCACGGCGTGCAGGAAAGCTCCTTCTTGCCCATCAGAAATTCCATGAACATGGGAGAAGCATTGAAGCGCCAGGTCTTCTTGCGGTTCGACAGAATTGAGCGGAAGAGTTTCTTCGAGCGAGCCCGTCCAAGGAAGTGCTTTTGGTCCGGAGCTTTGTCGTAGGTGTATCCGGGCGAGACCATCATGCTCTCGACACCGGCGACCATCAGTTCGTCGAAGTGCGCGCGCACGCTGTTCGGGTCGGCGCCATCGAACAGAGTCGTGTTCGTCGTCACGCGGAAGCCCGCTTCAACCGCGACGCGTACGCCTTCCATGGCGATGTCGTAGCCACCTTCGCGGCAGACGGAAAAGTCATGATGTTCGCGCTGACCGTCGACGTGGACCGAGAAGGAGAGATATTTGCTCGGCTTGAAGAGGTGCAGCTTTTCCTTCAGCAGGAGAGCGTTGGTGCACATGTAGACATACTTCTTCCGAGCCACCAGGCCAGCCACAATCTCCGGCATCTGCGGATGCAGCAACGGCTCGCCGCCAGGGATGGCGACCATCGGTGTGCCGCACTCCTCGACCGCTTTGAAGCAGTCCTCAGGCGAGAGCTCCGCCTTCAGGATGTGCGCGGGGTACTGAATCTTTCCGCAGCCGGCACAGGCCAGGTTGCAGCGGAACAACGGCTCCAGCATCAGCACGAGCGGATACTTCTTCCTGCCCATCAGCTTCTGCTTCAATACATAGGTTGCAACCGTCCAGGCTTGCGAGACTGGTACTGCCATCCGGTGTCTCCTCCATCAAAAAAAATGTGCGCATCCATCACGCATTCTCAAACCAACCGCTACGCTGCGGCCTCTGTTTCCTTTTCCATCGCCCGCTTGTACGTCGTCAACGCCAACAGCGGGAAGTAATCCCGATACAGATGATAGGCGAGATAGAAGACTCGCGGGAAACCTGTTCCAGTGTAGATCGCTTCCCCGTTACGCTCGGCTGCCGACTCGTCCCAGCTTCCGTTTTCCATCTGCTTTGCTACCAGCCATCTGATGCCCTTCGCTACGGAATCGCTTCGCGTATCGCCGGCTGCGAGCAGGCCGAGAAGAGCCCATGCAGTCTGCGATGGCGTACTCGGTCCGATTCCGCGCTGGTTGGGATCGTCGTAGCTGGTGCAGGTCTCGCCCCAGCCGCCATCGACGTTCTGCACCATGCGAATCCACTCGGCGGCCTGCTGAATCGCCGGCTCGTGGTTCCACATGCCCATAGCTTCAAGGCCACGAAGCACGAGGAATGTGCCGTACAGATAATTGACGCCCCAGCGGCCGAACCAGCTTCCGTCCGACTCCTGTTCCTGCAAAACAAACTGGATGGCTTTCTCCACCCGCTTATCGCGCCGGGTGTAGCCGTAGTTCGCCAGCATCTCCAGAATGCGGCCCGTAATATCGACCGTCGGTGGGTCCAGCATGGCGTTGTGGTCGGCGAACGGGATGTACTCGAAGATCATCTTCGTGTTGTCTTTATCGAAGCTGGCCCAGCCACCGTTTTTGCACTGCATGGCAAAGATCCAGTCAATCGCCCGCTGAGAGACGTCAATCTGGTTGCGCTCGCGAGGATGACTGACGCAGTTCAGCGCCAGCAAAACCTGCGCGGAATCATCCACATCCGGGTAAAACTCATTGTTGAACTCGAAGTACCATCCGCCCGGCTGCACATTGGGCAGACTCATCGACCAGTCGCCTTTGGTGCGGACTTCCTTGGACATCAGCCAGTCGGCGGCCTTCACCATGCGGGGATCGTTCTTCGCGACTCCGGCTTCGCCCAGTGCATAAACCGCCTGCGCTGTATCCCACACCGGCGACACGCACGGCTGCATACGGAAGGTTGGTGTCGGGTAGTGCGGTTCGCCCTCCGGATTATCGATGCCGAGCTTTTCAAACTCATCCATGGCGCGAATAAACTGAGGATCGTCCGGGGTATATCCCAGGCAGGCCAGCGCGATCAGGGCATTCAGCATGGCCGGATAGATGGCGCCGAGACCATCCGACTTCTCGAAGCGCTCCAGCATCCACTTCTCAGCTTTCCTCAGCGCGACCTTGCGAAGCGGACGGATATGAACACGTTCTGCCCAGTGCGCTATGCGGTCTGCTGCCAGAAAGATATTTCTCCAGCCAAAGATCTTCTTCGTATCCCACTTCAGGTGGAGATGAGCATGTTCGCGACCACCGACGAAGAGTTCATCGATTCCCTGCTCCTGCGAAATCTTTTTGAACGGCTTCTTGGCATAGGCGATCGAGAGCGGCACAATGATCGCTCGCGACCACGCCGAGATCTCATAGATATTGAAGTACCACCACTT
>FSYS01001188.1_pt1 | contig 10983 bp, 9 predicted proteins | sample 1638491 | NCBI WGS metagenome assembly FSYS01 (sample SAMEA3914788, study PRJEB12502) | metagenome | biome: forest; material: soil | place: Canada | collected 2011-07-03 | depth 0.1 m | reverse complement strand
CGTGGATGTGCTGCTGATCGACGACATCCAGTTTCTGGCCGGCAAGGAGCGCACGCAGGAGGAGTTCTTCCACACCTTCAACGCGCTGCATGAGCAGAGCAAGCAGATTGTGGTGGCGAGCGATCGTCCTCCCAAGGAGTTGAACGATTTTGAGGACCGGCTGCGCTCGCGCTTCGAGTGGGGCCTGGTGGTCGACATTCAACCTCCCGATCTGGAGACCAAGGTTGCGATTCTGCAGCGCAAGGCGGAGCTGGAGCAGACCACGCTGCCGACCGACGTCGCGCTGTTTATCGCGGGCAATGTGCGGACCAATGTGCGTGAGCTCGAGGGCGCGCTGGTGCGGTTGATCGCCTGGTGCTCGCTGCATGGCGTGGAGATTACGCTGCCGACGGCACAGCAATGCTTGAAGCAGTTCATCGACACGCAGGTGCGCAAGATTACGATTGAGGCGATTCAGCGCGCGGTTGCGGAGAGCTTCGGCATGCGGGTTGCGGAGTTGAAGCAGAAGAACAACTCGCGCCAGATCGTGGTGCCGCGGCAGATTGCGATGTACCTTGCGAAGCAGTTGACCGAGGCGAGCCTGCCGGAGATTGGCAGGCAGTTCGGAGGCAAGCACCATACGACCGTGATGCACTCGATTGCGAAGATCGATGCGCAGCGGCGTACGGACAAGGACCTGAACCGCACGGTGAACAAGTTGATGGAGACGTTGGGGTAGAGCGTTCGATCTCAGGGATGAACGAAGGCCGCCAGCGATGGCGGCCTTCGCTTTTGGTGCGTATGAATCTCTTGCGGCGGTTAGATCTCGTGCCAGTGCATGCGGCGCAGGCAGACGTCGCGCAGACGCAGGGCGGGGCACTCGATGCAGTAGTACGAGAAGATGGCGACGGCCAGGACGCAGATCCAACTCGTGGGGAAGGTGTCCCACCAGCCGTTGCGTCCGAAGACCTCCACGTCGAGGCCATGGGTGAAGAAGGTCTGCCAGATGTAGAGCGAGTAGGAGAGCCGGCCGATCCACATCACGGCGGACTGATTGAGGATGCGGCCCTGGAGGCTGGCCGGATTGCGCACCAGCCAGAGCAGCCACATCAGGATCAGAAAGCCGTTGAGCGTCATGCCGAGGGGAAGGTCCCAGTAGTTCTGGAAGCGGACGGTGAGCGAGCCCAGGACGATGAAGATGAGCACGGGCAAGAGCCACGGCCAGCGCGTTGCGCGAGCGTAGATGCGTTCAAAGCGCGCGTGACCCTGCTGCAGGGCGCCGAGCGCTCCAAACATGAGGCCGTCGGCCTGCATGTGGAACATGCCGGTGTTGCGGAAGGAGGGCAGGTAGCGGAAGCAGAGAATGCGGATGAAGGGCTCCGCGAGGATGAGACCGAGGGCGATGCGCGTTGCGTTGCGGCGGCCGGCAGCGACGTTGCGATGCAGCAGGCAGAGGACAAGCGTGGCCGGCCAGAGGAGATAGAACTGTTCTTCGATGCACAGCGACCAGAGGTGCTCCATGGCCCAGAGATCGACGTGGTGAGTGTAGTTGCGGGTGAGGGTGAGCGCGGTGATCAGCTCGCGATGATTCATCCCCGGCAGATGGCCGGTGACGCCCAGGATGACGAGGACGAGGATATAGAAATATAGCGGTGGGAGGATCCGAAACGCACGGCGGAGGTAGAAGCTCCGGAGGCTGATGGCGTGCGTCTTCTCCTGTTCGCGCAGCAGCAGCGTGGTGATCAGGTAGCCCGAGATCACGAAGAAGATGAAGACGCCGAGCGCTCCGTTGCCGAGCAGGCGGAGTGGAAACGGAACAAACTTGTACAACGTGTTGCGCAGCAGGGTGTGCAGCACGATGACCAGGAAGACGGCGAGGGCGCGCAGGCCGTCGAGGCTGGGGATGTGTCGCGGCCGCTGGATGGGCGCCGTCAGAGGTTCAGTTATGCGAAGTTCACCCATTGCCGCGTGGTCCTTGTCGTGTGGTCCGGGAACGTCCTATTATCCCCCGGCTGCTGGGACTTGGCGGTGCAATGGGTGAGCTTCTTCTTAGGCGGTAAGAACGATCTTGCCGATGCCGCCTTTTTCGGCGAGGGTCTGTGCTTGTGCTGCCTCGGCTAAGGGCATGAGGCGGTCGATGGGGAGTTTGAGCTTGCCATCGCGAATCGCTTCGCCATAGTGAGCAATGGTCTTCGGGTCGGGAACGGCCATGATCGGGTTCAGCTGAACCGTGGGATGGAGCGCGGCGTTGGAGGGAGGACCGAGGACGCTGGCGAAGATGCCTCCGGGCTTTACTTTGCCGATGAGCTTGGCGGCGACGTCGTGGTTGACGGTGTCGGCGACCGCGTCCACGGTGCCGAGCGAGGCAATGGACTTTTCGTCGTCGGTATCGATGGCGGTGATGGCACCGAGCGAGAGGGCTTCGTCGATCTGCTGCTTGCGCACGCCGGCGATGACCTTTGCACCGATCTCGAGCGCGGCGAAGAGAGCGCAGCGGCCAACTGAGCCGAGAGCTCCAGTGAGAATGATGGTCTGGCCGGCTTGTACCTTGGCGCCACGGCGGATGAGTTGATCTCCGGTTAGCGAGACGAGAGGCACGGCGCCAGCGGTGGTGATCTCCAGGCCTTCCGGGATGTGTGCGATTTCGCTTGCCTTGACGACGCAAAACTCAGCGTAGGTGGCGTGGGCCAGAGCGAAGACGCGGTCGCCCACTTTGACGCCTTCGACGCCTTCACCGAGCTGGGTGACGATGCCGGCGACGTCGCGGCCGAGGATGGCGGGAAGGGTTAGCGGGAAGCGTTCCTGGGCGGCTCCGGAACGCATCTTCCAGTCGATGGGATTGACGCTGACAGCGTGCACGCGAATGAGGACTTCGTCGCGGGCAGGGGTGGGGTCGGCGAAGTCTTCGTAGATGAGTTTGGATGGTGGACCGTATTCGTGGAGAACAACTGCCTTCATGACTGCACCTCTGTTGAGGTGAGATGCGCGGGGCCGTGTGAGGGTGTGTCTCTGAGCCGGAAGGGTGTGCGTTAGCTGCGCAGACTCATCTCGATATTGAGAGACAAAAGAAAGCAGCGCTCGAGAGGCGCCGCGATCTTCGTTTCAATTTGGAGGAACTGCACTCAAAGCTCCATGGAGTGTTCCGCAACGAGCTTCTTTGCACGATCGAGGAAGGCATCTACGGTGACGCTGCCTTCGTCACCCTTGGCGCGGACGCGGACGCTGACGGAATCGGAGGCGGCTTCCTTGTCGCCGAGGATCAGGATGAAGGGGATCTTCTGCAGTCCGAAGTCGCGGATCTTGGCGTTCATCTTCTGGTTGCTGAGATCGGCTTCGACGCGCAGGCCGGCGGCTTCCAGGCGTGTTTGCACATCCTTCGCATACCCGTGGTGCTTCTCGCTGATGGGGACGAGGCCTACCTGCACGGGGGCGAGCCAGAGGGGGAAGGCGCCGGCGTAGTGCTCGATGAGCACGCCGAAGAAACGTTCGACGGAGCCGAAGAGGGCGCGGTGCACCATCACTGGTTGGTGGGCTGCGCCGTCTTCACCGATGTACTCGAGCTCGAAACGCGCGGGAAGGTTCCAGTCGAATTGCACGGTGGAGAGTTGCCAGAGACGGCCGAGCACGTCGACCAGTTTGATGTCGATCTTGGGGCCGTAGAATGCGGCTTCGCCGGGGATCGTTTTGTAGGGGATGTTCTTGCGGTCGAGCACGCGAGTGAGCGAACCTACGGCGTTCTCCCACTTGTCAGCGCTGCCGATAAACTTCTTGTCCTTCGGGTCCCAGGTGGAGAGCTCGACCTGAAACTGCTGGAAGCCGAAGGTCTTGAGGACGGCTTCGGCGAAGTCGATGCAGGCTTCGACTTCGGCTTCGATCTGGTCGGGGGTACAGAAGATGTGGGCGTCGTCCTGCGTGAAGCCGCGCACGCGGAGTAGGCCGTGCATGGTGCCGGAGCGCTCGTAGCGGTAGACGTTGCCGAGCTCGGCGTAGCGCTGTGGCAGGTCGCGATAGCTCTTGGGCGAGTTCTTATATATGAGGATATGGCCCGGGCAGTTCATGGGCTTCAAGCGATATTCCGCGTCATCGAGCTCCATGGGGGGGTACATATTTTCCGCGTAGTTTTCCTCGTGGCCGCTGATCTTCCAAAGCTCACGGCGCATGATGTGCGGCGTGAAGACCATGTGATAACCGCGGCGGATGCAGTCGTCGCGCATCCAGTCTTCCATGGTCTTGCGGATGAGGCCGCCTTTGGGATGCCAGAAGATGAGGCCGGCGCCGGCGACCTCCTGGATTGAGAAGAGGTCGAGCTGCTTGCCGAGAACGCGATGATCGCGCGCCTTGATCTCTTCGAGGTGCTTGAAGTGGGCGTCGAGATCCTTCGCGTTGAAGAAGGCGGTGCCGTAGATGCGCTGGAGTTGCTGGTTCTTCTCGTCGCCGAGCCAGTAGGCTCCGGCGATGGAGACGACCTTGAAGGCCTTGACGCGGCCGGTGGAGGGGACGTGGGGGCCGCGGCAGAAGTCGGTGAAGCTGCCGTTCTTATAGAGCGAGATCTCGTCGCTGGGTTTGGTGAAGCGCTCGATGAAGTGGACCTTCATGAATTCGCCGTTGGCGGCGTAGTCGGCAAGGCCCTGTTCGCGGGACTCGAAGATCTGGACGAAGGGCTCATCGCGTGCGACGACCTCGGCCATGCGGGCTTCAATGGCAGCGAGGTCGGCTTCGGTGAACGGGACCTCGCGATAGACGTCGTAGAAGAAGCCGCTGTCGGTGGCGGGACCGTGGCCGAGCTTGGTTTCGGGGAAGAGCTCGAGCAGGGCGGTCGCCATGATGTGCGCGGCGGAGTGGCGGGCGACCTTGAGGGAGGCGGGATCGTTCTCCTTGAGCAGCTCGAGCGCGACGTCTTCGTGCAGTGGCGTGGAGAGGCCGACGATGCGCTCGGTGGTAGTGGGTGCGCCGGAATACATAGCCTCTTCAGACTGCTCGAGGGAAGTCTCGTTGGCGTTAGCGGCGACGACGGTGAGAGGGCGAATGCGGGCTACGACGACAGCGGCGGCGAGGCGCGGGGAGATGCTGTTGGCGATGTCGAAGGGTGTGGTGCCCTGGGGGACTTCGCGGATGGAACCGTCAGGAAGCTGGATCTTTATTGGGTTGCTCACGCTACAAGGATAGTGCATTGGCTACGAAAGGGGCGTGGTTTCGATACAATGACGGAGGTCCCCGGCCATTCGTCGGGGAAGGAGCGAGCCCCGGCAATGACCTGGTTCAAACGCGATGCGCACGAGATTTCCCCGACGCCTGAGCATGAGGTGCGGACCCAAGGCCTCTGGATCAAGTGTGAGCAGTGCCGCAAGACGCTGTGGAAGGCCGATCTCGACGCGAATATGCAGGTGTGCCCGAACTGCGGGAAGCACTTCAAGCTGGCGGCGCGAGATCGGATCGAGAGCCTGTTGGAGCCTGGCTATGAATTGGTCGATCTGGAACTGCGTTCGACCGATCCGCTGGAGTTTACCGACCTGAAGCCCTATAAGGGACGGTTGGCGGCGGCGCAGAAGAGCACCGGGCTGAATGATGCGATTGTGAATGCCATCGGCAAGATCGGGGAGCAGGAGGTGGTGCTCTCGGTGATGGAATATGGGTTTATCGGTGGCAGCATGGGGCCGGTGATGGGCGAGACGATTGCCCGGGCGGTGGACCGCTCCCTGGAGCGCAAGGTCCCGCTGATTATTGTGTCGTCGAGTGGTGGGGCGCGCATGATGGAGGGGATTGCGAGCCTGATGCAGATGGCGAAGGTGTCGGCTGCGCTGGCGAAGATGGACGAGGCGAAGATTCCGTTCATCAGCCTGATGACCGACCCGACCACCGGCGGCGTTACAGCGAGCTTTGCGATGCTGGGCGACTTGAATATCGCCGAGCCGGGCGCACTGATCGGGTTTGCCGGGCCGAGGGTGATTGAGCAGACGATTCGGCAGAAGCTGCCCGAGGGCTTTCAGCGCTCGGAGTTTCTGCTGCAGCATGGGTTCCTGGATGCGGTGGTGGAGCGTAAGGACCTGAAAGCGTACCTCGCAGAGACGCTGAAGTGGATGACCGAAGGCGCGGTCACCGCGTAACTCGACAGCATGCATGAGGTGAATCCATCGCGGACGGCGTTGCGGGTGGCGCTGCGGCGGGCGGCACATCAGTTGCACGATGCGAAGCCGTTGGTGTTTGACGATCCGCTGGCGGTGCGGATTCTTGGCAAAGAGTTTTATGAAGAGGTGAAGCGGACGCCGGATAGCGTGAAGCGGCCGTTTTCTGCGGCGTTGCGCGCGTTCATGGTGGTGCGGGCTCGGCTGGCCGAGGACACGCTGGCGGAGGGGGTTCGTGAGCTAGGCGTGCGGCAGTACCTGGTGCTCGGCGCGGGGCTGGATACGTTTGCCTGCCGGAATCCTTATCCCGAGGTGCGGGTGTTCGAGGTGGATCATCCGGCGACGCAGACGTGGAAGAAGACGATGCTGGCGCGCGCGGGGATCGTTCCTCCGGAGAGTGCGCGGTTTGTTGCGGTGGACTTCGAGAAGGATTCGCTGCGGGCGCGGCTGAAGGCGGCGGGGTTTGATGAGCATGTTCCTACCGTTACCGCCTGGCTGGGGGTTGTTCCCTATCTGACGACGGAGGGGTTTCGTGCGACCATGCGGTTGCTGGCGAGATTCAAGGCGGGCAGCGAGGTGGTCTTCGATTACTCGCAACCACGCGAGGCGCTGCCGCCGGTCGAGCAGTTGATGCTGGATTCGCTGAGTGCCCGCGTGGCGCTGGCGGGAGAGCCGTTTCAGCTCTTCTTTACGCCGGAACAGTTGGCGGAGGAGTTGGGATGGCTGGGGCTGAGGGTCGTCGAAGACCTGGACAGCGCTGGGCTGACGGCGCGATACCTGGCTGGGCGCAAGGATGGGTTGATGCTGCGCGGGAAGGCTGGGAGGATCTGCGTGGCGGCGTCGGTGGATGCCATGTCAGGGGAAGTGCGAGACTTATAGACGTGATGACGTACGAAGAGGCATTGGAACGGTTGGCGGCGCTGGGGCCGGAGTTGCGCGTTGGGCGCGCGGTCGATGCGCAGCCGAGCGCCGCGCGCAGGAAGTTTTCACTGGACCATATTCGTGCGCTGCTGAAGGCGCTCGGCGAGCCGCAGACGAGTTTCGCTTCGGTGCTGATTGCGGGCACGAATGGCAAGGGCTCGACGGCTGCGACGCTGGCTTCGATTACGAACGCGGCAGAGTTGAAGACGGGACTGTATACGTCGCCGCATCTGCTGCGGGTGAATGAGCGGATCAAGGTTTCGGGTGGGTCCGGGAGTGGCTTGCAGGAGATCCCCGATGCGGAGTTTGGGCGCGTGTATGAGCGCGTGGATGCGGCTGCTGCACGGCTCATCGCAAACGGGGAACTGCCGCACTATCCGAGCTTCTTCGAGCTGCTGACGGCGATTGCGTTCGCATGGTTCGCGGAACGAGGCGTGGAGTTGGCGGTGCTCGAGGTAGGGCTGGGGGGCCGGCTGGATGCGACGAACTCCGTCGAACCGATGGTGAGCGTGATTACGGACATCGGCATCGATCACACCGAATATCTTGGCAATACGATTCGCGAGATTGCCGGCGAGAAAGCAGGGATCCTGCGCAAGGACGGCGTGCTCGTGACGCTGTCGCAGCATCCTGAGGCCAATGCCGCGATCGGTGAAGCGGCGACGCGGCTGGAGGTGCGCGGAGTGGATGCGGCGCGGTGCCTGCCGGGGGCGAGGGCCGAAGAGCGAGGGTTCAGGGCCCAGGGCCCAGGGTTCAGCGTGCGGGAGGGCTCTCTACTACAGCCAAACGACTATGAGCTTTCGATCGATAGTGTGGCGCTGCATGTGGAGTCGCCGCTGGCGGGGCAGCATCAGCAGCGCAATATCGCGCTGGCGATTGCGACGGCGATCGAGCTGCGGACGAATCATCGGCTCAACGACGGTCGGACGATTGCGATCTCGAATGCAGCGATCGAGCAGGGGATTCGCGAGACAGCGTGGCCGGGGCGGCTGGAACGGATTGCGTCGCGGGCGGGACATGCGCCGCTGCTGCTGGATGTGGCGCATAATCCTGCGGGCGCGTGGACGCTGCGTGCGGCGCTGTCGCAGTTGCCGGAGGATCTGCCGCGCACGCTGATCTTCGGCTGCCTCGCTGATAAACAGATTGACGAGATGGAGCAGGTGTTGCTTCCGCTATTTGATGCGACTTCGGGTGATCCGGCGCGTGCTCGGGATCACGTGATCCTGGCGCCGGTAAACAATCCGCGCGCCGCTACTGTCGAGGAACTGGCCGCCGCGGCGGAGAGGCTCGACGTGCCGGTATATGTGGCGAGCGATCTGCGCGATGCGTTGAGGGAGGCTGAAGCGGTCACGCCGAAGGAGGGTGTGATCGTTGCGACGGGCTCGGTTTTCCTGGTCGGCGAGATACGCGCACTGGCGTTCGCCGAAGCGGGTTAGCATGGGGTGAGATGTCTGCAGCCAACGAAACCCTGAAGACAGAAGAGCCGCCGCAGCACGCGCGACCGGAAGCACCGCCGCCGGTGATTTCGTGGCGGCGGCGGTGGGTGAATTATTTGGTGTTTGTTCCGCTGGTTGGGTTGGCGACCGGCTTCTTCGGCACGATCTCGCTGGTATGCGGCATCTGGGACAAGAACGGCCGCCAACAGCACGCCATCGCCAGTGTTTGGGCGCGGGTGTTGTTGCGCGTTGCGTTCTCGCCAGTAACGCTTGTGCATGCGGAGCGGCTTGCTGTGGGCGGCGCTGCTGTCTACGCGAGCAACCACTTGAGCTACTACGACACGCCGGTGCTGTTTGCAAAGTTGCCGTTTCAGTTTCGGATCCTCGCCAAGGCTCCACTGTGGAAGATTCCGTTCATTGGGTGGTATCTGGAGCGGTCGGGACAGGTGCCGATCGATCAGAGTTCAGCGCGCGCGGGGGTTGTGAGCCTGGCACGCGGCGCGCGGACGCTGGAGGCCGGGATGCCGATGGTGATCTTTCCGGAGGGCGGGCGCGCTTTCAACGGCGAGCTGCAACCGATGCTGGCGGGCGCGGCTTGGATGGCCATTAAGGCGCAGGTGCCGCTGGTTCCGCTGACGTTGGTGGGGACATACGAGATGCTGCCAATCCATGTGTACGCGTTGAAGCCGAGGCCGGTGAAGTTGATTGTCGGGGAGCCGATTTCGACGGTGGGAATGGCGACGAAGGATGCGGAGGCGCTGACCGATCGTCTGCGCGCAATCATCCACGAGACGTATGTCGCTGAGCACGACGTGGCAGGGCACGGATGATTGGTGCGGGATTTTGCTCCGCTGCGCAAGGTAAACTCGCTGTGTGATTGCGCATCTTCGTGGACAGATTCTGAGCAAGAGCCCTAACGCGGTGGTGATCGACTGCGGCGGCGTGGGGTATGAGCTGGCGATCTCGGTGACGACGTATACCGAGATTGGCGACGTGGGCGCTGAGGCGCGGCTGCATGTGCACACGCATGTGCGTGAGGACGCGCTGCTGCTGTTCGGGTTTCATAATGTGACCGAGAAGCGGCTGTTTGAGAAGCTGCTGACCATCTCGGGTATCGGGCCGAAGCTGGCGATCACGGTGCTGAGTGGCATCTCCGCTGAGCGGTTGGTGGGAGCGATTCGCGGCGGCGATCATGCGACGCTGACGAAGATTCCCGGCATCGGAAAGAAGACGGCCGAGCGCGTGGTGCTGGAGCTGAAGGATAAGCTCGACGATCTCGCGGGGTTTACGGCGGAGGGTGTGGTGGTGCGGCCGTCGCTGGGCGCGACTGCCGAAGATGTGCTGAGTGCGCTGGTCAATCTTGGCTATGCACGGCCGATCGCGCAGAAGGCAGTGGAGAGTGCGGCAAAGGATGCGGCGGTTGCCGGGGACTTCGAGCGGCTCTTCCGTGCGGCGATGGCGGCGGTGCGCTAAAGGCTAGGCGCGGCGGCGGTAGCGGACGGCGAACTCGTAGGTGGGATTGGGCGGATAGAGATCTGCAACGATGCGCAGACGTGGGGCCAGCGCCGCGGGTGTCAGCAGCGGATACTCGCGCTCACGGAGCTCGCTGTAGTCGAAGTCCAGCGCGAGGGAGAGCAGATAGATGGCGACGGCATCGGAGAAGGCGGCCTCGAGGTAAGGACCGCGCTCTTTCTCGTTGATGCCTGCTGGTGCATTCTGCTGTTGCTCGGTGATGAGTGGAGAGATTGTCGCAGGCCCATCGCTCTCGTTCGCAAAGGCGCGTTGGCGGGCGGAGAAGCTGACCGTCGCTCCGCGGTTGCGACGGGATGCAGGTGGCGTGGACTCAGGTTGTGCGTTGGCGGGGCGGCCGAAGGCGAGATTGCGCGTCTCCCATGCATCAATGCTGGTCTCGCCGCGCACGTTGCTGAGCGCCTGCTTCCACACCAGATCCGCAAAGGTTTCGGGAACGCCGGCCTGATCGACGAACGCGTGGGCGACGTTGATGAAGAACTCAAAGCTGAGGGCGAAGCGATCTCCCATGAGGCGCGTCGAAATGAAGACACCGCGCTTGCCGTGGCCGAGCTCGACATTGCGATGGCAGATGGCGGCGTCAGAGAATTCGTCGGTGTAGGCGCTGGCGACCATGGTGGGCTCGGCGGCGATCTCGCTCTTGAGCATTGCCTCAGGAGTATCGGCGTTGGCTTCTAGATTATCGCTGCTAGCTTCTGGATTATCGTGGATGGCTTCGCGCAGTGCGAGCGGAACGAAGTAGTACGTATTCGCTTTGAGCGCAGCAGTAATGGCAGTGGGCACGGTCTGGAGCATGCGGTCGAGGTCGAGGTCGGCCAGGCCGGTTTCACCGAAGGTGGCAAAGCTGACGCCGTTGGGCGACTGACGGACCTCGGTATCGTGCGCGATCTGCGCGGCGTTCACCAGGCGGGCGGCACGCACTAATTGCGGTGCCCGCGGCTGGCCGGTCTGTACAGTCTCTGCCATTAGCTTATTCTAAATGAGTATGGCTACTG
>FSYS01002057.1_pt1 | contig 11058 bp, 14 predicted proteins | sample 1638491 | NCBI WGS metagenome assembly FSYS01 (sample SAMEA3914788, study PRJEB12502) | metagenome | biome: forest; material: soil | place: Canada | collected 2011-07-03 | depth 0.1 m | reverse complement strand
GATCACCCTCATCGGCCAGGACACGACCTGCTACGGCGAAGACCTCCCGCCACAAGATCTTTCCTGGTTGTCATCCCGCAGTGTAGCGGAGGGATCTGCTTCTCCGGCCCAGCGTCGTCCCGAACTCGCTGACCTCCTCGAAGCTCTCGCCCCGCTCCCCGGCCTGAAGTGGCTGCGCTTCCTCTACGCCTACCCGAACAAGATAACCACACGCCTGCTCGAAACCATTGCGCGCCACGACACCATCGCCAAGTATCTCGATGTCCCGCTCCAGCATGCCAGCGCCGGTATCTTGCGGCGCATGAAGCGTGGCGGCTCGGGCGACCGCTTCTTGCAGATCATCGACAAGGCGCGCAGCATAGTTTCGGGACTGGTGCTCCGGACCAGCTTTATCGTTGGTTTCCCAGGCGAAACCGAAGCCGACTTCGATGAACTGCTCGCCTTCGTGCAGGCCGCAAAGATCGACTGGCTGGGCGTCTTCAGCTACTCCGACGAAGAAGGCGCGGGCGCATTCGAACTCGACCAGAAGGTCCCTAAGCGCACCATCGAAGCGCGCCGCCGCAAACTGATGAAGCTCCAGCAGAAGATCAGCACCAAGGCCCGCAAGCAGTGGATCGGCCGCGAGCTGGACATCCTCGTCGAAGGCGAGTCCGAAGAGACCGAGCTTCTCTGGCAAGGCCGCTCGCTCGATCAGGCCCCCGAGATCGACGGCAAAGTCCTCATCAACGACTTCGGACCGCATGAAGTCCTTGTTCCGGGAACTTTCTACCGCGCCGAAATTACTGAGTCTCACGATTATGACGTCGTCGCTCGCATCCTCGAGTAGAGATGCTTCCCATCTGGCATTTATTCGTCGAGTTGACAGTGTGTACGGGCGATTTACCCGGACCAAATACCATCGGCTTCATGAATATCCTGCTCCGAGCTGAAACAGCCACAGGCGCTCAGCAAAAGCTGAGCGCCTACTTCTCGGATCATGGATGGTCGATTGTCAAAGTTGAAAGTGCCAGAATGATTGGACTCGACTTCATTGCGGAAGACGACGACTTCGCTGATCTCGTAACGCGAGCTCATGCACATCCTGACCCTATAATTCTCGGAACACTCCATTCCTATAAAACGAATTAGCAAGAAAGTCTCCAGCAAGTAATGTCAAAGCAGCAGAAAGCGCTCCAACGCCTCCTCTCCAAGCCAACCGATTTCACTTGGCCGGAGTTGGTTGCACTCATGACTTCCTTCGGTGTTGCGCTGACAGTGTCTTCCGGTTCCGCTCGCAAATTTCACAATCCCGTTAGTGGACAACAATTTGCTATTCACCAGCCGCATCCATCGAATATCCTGAAGCGGTATCAGGTGCGCGATGCGACTGAATTCTTGAAGCAGGAGGGTTTCCTAAAATGAGCACCACAATCAGTTATCGCGGCTACGATGGCTCCGTCATTCACGACGTGGAGGACAACCTTTACCACGGAAAAGTTCTAGGTATTCGTGACTTTGTGATCTATCACGGTGATACTCCGGAAGAAGCAGAGGCGATCTTTCGCCACGCTGTTGACGACTACTTAAACTCCTTCGAGGAACAGGGCCGGCAACCGCCAAAGCCCTTTGCGTCTCTGCCCACGACTCTGCCTCACGAATTACAAGTAAAAGCAGCACTATTCGCGCATGAGCATCAGATTGATCTGGAAAGCGTCTTCCAAAATGCACTTTCAGACTTCCTCCATCGCGCCGCCTAATAAAAGTAGCCATGACCACCAAAATCCTAAAATGCCCCATCTGCCGCAAGGAAGTCCCACTCGATTCCCCCGACGTCCCGTTCTGCTCCGACCGCTGCCGCACCATTGATCTCGGCAAGTGGGCTTCGGGAGACTACAAAATCTCCTCGCCCATCCTCGATCCCGATCTGCTCGAAGACCTCGAGCACGCCCAACAGCAGCAACACCCCACCGACGAATCCAAGTGGAAGAATTAGCGTCGGCTTTCGTGGTGGAATAGAGAAGAACAAGCAACAACAGACTCAGATTCCCTACGGGGATGACAGAAAGAAAAGCAAAGCAAAAGGGCCCCGTTGGGGCCCTTGCTTCATCTTCCAAGCAACGACTTAGGAGGTTGCGCCGTGCTGCAGCGCCGCGTTGTAGCCAGCCTCGAAGTTCGAGAGGTAAGCATCACGCTCCGGTCCCTTCTTCACCTTCGGGTGCTGGTACAGGTAGCTGGACTTGGCATCGAGCTTGCGCTTCGCTGCGGTGTCCAGTTTGGCTGCTTCAATACCGTCGCGGTAGCCGGCCTGTGCCTGCTCCGTGCCGGCAGGAGGCGTATTCCAATCCTGCGTGCTGTTCTGGGTCTGGTTGTTGCTCTGGGCCAGCGACATCATTGGTACGCTGGTCATCATCGCCACTGCGATCAGTGGTGCTGCAATGCGTGTTAGCTTCTTCATGTTTCCCTCTTTACTGCATTTGGCTAAAATTTCGCCCTTACCTTTGTGGGCCGGATACAGCGCCCCCAAAACAGACGTCACACTACGCCGATTTGGATGCGCTTGGCAAGCGATTTGCCCACAAATTGTGCATTAAAATTTGACTATTACGGCACCACTTCACGCTCGTTACACCCCGGTAAAATTGCCTCATGCAAGCTGTTCAAAGCAAGACAAAATGGGCATGGACGCTGGCAACCTTTTTCGGCGCCGGCTATCTCAATCCCGGCCCCGGAACTTACGGTTCCATCGCCGGTCTTCTGCTCTGGTACGCCGCCGCGCAGGCCTTCCGCCCAGCTCCGCCCGTCCTCGCGCTGGGTACGCTTTTCGCCGCGCTGCTGCTCACCGATCTCGGCATCCGCTCCTCGACCATCGTCGCCCGCGAGTCTGGCCGCAAAGACCCCGGCTTCGTCGTCATCGACGAAGTCGCCGGCCAGCTCGTAGCCCTCACCCTCATGCCACCCGACTGGCACCACGCCGCGCTGGCGCTGGTCCTTTTCCGCCTCTTCGACATATTCAAGCCCTGGCCCATCCGCAAGCTCGAATCCCTGCCGGAAGGCACCGGCATCATGCTCGACGACATAGCCGCCGGAATTCTGGCCCTCATCGTCGGCCTGATCATCAACCACTTCGCCGGCCGCTTCCTCTAACCTTTTCCAGACTTGTCATCCTGAGCCGAAGGCGAAGGACCCGCTTCTGGTCCTCAGCAGCACAAATCCGGGTGCCCCGCCATTGCCAGCACCCCCCAACCCATCTACCCTTACCCCATGCAACTGCTTCATCCTCACAAGCCCGACGCTCCCCACCTCGATCGCTTCACGCCCCGCGCCGCGATCCCAGGTGGCACGCTCGAGCTCCACGGCAACCACCTCCTCGGCCACACTCACGCTCCCGAAGACCCGCACCTTCCCCACGCTACCTTCGGTGAAATCGAAGCCTCGCTCGACGTCAGCCGCGCAACCCGCGCCCTGGTCCGCGTCCCCTCCGGCGCCATCTCCTCGGACCTAGTCCTCCACCGCGACGGCCTCGCCTCGAACATTCTGCACGCGAACATCGGCGTCCCCATGGCCGAAGAGCTACACCTGATCTCGAACCCGGCCGTCGACCAGGACAACAACCTCTACGCGATGGTCTCCGGCCCGCGCGGCGAGCGCGTCCCTGTTTCGATTTTCCGGATAGATCGCGATCTTCAAGTCCGCCCGTTCGTCCGCGATCTGCTCAACGTCTCCGCGCTCGCGTTTGATCCCGAAGGCTATCTTTACGCCAGCTCGCGCTCGGAAGGCACGGTCTACCGCATCTCCCCGCAAGGTGCGATCTCCACCTTCGCCGAAGGCATGGGCATCGCCACCGGCCTCGCCTTCGACAGAGCCGGCAACCTCTTCGTCGGCGACCGCTCCGGCACCATCTTCAAAGTCGGCCCCAGCGGCTCGAAGGCCTCGGGTGAGGTTTTCGTCTTCGCCACGCTCGAACCCTCCGTCGCCGCGTACCATCTCGCTTTTCGCGACGACGGCACGTTGCTGGTCACGGCACCCACCACCAGCAGCAACCAGTGCATCTACGCCATCGACCCGAGCGGCAACACCACCGTCTTCTACCGCGGCCTCGGCCGCCCGCAGGGCATGGCGCTGGACGCCGACGACAACCTCTACGTAGCCGCCTCGCTCCATGGCCAGCGGGGCATCATCAAGATCGACTCCGACCGCAACGCCGAGCTGCTAGTCAGCGGCAACGACCTTGTAGGCCTGTGCTTCCTCGAAGACGGCTGTGCCGCGCTGGCGAGTAACTCGACCCTCTTCCATATCGATTTGGGAATTGAAGGACGTAAACTTTTCTGACCCCACTTTCAAACTTCTCGCGCACATCCGCCGCCAGCTATCATCCAACGAGAGAATGATCGCTGAAATCATCGCCGTAGGCTCCGAGATGCTCACCCCGCATCGCCAGGACACCAACTCGCTCTACCTCACGCAGGGTCTCAACGACCTTGGCGTCTCCGTTGCGTTCAAAACCATCGTCGGTGACAACCGCCAACACCTCACCGACGCCATCCGCATCGCCATCACACGCGCCGATATTCTCCTGCTATCCGGTGGGCTTGGGCCAACGGAGGACGACCTCACCCGCGAGTGCACCGCCGAAGCGCTCGGCGTCGAGCTCTATCGCGACCCCGACACGATGACCGTTCTCTACAAGCGTTTCGCCGAACGCCGCATGGCCATGCCGCCCAACAACCAAAAGCAAGCCGAGGTCATCGACGGCGCGACGCTTCTGCCCAACAAAAACGGCAGCGCCCCGGGCCAATATCTCGAAACCGTAGTCGACTCCCACCGCAAAATCGTCGTTCTCCTTCCCGGACCACCAAAAGAACTGAAGCCGCTCTTCGACGATGCCGTCAAACCTCGCCTCGCCGCGTCGCTTCCGCATCGCGCCATCGCCAAGCGGCTGCTCCGCATGGCCCTCATTCCCGAGTCGCAAGTCGACGCCCGCACCGCGCCCATCTATCAGCTCTTCCCGGACGTAGAAACCACCATCCTCGCCGGCTCCGGCGAAATCCAGCTCCACTTCTTCTGCACCAAACCCACGCTCGAAGCAGCACAGTCTCGCGTCGATGAGGTCACCGAGCTCGTCGAGCAGGAGATGGGCGACGACATCTTCTCGTCCCACGGCGAAAGCCTCGAAGAGATCGTCATCCTCATGCTCGGCCTCCACAATCTCACACTTTCGGTCGCCGAAAGCTGCACCGGTGGCCTGCTTTCCGAGCGCCTCACCGCTGTGCCAAACGCCTCGCGCAACTTCAGCGGCGGCGCCATCGTTTACGCCAGCGAGCAGAAAACCAACCTCTGCAAAGTCCCGGCTGAGCTTATCCAGAAACACGGAGCCGTCTCAGAAGAAGTCGCCCGCGCGCTCGCTGAAGGCATCCGCTCCGCCACCGGCACCGCGCTGGGACTCAGCATCACCGGCGTCGCCGGCCCCGCGATCACCGAAGGCCCCGACGCCGGCAAGCCCGTCGGCCTGGTCTACATCGGCCTCGCCGATGGCGAAGACACGCAGGTCAAGCAACTCCAGATCCCCGGCGACCGCGATCGCGTCCGCCTCTGGGCATCGCAGCACGCACTCGAACTCCTGCGCCGCCGGCTGCAATAGTTCCTCGAAGATTTGCAAACTTTGCGTTAAGCCTTTTGCTCCCACGGTTTCCCGTGACATTTCCCACCCCTCCCCTTGTTACACTCGCCCTAGATGCACCCCGCTCTCATCCTCGCGATCGCCTACCTTCTCGGCTCGATCCCATTCGGCTACATCCTGGTCCGCCTCTTTCTCCACCAGGACATCCGCGCCACCGGCTCGGGCAACATCGGCGCCACCAACGTCGCCCGCTCCGGCGCCAAGGGGCTGGGCATCGCCACGCTGGCCCTCGACGCACTCAAAGGCGCCGCTGCAGTCCTCCTTGCCAGGCACTTCGCCCCCGGCAACCTCGACCTCGTCACACTAGCCGCCGTCTTCGCCATCCTTGGCCACGTCTTCCCTATCTGGCTCAGTTTCAAAGGCGGCAAGGGTGTCGCCACTGCGCTCGGCGTCTATCTGGCGCTCTCATGGCCGGCAGCACTTTCGGCGCTGGCCGTCTTTATCGTCATCCTGCTACTCACCAGGTATGTTTCGCTGGCTTCCATCCTCGGCGCTGTCACATTGCCCGTCTTCTTCCTGCTCTTTGTCCCGGATCACTCCCCGATCATCGTCTCCAGCGTCCTTTTCATCTCACTATTGGTTATCGTGAAACATCATAAGAACATCGCCCGCCTCAAGTCCGGTACGGAAAGCAAGTTCGGCAGCTCCAAGCCCAAGCCCCAGTCCGAGGGCGCCAACGCATGAGCCGCATCGCAATTCTCGGAGCCGGTGCCTGGGGCACGGCGCTTGCAGTATCCCTTGCCCGTCGCGGAGGCCACGACCTCTCGCTCTGGTCTCATTCTTCCGTCCACGCCGAAGAGCTCTCTGACACTGGCGAGAATCTGCGCTATCTGCCCGGCTTCATCCTCCCGGCCGACATCCGGATCACGGCACGCCTCACCCACGCCATCCTGGGCGCCGACATCATCCTCTCTGTCGTCCCTTCGCAGCATCTGCGTCCCGTCATGGCGGAAATCGCCCACGCGCTGAATCCCGGCCAGGTTCTGCTCTCGGCGTCCAAGGGGATCGAAGAAAAAACCTTCCTCCGCATGTCGCAGATCATCTGCGAGCACGCGCCCGAAAACCCTGTCGGCGTCCTCTCGGGGCCATCTTTCGCGCAGGAAGTCGCGGCCGGCATGCCCACCGCGATCGTCATCGCCACCAATACCCTTGACGACGACAAAAACCAGCTCCTGCCTAAATCGCTGCAGGACGACTTCACCTCCGCCAACCTCCGCGTCTACCGCAACGACGACATCATCGGAACCGAGCTCGGCGGCGCGCTCAAGAACGTCATCGCGCTGGCTGCCGGCGTCGTGACGGGCCTTGATCTCGGCGCAAATTCCGCCGCTGCACTGATCACTCGCGGCATGGCTGAAATCACCCGCCTGGCCGTGGCCTGCGGCGGACGGCGCGACACCCTCGCCGGGCTTTCCGGCATCGGCGACCTCGTTCTCACCTGCACCGGAGGCCTTTCCCGCAACCGCGCCGTCGGCATTGAGCTGGGCAAAGGCCGCCGCCTGCCCGACATCCTTGCCGGTCTCAACGGCAAGGTGGCTGAAGGCGTCCGCTCGACCACAGCGGCGCTGGGCCTGGCCGCTCGCTATGGCGTAGAAATGCCCATCACCGAGCAAATGGCTGCCATTCTCCATGAAGACAAAAGCCCTCGCGATGCGATCCGCGAGTTGATGTCTCGCCCGGGCCGCACCGAATAGGGCTGAGCATGGATAATTAAAGAGCCATGCCAAGCGAAATCGTCCTGCAGCAGACGCCGGGAGAAGCTGAGCTTTTTGACAGACGCCAGGAGCTGGCCGCTGTCCGGACGGCGCTTGCCGATCGCGAAACCGAGCTGTCGCATCTGCGCGTCCAGTTGAAGAGCTTCGAAGGCCGCTATCTGCGGCAGGTCGGCATCCTGTACGCCGATCTCGACGACCTCGAAGCCCGCATCGCCGAGCGCGAGGTGGATCTCTACGACTCCGACGCGGCGCGGAAGCGTGCCGAGGAAACCCGCCAGCGAGCCACAGAAACTCACGAAGCCGCACACGGCGAAGCGCATGAAGCCGAGGAGTTCGATCCGCCGCCAAGCCTCAAGAGCCTCTTCCGCGATGTCGCCAAGCGCATCCACCCGGACTTCGCCAAGGACGCGGCCGAGCAGCAGCACTTCACCCGGTTGATGGCCCGGGCCAACGCTGCCTACAGCCGCGGCGATGTCGACACGCTGCAACGTCTTCTCGACGACCACCACGAAGTCAGCGGCTCCATCGATGGCGAAGGTGCAGCAGCAGAGCTTATCCGGATCACGCGCCAGATCCATCATGCCCGCAGAGACATCGCTGCCCTGGATCTCGAGTACAGCAACATACTCGCCAGCGAGATCGCACAACTGAAGCTCGACGCCGACGCTGCCCATCTCGAAGGCCGCGAGCTGCTCGTGGAGCTGGCAACAAACCTCCGCGAACAGATCGTCGACGCGCAACGGCGGTTCGAACTCATCGACCGCCAGATCAAGGCCCATGGGAGATAAGCTGGCCAAGTTTTCCAAACCTGAGAAGCCAGCCGAAGCAGGCCTGCAGCATGTTCCCGGTGCGAATCGAGCCGCGTTGGCGCTCTCGCCCGTGCGTTCCGGCATCTTCGCGCGTGGACGCCAGGATGCAGCGAGTGCTTCCGTCGAGGCGCTCTATAAACTCGGCGTGCAGCATTACAACGGGAACGGCATGCCGCAGGATTATGGCCAGGCGGCCCTGTGTTTTCGCAAAGCCGCGGAGATGGGTCATACCGAGGCGCAGTATCTGCTGGGGACTCTCTACGACAGCGGCACCGGTGTCGCGCAGGACTACGAGCAAGCCGCTTTCTGGGATCGCAAAGCCGCCGAGCAAGGCCACGCTTACGCGCAGGCCAACCTCAGCTTCCGCTACTACGCTGGCGAAGGGCTGCCGCAGGATTTCGACGAAGCGTTCAGCTGGTGCCACAAAGCTGCCGAGAGCAATCTGGCGTGGGCGCAATACAACCTGGGCCTGATGTATCGCAAAGGCGAAGGCACAGACCGCGACGACGCGCAGGCTGCGAGCTGGTATCGCAAGGCCGCGAATCAAGGATGGGCGGATGCTCAGCAGAAGCTGGCCGACCTCTACTACTCCGGCCAGGGCGTGCCGCTCGACTACGCGCAGGCTGCAAGCTGGTATCGCAAGGCTGCCGATCAGGGCAACGCCGAAGCGCAGTTCCAGCTCGGGCATCTGTACGGCATCGGCTACGGCGTAGCGCACGACTACACGCAAGCTCGCCACTGGACCCGCAAAGCCGCCCAGCAGGGCCACGAGCAAGCCCTGCGTGAACTAAAGAAGCGTGAATACCGCGACCCGTAATGTAGATACCGCCTAGTAGCCGTTGGCCAGCAGATACTCCGGCGTCAGCCACTCATTGCCGCCTTGAACAGCAGGGGCAATCGAAGCATCAAGCACGGCGACCGGCTGAAGAACGGGCAGCGACTGAGGTGCAACCGCCTCGTAGGCTGTGCGCTTTGCCGCATAACGCGATAAAACATCGGCCTCCAGGTTCACCTGCGATCCGCTCAACAAACTGCGCAGGTTCGTCGCCTTATACGTATGCGGGATGACGGCAATTTCGATGCACAGGCCATCCACCTTCGCGACCGTCAGGCTGATGCCGTCGATCGTGATCGAGCCCTGCTGAATAATGTTGGGCGCCATCGATTCCGGCACCTCGATGCTCATGCGCCAGTCCGTATGGTCGAGATCCGGGCTCAGCGGGATCATCGAGATCAGCTTTCCGGTTGCATCCACATGGCCCTGCACGACGTGTCCGCCCATGGGTGAGCCGGCGGGCGTGGGCAGTTCGAGGTTGACGAGCGCGCCCGGCTGCAGGCGCGAGAGCGTCGTGCGGCGGATCGTCTCCTCGGCCAGATCGGCGGCGAAGCGTCCTGGGTGCGGACCGTCCTGCTCATCCATGTCGACCGCGGTAAGGCAAACGCCGTTCACGGCGATGCTGTCGCCAATCTTCCAGCGTCCGGCAAGACTTGGAGCAGCAACGATGACGCGCATAGCACCACCGGTTGCACGAAGCGAAAGAACGGTACCAACGGATTCGACGAGACCAGTAAACATGTTCTTTCTAGGGTATCGCGAACGGCCAGTTCACACACCCGCCCACGGATCCTGGAAATAGCCTGTGATGCGAACATCTTCGCCGGCGCCGTGGGGAAAGGCAATGCGTTCGACCCGCTGCAACCGCTGCTGCAGGATGTAGGGCGAAGCTACGCCTTCGGCAAACGGAAGAGCGTCGATGCCCAGTTCGGACTCGCCATAGTAGAGCACCAGCTTATCGACAAGCTCTGGTCGCAGCACACTTCCATTGAGCGCGCTTCCACCCTCAACCAGGATTCCGTGATGCCCCTGTTCGCCGAGACGCTTGAGCGCAACCACCACATCGATCCTGCCATCGGCGCTCGGAAGACGCAGCACATCCACGCCAGCGTCCAGCAGTGCCGCCTCGCGCTCGATATCCGCACCCAGAGCAGCAAGAAGCAGAACGTCGTTTGCCGCCGAGCGCACAAGCTTCGAATCGAGCGGCGTGCGAAGCGCTCCGTCGAGCACGACCCGCAGCAAAGGGTGACGGCGCGCAAGCCCGGTTCGATCCGTGAGCGAAGGATCATCCGCGAGCACGGTTCCGATGCCCGTCAGGATCGCATCCGCCGCATGCCGAAGCTGCTGCACATCCTCACGCGCCGCTTCCCCGGTGATCCAGTGAGGCGCGATAGAGCTGCGTGACGCAGGCGATGGCGCCAGCTTCCCATCGACCGACAGCGCCGCTTTCAGAGTGACGAACGGGCGGCGATGCTGAATCCAATGAGCGAAAGCGTCGTTGAGCGTGCGAGCCCGCAACGCAATGGCCGATGCCGGGTCGGCGATGACAACCTCGACGCCCGCAGCTCGCAGCTTGGCAATCCCACGCCCGCGCACCTGCGGATTCGGATCGACGGTCGCAATCACGCAACGGCTGATGCCCGCGCTAACCAGCGCGTCAGCACAAGGCCCGGTGCGTCCATGATGCGAGCACGGCTCCAGCGTGACATATGCAGTCGCCCCTTGTGTCGCGTGGCCAACAGATGCGGCCTGCTTCAGCGCGATAATCTCGGCGTGATCAAAAGCAGCATAGTGATGCGCGCCTTCGCCCAAGATGGCCTCGCCGCGAACCAGCACACAGCCGACCGTAGGGTTGGGCGAAGCAAGACCCACCGCTTCGCTGGCGAGATCCAGTGCTCGCGATAGATGACGTTCATCGTCCGGCAGGAGATACATGCAGTTTCAGGATAGCTGCTTCTGGTACGGGGATGTAAACCCAGGGAGTGGTGCAAGTGCGGACGAAAACAGATCCCTACGGGATGACAATCCTAAAGAGTAGTAGCG
>FSYS01003011.1_pt1 | contig 11077 bp, 14 predicted proteins | sample 1638491 | NCBI WGS metagenome assembly FSYS01 (sample SAMEA3914788, study PRJEB12502) | metagenome | biome: forest; material: soil | place: Canada | collected 2011-07-03 | depth 0.1 m | reverse complement strand
TCGCCGATCGTCAGCCGCGTCGCCTCGCCCGCGTACTTCAGGTCCTGCGGCGCGATGCCCAGGCAGGCGAACGGATAAATCTTGTTGTCGTTCCCCAGTGTCGTATGCCCATCGAGCACCACGTGCGACACCAGTTCGCAGCGCTCGCCCAGAACGACATTGGGCCCAACGGTGCAGAACGGCCCGACGGTGCAGCTCTCCGGAACGACGGCGCCCGCGGCGACGATGGCGGTGGGGTGAATGCTCACGCAGTCTGGTCCTTGGTTGCAGCGGGCTTCGAGGGACGGGGCACAATCATGCAAGTCACCGTCGCCTCGCAGGCGACCTTACCGTCCACCGTCGCGATGCCGAGCATCTTGACCGCCATGCTGCGCCAGTTCAGTACCGTAACCTCAATGCGCAGCTGATCGCCAGGCACCACTGGTTTGCGGAACTTGGCGCTGTCGATGCCGGTGAAGACCATCAACTTGTCTTCGCGGTCCGGGATCTCGGTCAGCAGCAGCGCGCCGCCGGCCTGTGCGATCGCCTCCACCATCAGCACGCCGGGCATGATCGGGTAGCCGGGAAAGTGACCGTTGAAGTGCGGTTCATTCGCGGTGACATTCTTGATCGCGACCACACGCTTCTTGCGCTCCATCTCAATCACGCGGTCGATCAGCAAGAAGGGATAACGATGGGGCAGGATCGCCATAATTTCGGTGATATCCATCGTCTGCGGGGACTGTTCTTGCAGCTCCGACACGGGAGCCGTTTCCACTTCACTCTTAGACATAGCAACAATAAGTATAAACTGCGCGCCTTGCGCTCCCAGCCAGCGCTGCCTACTTCTTCTTTCCCTTCAGCGGCCGCTCGGTGTCGAACATCTCCGGCGTTACGGGCACGTCGTACTCCACCTTGGTGAAGAAACGCTGATTGGCGAGATCGCCGTTGTGATACCGGCTGATGCTGAGCGGCGTCTGGATGCCCTGGATCAGGTGGTAGTCCTCGTACTGTTCCTCGTCCTCGTCGTAGTCCTTGAAGGTGGTGTTGCGGGTCTGGAAGCTGCGCCGCAGGGGGAGGTGCGTCGTGGCATCGAGCTCCAGTGTCACCGCATCGTTGTCCGCGCCGAGCAGCGTGATCTTCTCCGCCATGCGCCGCTCCACCATCGTGGTGCCCTCGTAAAGCACGACGATATCGGGCTCCTTCAGCCACGTCTCAATGAGGGACTCGATCGAGTGCGAGCGACGGCGCAGGTAGTCCTGCACTTGCTCCTCGGGCAGCGGCTTGTTGCCCTTGTAGGTGATCTCGAAGCCGTTGGTGGGGGTCCAGATCTGGACGATGTCGTGCTTCTTTGAAAACTCGATCCGCTCGGCCTCGGGCTCGGTCGCGCGCGCAAACCGTGTGTAGTCCCAGAAGTCGACGACGTTCATCGTGGGAGTGCCGCGGAAGAAGCTGGCGGTATGGCCCTCGCGCAGCATGCTGGTTCGGTTCAACCAGGCGTCGCCGCCCAGCGCCTCGACCATCTGCTTGAGCAGTTCGCGGCCGCGTTTGTCCTGCTCCTCACTGCTGACCGGCGGAGGCGCCGCGCTGGGAATCGTCGAGGCCTGTGCGAGCATCGGCCGCGGCGTGAGAACTCCGGTCACCGCTGCTCCGGCGACAACTCCAACTCCAAGGATGAGACTCAAGACCACAGACGTAACGCGAACGTGCATCGTGGATACCCTCAAGGGTTTGAATCTGGCTACCGGAATGCGAGGTCCGGATCGTGCGCCTTCAGCCTATCCCAAAATCGGCGCGTCTAACCGACCAGCACCGCCCCGCCGTTGACATTGAAGATCTCACCCGAGCAGAAGCCGCCGAACGGCGTGCAGAGGAACAGGATCGGGCCTGCGATCTCCTCCACCGAACCGACGCGGCCCAGCGGAATCAGGCTCTTGATCTTTCCGGAGACGGCTGGATCATTGAGCACAGAGAGCGTCATCTCGGTGGCGACCCAGCCGGGAGCGACGCAGTTGGCATAGATGCCCTGGCTGGCGAGCTCGCTCGAAAGGCTCTTCGTCAGCGAGATCAGCGCGCCCTTGCTGGCGGCGTAGTCGGCGTGGAAGGCCTCGCCGCGTTGCCCCGCGGTCGAGCTGACCAGCACGATGTGGCCGCGCGCTGCGCTGAACTCCGACTGCGGCTGTGCCTTCATCTCCGCGACCGCGCTCGATACCAGGCCGAAGGCGCTGTCGAGATTGATGCTGAGCGTGCCGCGCCACTGCGCGTTCGCCATCTCGGCGATCGGCGCATCGTGGGCAGGCCAGATGCCGTGGTTGACCACCAGGCAGTCGAGCCGACCCAGCGCCTTCACCGCCGCAGCGATCAGCGCGCGACCGTCGTCGGCAGTTGCGAGATCCTGCTGGATGGCAACGCAGTTGGTCTGGCCGCCTTCGCCGATGCCGCCGCACTCCGCCGCCAGCGCATTTGCCGTGTCGGCCGCCGATTGATAACTGAACGCAACCTGCGCTCCGGCCTGTCGGAACAGCCGCACAGTGGCCGCGCCGATGCCGCGCGAGCCTCCGGTGATCAGGGCGGTGCGGCCGGCGAGGGACAGCGAGACGCCGCCCGGATTCGGGCTGCTCGAAACAGAATCCAATTTGCTTGCAGGGTGAGAAGTCATTAGATTGACGCTACGAAAAATATTTTGTCGGCGCAAGTCTTCGAAACCGTATGCTTCATCTGAGTCAAGGAGGATCTTTGAATGAATAAGGCAATACTTGTGGCGCGCATTCTGCTGGGTGCAGTGTTTCTCGTCTTCGGACTCAACACCATCCTGCAGTTTCTGCATATGCCGATGCCGACCGGCGACGCCGGCGTTTATGTAGGCATTCTGTTCACACACCATTTCCTGAACTTCGTGGCGGCGCTCCAGATCATCGGCGGCCTGTTGCTGCTGGTGGGGCGCTTCGTTCCGCTCGCACTGGTGCTGCTGGGACCGGTGATCGTCAACATCATCCTGTACCACCTCCTGCTCGAGCCGGTCGGTGCCGCGCCAGGCGTTGTGGTCACCCTACTGGAGCTGTTCCTGCTCTTCGCCTACCGCAAGTCCTTCCGCGGCCTCTTTGACGCGTCTCCCGAGATTTAAGGTTCCAATGCGGCCGCTGCGCTGCGGCCGCTCGTGCGATCCTTCTTGACGCCGATTTGCCTCAGCTCTCCTCGTCCGCTTTTTTCTGGGCGAGGAGAGCTTTTCGTTCCGCGATCACACGTTTGCGCTCGGCAGCCGGCATGGCGAGAATCTTGCGCGTGCGCGGCGGCAGTTTGTCGAAGGTAATCGCGTGCGCGGCACGCAGTTCGAACTCCCACTCGGCTGGCCGAAAGACATTCCAATCGCGCGCGGCGACCCAGTAGATGCGAGCCATGTAGGGCGCTGGGTAGAGGCCGTCGACCTCCAGCAACTCCGCGTAGCGCTCCTGCCCCGCCGCGTAGGAGAGCACCCCGCGGCCATCTGTCTCGAGGTTCATCAGCGAGAACATCTTGCCGCCGATCGCCTTGTCCCCGACCCAGAAGACCAGGTTGTCACCCCATTGCATGGTCTCGGCTACATGGGGCAGCTTCAACAGGAAGGCGCGAATTCGCTCGGCATCCATGGCAGCCAGTGTATCGAAGTTCCGCGCCGCGTCTCACGTGCTGCGATGTGTGGTCGTCGCGCGGCGACGACGTCCTGCCCCGGAGAGACGGTTCTCCCCGGCGGGACAGCGAAGCTGCCGGCTAGGCGCTTTCTTTCTCTCGCTGCAGCGCCTCTTCCTCCTCGAGCATCATGTCGCGGTACTCGATCGCGTCGAACACCTCGCCACACAACTGGCATTCAACGAACTCGGTGTCTTCATCACGGGCCACAACGCGGACTTGCGGATGTTTGCAATGGACGGGGGTGGGGTTCATTGGAGGAATGGGAAGATTTTGCCCCGGCCCGCTCGCGGTGTCAACGGCCTTTTGTTGAACTTCGCACTCCTGTAGGCGCTTACCGCCATTTTGGAACCCGCTGCTCCAGCAGGATCCCAGCAGAGACGTCGAAGGCGCCTGCGGACGGGAACGAACTCCCTCTCTTTTTAAAACGGCTCCGAGCGGTTGCGTCGGGAAAACTCTCGCCGTACACTATATCTAAGACCGATTGGGTCTGGATTCCGCACAGGAAGCGAGAATAAGCCCGCCAAGCGGAACACACACAGCAAAGAAGGATTAGAGGCAAGGGATTCCATGCTGCGGCTCACAAAAAAAGCCGATTACGGTCTGATGGCGCTGAAGTATCTCGCCGAGCACGCAGCCTCTGCCAGCGTGTCTGTGGCAGAGGCCCCGGCGCCCAGCTCTGCGCAGAGCGCAAAGGATATCGCCGAGGCCTATCACATCCCTCCCCAACTGCTTGCCAAGATCCTTCAAGTTCTTGCCAGGGCTGGGCTTTTGGTTTCGCACGCGGGAACGCACGGCGGCTACTCGCTCGCCCGACCGGCCACCGAGATCACCGCATTCGAGGTGATCCGAGCCATCGACGGACCACTTTTCATTACAAGTTGCATCACCATTCACGGAGCCTGCGACCTAGCGGGGCATTGCACCATCAAAGAACCACTCCGCAAGGTGAATGACAGCATCAAAGACCTGCTGAGTGGAATCCGTATCGCGGACCTGGCAGACCCGCCCGAGAGCAGTAAACACGAAAATCAGGCAGCGGTTGGTGGTGGCCTGGTCAGCATCGCCGTCTGACGTCGCAACGGCACAGTTTGGATTTTGGAATTAGTCGTCAACAAGAAATTACATGCAGTAGCACAAGGGGAGTTTCGATGAGCGCAAATTCGTTGGGTGTAGACATGATCGTGGCCGAGAGCAAGACACCATTGCCGGAGGGCGTCCACCTGCCCCTCTACATGGACAACCACGCGACGACGTCGTTGGATCCGCGTGTGCTGGACGCAATGATGCCTTACTTCAGCGGTAAGTACGGCAACGCCGCCAGCCGTAACCACGCCTTCGGCTGGGAGGCTGAAGCTGCGGTCGAGACCGCCCGCGAGCAGATCGCCAAGTTGATCGGCGCCACCGCCAAGGAGATCATTTTCACCAGCGGCGCGACCGAGTCGAACAACCTCGCCATCAAGGGCGTCGCCGAGATGTACAAGGAGCGCGGCAACCACATCATCACCCAGGTCACCGAGCACAAGGCTGTGCTCGACACCTGTAAGCGCCTCGAGAAGCTCGGCTACGAGATCACCTATCTCCCGGTGCAGCCGGACGGTCTGATTTCGATCGACGAGTTGAAGGCGGCCATCACCGACAAGACCATCCTGGTCAGCATCATGTTCGCCAACAACGAGATCGGCGTCATCCAGCCGGTCGCCGCGATCGGCAAACTCTGCCACGAGAGGGGTGTGATCTTCCACACCGACGCCGTCCAGGCCGTCGGCAAGATCCCGGTCAACGTGCAGGAGATGAACATCGACCTGCTCTCGCTCTCCGGCCACAAGATCTACGGCCCCAAGGGCGTTGGTGGCCTCTACGTTCGTCGTCGCAATCCCCGCGTTCAGCTTACTGAGCAGATCAACGGCGGCGGCCACGAGCGCGGCATGCGTTCTGGCACGCTGAACGTCCCCGGCATCGTCGGCCTGGGTAAGGCCTGCGAGATCGCTGGCGAGGAGATGGAGGTTGAGTCCAAGCGCCTCACCGAGCTGCGCGACTACATGAAGGCGAAGTTCGAGAAGGCGCTCGACTACGTTCACGTCAACGGCAATATGGAGCACCACCTGCCCGGCAACCTCAACATGAGCTTCGTCTATGTCGAGGGTGAGAGCCTGCTGATGGGCATCAACGACATCGCGGTCTCGAGCGGCTCGGCCTGCACCTCGGCCACCCTCGAGCCCAGCTACGTGCTCAAGGCCCTGGGCCTCGGCGACGATGTTGCACATAGCTCCATCCGCTTCGGTCTCGGCCGCTACAACACAAAGGCAGAGGTCGACTACGTCGCCGACAAGCTCATCACGACAGTCAGCAAGCTGCGCGAGCTGTCTCCGCTCTACGAGATGGTCAAGGAAGGAATCGACCTCTCGAAGATCGAGTGGGCCGCCCACTAAGCTCCCGTTCAGGCATGGAGTTCAATCGGCGACGGAACCGTCGCGAGATCATCTAACAGTTAGCGTAAGGAGAGACAAAATGGCATATAGCGACAAGGTAGTAGACCACTACGAACATCCCCGCAACGTCGGCACGCTCGACAAGACCTCGGACGCGGTCGGTACCGGCCTCGTCGGCGCGCCGGAGTGCGGCGACGTCATGCGCCTCCAGATCCGCGTCAACCCCGAGACCCAGGTCATTGAGGACGCGAAGTTCAAGACCTTTGGCTGCGGCTCGGCCATCGCCTCCAGCTCGCTCGCCACCGAGTGGGTCAAGGGCAAGACCGTCGCCGAGGCCCTCGCAATCTCGAACACCGACATCGTCAAGGAGCTCGCGCTTCCTCCCGTCAAGATTCACTGCTCGGTACTCGCGGAAGACGCGATCCGTGCGGCGATCGGCGACTGGAAGAAGAAGAACAATGTCGCCGAGGGCGCGGAAGCGACCGCGACGGCAGCCGCTCACTAAGCTGTTTCCGAAGTAGCTATTCTGGAAGTAAAAGCAAGGCAAGCCGCCGCGTCCCTTGTGAAGGGCGCGGCGCTGGACTGTGATTGATCTATGGCAATGGTGACGCTACAAACCGAAACCAGCCGCTCCGGTCAGGCTTCCAAACCGGCGGAACCGGCATCGCCGCTCGCCGGTTTGACGTTGCTCACGGCCGACGGCCAGACGCCCGAACAGAAGGGCATCCAGCTAACACCTCGTGCGCTCAAGCGCATCCGCGTGGCAATGGCGAAGGAGAACATCACCCCCGATCAGGGCGGCCTGCGCGTCGGCATCCAGGGCGGTGGCTGCTCCGGCCTGAGCTACAACATCCGCTTCGACACACAGCCGCGCGAGCGCGACCGCGTCTACGCCTTCTCACAGACGCACCTCGACCCCGCCGCCACGGACGCTCCGCCCATCCGTATCTTCGTCGATCCCAAGAGCTTCATCTACCTGCACGGCATGGTGCTCGACTACGAAGAGACGCTGATGCGCCAGGGCTTCAACTTCATCAACCCGCACTCCACCAAGAGCTGTGGCTGCGGCTCCAGCTTCTCGACCTAGCTCTTCGTAACGCTACCCACGCGATGCTTTCTTGAACTGATTTCCTGCGCGAATACATCGTCATCTACGAGCGGGCGAAGGATGGAGGATGGGGTGCCTATGCCCCGATCTCCCAGGGCTGGGGGGGCGACACCCTCGAAGAAGTCGACAAACCCTCATCCGAGAAGGAATGAAGCTCCACATGGCCGGGCTGATTGAAGACGCCCTTCTCGTCCCGGAGCCAGTCAGCCAATCCGCACGTATCGCGGTACCCGCTTAAGATCGAAGACCGAAGACCGATGACCGAACTTTTGACGCAGAACTATTTTGAATTTTTCTCCCTTCCGCGCAAGCTCAAGCTGGATGTCCCCGCGCTCGAGAAGCACTTCTACGTCCTCAGCCGCAAGCTGCATCCGGATCGTTTCGCGGCGAAGCCCGTCGCCGAGCAGGAGGCCGCGCTCGCGCAGAGCTCGCTGCTAAACGACGCCTACCGCACTCTCAAGGACCCCATCGCCCGCACCCAATACCTGCTGACGCTCGAAGGTATTCAGTTGGAGGAGCAGTCGCGCGCGGCCACCGATGCTGCCCGCGCCAGCGGCCAGCAGAAGAAACAGGTCGTCCCGTCCGAGCTGCTCGAAGAGGTCTTCGAACTGAACATGCAGCTCGCCGAGATGCGCGCCGCCAAACAGATGGGCGAAGACGAACCAGAGCTGCGCCGCGACCTTCTGACTGCAAAAGACTCGTTCGATGAAAAGATGGTCGAGACGCATGCCGAACTCGAAGCGCTCTGGTCGACGTGGGATGCGGCGTTCGACGCCGGGGACGAGGCCGCACAGGCTGCGGTGCGCGACGCGATGGTCGTGCTGCTTAACAAACGCACCTATCTGCGCAATCTGGTGCGCGACGTCAACGAGGCGCTGGAGTAGTGCTTCACGCAGGAGACGGATGCTCCCACGGGTCATACTCTCCGAGGTTCCACTGGTGCCCTTCGGGATCGCGGCAGGAGAAGGCCTTCCCGCCGTAGTCCATCTCGGCGAGCTCCCGCACCATCACCGCGCCGGCGGCCTTCGCGGTTTGGTAGATGGCAGCGCAGTCGGAGACGACCAGGTGGGTGTCTGGGTCTCGCGCAAGCCGATCTCATCGGGCTGTGCGATCGCCAAAGCCTCGGTTCCCGCAGCCTGAGGTTTCGCCGAGCCCAGCATGATCATTCCGTTGCCGAAGCTCAGCTCGGCGTGGGCGATGGTGCCGTCGGGGTTGGAGTATACCGCCTTCTGCTCAAAGCCGAAGGCGCGGCAGAGCCAGTCGATGGTGGCGGGGCAGTCGCGGTAACGCAGCCCGGGCATGATGGTGACGCGACAGTTCTTTGCAAACGAGGTCATGCGGGCATACTGGCACAGCGCGCCCTCGACTGGCACGCGGAATTGTACGCGATGCGACAATAACAGAAGTACCTGCAGCCGCAGCACAGAGAGAAAAGGATTAGACGGATGGCAGAAGGACGCGTAGTAGGCATCGATCTCGGCACCACCAACTCCCTCGTCGCCTTCATGGAAGGCGATCAGCTGGTGGTCATTCCCGGCGAGGACGGCGACCGTCTCGTCCCCTCCGTCGTCGCCTGGACCGATGACGGCATCGCCGTCGGCCACGCCGCCCGCACCACGCTGCTCACCGATTCGGCCAACGCCATCTACTCGGCCAAGCGCCTCATGGGCCGCGACATCGCCGACGTGCAGGAGGAGCTCAAGCTTTTCCCCTTCAAGCTGGTTGACGGCCTTCAGCCCGGTGAGGTCCTCAAGCTCAACGTCGGCGGCCTCGCGCTCACGCCGCCCGAGATCTCGGCCTACATCCTGCTGCAGCTCAAGAAGAACGCCGAGCGCTTCTTCGGCGCGCCGGTCACCAAGGCCGTTATCACCGTGCCCGCGTACTTCAACGACGCGCAGCGCCAGGCCACCAAGGACGCCGGGCGTATCGCCGGCCTCGAGGTCCTGCGCTTGGTCAACGAGCCCACCGCCGCCGCGCTCGCCTACGGCCTCGACAAGCAGAAGGACGGCCTCATCGCGGTCTACGACTTCGGCGGCGGCACCTTCGACATCTCCATCCTCAAGCTGCACGAGGGCATCTTCGAGGTGATCGCCACCAACGGCGACACGCACCTCGGCGGCGACGACATCGACAATCTCCTCATCGCGATCGCCCTCGACGACATCGCCGGCGATCCTGAGCTCACGCTTGGCCAGGATCTCCGCCACAGTGGCGAAACCATCCAGGAGATTCGCAAGGCTGTCATCGAGGCCAAGATCGCGCTCTCGAGCGCCGAATCCGCGCGGCTGAACGTCGCTCTCCCCAACGGCAAGCGCTACACCCGAGAGATCACCCGCCCGCAGTTCGAGCAGCTCATCGCCGCCGTCATCGCGCGCACTGCCGCTCCCTGCAAGCAGGCGCTCAAGGACGCGCAGCTCGCCGCCGCACAGATCGACGAGGTCGTCCTCGTCGGCGGGTCTACTCGTATTCCGGCTGTACGGGCGCTCGTCGACGATCTCTTCGAGCTCAACGCCCGCGGCAAGAAGCCCCACACCGATCTCAATCCCGACGAGGTCGTTGCGCTCGGCGCGGCCGTCCAGGCGCAAATCCTCTCCGGCAGCGCCACCGGCTCCGCCACCGAAGATCTGCTGCTGCTCGACGTCACCCCGCTCTCGCTCGGTATCGAGGCTCTCGGCGGCGTGGTCTCGAAGATCATCCAGCGAAACTCCACCATCCCGGCCAGTGCCACCGAGCACTACACCACCGGCGTCGACGGCCAGACCAACGTCGCCATCCACGTCGTCCAGGGTGAGCGCGAGCTCGCCAGCGACTGCCGTTCGCTCGCTCGTTTTGACCTCAAGGGCATCCCGCCCATGATGGCCGGTCTGCCCCGTATCGAGGTCAAGTTCCTGATTGATGCCAACGGCATCCTGCACGTCAGCGCCCGCGAGCAGCGCAGCGGCAAGGCCGCCGAGATCGAGGTCAAGCCCACCTACGGCCTCACCGACGAGCAGGTGGAGACCATGATCCTCGACTCCTTCGACTTCGCCGAGCAGGACATCGAACAGCGCCAGGTCATCGAGGCCAAGAACGAAGCCGAGACCATCCTCCACGCGGTCGAGAAGGGCCGCGAGCACCCCTCCTTCCAACAGCTCACCAGCGACGAACTCGCCGCCATCGAAGCCGGCATCAGCGAGTTGAAGGCTGCGGTTCAGGGCGGAAGCTACAAGATCATCCGTCAGGGGATCGAGCGCCTCGACCAGGCCACCCGCCGCTTCGCCGAACTGATGATGGACTCCGCCGTCTCGGGTGCCATGAAGGGCCAGACCATGGCCGCCGCAGGCGAGTCGATGGGCGACGGACCGACCGCGCCACATCCCTTCGCCAAGGCCGAGATCGATTCTGCCAAGCACGAAAATCTCATCACCCTGGGAGAGCAGAACCCGCTCACGCCCGAGGAGTCGACCGAAGATTAAGCCCGCGGCGCCGTCAGCTCCGCCGCACAATGTCATTTTCCGGACCTCACCGTCCCTCACTCGTAGCCTGTCCGCAAGACCGCGAGCCTTCTGCTCGCCGCTTGTGGATCCTCCGAAAAACCAACAGAATAGAGTCCATCATGTCCGATCAAGAATTGAAGCCGCTCGCCCACGTCGATCTCTCCCAGCCGCCCGCTGCGAACATGGTCCGCGTCACCTTCCTGCCCGAGAACAAGACCGTCGAGTTCCCCTTCGACACGCTGCCCTACGACGGCCACGGCGAGCCCATGAGCTTCCTCGATGTTGCGGAAAACTACGGTATCTTCCTCGACCACGCCTGCGGTGGCGTCTGCGCCTGCACCACCTGTCATCTCTGGGTGAAGGAAGGATCCAAGGGCGTCAGCGAGGCTGAGGACAAGGAGCTCGACCGCATGGAG
>FSYS01001438.1_pt1 | contig 11087 bp, 9 predicted proteins | sample 1638491 | NCBI WGS metagenome assembly FSYS01 (sample SAMEA3914788, study PRJEB12502) | metagenome | biome: forest; material: soil | place: Canada | collected 2011-07-03 | depth 0.1 m | reverse complement strand
CATCATCCTCGCGCTCACTGCCGACGAAGAAGGTGGCAAATCAAACGGCGTCAGCTGGCTGCTGAAGAATCGCCCCGAGCTGATGCAGGCTGCCTTCGTCATCAACCCCGACGGCGAAGGCCCAACCCTGCAAGGAGGCAAAGCCACTGAGCTGCTCGTCGAAGCCACGGAGAAAACCTACGCCGACTACCGCATCACCGCCACCAACCCCGGCGGCCACAGCTCCGAGCCGCGCCCCGACAACGCCATCTACGAACTCATGCACGCGTTGCTCAAGCTCGAAGCAACGCCCTTTCCCGTGGAGCTGAATAATATAAGCCGCTCTGAGCTCGAAGCGATGGCCAAGGTGAGCACGCCTGAAACCGCTGCCACCATCCAGGGCATCCTCAAGACCCCACCCGATCCGCAGGCCATCGCCGACTTCTCCAGAATTCCCGAGGGCAACGCAACCCTCCGCACCACCTGCGTCGCCACCATGCTCGAGGGCGGCCGCGCACCCAACGCGCTGCCCGCCCAGGCCACCGCGAACGTCAACTGCCGCATCCTTCCCGGCCACTCCCAGGAGGAGACGCGCAAAACCCTGGTCAGCATCTTCGACAACCCCAAGCTCACCGTCGAGTACATGGCCGACGACGGCACCTTCTCGCCCACCGCTCCCGATCGCGAGAGCCTGCCGCCGCCGCCTCCGCTCCCCGCAGTCTTCGAGCCGCTCAAGCAGGTGACCGCACAGATGTGGCCCGGCATGGTCATCATTCCCAGCATGGTCATCGGCGCCAGCGACTCCGTCTACACCATGCAGGCAGGCCTGCCCAGCTACGGCATCGGTGGCGCCGCCATCGACGACAACGGCAACCGCATGCACGGCCGCGACGAGCGCCTCGGCGTCGAGTCCTACTACAACAGTGTGGAGTTCTTCTACCTCTATCTGAAGGCCCTCACGAAATAGCAGTCTAGTCAGCAAATGACATCAGAGAACGGTTCTGCCACGATCTGAAACTCGTCTTCATAGACGACATAGCCGACTCGCTCCGTGCGGTAGGTATGAATTAAGATGCCGTGACGTTCAAGAATCATGACCATCTGACGAACGTGTTCAATGTGTTCTTTCGCGTTTGGTTTGAACCAGGCAATTGCCTTTGATTGTTTTCGATAAAAAGGGGGCTTCGATGCAGTAAAGCGATCTGGTTTTTCCAGATGAGGGTCAAACCAATCGCGAAGCTCCCACAGTAACTTCGCTTCCCACTCTTCGAGCGCGCCATGATCGCGTAGTTCACCGGCTGCATGGAAGATGCCGAGTCCTCGGCCGGAGTCTTCGTCGCGCTTCTCGACTGCGAATCTCAGATACACGTAAGAAGTGTATCCGGGATGAGGTTGATCTCACTCAGCGAATCAACTCTGAGAAGAAGCGTAGCCTAAGGCTTCGATCCCAACGAAGCCACATTCCCCGCCGGCGCTGTGTTGCCCGTGGGCGCTGCTCCCGGCTTTGCCGGTGCATACTTACTCGCGCACTTCGCCTGCAGCTGCGTCGCGTGGAAGGTGCCGTCGCGTCCATACGTGCCGATGGCCAAAGTCTGCGCATCGTCCTTGAACTCATCCGGCGGCGGCTCTGCGCCGTCGTAGACCACGCGCAGCGTCTTGTCCTGCTCCACCAGCGTGAAGTTCGCATTCGGCCCAAACCGCGAGATGCTCCCCGGCTTCACATTGCCGGCTACCCGCAGGTTCTTGCTGTAAGCGCCGCTGCCCATCTTTTGCAGCTCTACGATCGTGACGTAGTAACTCTTCGCATTGCCCGAGGCCGAAAACGCCAGCCACACCACAGCCGCCACCACAATGGCTCCCGCAACAACAAACTTCGTGATCGAATTGGAATTCTGCTTTGCCATACACGCCTATTTTACGCTGCAAAGTCCACAGGCAGTGTGTGATTCTGGTCACTCGACTGCACTGCCAACTCGAGTAGACGAATCGTCCGATAGCCATCCTCCGGCGAAACCACCAGCCCCGCCTCGCCTCGAATCGCATCCCGCACGTTTGCATAGAACTGGCGATAGTCGCCGACCTCGGTAGGCAGCTTGCCGCGCACGATGCTGCTCGGCTCAGCAGGATCGAGAGCAATCGCCACCGTGCCCCACGCCGACTCCGCCTCCGGCAGCCAGCCCCCCGGCGACCCCAGCTCCGGCGGCCGCGCGCCACCCAGCAGCACCGCCTCCTGCGGATCGAGCCCCGTCTTCACATAGCTCCCCAGCGTTCCATTCACCCGGAAGCGCGGCGCAGGCTCCGCCGCAATCATCGACGCATGGCACTCATAGCGAATCCCGCGCGCCGCCTCGCTCCCCGGCGCAAACTCCAGCGCAATATCAAACGCATCATCGATTGCCGTCACATCGCGCTCCTGCCGAACGCTGGCCGTGATCCACTTCGGCACACCAAACAGCGCCAGCGCCTGGTCCACCAGATGCGGCCCCAGGTCGAACAGCAAACCATTCGCCGCCCCACCCACTTCCTTCCAGGTATTCGCCCGCTGCATTGGCCGGAAGCGATCAAAGTGCGCATCCACCAGCGTCACCCGCCCCAGCTTACCCTCACTCATCAGCTTGCGCACGGTCAGAAAGTCACCATCAAAGCGACGATTGTGGAAGGGAGCCAGCAGCTTGCCCTGCTTCCTCGCCAGCGTGATTAACTCCAGCGCCTCCGCCGACGTCCCCGCAATCGGTTTGTCGACCACGACATGCTTGCCGGCCTGCAGCGCGCGCCGAGCCATCTCCACGTGCGAATCATTCGGCGTCGCCACCACGATCAGGTCGATGTCCGGATCGCCGAACGCCTGGTCAACCGAGCGCAGAATGCGCGTCCCCGGATAATCCGTCGCGGCATTCTCCCCGTGCCGCTGCACAATCGCCGATAGCTCAAGCCCCGGAACTGCGTGCACAAAGGGCGAGTGAAAGATGCGTCCAGCGAAACCGTAACCCAGAACAGCCGTGCGAATCGGTGTAGCCATCGCTCTATCCTAAATCGCGCGACTCACCGTGTAGCCACCGTCGGCGTCGGCTCCTCCATCGGCTTCACCGGCGTGTCCCCCATCAGCCGTGCCACCGCCGGCTCAATCGCCGACGCCATCAACCGCTGTCCCCTCGCATTCGGATATGTGTCTTTGGAAAGCGTTGCCGGCTTCGTCGGCGTTACCGTCGAATCGTAAAACAGGCTCGCGTCCAGCTCGCCATGCGGGTAGAACACCACACTGACATCGATGTACGAAACCTGCGGATCCTCACCCCCCGCATAGTGCATCCCCAAATACCCATTCACATCGAAGTTCTGCTCCCGCGACGGCAGCTTCGACGGCAGAATCCCCACCAGCAGAATCTTGGTGTCCGGCAGGCGATGCTCAATGTCCTTCACCACTGCATCGATCCCCAACTCCGTATCCTCCGCCGTCTGCCCAGAGGCCGTGTTGTTGGTCCCGATCAGCACCACCGCCAGCTTAGGATGCAGCCCATTCACCTCGCCATGATCCAGCCGCCACAGCACGTTGGCCGTCGTGTCGCCGCCGAAGCCCAGGTTCAGCGCTTTGCGCGGTGCATAATACTGCTGCCAGATCGGCTGAAAGTCCTGGTTCGGCGGCTCAGCCTTGTCATAATTGCTGGTGATCGAATCGCCCACCAGCAGCAGTTGCGCATCGCTGTGTTTCGGCAGGTCGGCAAGGATGGCCTTATGCCGCGCCGCCCACCAATCCACGGAGAGACGATCCGTAGGCGTGATCGCCGGAATCATCGTTACTGTCGGCGTCTCAGGCGCCTGGCCGCAAGCCGCCGTAACCAGGCACAGCGCAGCGGCAAAAAGAGCAGGGAATCGGAGAGGCTTCAGCGGCAGTCTCATAGCTTCCATCCTAGACGAGCGGGCCACCTTAGTTGTCAGCTAGCCAATCGCCCGCAGCGCCGGGTACATGCGACGATACCTCGCATACGCCGTCGCCATCGCCTCCGCATGTTTTGGCTCAATCACTTGCGCGGGCCGAACCGTCGCCTCGCAGGCTGCTTCCACGCTCGGCCAGGCGCCCACGCCCGTTCCTGCGAGCAGGGCCGCGCCAAACGCCCCGCCCTCCTCAGCTTCCAGCAGCTCCACGGCATGGCCATAGACGTCCGCCTGGATCTGTCGCCACAGAGGCCCCCGTGCGCCGCCCCCACCCAGCCGAATCTTCTCCACCGGAATCCCCAGCTCTTGAAATAGCGTGAACGTATCCCGCAGGGAAAATGCCACGCCCTCCAGCACCGCCCGCACAAAGTGCGCGTTGCTGGTCGACGCCGTAATCCCCACAAACGCCGCCCGCGCATTCGGATCCAAATGCGGCGTCCGCTCGCCAAACAGGTAAGGAGCCCACAGCAGACCATCGCTTCCCGGCGCAACCTGTCCGGCCAGCGCCGTCAACTCCTCGTAAGACCTGCCGGGGAAGAACGTATCCCTTAGATACCGAAAGCTCAGCCCCGCCCCATTCGTCACGCCCATCACATGCCATACCCCTGGCGCCGCGTGGCAAAACGTATGCAGCCGTCCCTTGGGATCGAGCGTCGGCTCGGCCGTAGCCGCAAACACAACACCCGAGGTCCCAATTGTCGCCGACACCGAACCCGGCGCCAGGATCCCCATCCCCACCGCGCCCGCCCCCTGGTCGCCCGCTCCGGCCGCCACCGGGGTACCTGCCTTGATTCCCGTCGCCGCCGCGCCCGCGTCAGAAATCCGCGCGCAGATCTCCGGCCCTTCAAACAGCGGCGGCAGCCAGCTCATCGGAATCCCCGTTAGCTCAGCCATCTCCTTCGACCACCGCCGATGCACTACATCCAGCAGCAGTGTCCCCGACGCCTCCTGCATATCCATCGCATACACGCCCGTCATCCGCAGCCGCACAAAATCCTTCGGGCACAGCACGTGCGCAATCTTCGCGAAGATCTCCGGCTGATGCTCGCGCACCCACAGCAATTTGGTCAGGGTAAAGTTCGGCAGCGCCGGGTTGGCTGTCAGCTCAATCAACCGCTCATAGCCAATCGTTTCGGTCAGCCAGTCGCATTGCGGCTGCGTCCGCTGATCGCACCAGATCAGCGCCGGCCGCAGCACCTCGCCCGCGGCATCCAGCATCACGCATCCATGCATCTGGCCGGTAAGACCCACAGCCTCGACGGGCGCGGTGTGGCCCGCGTCGACCGCCCCCCGCAGCGCCCCGGCGATCGCCTCCTGCGCCGCCCGCCACCAGTCTTCTGGGTCCTGCTCCGCCCAGCCAATCTGTTCCGAGCGGATCGCCGCATGCTCCGCCGAGTGCGACGCCAGAACCTTGCCCTTGCGGTCAATCAGAATTGCGCGAGTACCGCCCGTGCCAACATCAATGCCTAGAAACATGGAACTCCTTATCAACCTGCAAGCTGGTTGCAACCAAAAGTGTAAAGCGTCCGCGCCATCTTTGTTTTAGGGCTTTAATAAGCCTCATCCCGCAGGTTGATTCCACCATCCCTGTTCCTAAATAAACCATGTAAGACTAGTTGTGGATATTCCACGAAGTTTTGCATACATCCTAGGCCGATAAGCATCTGTTTATAGAAAGGCACAGACCCACAAAATGACCGTCGGGTACAGCCGACGATTTAGCATGAAACTTATGATCCAATTTTCTAGACGCGCGTCCCGTGACGCGATGAGGGGCGCGATTGCGCTGCTAATCCCGCTTCTGATCCTCGCTGGCGCCATCCAGATAGCCCCCGCGCAGGCGCCGGGACAGTCGGCCGCAACCCCCAGCAGCGCCGGTCCGCCCACCAATAGCGGCAATAACGAGCTCGGCGTTGCCATCCAGACTCAGCAGCAACTTGCGGCCCCCGGCCCGGCCCTCAATCCCCAGTCCACCACTTCGCAGAGTGGCATCGACCCAAGCTTCCACGGCAGCCTGGTTCGCGGCAAAGCCACCGCCGACGTTCTTCCCCTGACCATTGACGAGGCCATTCAGCGCGGCCTCCAGAACAACCTCGGCCTCATCCTGCAAAGCTCCAACGAGCGCCAGTCCAACGGCTCCCGCCTCCAGAGCCTGCAGGCCCTGCTCCCCACCGTAACCGGCGGCGCCTCCGTTACCGTGCAGCAGATCGACCTCGCGGCCTACGGACTTAAGCTCCCTGGAATCAACCCGATCATCGGTCCCTTTCAAATAATGGATGTACGTGGCTACGCTAGCCAGAATGTAGTCAATCTCAACGCCTTTGAGCAGTACATGGCCTCCAAGCACAACTTCGAGGGCACGAAACTGACGGCTCAAGACGCCCGCGACCTGGTCGTTCTTACCGTCGGCAATGCCTACCTGCTTTGCATAGCCGACGAGGCCCGGATCAAGGCCGTGCAGGCCGAGCTCGACAACTCCAAGCTCTCCTTCGATCAGGCCACCGACAACCACGAGGCCGGCACCAGCCCCCGCCTCGATGTCCTCCGCGCCCAGGTCGACTACCAGAGCGAGCAGCAGACCCTGATCTCCGCCACCAACCAGCTGGCCAAGGACAAGCTCGCCCTCGCGCGCGTCATCGGCCTGCCCCTCGACCAGCAGTTCGTGCTCGCCGACAGCACTCCCTTCCAAGCACTCGACACGCCCGATCCCGACGCCGCCTTTCAGCAGGCCATCAAGCAGCGCAAGGATCTCGCCGCCGCCACCGAGCAGGTCAAGGGAGCCGAGGCCACTCGCAAGGCCGCCGTCTACGACCAGCTTCCCACCGTTGTCGCCAGCGCCAACTACGGCGACCAGGGTGAGACCTTCGGGCACTCCCACGGCACCTATACTGCCGAGGGCCAGCTCTCGGTACCCATCCTGCAGATCGCCAAAACGCGTGGCGAGGAAGAGACCGCCGGCGCGGAGCTCGATCAGGCCAAAGACAAGCTGTCCGACCAGGTGCAGCAGGTCAATGCTGACGTCCGCGACGCCATTCTCGACATTCAAACCGCTGCCAAACTGGTGGAAGCCACCCAGAGCAATGTGGAACTCGCTCGCGAGGCCCTCAGCGAAGCGCAGCAACGTTACAAGGCGGGTGTGGATACCAGCCTGTCCGTCTCCCAGGCGCTGTCAACCGATCGCCAGGCCGAAGACCAGTACATCAGCGCGCTCTACCAGCACAACGTCGCCAAGCTCTCTCTGGCGCGTGCGCTGGGTGTAGCGTCGACGAACTACAAACAGTATCTCGGAGGAAAGTAAGCGTGGCCGACCAGAACGAAAATGCGCAACAAGCGGAGAAGCCGGAAGCTCCGCCAAAGAATAATTCGACGCGAAGGTTGATCATCATCGTCGTCGTCGCTGTACTCGTCATCGGCGCTGCGCTCTTCTATTGGCGCTCCACCTTCACCGAAGACACCGACGACGCCCAGGTCAATGGCAACCTCTACCAGGTCAGCTCCCGTGTCACCGGCCAGGTCATCCATGTCGACGTCGAGGAGGAGCAGTTCGTCCACGCGGGCGATCCCATCGCCGAGGTCGACCCCAAGGACTACCAGGTCGCGCTCGAGCAGGCCGAGGCCAACCTCGCCAACGCCCAGGCCGAGTATCAACAGGCCCTCGTGAACGTCCCCATCACCAACGTCCAGGTCAACACCACTCTGCAGACTTCCAGCTCCGACGTGCTCGGCAGCCAGGCCTCGGTCGAACAGGCCGAAGCCCAGGTTCAGGTCGACAAGGCCAAGGTCGCCTCTGCCGCCGCTCAGGCGCAGAAGTCCGCGCTCGACGTCCAGCGCTACACCCCGCTGGTCGCCAAGGATGTCATCTCCAAGCAGCAGTTTGACGCAGCCGTTGCCCAGGCCGCCGCTGATCAGGGTTCGCTCGACGCCGCCCAGCGCGACGTCAAAGCGCAGGAGGATACGGTCCGCCTCATGACCCAGCGCCTCTCCCAGTCGCAATCACAGCAGGTGCAGAGCGAGAAGAACGGTCCCAAGCAGGTAGCCGTCCAGCAGGCCCATGCCGCCGCCGCCCTGGCCTCCATCAAGGAAGCCCAGGCCAAGGTCGATCAGGCCCAACTCAACCTCAGCTATACCAGGGTCGTCGCGCCCATCACCGGCATCGTCAGCAACAAGAGCGTCGCCGTCGGCGAGAACCTCAGCATCGGCCAGTCGCTCATGACCATCGTCCCCCTCACCGACCTCTGGGTGACGGCTAACTTCAAGGAAACGCAGCTCAAGCAGATGCATAAGGGCCAGACGGTGGACATCGAAGTCGATGCCCTCGGCGGACGCAAGTTCACCGGCAAGGTTGAGGAGATCGGCGGCGCCACTGGCAGTTCGCTCAGCCTTTTCCCGCCCGAGAACGCCACCGGCAACTACGTAAAGGTCGTCCAGCGCATCCCGGTTCGCATCAACTTCACCAACCTTGAGCAGGAAAACAAGGACTTTGCGCTGCGCATCGGCATGTCCGTCGAGCCTAAGGTCCACGTCAAGGAATAACTCTCAACCCTTCAACGGCAGGCAGCTTCGGCTGCCTGCCTTTTTCTTTTCCCGGGCCCTTTTCCCGGCTGCAATAGTCCCCCGGAAATGCTCCGGAAATTCATCAAACGGTCTGCTCGCCCGAGGCATCCAAATCAACAGAGAGGTGAACCATGGCAGCAGTAGCAACCAAGAACGGCAACAGCCCCAAGTCCAAAGACTTCATTACCGAACACTACAAGCAGCACGGCAGAGAGATCCAGAAGTACGGAGACGTCGTACAGGATCTTCCTCACCGCCTTGACGCCAAAATTCGTTCGCAGATGTGCGAGAAGCTCAACCAGCTCCTGGCCGACTCCATCGTCCTGCGCGACATGTACAAGAAACACCACTGGCAGGTAGCCGGCCCCACCTTCTACCAGCTCCATCTCCTCTTCGACAAGCACTTCGACGAACAGGTAGAGATCGTCGACACCATCGCCGAGCGCATCCAGCTCCTCGGCGGCGTCACCATCGCCATGGGCGGCGATTGCGCCAAAATCACCAGGATTCCCGCTCCTCCCCGTGGCCGCGAAGAGGTCCCAGTGCAGATCTCCCGCCTCCTCGAAGCCCACAAGATCCTCATGCATGAGTGCCACGACATCGCCGAAGCCGCTGACAAGGCCGGCGACGACGGCACCAACGATCTGGTAGTGAGCGACGTCCTCCGCGCCAACGAGCTCCAGTCCTGGTTTATCGGCAACCACCTGGTGGAGATGCCCCTAACCGTTGCCGAATAACTTTCAGCTTGCTGCGCAACGGCCCGGCTTCGGTCGGGCCGATTTTTTTGTCCACACAACCTTTCTGCACCGACTGTGTCCAAGAATCATCTACTGTTTAGTTAGCGAATAGTCTCCCCCCTGTCCGCGGAAAGGATCAGCTCGATGCATTCGGTCCTCGGTTTACTGTCGCTCCACACCTATTCGATCCTCTTCGGCTGGGTCTTGATCGAGCAGGGAGGTCTGCCGATCCCCAGCGTTCCGCTCATGATCGCCGCCGGAACCATGAGCGCTGCGCACAAGCTGCACGTCGCCTACGCGATCCCCGTGATCCTCCTCGCCTGCTTTATCTCCGACTCCGCCTGGTACTTCCTCGGCAAAACCTACGGCGGCCGCGTGCTCAACGTTCTCTGCCGCTTCTCACTCGAGGCCGCCACCTGCGTCGAGCGCACCCACGGCACCGTCGGCAAGCGCGGAGCCTTCACCCTGCTCTTCGCCAAATTCGTTCCCGGCCTCAGCACGGTAGCCGCGCCGATCGCCGGCCAGCTCCAGATTCCGTACCTTACGTTCGTCCTCTACGACATGGCCGGGTCGCTCCTCTGGTGCGGCGCCTGGCTCTTCGCCGGCCGCTTCTTCGGCGACATCGCCGAGCGCAGCTCCCACTTCTTCGCCCTGCTCGGACACTTCGGCATCGCGCTGGTGCTGCTCATGGTCGTCGTACTGCTCTTCTACCGCCTGAACAAGCGCCGCCAGTTCCTCACGCAGCTCCGCGGCCTGCGCCTCGAACCAGCGCAGCTCATGGCCATGATCGCCGACGCTGAGCGCGCCGGTCTCGACCGCCCCTTCATCGTTGATCTCCGCCACCCCCTCGACGTCATGACCGATCCGCTCGTCCTCCCCGGCGCCCTGCGCATCGGCCCCGACGAGCTCAAGCAGCGCAGGGAGATCATCCCCACCGACCGCGACATCGTCCTCTACTGCACCTGTCCCAGCGAAGAGACCTCTGCCAAGGTAGCGCTCGAACTCCACCGCCTCGGCATCAAGCGCGTCCGTCCCCTGCGCGGAGGCCTCCAGGGTTGGAAAGACGCAGGCTACCCGGTCGACCAGGCCGTCTTCGTCTAATCTCCCAGCCTCTAACTCCCCAGCCGAAACGTAATGCTGACCGTCGTCTCCACCTCGGTCGGCAGCCCATTCAGCAGAAACGGCCGATAGCGCGCCGCGCGCACCGCCTGCAACGCTGCAGCCTGCAGAACCGGCGGCCCGCTCACCACCCGCGCACTCTCAATCCGTCCCGACTTCGAGATCACCGCCTGCACCACCACCGTCCCCTCAGCGCGACTCAGCCGCGCAATCATCGGATACTCCGGCCGAATCGGCTCCAGCAACTGCCCCGCCATCACACCCGTAGATACATGCATTGGACCCGCACCTGACCCCACCACCACATGAGGTCCCGCAGGCCCACCAGGTCCCAGCAAAGATATCGGCCCCCCACCCGGCCCCGCCAGGTCTACTCCTCCCACCGGCATCGCCGGCTGATCCACCTCCGCGCCGCTACTCCGAAACCCCTGCGTAGAAATCCTCGCCGCCTGAGTCGGCACACTCACCGCATGTTCCGTCGACGACGTCTCCACCCGCACCCGTTGCTCCGGCACAACCGCCGGCTTCAACCGCGGCGCGGTCAGCGAGATCCGCGGCGCACGCAGCGGCAGAATCTCCGGATGCACCAGCGGCAAAACAATCAGCGTAGTCGCAATCGTCGCCTGCAGCGCAAACGAGATCACCGCCGGCCAGCGACTACGGCCGCGCAGAAGGGAAGTCGATTCAACAAGGGATTCCTGGAACATGACGGCACCTCGAACCTCATCGATTTGCCGCATCCAGCGCTGGAGTGCGTATGCTGTT
>FSYS01002248.1_pt1 | contig 11110 bp, 4 predicted proteins | sample 1638491 | NCBI WGS metagenome assembly FSYS01 (sample SAMEA3914788, study PRJEB12502) | metagenome | biome: forest; material: soil | place: Canada | collected 2011-07-03 | depth 0.1 m | reverse complement strand
CGGCGTCTGCACCTGGAAGTCGGTCACTTTCGGCGTGGAAGGATCAATCAGCGCGCTGACGACGCCGGAGGTCAGTTGCAGGTGCGCCTCGCGCTGCGAAACATCGCCGTCGGACTTCTTGAAGGCGAGCTCGTTGATCTTGAGCACGGAATCGTTGCCCACCTGGACAGCCGAGCCCGGCGTGGTCACCAGCACGGCCACGCCGTTGTCGCCGGTGCGGACGGTGGTGCCGACGGGAAGCGTCTGGCCCTTCTGCAGCGGCGCAAAATGGCTCGAGCCTGGTGCCGCATACTCGGCATCGCCGGAGACGGAATAGACCGAGGCGCTGATCGTCGCGGCGGACGCAGTCCACGCCGGCAACGAGACCAGCGCGGCGAGGGTGATGAAACGCTGAAGCTTCACGAGGGGTTGATTCATGGTGTTCATAGGCAGGTGGTTTTTTGATCAGTAACTGATGACGAGACCGACGTGACCGCGGGAGTGCTCGCCCGTGCCGAACCCGGTGGTCAGCAACTGGAAGCCATAGTCGAACCGGAGCGAGAGATAGGGATTGATGACGTAGCGCAGGCCGGGGCCGACGCCGAGCACATTGGTGTTCGGGTTGGTATCGGCGTCCGTGACGGTATGGAGGCTGGTGCCGCCGTAGTCGATGAAGCCGAGGAACTGGAGCTGGTCGTTGAACGATTTCCAGCCCATCAACTGGCCGAGGCCCACCGGCGGCGTGAGGATCTCGCTGCCGATGAGAAAGCCGTTGTCACCGTTGACCTCGCGCTCCTCGTAGCCGGGCACAGTGGCGTAGCCGCCGAGGCCAAGCTGCTCGCTCGGCAGCAGGTTGGCGTTCGATTCCTGCAGCAGGCCGTGGACGTGCCAGGTGAAATCCTCCGGCAGGCGCGTGACGCGGTCGAGCGTGAGCTGGCCATAAATGTAGCTCGACGAAGCATCGAGGCGTTGCTGCTGGTAATCGGTCCCGTCGTCATACGCGGAGAAATTGCCGGGGCTGTAAAAGCCCGTGCCGCTAAACGACGTGCTGCCGTACTCGTCCTGCAGCGCGCATTGGTAGCCGAACACAAATTGGTCGACGTCCGTCGTCGTGTTTGAGAGGGAAGCGACGCCGAAGAGCAGGCTGTTGTTGTTGCGCTTGAAGTCGTACCCGGCGATGACCGACTGGGTGAAGTGCGCTGTCGAGGGCAGGGGAATCTCGTAACGCCCGCTGATCTGCCAGTTCACGCCGCCCGAGTTGAACTCGTCCGCCAGCGTCGCGTCGGTCGCGGCGTAGCTGCCGAAGATGGTCAACTGGTGCTTCCACGGCAGCGGGACGATGTACGTAGCCGATTCCGACTCGAAGTCGTTCTTCGTCGGCGCCTGCGTGTACTGGAAGGAGAGCTGCTGCCCGAGGCCGAAAAGATTGCCGTAGTTGAAGCCCGCGAGCAGGCGGTCGTCCTCCGTGAAGCGATTGCCGCTGTCCTCGTAACCGGCGTAGACGCGCAGCGGGAAGCGGTCCTGCGTGCGCAGCAACAGGTCGGTCGTGCCCGGCTTGTCACCCGGTGCCATCAGCATGTCGGACTGCAAAAAGGGATTGCGGTTGATCCACGCGATGTCGCTGCGCACCTGGTTGCCGCTGATCGGCTCGCCCGGGCGAAGGCTGACTTCGTGCTTCAGCATGTCGTTGGAGAACCACTTCGCGCCCGTGGCGTCGACCTTCTCCACGCGGCTCTCGACCACGACAACCTGCACGTAGCCTGAGGTGATCGCCTGCTCCGGCACGTAGACGTTGACCACCGGCCGGTCATGATCGCGATAGTATCCAACGATCGCGCGCGTCAACTGCGACAGCGATGCCATCGTCACCGGCTGGCCCAGATACGGTGCGACCACCGCGGGAAAATCAGGCCCCTGCGCCAGCGCGACATCGCCCGGGTCGACGCCCGGCGTGCCCTTGTAGCCGCTGGTGCGCACTTCCTTCGGGTTGGCGAGCAACCGCACGCCCTTGAGCTCTTTGACGAGCACCTCGCCGTTCGTGGCGTTGATCGGCTTCGGCTCGTTCTCGTTGATCACTTTTCCGGTGCCTTCCTTGACCGGTTGCTTCGGCGCGATCTGCTGGAAATCCTGCGCGCGCAGCGAACCCACTGCCGCAAGCGACAGCGCTGCCGCGATGCACAGCGGCTGTCGGATCAAGTTTCTCCTCTTCATTTTTCCCCGGATAAATGAGTTTAATGTCCGGGCAGGTTGTGGAGCGTGCCCTGGTTCAGGGCATTATCCAGTTGGTCCGGCTCCTGGCCGGACGGAACGTTGACGACCTTGCCACCCTTCAGCACAACCACGCCGCCGGCGCCGATCTCGATCTCGCCATTCGCGCCTTCATCGTGGCCCTTGCCAGAGTGCTTGTCGTGGGGATAGAAGTCCTGGCCGAGTGCGTCGCTCAGGCTGGTGTAAACGAAAGAACCGAGCGCGTTGCCGAAAGCCGAGTAGACCGCCGGGTTCGAGAAGTTGCTGAGCGCGCCGCCGCCGAGCTGGCCCGCGTCGTTCGGGCCGATCAGGCCGCCGTTGCCGGAGCTGCTGGCCAGTCCGCCGCCAGTGCCGCCGCCGCCCGAGTTGTTCCCGAAGGTGAACGAAGGTCCGCCCGTGTTCCCGTTGCCGCCGCCCTGGCCGCCATTCGGCGCGCCGTTCTGCGGCACGGTCGAGACCGGCACGAGGTTGGAACCGCTGTCGTCCTCCTGCGAGGCCAGGTCGATCAGGTTGACCGGAGGCGGTGTCGTCGTCGGGAACTCTCCGAGCGGCGAGTTCGGCCCGCGGTCATCCGCGGTGGCCACGAAGAACGCCAGCGTGTTGCCCGTGATGGCCTCCGGGAAGGTCGCGCCGAACTGCGTGTTCGTCGTCGTGAAGTTGATGTTGTCCGCGACATCGCTGGCCGAATCAGCCTGGAAGATCGCGAACTGCGCGCCGCCGGACACCGTGATCACGTTTGCCCCAAGCGTTGAATTGTTGATGACGTAGTGCGAATGCGGCAGATCCGTTCCCGCCGCGATCTCCAGCAGCGTGGCCGAGCCCGTCGCGCCCAGCGCCGCGTTCGTCCCGAGTGTGATGTCGCCGTCGGCGCTCACGATCGTCTCCGTGCCGGTGCCCGAGATGGAGTTGTTGACCAAGATCGCGCCCTGCGAGCTCACGCTCAAGTTATGCGTGCTGAAGCCGCCCGTCGCGCCCGTGTCCTGCAGCGTGATCGTGCCGGGTGACGTGATCGTGATGTCGTTGGTGGCTGTCAGGCCCGCGTCGACCAGCACGTTGCCGCTGGTCGAGACGATCGAGATATTGTCGCCATGAATCGTCGGGCTCACCGGCGATGCATCGAGCGCGGTGTCGCTGGTCAGGTTGTCCAGGCCCACACCATCGGAGTTCGCGCCGCCCGCGCCGGAGATGCTCACGCCAAACGGCGTCTGGATCGTCACGTTGTCGGCCAGCACCACGCCCGCGTTCGGGATCGAGCTGCCGGAAAACGTTCCCGTGCCGGAATAACCCGCGCCGCCCGTGCCCGTGATCACCACCTGCGTGCCGTCGACGCCATTGCCGTCAGGCGAGCCAGTGATCTCGACCTGGCCACCATTTGTCCCGTGGATGGCCACGCCCGCGCCGAAGTCCGGCGACGTCCCGCCCGTGCCCGTGATGGTGAGTGTGCCGTCCGATACGCTGAGGAAAATGTCGTTCCCGCCGCCGTCTACGCCGATGTTCACGCCGACCGAACCCACGTTCTGGTTGCCGTTCGCGGTGACCGTTCCGCCGGTGCCGATGAGTGTCACGTTCGCGCTGCCGATGCCCGCCACGTTCGCCCCTTCCGCCACGCGCACGCCCTGGGAATTCGCGCGGTCGTCGCCCGAGCCGCCCGTTGCGTTGCTGACGTTGAGCGCGCCGCCCGTGCCGTTCACCGTCAGGCTGCCGCCATCTTCCACCAGCACCGTGCCGCCGATGCGCACGCCGGCCGTGTCCGCGTCACCGGCATTGCTGCCGTTGCCCGCATTGATCGAGCCGCCCGTGCCAGTGACGCTCACCGTCGAGCCCGTGAACGACCCGCTGCTCGTCAGCGAAGTCCCGGGAGGAGCATTCGGCGCCGTGCCGAAATCTGACGTGGTGTTGTCGCTAAAGGAAACGCCAACCGAGTCGCCGGTGAACGCGCCCGTCGTTGTCACCGCGCCGCCCGTGCCGGTGATCGTCACCGTCGACCCGCCGCCGGAGAGAATGTTTGTGCCGCCCTGGCCCGTCGTCGTGTCGATGATCACGCCGACGCTGAAGGGAAGGCCCTGCGCCGCCTCATTGTCGCCGTTCATCGTCGAGGCCGACGTATTCATCGTGCCCGCCGTGCCGTGGATGGTCAGCGCGCCGCTGTTCACGCCCACCTGGCCCCCGATTTCCACGCCGCTAATAAAGCTAAAGTCGTTGCCCTGGGCGTCCGACGTCGCACCGGAGGTATTGCCTGTGATCGCCACCGAGCCGCTGCCCGTCGCCACCACCTGCGTACCCGCCCCGATGTTCACGCCGCCGATGCTCGCGTTGTTGGACCCCGCGCCACTCGCCGTCGTCCCGGTCACCGTGCCGGTGATCGTCAGCGCGCCATTTTGCACCGAGATGTAATTATTCAACGTGCTCGGGTTGTCCTCATAAACCAGCACGCCCTCAACCTTCGTCTTGCTGGAGACGGTCTGGTTCGCCGTGCCGTTGATCGTGATGCTGCCGCTGCCCGTGGTGGCCAGCTCCGTCTGCGTTGTCCCGTCATTGCCGATGGCCACGCCAAGGCCGGAGCTCAACACACCGCCTGTCGTCGTGTAGCCCGCCGTGCCGTTGAGCGTCAGGTTGCCGCCGCTGAGAAGAATGTTCGAGTTGAAGATATTAACGCCGTTGGCCTCGCCGTTCGCATCCACCGTGCTTGTGTAGCCCGTGCCCGTGGCGGAAAAATCACCGCTCGGCAGCGTGATGTAGCTGTCTTGGATATTCACCGCCTGCGTCGAGCTCAACGTCAGCCCGTCGACAATCGCCGGCGCTTGGGCGGTGCCGACATCCTCCAGCACAATCGCGCCGGAGGTCGAATAGATCGTCAGTGCCTCGGTATCATTCAGCGCCGCGCCGTCGATCGTGACCGCCGTGGCTTGCACCGTGGCATTGGTCGAGCCCACCAGGCTCGTGCCCGATTGCGCATTGAACGCCCCGCCGACCGTCACGTTGCCATCAATCGTGTAAGCGCCCGACACGAGGTTCATGCCCACGCCGCTCGTCGTGGAAAGATTCGCGCCGCTCACCGAATAGTTAATGCCGTTGGCCGTCAGGCTGCCGATCGTCGTCTTCAGCGCCGTGTTGCTCGCCGAGTCCGCCACTACGCGCAGCGTCGAGCCCCACAGGTCGATGCCGCTGAAGGAAGTCGAGTTGCTGCCGCTCTGGAAGTAGGTGTTGCCCTTGTCGGTCGAGTCGGTAAGGAGCAAGCCAGTGCCCACATCCGATGAGCTGATGTCGAAGCTGAACGTGCCCGAGCCGGTCGACGTCGTCGTGCCAACCACGCTGCCGTCGAAGATCAGCTCGATTGTCACGCCGTCCGCCGTCGTCAGCCCCGCATCGGTGAACGCTGTGCCGCTGAGAAGATCGAGGTTTCCGCCGCTGCCCGCCGTGCCGCCGGGGCCGCCCACGCCGACGAGCTGGGGAAGGGTCGTCCCGCCATTCGTCGTCCAAGTGCTGACGAAGTCCCACGGCGGCGAGCCCGCCGAGTTGCTGGTGATGAAGGATGCATTCTCCAAATTCGCCGTGGTGCCGCCGACGATGCCCGTGGGGGTCGAGGAACCCGTCCCAGCCGCATTCGCCACGCCCGCCGACTGGGTGTCCCAGAAAACGTTCGTGTACGAGCCGCCATCAGCATCGCCGACCAACCCGCCGACTTCCGTGGCGCCGCCGGCCACCACCGTGCCGGCCGTGTAGGAATCGATCACCGTTCCATCGAAATTCAAACCGATCAGTCCGCCGACCGCGTCATCGCTGCCCGTCACCGTGCCGGTCGAGAAAGAGTTGCTGATCAGCGCCTGGTTCTCGCCGACCAAACCGCCGACATCGTCAAAGCCGTTGGTCGCGGCAACCGAATAGCTCAGTGTGATTGAGCCCGAGCTGTTGTCGCCGACCAGTCCGCCCACCCCGGTATTGCCCGTGACCGACCCCGTGGTAAACGACGTGGACACTTCACCGGTATTCGTGCCCACCAAACCGCCGACCTCAACGCGGCCCGTGACCACGGAGGAACTGCTGGAGCTCAGAATCGTACCGCTGTTGAAGCCGACCAGTCCGCCCGTATCGACATCGCCCGTCACCGTGCCGGAAGACGAGCTCGACGTGATCGTGACGTCGTTGAGGCCGACGAGCCCACCAACATCGAACGAGTTGGTCGTCGTGCCGGTCTCGACATTGGCCGAGCTGCTGGAATTTGTGATCGATCCGAACTGCGCTTCGCCAATCAACCCTCCGACCGTGCCGCTGTTCGCATTGCCTTCGACCGTGCCGGCGGAGGAACTGCCGCTCACGGGACCGCCGATAATGCCGAGCAGGCCGCCCACGATGTCAGTGCCGATCACCGTTCCCGAGCTGGTGCAATCCGTGACGGTGGCGTTGCTCACGCCCGTGAGCGCGCCCACGTATTCATTGCCGAGGATGTTCACGCCGGTGAGGTTGACGTTTTCCACCACGGCCCCGTTGGCGGTATCGCCAAAGAGACCGGCAAAACCGGAGTTGGGCGAATCAATGGTCAGGCCGTTGATGGTGAATCCCTGGCCGTTGAACGTGCCGGAATAGGTGCCCGCGTCGCTGCTGTTGATCTCGTCCCACGTGCCGATCGGCTTCCAACCGAGACCGCCATTCCAGCCGGCGGTCATGGTGGCGTCGATGTTCGCCGCCACGTCCGCGTCGCTGGTGAGATAGACGCCCGAAGGCGAGGAGAGACCCTCGAGCCCGTAAACATCGGCGATCAAATACGGGCTGCCCGCCGATCCGTTGCCGCCGTAGGCGCGCATGAACGAGGCCGAGCCGTTGATCTCGAAATTGCCGGGGGCGGAAAACAGTGGCAGTCCCGAGGCGACCTGCACCCACGAGCCGCTTTGCATGATGAACGATGCCACCTGGACCGACCCGCCGCCGCCGGTGGTGATGAGATCCGAGGCACCGGCTGTCTCGATGAACAGGCCGCCGTTGGCCGCGGTGATCGGTGCGTTGATCACGATGGTGCTGCCAGACGTGTTCGTGGTCAGCGAGAGCGTCGAGCCACTATTCCACGTCAGCGCGTCCGTTATGGTGATGTTCGTGTCGGCGTTGAGCGTCAGGTTCGCCGTCGCCAGCACACCTTCCACGGTCGAGGGATCGATCGTCGAGCTGTTGGGATCATTCTGGTTGTTGATGATGGTGCCCGTGCCGCTGCTCACGACCTCGAGCGTGCCCGGGTCCAGCGTCAGGTTGCCCGTCTTGCCGTCAGCAGCCGTCAGGTCGACCGAGCCGGTGAACTGCAGGACATGGCCCGAGACCTCCGCGTTCCCGCCTGCGCCGCCCGCGCCACCCTTGGCCGTGATTGCCCCGGAAAACACCGTCAATCCGCTGCCACTATTAAGAGTAACCGAGCCGCCCGTGCCACTCGCCGCCGTCGCGGAGGCGTCGATGCTGCCGGAATTCGTGATCGTGCCGCTCTGCGAGAGGAGCTTCACCGTGCCGCCATTCGTCCCGGTCCGGGAGCTGATGTGGCCGCTGTTGGAGATCGCGCCCGTGTCGGCCGTGAGATAAACCTGTCCATTGATCTTCTTGTAGCCAGTCGCCGCGATCGAGCCGGTGTTGTTGATCGCCAGCGCGTAGGCGTTGCCGCCCGCCGCACGCAGTTCCGCCGTCGCCGCCTTGATTGTTCCAGAGTTGGTCACACCGACGGCGCGCTTGGTGCCGACCGGGCTCGACTGCACAAAGAGATGCTGGTCGCCTTCCTGCTGCAGCAGCACGTTCGAGCCCGCCGCGAGCCCGACATCACCCTGCGGCGCGGTGAGGGAACCCTGATTGCTGACCTGGTTCGCGATCAGGAGGACATTGCCTTGCGAGGCGTTGATCGAGCCCTGGTTAATAATAGAGGCAGTCGAGTTCCCGCTGAACTGCAGGTCGCCGCCGTTCATGAACGCGCTGTTGTTCGCGTTCAGCGTCGAGCCGAGGAAGCCTGCCGTGTCGATGCGCCCGGTCGAGCCAACCAGGATGCCGCTGGGATTGATCAGAAACAGATGACCGTTGGACGAAAGCGAGCCGTAGATCGCGGAGGGATTGCCCGCGGACACATAATTCAGCGTCGCCGCCGAGCTGCTCGGCACGATGAACTTCGTCGTCTCACCATTGGCAATGGAGAAGGTCTGCCAGTTGATGATCGCGTTGCTGGTCGACTGGTTGATCGACAGCGTCTTGCCCGCCGCGCCGATCGTCGCCGCGCCCGCAACGACTGCGCCGCCGGTGGGATTCGCCAGCAGCGGTGCGGATTGCCCAAGCAGCAAAATTGCTGAGAGAGCCGATGCTCCCGTGAGTCGGTGAAATTGCACACGATCCCTTTTAACCAAGGCAAGAGCGCTCATGTTATTGATCTTTAGGAGTTCTAAACTTTCGTCACGCGGTAACAACCATAGGGGGCACCGCCCCAATGGCAAGCTGAGAAAATCGTGCCTGGAACGAAATTTCCTAGTTGGGAAAGGCTTGCGCGTAATACTACGCAATGAACGCCAAACGGTCGCGCGTGATTTCTCCCAGCAAAGGCTCGCCGCGCAGATAACGTCCCAGTTCCTCAACCACAAACTGTCCGCCACGACGGCATTCGAGGCTCATGCAGCCCGCGATGTGTGGAGTAATGATGACATTCGACAGATCGAAAAGCGGATTTTCCGGCACCGGCGGCTCGGGCCACATCACATCCAGCACCGCAAACAGATCCGGCCGGCGCCGGAACACGTCCACCATTCCCGCCTCGTCGATCACCGCCGCGCGCGCCGTATTAATAAAGGACGCGCCCTGTTTCATCGCCGCGAAATGTTCCGCGCGCAGCATTTTCACCGTCTCCGGCAGATGGGGTGCGTGAAGTGAGACGACATCTGACTTCGCGAAGACCTCCTCCAGCGAGCAAAGCGTCACACCCAGCTCCGCGGCCTCCTCCTTTGAGAAATAGGGATCGTACGCAATGATGTTCAGGTCGAACGGTCGCAGCAGCTCTCGCACGCGCCGCGCGATCGCTCCCATCGAAATCAGGCCCACCGTCGAGCCGTACGCGCCCGGCACGACCCCTGTGGGCGCGTAGGTGCGCAGCCGCCGCGTCTCCAGCGCGTAGTGCCAACCGTGTTTCAGGCAAAAGAGAATTTGCGAGAGCGCGTATTCCGCCACCGGCAGCGTGAAAACACTGTTCGCGCCACTCAACCGGATGCCCCGCTCCCAGAATCCATCGGTCACGAAGGTCTTCACCGTCCCCGATGCATAAAATAACGCCTGTAATTTAGGCGAGGCCTTGAGAAATTCCGGTGTCATCACCGGCGCGCCCCACGCCGAGAAAATAAAGTCGACCTCCCGCATCAAGTCGAGGTTATCCGCGAGCTGCTCCCGGCTGATCGGAGGAGCCACGACATCCACCAGCTTCGCCACTTCCGCCCGTTGCTCCGGCCCGTAGACGTAGTCCGCGGCCCAAAGCTCCATCACGTAAATCCCTTTGGGTCTCACCATTTGAGGATTCGAGCGAAAAGAGATTTTCGCGCAAGCTCATTCGTCCGGCTGGTCTCACGCAAAGACGCAAAGTCCGCAAATATTCCTCACCAGGATTTTCTTTGCGACCTTTGCGTCTTTGCGTGAAATTCCGCCTGTTCTCCGCCGCCGCGCTCGTTGCGCCGCTGCGTGAAACGGTTCCCAATCAAGATTCCGTCGACGCCATCCGCAGTTCGCGCTCAGCCCGCATCCGGTCGAGCGCGGTGATTTCCGTGCGGTTTTCGCTGCGCGCGATGTACCGCGCGCGTTCCTCCAGTTCCGCGCGCGTATGCGTGCGCGGCGGCAGGGAAGCGTCATAAGGGTAATAAGGTGCAACCATCTTAGCCTCCTTTCGAAGCACGATGACGCGTTGGCGTCCGTTGTGTCCTGCTTGAGCCTTGCTTGCGCGACAATGCCGCGCGCCGGCCGGATTCGCTTCGCGCCGATTTTTTCGCGCGGGCGGGCGTCTTGCGGCCGCCGCCGGATTTTTCTCCGCCGCCGGTCTGCTTGTTCACGGTCTGCCAGGCTCGTTTCGCCGCGGTCTTCGTCGACGCGCCGCGCTTCTCCATGCTTTTCTCGATATGCCCGGCCTGCCGTTTTTGCTTGGCCGTGTATTTAGTTTTTGATCCTCGTGCCATATGCTTAATCCGGCATATTGCGTACCAGCCGCAATCCGCCTAAGTTGTTGGTACGGTCGTCGACCCTGCCCGGGAAATCGCAAGCAGCAACCGCGGCCCGCACAAAATGCAATCAGTGAGCATTGCAAAAAAAAATCGCAACGAAAGTCCCCTTTCAATCGTCTTCACCATTAGTAGATGAACAGTCAAGAATACCGCGCTAGTGTAACGGCCGAGTAGCTCCCCCGCTTATGTGGATCGTCAAACTTGCGCTTAGCCGCCCCTACACCTTCATCGTCGCGGCCCTGCTGATTCTCATCATCAGCCCCGTCGTCATTTTCGGTACCGGCAGCGGCAACGGCATGGCCGTCGACATCTTCCCGAACATCAACATCCCGGTCGTCAGCATCATCTGGAACTACACCGGCTTTTCGCCCTCCTACATGGAGCAGCGCATCGTCTCCACCACCGAGCGCGCGCTCACCACCACGGTCAACGACATCGAGCACATCGAGTCCCAGTCCCTCAACGGCGTCGCCGTCGTGAAGGTCTACTTCCACCCCAACGTCAAGATCGACATGGCCGTGGCGCAGATCACCGCCGTCTCGCAGACGCAGTTGCGCCAGTTGCCCGCCGGCACCACGCCGCCGCTCGTGCTCCAGTACAGCGCCTCCAGCGTCCCCATCGTGCAGCTCAGCACCAGCAGCCACACCCTCTCCGAGCAAAACCTCAACGATCTCTCG